>Ga0351916_1021_pt1 | contig 65810 bp, 50 predicted proteins | sample TotcelHT113001N3_FD_206868 | JGI IMG/M metagenome (GOLD analysis project Ga0351916, IMG submission 206868) | Enriched cells from coal bed in the Powder River Basin, Montana, United States - Total cells T11 rep1 HSBNCT.T11.300.1.N3 ... | reverse complement strand
CTGGCTGCGCCGGATTTCGGCGCGCTGCACTGCTTTGGAAATCGCCGGCGTGCTGACTCGCCGAAGCCATCTCCGATGGTCCCGTAGCTGCTCCAGGAGTATTGTTCCCGTGCGTCCACCATCCCCGTTCGAACAACAGCAGTGAACCTCTCCCCGGCAAAGAGGATCTTATTATTGCAGACACACGAACGCCCGCGGTGGTTCGCAGTGGCCTCGTCGCTGGGCTTCCAGCCGCAGCCGCGAATTCGGTCTTGTCCGGGAAAGCGAGGATGGGAGCCCTGCTCACGGGCGGAATTGAGGACCGACTGGTATAACAACGGACAATTGACAGGTCGGCTTCCTCCGTTGCCTGCTGTTCAAACAAGCCGGATCAAGGAGCCCCCGATGTCTAAGCCCAATCGCTACAACGAAGAAGAGTGCATGGCGGTCTTTGACCAGATCTTCCCACATGGGTTTTCCGGGCCGGATGTGATCGAGGAACTCGCTCCCGATGGCTGGCGGCAATCGCCGCTGGCCGCCGTATTTCACCCGTCTGCCGAGCAGGTCTACAGCGAGTCGTTGCGGATGCACGAGAACCTGCAGTTGTTACGCCGCGCCGATGATAACCGTCCCGCGCCACCGCCGCCGCAACCACCGAGCCGCGACGAGATGGCCGCCGACGTTCGCCCCGAAACGGTGGATACCGACCGCGAGATCCGGGAGTTGGTCGCGATGTGTACCTGGGACTTGTTCTCCGATGGCCACGAAGTGGTGGACGCCGACGGGCGCGTCGTGGACCTGGGCTCGTTTCGCGCGTCGGGCGGTTTCATCGCCGACTGGTGGAACCGCCGCATCGGACACGCCGAGTACGACTACATCGACTTCTACCTGGGCACGATTTGGGTGAGCCAGCGTGCCGACTTGACGCCCGTATATCAACTGATTTTCCGCCGCTTGCAAGCGTTGCACTTCGACTGGACGTATTGCTTTCCACGGCTGCACTTGGTCGATTTACGACCGCTGAAGGATGCGTTGAACGCCGGCAAAAATGCCCAACGCCCGGAGTGGGAGAACTACGATCCGTCGCAAGCATTCGCCGACGAGCAGCAGGAGAACGAGCGCCAGCAGCAGCTTGCCGAGCTGCGGACGTCGCTGGACGAGGCGCACCGGGAAGCGGTCGACGAAGCCCGCCAAGCCCCGCCGCCGAACACGGTCGCCGCGTACCGCTCGGTCTACGGGCGATTCCCCCAGGGCTGGCCGCCGGAATGCGACGCATAGATCCGTTGCTTGGGTACCAGGCGATGCGGGACATGTACCTCACCGACCCAGCCAGCTTCGACGACATTCTCGCGACCCTGGTTGACCTGGAGAATCGCATCAACCGCACCCGCAATGGGTGAGACGCGTCCGAAGAACAAAGACCAAGCCAGCCATCTCGGAGGAAGACGAGCGATGAACGAGCGACGAGCGGTTCCTAGACCCTTTCAGCTTCCGCTGGACCTCGACCGGTCGATCAGGACCGAGGAACTGACCGGCCGTTCGGCCGCCTTGTCGCCCGACGGCAAGCATATCGCCGCGGCGTATGCCGGCAAGATGGTTCGCGTGTGGGATGTCGAGACGTGCGAGCGCGTGCAGGAACTGACGGGCGACGACGGCGAGATCGTCCACGTCGCCTGGTCGCCCGCGGGTGATCGCCTGGCGACGGTGGGCAAGTCGCTGATCGTATGGGACGCGGCCCAGGGCGAGTGGTTGACGACGGTCAAACTGGAATCCGCCGCCGCGCTGGGGGTCAGCTGGACTGCCGACGGCCGGCACATGGCCGTGGCCTTGCCGACGGCCGTCGACCTGTACTCCGCCGCCGACGGAACGCTGGCCGATACTCTGGCCGTGACCGGCAAGATCGCCCAAGCCAAACTGGCGATCACCCCCGACGGCCACTACCGCGCCGCCGGCGCGATCGCCGACCAAATCGTCTACGTCGTCCTGACCAACGATTACCGCCAAGCGACCTGCACCCCCGCCGCCTTTGCCGAGAAATACGGCTGGAAGAACTAATTTTGGAGTCACTCATGCCGGTTCCCGGCACCCGGAATAATGAAAGTTGGTACAATGCAGGTCGAGGCGGCCGCTGTCCAGTAATCCGGGTTTGGTCATGTCGCTTTCCCACGGCATTGGAACCTGTTGCCTTAGGGCGCAGGGCGTCCAGCCACCCGTCCCAATTGCTTGGGGCGGGGGGGATTGTGCGCCCGAGCCGGTTTTCCGCCCCAAGACTTTCGGAGCAGAAAACAAACCGCTGATCGACGCTCATGAACGCTAATGGACTTGTGGATCGTCACCGGTGCCAAACGGGCTGCGATTCAATGGAACGTCGAGGCGGCGAATCATTATTAGCGTTCATCAGCGTAGATTCGCGGTTTCGTAACCGTTTCGCATACGCTGGTGCTGACCACTGGTGCTGACCACTGGTGCTGACCAAGGACGAGTATTCCTGCCCAGAACCGAGAATTCAACCATGCCGACCACGGATGAAATCCTTCTCGCCAATCAATCGCGTATCGACGAACTCCACCGCTGTCAGGCGGGGCAGACCGCACTGCTGGTGATCGATATGCAGCGGGGGTTTCTCGACCCAGGGGCGGCTCTGGAGGTGCCCGAAGGCCGACGGATTATTCCGAACGTCCGTCGCTTGAGTGACGTTTGCCGCCAGAAAGGCGTGCCGGTCGTTTTCTCGCAGTTCGTCTATTCGACCAGCGTTCCATGCCTGCGCGGCGATCCGTTCGGAATCGAACATCTGCCAGCTGACGAGGGCGGGCCGACGGGTTTCGGCTGCGCTTCGCGAAACTGCCTGATCGGTCCCGGCTCTGACGACGGTCCCAACTCGGCTGATTTGGTCGCCGAATTAGCCCGACTTCCCAATGAACTGGTGGTCCCCGGTCACACCTACGACAAGTTCTACGGGACGCCGCTCGATTTGGCGCTTCGGAGCCAGGGCGTACGATACCTGCTCATCACCGGCGTAGTGACCGATGTCTGCGTGAACGCCACGCTGATGTCAGCGGCCAGTCGCAACTACCGTGTCACGGCAGTCACGGATGGCGTGGCGACACTGTGGCCCGAGTTACAGCAGGCCTGTTTCGCCATCTGGAAGCGCAAGTTCGCCCGCCTACGAACCACCGACGAAGTCGTCAAGGAATTGAACGCTCTCTGAGCCGATTCCGTGGACGAGGCAGTCCTGGGACGTGCTGCCGATAGCCGTCCGGCTCACGGTCTACGCGAATGTTGTGGGCGTCAAGCTGGAGGCGCAATTCCCAGATGTGCTTTGGGGGCCAGCATTACCGACGGCGCCAAACCTGCGCGTCGATGTGCCCGCCGTGGCAAGAGTGTTTGTGCCTCTTTTCGGGACCGTCGGCGACCTTCCCGACGTCAGCCGTCGCCCCTCCCTTGTTCCGTCGGACGTCGGCCCCTTGACAGCGCCGTCACATTGTATTATACATTTAATACAGTGATACAGTCCACGATTCGCTCAGGGGTGTCATGCAGCTGCGCATTTCGGATCAAGACGGCGTGCCGATCTACGTCCAGGTGGTCCGCCAGATCAAGTACCTGGTGTCGTCGGGCCGCTTGACGCCGGGCGACCAGTTGCCGCCGGTGCGGAAGCTGGCGGAACAGCTACTGATTAACCCCAACACGGTCGCCCGTGCGTATCGCGAACTGGAGAACGAGGGGTTTGTCAGCAGCCGCCAAGGGGCCGGCGTGTTCGTGGCGGATGGCGTGTCGCCGCTGGCCCGCCGCGAACAGCAACGGCTGCTGGCAGAGCGGATCGACGTGCTGCTGACGGAAGCTCGGCAGATGAAGGTGGACGAGGAGAGCTTGATCGACATGATCCGGCGGCGCAGCGCAAGTTTTTGATGCGTGCAGGAACACGACAGGAATCCCGAAAAGCAGAGAGGCCATCATGCGTGACGAAATCGTGGCGGTGGAAGCGGTTTCGCGAGTGTTTGGGCGGACGATCGCCTTGGCCGACGTGACCCTGAGCGTGGTGCGTGGCACGGTGTTCGGGCTGGTCGGCGAGAACGGCGCCGGCAAGACGACGCTGATCAAGCATCTGTTGGGGCTATATCGGGCCGAACGCGGCCGGGTGTGCGTGTTCGGCTGCGATCCGGTGCGCGATCCCCAGGGAGTGCTGGGCCGCATCGGCTACCTGTCCGAGGACCGCGATCTGCCGGAGTGGATGCGCGTCGGGGAACTGATGAGCTACACGCGAGCGTTCTATCCGCGTTGGGACGACGGTTTAGCCGGCGAACTGCTCGAAATGTTCGAACTGGACGCGGGTCAGAAGATCCGAACCTTGTCGCGCGGCCAGCGGGCGCGGGCCGGGCTGTTGGTCGCCGTGGCCCATCGTCCGGATCTGTTGCTGCTGGACGAGCCCTCGTCCGGCTTGGACCCCGGAGCGCGGCTGGACATCCTGGCGGCCATTGTGCGGACAGTGGCCGACGAGGGCCGGACGGTGCTGCTGTCCTCGCACCTGCTGCACGAGGTCCAGCGGGTCGCGGACCGCGTGGGCATGCTGCATCACGGCCGGCTAATGATCGACGAGCCGTTGGACGAGCTGCTCGCTCGGCACCGAGCGCTCACGGTGCGTTTCGCCGCGGCCCCCGCGGTGCCGCCGGCGTGGCCGGAAGCGTTTGGATGGACCGGCCAAGGGGCCGAATGGTCTTGTTTGTGCAACGGCCAAACAGCAGCGTGCCGGCGGATGGCGGAGGAGGCCGGAGCGGCGATTGTCGAGGAGCGTGCGCCGTCTTTGGAAGAGATATTCTTGGCTTATACCAGGCGCGATGTGACCGGGAGCAGCCAGCCATGATGATTCGATCGGTCGGTTATGCTTTGACCTGGGAATACTGGCGGCGCGGGATGCTGTGGTTCGTGCCGACCTTGTTGGCACTGGCCAGCGGAGGCGTTCTGCTGATGTTGTCGGCAACGCGTCTTTCCGCCGGTTTCCGCTGGACGAACGTCGGTGCCCACCTCGGGCCGGCGTTGATTCCGTTCGTGCTGTTGATGCCGCTGATCTTGGCTTTGGCTTCGTGGGTTGCGCTGCGGCGGCATTACACACTGCCCGTGCGGGCCACGACCCTGGTCGCCTGGTCGCTGGCCAACGGCGCCTTGGCCGCCGCCGGGACGTACTGCGGCACCGCGGTTGTCCTGAACACCGCAGTACATGCCGATTGGCCGTTGGTCATCCCGTCACTGTGTTCCGCGACCGCGTATCTGGCCTGGCAGGCGCTATTCTGGTTCATCGGTCCGTCCGGCGGACTTGCCGGCCTGCTCGCGGTGGCGGGATGCGCATCGCTGGCGGCCCTAGGAAGGCTGTCCACCGCTCGTCCTGCCGTGTTCGAGCGTGTCGCGCTGCCCCAGGATTGGCAGCAAGTGCCTGCGATCGGAATCGCCGTGTGGTTGGCAGTCGTTGGCTTCGCCTACCTGTTGGCGGTCAAAGGCGTGGTGCGGGAGCGCCGGGGCGACGCGTGGAGTTTGGCTTGGCTCGGCCGAGGGTGGCTTGCCGCGACGGAAGCGGTGTCGCGACGCGCTGAGAGCCGTCGCACCGGCGTTCGCTTCCGCTCGGCCGCGTCGGCTCAGTTCTGGTTCGAGTGGCGGACCAAGGGCCGCTGGGTGCCGCTGACCTTGGCGGGCATGCTGGGTGCGATCTGGGCCTGCTTCGGCTTGCTGGATTTGGCGCTGTACGAGGTCTCGATCGCCTGGGGCGCGTACACGTCTTTGATCGTGGTGGCATCGCCGCTGGTCGGCGTGTATCTGGGCAGCCGCACCAACGGCTTCGACTTGAAACCGTTTACGGCGACGCGTCCCTTGCCGGACGCCGGCTTGTCGGCAGCCGTCCTCCGCAGCGCCGGGGTCGCCGTGGCCAGTGCGGCGGCGATCCTGCTGGTCGGCGACGTGGTGACGCGGGCCATCTGGAACCCGGCTTACGGGAAAGTTCAAGGACTCTCCGGTTACAACCTGTGGGCTGCGTCGTTTGGTGTTCTGTACATGTGGACCGCTGTCGGCCTAGGTGCTTCGCTGGCGTTGTGCCGTCAATGGTTTGCCTGCTGGGGCGGATTGAGTTTCAGCGGGCTGCTATTGGCCTTCGTCTTCAGCGTAGAACGCTTGTCGGACGGTGTTGGAGAAGCGTTGTGCGTGCTGGTGGGAGCCGTCTGTTTCGCCAGCACGATTGCCGCCTTTATCGCCGTGGGCCGCCGCAGGCTGGTTTCGTTCCGCGTTGTGTGCGTCTGCTTGGCCGGCTATCTCGTGCTGTTGGCATATCTTTACACGGCGTTTCCCGTGGAGCTACTATCCCTATTTGATCATGCGGTGCAGATCACCTTCGGCATCGCGCCGCTGGCTCCATTCGCAACGGCCCCGCTGGCCGCAGCCTGGAACCGGCACCGCTGATGGGCAAACAGGGGTCTTTTCAGTTGCGCATTTCTGGCAAGGCGACTGCCCCACCGGCCCCGTCAGGCTGTCGATTTAATCGGTGACGGCACGTGGGGTAAGCTTCTAGCTTGCCGACGCTGCCCATGTTCAATTTGCTATTTTGCTTCCGTTGCCCATTTCGCAAGCTGGAAGCTTACGCCACGATTCAATCAGCTGCTTGCAGGGCAGGCTCCCGTTGTTTACCCCCGGTGCCATCCGCGAGGGCCGGCAAGCTGCCCCTCCGACTTGACGGCGAGCCTTCCCGTGCGCTATGCTCTCGATGCGGAGCTGCAATGTGCTGCCCTCGATCGAGGTCCCCCCAACGCACGAGACTCTTGAAGGGAGAACGACCATGAGTAAACAGATTACCCGACGCGGATTCTTGCACACAGGCGCTGCGGCCGGTGTGGCAGCGGTGACGGCACCCTATTTCGTTCCCGCCCGAGCGATGGGGGCGAACGATCGCATCGTACTCGGCAGTATCGGCGTGGGGAACCAAGGCGGCTCGCTGGTCCGCTCCTTCGCGCGCCAGTGCGCGATCGCGGCCATCGCCGATGTCTATCTGCCCCGCGCCCGCGAGGTGGCCGCAGCGGTCGGCGCCAAAGATGCCTATCAGGATTACCGCCAGCTGCTCGACCGAAAAGATATCGACGCCGTCATCGTGGCAACTCCGCTGCGCTGGCACGCACTGAATTGCATCCACGCCGCCCAAGCGGGCAAGGATATCTACTGTGAAAAGCCGCTGACGTACACGATTGTCGAAGGGCGGCGGATCGTCGAGGCGGTGCGCAAGTACAAGCGGGTTCTGCAGACCGGCAGCCAGCAGCGTTCCGGCGGGCACGAATACACCGGCTGCACCTACGTGCGAAACGGGGCGATCGGCAAAGTCACCCGCGTGCTGGCGTCCAACTACTGCAGTCCCATGGAGCCCCAGCATCCGGAGCAGGAGATCCCGGAAGGGCTGGATTGGGACATGTGGTGCGGACCGGCCGAAAAGCCACCGTACAATTTCGTGATCTGGGACAACCGCAGCAATCCCAGCTGGGTCTCCATCCGGCCGTTTTCCGGCGGCGAGATGACGGATTGGGGCAGTCACGGACTGGACATGGCCCAGTGGGGACTGGGCATGGATGAAAGCGGGCCGGTCGAGGTCTGGGTCGAGGGCGAACCGTTCCGGCCGATCATCAGCACGCCCGAGCAACCTGGCGGCCGGCACCGCGGCCCCAACGCGCCCAAGGTGATGATGAAATACGCCGGCGACATCGTCATGGAACTGGCCGGCGGCCCGGGCAACAGCGGCGTCCGATTCGTCGGCGAAAAGGGGACCTTGACCGTGACTCGCGGCAACTTCCGTTCCGATCCGGCCGAACTGACCGCCGAACCGCTGAAGGAGCCCAAGGTCGAACTGTATCGCAGCACCAATCACTATCAGAACTGGTTGGATTGCATCAAGGACCGCCGCGATCCGGTGGCCAATGCCGAGACTGGTCATCGTTCGGCCACGATCTGCCATCTGGGCAACATCGCCCGCTGGGTCAGCGAACTCACCGGTCAGACCGACCAGAAGCTGGCCTGGGACCCGGTCGCCGAGCAGTTCACCAACAGCCCTGAAGCGAATCGCTTCCTGGACCGGCCCCGTCGCGACCCATATCAATTGCCGGAGACCGTGTAGGCAGCGCCCCTGAAAAAGAAGCCTGAAAGAGGGGACATTCTACTTTTTAGAAAGGCAGAATGTCTCCTGTTTCCCCTCGCCCGGACCTTCTGGAGAAATTCGATGAGGAGGACGATTTTCACTCGGCTGGCGATGGTTCGGCTGGTCGCGGCAACGCTGGCGCTAGCGGGCCACGCGGCTCACGCCTGCACGACCGTGCTGGTCGGCAAGGCGGCCAGCGTCGACGGGGCCGTGCTGATGGCCACGTCGTGCGACGGCGGGATCATGGGACGGGTTTACGTGCTGCCCGCTGCCGAGTATGGCCAGGGCAGCACGGTGCCGATGTTCTACGATTTTCCTGCGCCGTCCAGCTGGCCGCAGCATTTGGATCAGGTGCAGCGCGGGTATACGCGGGTCGGCGATCTGCCCGTCCAACGGACATACCGTTGCGTTCTGGCGGCGGGGCACCTGGCCGACAGCGTCACCGGGGGCATCAACTCCAGCCCGAGTTCGAAGCTGCGGCGGTCCAGGTCTGGAAAGCTCACGGCTCGGCCGGCGTGGAACCGTTCGTCACCGCATACAGCAACTCCTGCTTGGAAAAGGTTGACGTGGTTTACGGGGAACTGGTCGACTACCTGATGTTCAAGTACCTGTACAGTTATTCGAGCGTGGCGCCCGCAACGCTGCCGCAACTGGGGCCGATTGCCGTTCCGGCACCACCGGGCGGCTGATCTGTGCGACCATCCTTGCCCCTCTTTTCCTTTTCGACCTCCTCCGGCGCCACGCCGCTGCGGCTTGTCCCTCACGCTTCGACCAATTCCAGCTTGAGTCCCAAGGCCTTTGCAATCGCCTCGATGCTCGACAGTTCCGTATTTCGGCCGTACTCGACATCCGATGACGACCTGGAGGTTCCGGCCTGGTTCACGCTCCTGATCGCTGCCCGCTCCATCATGGCCGAAAATGCCAGAAGTCGTCCTCGGGATCTTCCTCGTGGCACACGGTACACTGGCTGATCGGTCCCTTGTAGCCCTGCAGGCGGATTGCCTGTTCGTTGTCGCGAACCGTGCCGGTCGGCGTTACCGCGTGCGGCGAGCCGTGACAGGCGGCGCAGTAGATGCCTCCGCCGCCATGCGATTTGCTGTGGCGGTACAGCGAGGCCGCGTCCGCGGTGAGGTGCTCGTTCGGACTGTCGATGTGCGATTCTTCCGCAGCGCTCAACTCGTCGGTGTGACTGGTCGTGCAGGAAGGCATCGTCGTCCAGGGCGTGCGGTTGCGATCGGCGACGGTGGCCATCGGGCCGTGACAATCGGTGCAGGTGATCCCGGACTGGGACATCACGTCGCGCAGACAATTCGTCTGCGGACCAGGATGACAGGCGTGGCAGACGTTCTTCGGCAGTTGTCGGCCCGGTTCGGTCACCTTGCTGGCGTGGAAGCCGTGCCTGGCCGCGGACAAGCTCGATTCACAGTTCTTGTTTTCGTGAACACCCATGGCCGGATCAGCATGGCATGAATGACAGAGCACCGGCTTGCCGCCCGCAGCTTGTTGCCAAAGGTGGTGATAATCGCCGGCTTTTTGCCTCGCTGAATGACTTGCGCCCAAAACACATTGTAGGGCGGCAAAATCTGGAAGGTCGAGAAATCTGCTTGATAACAGTGCATGCCCAGGTCATTCCAAGCCAACACGCGGCATATTTGCCCAGCGGCTGGCTCGGAGGCAAATCGGCAGGCAGGGCCGTGGGAGCGGGCGGATAGGTAAACGATGTCTCGGTGTCCACGCTGACCGCGCGGGCATCTCCTGCGAGTGCAAATCTCTTGCCGCGATGGCAGTGACCAGGACGACAGCGGACCAAGCGAGCAGTTTCATCGTGGACCTCCCCAAGAAATGCGACCGTTTGCGTTGGAGTCCCGGTGCTCGATTAGCAAGTGCGATGCCCAATTCAACAAAACAGTCCCCTAATCGCCGGACCGCGGACCGCGGGGCAGGGGACATCACTGAATTCTCGAGAACGGCCGGGCCCAAGGAGCTTGAACTCCAAGCCCAGGTGGGTGGCCGCCTGCCGCAGCCACGTTTCAGGTCCAAGCAGCCGTCCCCACTGTACTCTCGTTCGTATTCCTTCCAATTTGCTCGTCATTTTCCGGAACGTCATGTCGGGGGAGTTTCCCCGGCGTCCGGCTGCGGCGCGTCGGCAGGCGCGGGCACATCCGGCGCGGGCACATCCGGCGCGGGCACGTCCGGCGCGGGCACGGGCGGTTGCTCGGCGGGTTCTGCCGCGGGATCCTCGCCAGCAACGGCGGGCATCTCCAACCCGGGGATGTCGGCGGGCATCTCCAACGGACTCGACAAGAGGGCATCCGCTGTTGCGCCGGGAACAAGCTCGTCCGGAAGTTCGACGACGATGCCGCATTGGTCCTCCAATTGCCTCACTTTCGTGCGGAGTTCAGCCACCAGCGGCTTCATCTCGTTGAACGTGCTCTTTTCCACTTCCCGAATGATCGCATCGATTCCACTCACCGCGTTGTCGATGGCGGTTTGGTCCGCTCCCGTCTTGACGAGCGCCATCAAGCCGGCTTTGGGAGGCGCCGAGGGACTGGCCTTGGCTGCCGCGGACGCAGCTTTCAGCGTGGCCTCGGAACCCAGTAGTCCGCGTTTGACCAGGAGCATTTCGTGCGCGATCCTTCGGCGGGTAAGCAGGATACGATAACCCAACGGGTTGAATTTGGCAGCCGGCGTTCCAGAAGGCATCCCGTACCCTGGCATCCCGCCCGGCATCCCGCCCGGCATCATCCCATATCCGGGCATCTCGGGCATCATCCCCGGCATGTCCCCGTACCCGGATTCCATGTAGCCGCCGGAGCCCATGCCGGATCCCATGCCGTACCCCATACCGCCTGGCTGCGGCAAGGCGTCTTTCGCCTCCCTCGCCTCTTGCTCCTCGACACGTTGGAGTTCCTTCTGACAGGCGAAGGCCGCGACGGTCGCCAGTTTCTTGGCAAGGTCCGGAACGGCGATCTTGGCGTTGGCGGGAAACCTCAGTCGTCCGAACGCTTCCGCCGCCGAGCAGCGAAGCCCCACGGTCGCCTTGTTGTCGGCCAGCACCCCGTCCAGGGTCGTCAACACGCTGTTGTTCTGGCCGGGACTGCCCAAGTGGCCCAGAATCTCGACAGCGCGGCGACGCAGCCAGTCGTGGCCTCCTGGCGAGCGGCCTTCGGGCGGTTCTTTCTCGTTGATCAATCTGATCATCGCATCGGTGATCATGGTCTCGGCATTATTGCCCACCAGACGCCGTTGGCCGCCGGGTACGTCCGTCAATTGGCGGTCGATCTCGACATGCCGCAGGATTCCCACCAGCGCCGCGGCACGGACGCCGTCCATCTGCTGAGCGTTCGCCAGTTCGTCCAGCATGACTTTCAGCGATTGAATTAAGGGAACTGGAGGCCGTCTCTTGTCGCCGACGAAGACAGGATCCTGAGAATTGAGACTGCCCAACAGCAGCATAGCGTTGCAGCGCACCGCCGGGTGATAGTTGCCCCGGATCAGCGGAAGCATGGTCTGGTAAATCAACTCGACCAGCGAGTCATGCACCTGCAACAAGGGAGGCTCCTGCAGGTTGGGAGCGGCCAAGGTGCGTGTCAGGTTGACGCGAACTTTCGGCCAATCACCAATGTTTTTCGGGTGGGTCAGCAGGGCAAAGAAGTAGCGGCTATAGTACGTTTGGAGGTAGTCCTTGGTCGCCTGTGCTTCGAACGGTTCGGAACCTCGGAGGATCGCCTCTTTCCGGACATCGAGGTCATTTCTTCGTTTCTTATCCTGTGGTGTGTCTCCCAGCATCCAAGGCTGAAGAGGCATCACCTCATACTCGACGGCCTCTTCGTCCGCTGCGCGCAGTCCTGCGGGCCACGCAAACGCCGTCATCACAGAGGCCGCGATCAACAACCCCGACCGAATTAGGTACCTTCGCACGAACATGGTTCTCTCCCGGGAATGGCCGCCCGCACCGCTTGGTGACGGGATGGGGGACTGGACCCGCCGAAGCGGACCGGTCTGGTTCAAGTCTCCGCCTTGCTGCCCTTGCTTAATCATTTCGTCTGGACGGCGGTCTGTCAACCTAAACGGTTTTCGCCGTCCATTTTGAATTTTCCATTTGCATGACCGTGTCGCTTGTGTCGGCAGCTCGTAGTATATTATCAACCGGCCTTGGGACGCTACCCTTGGAGAACGCCATGACAACCAATCCCGGAACAGACGCCTCGCAGCGTTCGCGGACCATCCTGCGTCAGAAATTGGAGAGTCTGTACCGTAGCGGGGTCCAACAGATCGCCAGACTTCCCCAGGCGGCGATTCCCATCGTACAGGAAGTAGCGATCGTAGCGGAACCACTTCCGGAGCCGCCGCGCGCGCCGACGCGCCCCCCCCGTGAGGCTCCGGCTGTCGCAGCGCCGGTGCGTCTGGTCGACGCTGCCAGCCCGCGACCCGCACCGGCCGCCGTTGCCGCACCGCTTGCCTCCACTACCTCGCGTACGCCGCTAGCCTCGGCCACGCCGCTGACGGCAGAAGAGCGGATTTCGGCCTTGAATGCCGTCCGCAAGGAGGTGGCTCTGTGTCGCCGTTGCGCTGAACTGGCCGAGCGACGCACGCAAACCGTGTTTGGCGCCGGCAATCCGCACCCACGGTTGTGCTTCCTGGGCGAAGCGCCCGGAGCGGACGAAGACCGGCAAGGCGAACCGTTTGTGGGCGCCGCCGGCCAATTGCTGAACAAGATCATCGCCGCCTGCACGTTGAAGCGAGAAGATGTGTTCATCTTGAATGTGCTCAAGTGCCGCCCGCCCGGTAATCGGACTCCCCTCCCCGACGAAGTGGCCAACTGCCGCATGTTCTTCGAGCGTCAGCTGGAAATCCTGCAGCCCGAGTTCATCTGCTGCCTGGGCGCCGTCGCCGCCCAGGCTTTGTTGCGAAGCACGCGGCCTGTAGGCCAGTTGCGTGGGAAATTCCACGACTATCGTGGCAGCCGAGTCGTGGTGACCTACCATCCTTCGTATTTGCTTCGCGCCCCCGAGATGAAACGCCATACCTGGGACGACATGAAGATGCTGATGCAGGCCATGGGGATTCCGGTTCCGACATCTTGACGCCGACCGGCGGTAGCGAGAAAGCTGAGTCTGCACAAAGCACGTCCGTACTGGTTGCCATCCCAGACCATCAGGCATCCGCCCAATATGGCAACCAGCGGATGCGATCACTCGACATCCACTGCTTCGGGTTCCGAGCGATTGCCGCTCCAAACCGAACTGACGCGTTGGGCCAAGATTGCTGCGACCTTTTTCTTGATGGGCGCGATAATCAGCGTCGCTTGGTTGTCGCCTCGCGGATTGATCTGTCGGCGAACTTCGTCGGGGTCGATTTTGACGCCGCGTTTCTTGACTTCCAGATGGCCGATCGCCCGTTGCCGAATCGCCTCACGTAGATGCTTCGGATCCAACGGCAATACCTCTAGCACTTCAAAACACGTCAGGGCCATGTCCGTGACGATCCGATCGCCCGTCAGATATGGGATCCCCGGCGAGACACACTGTAACACGTGCTGCTCGGCCAGGACTCCGGTCAAGTCGGCGGCGAGGACCGCTGCATGGGGCTCGAACACGTAGCGTCCCAGACTTTCCGCGACGTCTGGATCCAGCCCGGGATCCCCGTGAATGGTCCTGGGGTCGGTCGCTCCCGCCACAAAGACCGTCGCCGAACGCTTGCCCGGTTGGCGGGCCAACCGCTGGAACCAGACCATTTGCTGGCGACATTCGCCCCGATTTCCAATCCATTCCAACTCGGCCGCTTCGATCCAGCGTTCCGGGAGCCTGGCTGCCGGGGCAAGCTTTACCGCGGCATGCTCATTTCGAGCCAGCAACCGCTCGATCGCGTCCAGATCCGGATCGTGACACTCGACCCGCGTCCTCCGCTTTCCTTCGACTCGCCGGTCGGGATCCATGTGCCAAGCGGCGTAATCCGCGACGTTCTGGTCGCAGACTTCCTCGCGTCGCACTTCGACACCGGCCAGACCTGCCAAACGGCAATTTGCCGCTGCCAAGACGACCGCGACGGGATCGCGATCGACACCGACGACCGGCCCACGATGGGCCAACGCCATCAAGTCGCCCCCAATACCGCAGCACAAGTCTGCCACGCGTTCCAGTGCAAGCCAACGCTGGGCCTTGTAGCTCGCAACCTGAGCGTCCGTGGCTTGCTCCAACAATTGCCGCGTAAAAAACATCCGGCGGGCATTGGGAAACTTGACGCTGGCCCGTCGCCGCAGTTCCGCTTGCGCGACCACCAGATGGGTGCGCGTCGTGCCCAAATCCTTCCGCAGGGACAGCGTGGTCCTGACGAGCGACTTCTCGTCAGCAGCGGCGGCGATCTCCAACCAATGTTCGGCCGCAGGACTGACCAGCCACTGGTATTCGTCGATTCCTAACCCGGAAACGGGCGGAGAAACACCCGAAGACCTTGCATTAGACGGCGGACCGGGGATGATAGGAGGCATGTCCGAACCCATCGACATCCTTGGTTTATACCTGCACTTGGCCCGAGCCAGCGAAAAAAGACAGCGACCGCACGTTCGTGATCGCCTGCTATTCGCCGCCGCGGCGATTGCTGCGAGAATGCGTCTGTTCCGAATCTCCCGTTATTGTAGACACAAGATTCTCCAGCACAATCCGAGGCACGCCATCGGACGGTGGGAAAACTTGGGCGAAGCACTGGAAGACCCGGAATTTCTGCTGATTCTCCGCAGCATCCAACGGCGCTACCCGCAGGAAAAAGCTGAACAACTGCTGGCCAATCTAGAAATCGAACGCGGGCAGGAGCGGGACGCTTACTACGACGACGAAGAGTACGCCGCAGCCTTGCTTGGCACCACACCCGAAGCGTTGGAGCAACTGTTCGGACCGTTTCGCTAACGCCGGCAAAGATGCCTAATCCAGTTTCAACGCCGTAAACATCCGCCGGGTGATCTCCTGGGGATCGCCCACGCCGTCCACGCGCCGCAGCAATCCCTGGGCCTCGTAAAACGGCACGATGGGAGCCGTTTCGCCGTGGTATTTTTTCAAGCGAGCCCGGCACGCCTCCTCGGTGTCGTCGGAACGTTGCACGATCCGGTCGGCGATCTCGGCGGGCGGAGGATTAAACTTGGTGTGATAAATCGTGTTGGTCACCGGATCCTGTCGCCGCCCCGTGATTCGTTCAACGATGAATTCGTCCGGCACCTCGATCACGGCGACCGCGTCCAAGGCGACTTGGGCAGCCCGCAGCGCCACGTCTAACGCCTCGGCCTGCGGACGCGTCCGGGGGAACCCATCCAGAATGAACCCCGAGGCACAATCGGACTGCTGGATGCGTTCGACGACGATGGGAATCACCAGGTCGTCGGGCACCAATCCGCCGGATTTCATGAAACTCTCGGCTTTTTGCCCCAATTCGCTGCCCTGCTTGACGGCCAAACGCAACATGTCGCCCGTCGATAGGTGCGGCACGCCCAAACGTTCGATCAATCTCGCCGCTTGCGTTCCTTTTCCGGCCCCCGGAGGGCCTACCAGAATCAATCGCATCGTTACATCCTTCCTCAAGCGGCTGCCGCCGCACGCCAAGGTCTCACAGAACCACGTTCCACCGAATACTACCGGCTGCAGTGCAGTATTCTAATAATTGCCCGCCGCGCTTCGTAGGTGGGGTAAGCCAGTTTTGCAGCCGCAAAGCGACGTCCCTGTCAAGCCGCCAGAGTCCGGCGTACCCGTTGGCCGACGCCACGCCGAACTGCGGCTTCATAACAGCGTGATGTTCGCCTCCCGACAGCGTCGAACCATTTCGTCCGGCCAGATGCCGCAAGCTACCTCGCCCACGTGCGCGGTGCGGAGAAAGAACATGCACAACCGCGATTGGCCGATTCCGCCGCCCATCGTTTGCGGCAATTCGCCCGCGAGCAGTTGACGATGGAAGGGCAGATCCCGGCGATCGGTCATGCCGCGGATTTCCAGTTGCGCCAGCAGTGTCGCCGGATCGACGCGGATGCCCATCGAAGAGATCTCGAACGATCGCTCCAACACCGGGTGCCACAGCAGAATGTCGCCATTCAGGCCGCAGCCACCGTCGCTGTTCGGCGTGGTCCAGTCGTCGTAATCCGGCGCCCGCCCGTCGTGCGGTTGCCCATCCGGCAACAGGCCGCCAATACCGATCACAAACACCGCTTTCCGCTCGGCACAGATGCGGTCTTCGCGCTGTCGCGGCTGCAGATCGGGGTGCCGAGCGGCTAATTCCTCCGCCGTGATAAAGGTGATCCGTTCCGGCAGGATCGGCCGGATGGTCGAATGCTCCGAAGCGAGATGGAACTCCGTCCGGCAGATGGCATCGTAAATCGCTTCCACGGCGGCCTTTAGCGTCGCCAGATTCCGCTCGTCCGGCTGGATGATCTTCTCCCAGTCCCATTGATCGACATAGATCGAGTGGGTGTGGTCCAGCGTTTCGTCTGGCCGGATCGCATTCATGTCCGTGTACAGGCCTTCGCCGTCTTGAAAGCCGTAACGAGCTAGGGCCAGACGCTTCCACTTGGCCAGCGACTGGACGATCTCGACGAGCGATTCGCCGTCCCCCTTGACACCGAATCGAACCGGCCGCTCGACGCCATTGAGATCGTCGTTGATTCCGGTGCCGGTGCGGACAAACATCGGCGCCGTCACACGCTGCAGGTTCAATGCTTCCGCCAATCGCCGCTCGAAATAGTCCTTGATGTCCTTGATCGCCGACTCGATGGCCCGCAGGCCCAACGTCGGTTGATACGTCTGGGGAACGAACAAGTTATCAGCCACACGCTTCCTTTCCGATCCAAGAAATCAGAGTCAGCCAAAGCGAACGAATTCATTTCGTTTCGTCGCGTGTCCCTCGAAAACGGAATGAATTCCGTTCTTTCTTGCAGATTCCGGGCTATTCTTCGCCGACGGAACGCGCGTCGTCAGAGCCCCCCGCTTGTTGCTCGTCGGCCAGTGGCGGAGCGTCGTCAATGTTGACCCAGTTCTGCCGCAGTTCCTCGGGTACGGACTCGCGCCATACCGCCAGCACTTCGTTGATGTCGATGTGAGGATTGCCGCGCTCGTTGCCGGCTTGGCCGCTCGGCGCCAGTCGAAGCGGCGTCCACAGCATATCGATCCGCGCGCTGTCGGAAAAATACTGCCCGCCGGTGATATTCCCCTCGTCGTCCAGGTCCAGCAGATAGTGAAACGACTTGCCCTGTCTCACACGGGGAGATTTGTCGTACTCGCGATTCGTGCTGCCTGCGTAGACAATGTTCAGGCGGACTTCGACTTGCTTTCCCGCCCGGCGCTTGGCGGAAGTGGACGAAAACGCGTAGATCGGATAGTTCCACACTTCCCTGCCTAACGACGAATCCATGGCCAACGGATGCTGGTTGCGTCCAAGCCAATTTGTCAGGCTCACGTGCAGCGTGCCAGGATTGATGGCGTCGTCTGCCTCGTCTCCGCCCAGGAACTCAGCCGCGTTGTACATGTAGAGCTCCGCAAGCAGGGCCTTGATATCGGCTGGGGTGAAAGTGACTCCACCCCGTCGGACACTCTTCTGCGGCTCGGCGTGCCGTATCGCCGCCGCCGTCCAGCCGTTGCAGTGACCATGCCAGCCGGGGGTCCGCTCGACTTGAGTACGACGCAACCTCAACAACCCTCGACGCTCCATCGTAGGTTCGGTAATCGCCGTCGTGTCCTGCTGCTCGAACGCGGTTGCGAGACTGCGCCCCTGATGAAAGGCGATGTCATATTTCTGCATCGTGGCAACGGTTCCGCCACTCCGGTCCGGGTAGTCGTGTCCGGAATACGGAATGCGATTCTGCAATACGCCGCCTTTTGTCGGCAGATCGTCGAATCGCCAAACGAGTTCCTGCCCCCACCATCGCTGGTAAGCCTCGCTCTGGTAAGAAACCTCCTCCGCGGCAATCGCCACCGTTCCCTGGGCGGGACTGGAAATCACTAGCCCGATTGCGAGCAGGAGCGGCGTCATACCTGGTTCCTTTTCTTCTGACGGATCCGAGTTCGCGAGCTACGGCAAGTCCTTCTCGCCCTAACATCGACAGAAGAAGGAAGTATAAACAAAAAAACGCCTTCGCACCAAGGTGCGAAGGCGTCGTCATGCGTGCGAAAGCCGCCGAGGGCGAATGTGTTTCCGCCCTCGTTGGATCGGCCTAGGTCCGGGTTACTTCTGGACGTGCTTGTGGCCGTTCTTCTGGACGTGGCCGTCTTTCTGGGCCGCGCCGTCCTTTTGAGCCGCGCCGTCCTTCTGGGCCGCGCCGTCCTTCTGGGCCGCGCCGTCCTTCTGGGCCGCGCCGTCCTTCTGGGCCGCGCCGTCCTTCTGGGCCGCGCCGTCCTTCTGAGCCGCGCCGTCCTTCTGCGCCGCGCCGTCCTTCTGAGCCGCGCCGTCCTTCTGGGCCGCGCCGTCCTTCTGAGCCGCGCCGTCCTTCTGGGACGCGTCACCGGCATAGGACATGGTCCCGAGGCACAACAATCCACAAATCGCGAGAATCAATGTGTGTTTCATGAGCACACTCCCCTGGGGAAAAAGGTTAACGAACTTTTTGGAGCTGTACAGTCTCCTCAACCGCCAATGCTTTTCTAACTTACCTAAAGCATTGCATGTTATCCAGTCTGGGCAAAAAATTTTGTTCGTTTTTTTCGCCCTAATGGGTTTGGTAGGGGATATAAGGGCACGTTCGATCGAATTGGCAATGCCAACGGAGGAGCGGACGCCCCATGCCAAAATCCCCCGTTGCGGATATTCGATGCCTCTTGCCCATTACCATATCGCCGTCTGTGGGCGAACCCGCTGGACCACCGCGGTAAGGAAACCTCCACACATGCTAAAAGTCGGCTGGACCGCAGCGATACTTTGTATCCAACGGGCTCTAGGCCGAGGTCTATTCAGGATTCCGTGTTGGACCTGACGAATAGTTGCGAAACGTTTTCAATAACGGAAGGCTCGAATACGTTGGCGTTGCCGACTACTCGGCGCAACACAGGCAACCGCTGGACGGTGACCGTGCGGACCGTTACAACATCGAGAAGTTGCATCAGCCGCGAAGGCCAGCCAGTTGATAGAAGCCGTTTTTGGAGATCGCTCAAACATGGCCGGGCATTTCCCCATGCCGCCCACGTGGGTCATCCAGTCCTTGCACGCTGGCCAAGTCATCCCGGCCCATCCGCTTGCGCTCACTGCGACTCGCCGACTGGATGAATGCCGACAGCGGGCGTTGACGCGGTACTACCACGCGGCCGGCGCAGGCGGTGTGGCGGTTGGCGTCCACACGACGCAGTTTGCCATCCGCGAACCGCAGCACGGGCTGTTGCGGCCGGTGCTGCAGTTGGCCGCACAGACCGTGGCAGCCTGCGATGCCGCGACCGCCAGGAGAACGGTGCTGATCGCGGGTGTCTGCGGTGCCACGCGTCAGGCCGTGGGCGAAGCGCAGTTAGCGCGGGACCTCGGCTACCATGCGGGCCTCTTGTCTTTGGGCGCGTTGCGGTCAGCGACCGACGAGGAGTTATTCACCCACAGCCGCGCGGTGGCTGCCGAGATTCCGCTGGTGGGTTTTTACTTGCAACCGGCCGTCGGCGGACGGATTCTGTCGCGCACGTTCTGGCAGCGTTTTGCCGAAATCCCCAACGTCGTAGCGATCAAGATTGCTCCATTCAATCGCTACCAGACACTGGACGTGGTCCAGGCGGTTGCGGCGGCGGGCCGAGCCGGCCAGATCGCCTTGTACACGGGCAATGATGACAATATTGTCGTGGATCTACTGACCGAGTATGCCGTTTCCGTCGCGGCGGGTGAAGTGCGATTGCGGATCCCAGGTGGTCTGCTGGGCCACTGGGCATGCTGGACCCGTTCCGCCGTGGAGCTGCTCCAAGCGTGTCGCCAAAGCCGTCATGCTGCAACGGTTCCGACAAATCTGTTAACAATTGCCGCCCAAGTCACCGACATGAACGCCGCCCTGTTCGATGCGGCAAACGGCTTTGCCGGATGTATCGCCGGAGTCCATGAAGTGCTGCGGCGGCAGGGATTGTTGGCGGGTACGTGGTGCCTGGACGAACGCGAAACGCTCAGTCCCGGCCAAGCCGCGGAACTCGACCGAGTCTCCCGGGCGTATCCGGACTTGACCGACGATGTGTTTGTACGGGAACACCTGGAAGGTTGGCTGAGTTGATTCGGTCGCTTGGCTACTCGTTCTTCAGCCGAACATTATCCAGGTAGAAAGCCGTCTTGTCGGTGGCCATGCTGCACCAGCCGATCCAGGTGTGGTTTTTGAAATCGGGGTTGGCGACGGCCAGGCCGGGAAAGCGGCGCGGCGTTTCGCCTGGAAGTGTGACCGTCAGGTCCCACTTGCCGTCGGCGTCGGTGCCGACCGGAGCAGCGATCTCGATCTGGAACCATTGGCCCACGGGCAGATCCACCAGCGGGTGATCGGCTACGGTCAGCTTGCCGTCCCGGATCCAGAGCGAAGGGCCAATGCGGTACGGACTGACGTCCCAGCTGCGCCATTCGTGGAACAGGACCGCGCCGGGGTCAAGCCGCAGATCGAAACGGCAACGGGCTTGGCCAGAGGTATAGTTTGGTTTGTAGACCAGGTGTGGGTTGAAGACGGCTTGCAACCCGGGAGCATCTTGAATCTTGACGCTCCGCACTCCGCCGGCTGCCGTCTCGTCCGTCACGTGGATCAAGTCGCCGTGGTTCTCGACATTGACTTCCGCATCGGCGGGCGGCGAACCCACGGGAGTGAACTCGAAATCGTCGTCGATCTGCAGCGGCGGCGGTAATGGCGGCAGCGGGGCGAATTCAACGGGTGGATAGGTGAAACGGCTGGGGATCGAGACCCATTCGGCATCGCCGTACAAGCCGGCTTTGGTATAGTCAAACGGTTGGAAACCGACTTTGGCGGCGGGGGATTCGGACCTTAAACGAAAATCTCCGTTGGCCGGATCCACGAACAGCGGGTCTTCGATGAGCGACCCCAGATCCCAGCCCTTTTCCTGCCGCTGGGCCAGCGTCAGGCCCTGGAAGTCCACCGCCGCTCCCGAGGCGTCGAAGTACAAATTGCGCTCGAGCTTGACATTGTCATCGTTGATCCGCCCGGCCGAGATCAGCGGCCCCTGGTCCCAGTAGATCAGATTGTTGGCCAGCGTGAACGACAGATGCTCCTCGACCCGCGAACGCTGGATTTGGCCGTCCATGCTGCAGGCCAGGATGTTGTTGCGGACGATGTTCTCGCGGCCATAGTGCTGATGATACGTTCCGGTCTTGACGCGGTACACCAAGTTGTTCTCCAGGATCATCCCGGTGCTGCCTTCGTCGTTGTACAAGCCCCAGCCGCCGCGGCCATAACGATCGTAGGAGTACACGTCGTGAATCACGTTGTTGCTGACCGTGGTCCCCTGCGACAGCCCCAGCGTGTACACGCCGCCCATGTCGCTCAACACGCCCCAGCCCAAGTGATGAATGTGATTGAACTCGATCTTGTTCTGCACGGAGATCGTGGGCCGGTAGCCCCAACTCCAGCCGACCGAAATCCCGGTGTAGTATTGGTCGCTGATATCGTTGTGGGTCACCTGGTTGTGTCCGCTGTGCCCGATCCAGACCCCGATGGCTCCCTGGTGGATGCGGGCGGCGCCATGCACGATGTTGTTGTCGCAGACGATATGACTGGTTTGCGTATCCGGTTTGTCGAGGTCCACACGGGTCTGGCCGATCATCACGCCGCCGCCGCCCAGATCGTCCAGCCAACATCGCTGGATGCGGCAGTCTCGGCAGCCGCGGCGAAACCAGACGGCGTGCGTGCCGACGTGTTTCACCTCGCAGTCCTCGATCGCGACGTGCCGGGCCCCATCCGCCACGATCGCGGACTCAATGGTGACCTCGGCCTGGCCGTCGGCGTGGCCCGTCGGCGGCAGCACGTACTGGCCGTGCTCGAAACCCAACCCCTTGATCGTCACGTGCTCGACAAATCGGCCCTCGTCGGGCTCGCCTTCGATCCGCACAAACTGGTCGAGGACCGGGGCGATGACGGAGGCGGTGGGCATGTCCTCGTCCGGTCGCGGCAGGTACGACAGCGTGCCGTCGCGGTCGAGGAACCACTCGCCCGGCTCGTCCAATGCCGCGCGAAAGTTCTCCAAGTGATAACGGCAGTTGGCGCCCCAATATGCAAAGCCCCAGGGGATGCCGGCCGTGACGACGACCGTGCCGCTGTCCGGGTCAGCGCCCGCCAACCGCGAACGCGACGTTTCCCAAGAATGGTACGTGACCAGCGTTACGTCGCTCAGCCGTGCCGACGGTACGCTGCGCAGTGATTCAAGGTTCTCAACCCGCGCGCGGAACGCGCGGTTGGTAAGGTCCGCGACTTGCCCCGTCGCCGGATCGATGCCCCGATCCACTTTGGCCGCGATATGGTAATAGAACTTGTTGGGACTCCGCGCTCGCACCGCCCGGCGGCCATTGACCCACAGCTGCTCGAAATACCACTCCCCCGTGGCAACGTCGGGAACCCGCGCCGTCCAGACGCCGTCGTCGCCGCGGGTGAATTCCGTGATCAAGCGGCCGCCGGTGAATCGCGGGGCGGCGCCGGGCGCTGCTTCATAGCGGATCGGGCACGCGGCCGTGCCGCTGTCCGCCGGCGTCAGTACCAGTGTCTCGTGCATCGAGTACCGACCGTCGGCCACCACGATCCGCAGCGGTTCGTCGAGCGGTCCTGCGGTTTTGAGTTTCCGCACGGCGTCCCGCGCGCCCGCGAGCGTCGCCAGCGGGCCGTCGGTCCTGGCGGCGTTGGGTTCCGCGACTCGGCCTGACCAGGCATCGTTACCGTGGGGAGCCACGTACAGCGTGGCAGCAGGTGCCGGATGTGACGCGGCGAGGATCATCATAGCCGGACCGATGAAGCGTCTGAGGATCGTTGGCATGGCGGATTTCATGGGGGGCTTGAAGTAGGCGGGGCGTCAAAAACAACAAGTGGTAATCAGGTCCTGGCCGCCGACCTTGCGTTGGCGGAAGGGTGCCTGACCGCGACAAGAGGCAATTTCATCCACGGTTGTTCAACCGCACGGGCAGCGCCCCGCGCGCGGAAAAGCAAGCGGGGGACGCTGCACTCGCAGGAGCGTCCGCGGCCTATTGGCGTACCGACGCCTTGTCGGCCGTGGGGAAGTCGGACGGGACGGCTTGCGTCACTTTGCCCGTGGCGGCCCACTCGGCGGCTCGCTGGAACGGGACGATGAACGCCACGCTATGGAGTTCCTTCGGCGTATGTCCCATCGCGACCTGGACCACGCGTCCTTGACCATAGCCGACGGTGAACAGCACCGGCTCGTGCTCGCCTGCGCCGCCCAGTTCCTTGGGGGCAAAGGCGGTGGCGAGGACGGTCAGGTTTTTCGCCGGGCCGCGAAGCCAGCCGTACAGTTCATCGTCGACGTGCATGAACTTCTCGGGCAGGCCCTGCGTGATGGGGTGATTCGGTTCGCGGATAACCAGCTGGAAAGGCTGCATGGGGCCGTGCCCGCCGCCTTTGCCCGGGCTGGTGTCGCGGACGATCTGGCCGTCTTTCCAACGCACGTACGGGCCGTCCTTCTCGTTGCGGCCGCCCCAGCCGCCCAGGCCGATGATCTCGTTGTACTCTTTCCACTGCGGAAAGGCGGCGCAAGCGAAGTGATACACGACGAAGCCCCCGCCGTTTTTGACGTAATCGACGAACGCCTTCTGCGTGTCCTCCGGCCACAAGTCGCCTTGATAGTTGCTGACCACGACGGCGTACGCGGCAAAGTTCGGCTTGAAGCCGCTGTTGTCCTCGCCTTTGGGCGGCGCGGTCGCCACGTCCACCGAGAACAGCTTCGTCTCTTCCAGCTGCTTCTTCAGAACCGGTGTCGTGTTCTTCCAATCGTGACTGGGGACGTTTTGACCATCCACAATCAAAGCCTTGTACGGCGGCGCCGCCACCGCGTATGCCGCCAGCAGAACCCAAATCCCCAATGCTGTCATCCCGTGCTTGCGAAACATTGCTTGAAACCTCCGCGTTGAGACCACAAGTGGAAAACCATCCCAGCCGTCTGGCAAAGTCGCCTCCGACGTCCCCACAGGATAACATCCGCCGGATCGAGAAGAAACAGGGCGTTTTTCATGAAGTTTCCCCGTTTGTTGTCTCAACAGCCCTTGCATCTTGGGCCAGTTCTGCCTACACAATAGAACGTAATCGCCCTCTTTCCTTCGGAATCTGCCCACGATGTCTGTCTCGCTGACTGCCAAAGAACGCCGCCTTCGCGACCTGGGTCGCAAGCACGGCACGCCGCTGATGGTGATCAGCCGTTCGGTGCTGCGCGAGCAATTGGACCGCTTTCGTCGCGTGTTGCCCCGCGTCGAGCCGTTTTTTGCGATTAAGGCCAACGCGCATCCGGAAATCATCAAGACCATGGTCGCCGGCCGCGCCAGCTTTGACGTGGCGTCGGTGGCCGAAATGAACCAGGTGCTGGCCGCCAAGGCCAAGCCGTCACAAATCATTTTTGCCAACACGGTCAAACCCGTCGAGTCGATCGCGCACGCCGCGAAAAAAGGCGTGACGCTGATGACGTTCGACAGCGAGTACGAGCTGGCCAAGATTGCCGAACACGCGCCCGGCGCGCGGGTCTTGGTGCGGATCAAAGTGCCCAACATCGGGTCGATCGTTGAATTGAGCTTGAAATTCGGCGTGGATCCGGCGGACGCCACCAGCCTGATGATCAAAGCCTACAAGCTGGGCTTGCAGCCAGCCGGGGTCAGCTTTCACGTGGGCAGCCAGTGTACGCGAGTCGAGAACTACATCGAGGCGTTGGAGATGGCGTCGATCATCGCCCGCGACGCGCGGCTGAAACAGCTGCCCTTCGAGATGGTCGACATCGGCGGCGGGTTTCCGATCCGCCATTTTGATTATGAAGACGATCCGTTCGACCGCTTGGCGCCCATGCTGGCCAAAGAACTGGACCGGCTGTTCGACGCCAACATCCGCATCATCGCCGAGCCGGGCCGTTTCATTGTGGGACCGGCGGCGACGCTGATGATGAGCGTCATCGGCAAGGCGATTCGCGAAAACAAACTGTGGTACTACCTGGACGACGGCGTGTACGGCTCGCTGAGCGGCCAGGTGTTCGATCACTGCAAGTACCAGTTCCAATACCTGCGGGGCGGGCATACCCAACTGTCCACGCTGGCTGGGCCGACCTGTGACAGCTTTGACATCATCGCCCGCGGCGAAGATGTCCCCGAATTGCAGCTCGGCGACGTGGTGTACGTCGAGAACATCGGAGCCTACAGCCTGGCCAGCGCCACGACGTTCAACGGCATGCCCCTGGCGAAAGTGCTGATGGTGCCTTGAGTAAGGAAAGCGGTCAGATCGCCGCATCGGAAGAAACCTGAAGGAGATTCAACCTCATGAAACGTACGCATCGTATCCGCGAAGATCACACCGAGACGCCCGAGTGGATGTTGCAGAAGAAATGCCCGCACAAAGCCAAGTATCTGGCGGGCCGACGCATTCTGCCCAAGGGCATTACCGGGAAAGAGAAGTTTACCGACCTGATGCAAAACGCCTTTCTCGCCTACAACTCGGCCCGCCTCCGCGAGGGCTGCGAATTGTACACGGAAAAGATGCTCGAACCCGATGTCACCGTCGGCATGAGTCTGGCCGGCGCGTTGACGCCCGCCGGCTTGGGCTGTGCGGCGATCGTCCCGTTGATCAAAGCCGGCTTTGTGGATTGGATCGTCGCCACGGGCGCGAACCTGTACCACGACTTGCATTTCGCCTTTAACTTTCCCGTCCACGTCGGCAGCCACTTGCTGGACGACACCGACCTGCGCCAGAACGACATCGTCCGCATCTACGACGTCCTGTTGGGCTATTCCGACTGCCTGATGGCCACCGACGAGATCCTCCGCGAGATCCTGATGCAGCCCGAATTCCAGAAAGAGATGGGCACGGGCGAACTGCACTATCTACTGGGCCGCTACGCCGCGGAATGGGAAAAGAAGGCGGGTTTGAAGGACGTGTCCGTCCTGGCCGCTGCCTATCGTGCCGGCGTGCCCTGCTATACGTCGTCCCCCGGTGACTCGACGATCGGCATGAATGTGGCCGGCATCGAATTGAAGGGCAACAAGCTGCGCATCAACCCGTCCATCGACGTGAACGAGACGACTAGCTTTGTGCTGGCGGCCAAGCGTTCGGGCGGCAAGAGCGGCGTGATGCTGATGGGCGGCGGCAGCCCGAAGAATTTCATGCTGCAGACCGAACCGCAGATCCAGGAAGTGCTGCGGATCAAGGAGGTCGGCCAGGACTATTTCTTCCAAGTCACCGACGCCCGCCCCGACACCGGCGGCTTGTCGGGCGCCACGCCGCACGAAGCGGTCAGCTGGGGCAAAGTCGACCCGACCCGCTTGCCCGACGCCGTGGTCTGCTACACCGACACGACCATCGCGTTGCCGATCCTCACGCATTACGCCCTAGCCAACCACAAACCCCGTAAACTCCGCCGCCTGTACGACCAACGCCCGGCGATGATGGAAGCCCTGGTACGCGAGTATTTTGCCCATAACAAGTAGCCTTCGACGTCTTGACGTTCAAGAACCCACAGAGCCGGCACCAAGGACCCCACCCCATGACGATCCATCTTCGCGGCAGCCTTCCGGCACGGCGTCGGCCAAACGCCCCCACGTCGCGGCTCGAGACGTTTTCCCGCCGCACGTTTCTTGCCGCCGGCCTGGCTGGCATCGGAGCTTTGACCATGCCCGCCGCCAGCGGTGGCGAGCCGGCGCCAAGCTTGCCACCGGCGGACGACGGACTCCCGCGTCTTGATCTGCACGTTCATCTGGACAACAGCACGATCGACAAAGTGGTGGAACTGTCTCTCGAGTTGGGCGTCAAGTTTGGGATCGTCGAACATGCCGGCACCAAGGAAAACGTCTACCCGGTGGTCCTTAGTAACGACGAGGAACTGGGCCGCTACCTTGCCATGCTCGATGGCAAACCGGTGTACCGCGGCGTGCAGACCGAGTGGATTGATTGGGTCGCCTGCTTCTCGCCAAAGATGCTCGCCCGACTGGATTATGTTCTGACCGACGCGATGACCTTTCCCGGCCGCGACGGCCAACGTGTCAAATTGTGGGAAAAGGACGTCGAGTCGCGGGTGGAGATGGCTAACAAGCAGGTTTTCATGGACCGTTTCGTGGACTGGTATATCGCCATCATCGAGCAACAGCCGATCGATATCCTGGCCAACACCTCGTGGCTGCCGGCACCGCTGGCGGCAGACTACCATTCCTACTGGACCCGCGATCGAGTCCAGCGAGTGGCTGACGCGGCGGTCAAGTACGGAGTGGCGATGGAGATCAGCTCCGGCTTCCAGTTGCCCAAACGCAGCTTTCTGGACATCGCCAAAGCGGCGGGCGTCAAGTTCACGTTCGGCTCCAACGGCCGGTATCCCAACATGGGCAAACTCGATTATTCGCTGGAAATGGCCCGTGCCATGAAGCTGACCAAAGCGGACCTGTTCACCCCGGCTCCCGATGGCCGCAAGGCTGTCCAGCGGAGGCTTGCGGCAAGCTGATCCCGTCGGCTTCGCGTTTCGCCCCCAGCTCGAGCGGCAACCAGCGGGCTGCGGAGAGAAGATGCGCACCTTGGCCCGTCTCTCGGAGCTGCCGGGAGAGGCTGTCGTCGCCCTGCGTCAGGTTCCAAACTGCTTCGTCCGCAAGTTGCCTTCGCCTGGCGACACCACGGGAATTTCAAGAGAGCGATCCGACGGCTCACGGCTACGGCGTCTGGATCTTCAATTTCGTGCCCGCGCGGGCCCGCGGAATCGCACCGCGACTCGAATCGCCAGCCGCTGTCTTCGCGGCTTTTTTCCTCCCCGCCGCCGTGTCGCCCATGCGGGAACTGGTGCTGGCGCCGCCGGTGTACACCGACCATTCGCGGTGCTGCTGTTCGGCACCGGTCGTACCGACGGGCGTCTGCTCCTTGGCCGGTGCTTGCAGCACGTGAGCCGTCATCTCGTGCCACTGGTTCGCCATGCGCGCGACAATTTCGGGGTGCTCCGCCGCCAGGTTGCGCAGCTCCGTGCGGTCCTCCGCGAGGTTGTACAGCTCCCACGGCTGGCTCCGAAAGCTGACCAGTTTCCAGTCGCCGTCGCGAAGGCCGCGGTCAGTGCTGAACAGCAGATGGATCGGCGGCCGCGACGGGAGTTCAGCGCCGGCGAAAATCGGCGCCAACGAGACACCCGCCAACGGAGTCAGCTCGCGTTCGGGCCAGGAGTTCGGAATGTCCGCGCCGGCAACTTCTGCCAGCGTCGGCAACACGTCCACCAAATGCGCGGGCCCGTGAACCAGCGAACCGGGACGAGTCTTTAATCCTGCGGGCCAATGGACGATTGCCGGCGTGGCGATGCCGCCCTCGAACTGGTTCTGCTTGTAGTAGCGAAACGGGCTGTTTCGCGCCCAAGCCCAGCCGGTGCTGTCGCTCCATGTCACATCTGGCTCATAAGGCGGGCGGTCCGTGCCAATGCTGCGCCGGTCGTAAGGACACGCGCCGTTGTCGGAGAAGAACAGTACGAGCGTGTTGTCCAGCTCCCCCCGGCTGTCGATGTCGCGGAACAACCTGCCCAGTTCCTGATCCACCCGATCAATCATCGCCGCATAGGCCGCCATCCGCCGCGCTTCCCACGCGCGCGTTTCCGGCGCCAGTGCCGACCACGGCGGAATGTGGTCGGGACGCGGAGCGGGTTCGACGTCGCGACCGAACAAGTCGAGCTGGCGCTGCTTCGCCACCCGCGCGGCGCGGATAGCGTCCCAGCCGACATCATAGCGGCCGAGGTATCTCTTGTAGTCGGCTTCGAGCGGTTGCAGGGGCGCGTGCGGCGCATTGAAGGCCAGGTACAGGAACCACGGCTGTTTCTCCGCTCGGGCTTCGTTCAAAAACGTCAAGGCATGATCCACCTTTGCCACCGTGGTGTAGAACTCCGTTGCCGGCACCTGCCACGGCTGGCCGTTCAACCGAAACGTATTGTCGCCCTTGTAGTAGTTGCACGCGCCGGACAGATGGCCAAAGTAACGCTGAAAGCCAAAGTCCGTGGGTTGCTTGTCGAGGTGCCATTTGCCGGACATGGCGGTGAAGTAACCGGCGGGCGCCAGCACTTCCGGGATCGTCACCGCGCGGCGCAAACTTTCGTCGCCCGCCTGCCGGCACCAGCGCCCGCTCAACAGACTCACGCGCGACGAGTGGCATTTGGCCGTGTTGTAGAACTGGGTGAATCGCAGCCCGCCGGCCGCCAGCCGGTCGAGGTGGGGCGTCTCGATCTCCGCGCCATAACAGCCCAGATCAGAGAACCCGAGGTCATCGGTCAGGATGACGAGGATGTTGGGTTGACGGCCAGACGCATTCGCGGCCTGGAGTGTGCCCGATGCTGCCAAGTCGCCCAGCAGCGCCAAACAAAGGAAGAGCGAAAGCTTGTTGTTGTTCACGAGGATTTCCTGTTCTTCTTGCTCGGACCGAGCTGGCCCCTTGCGGCACATGGTCGTCAAGGGGCCGCGCGGCGGTCGTCGATCGCGTGCGTCTGGGCGCCGAGCGTTGTATCAAGACCCGAAATGCGGATGCCGCGCTCTCCCTGAGCCACGTTCGGGGCGATTTCCACGGCGGCGGTGGTGCCCGCGCGCGGGTCGGAAACGACGTTATCGCTCAGGCTCACACGGGAACTGCACTCGATCCGGATCGCGGGCCCGTTCCGCCGCAGTTCGGCGCCGGCCGCGGCGATCATGCGGTTGTTGTTCACTACGACCTTGCTCGCGCCACCAAGGAACAGCACCGTCCCCGCTCGATCTTGAAACTCGTTGTTCTCGATGATCACGTCGTGGATCGCTTCCACCTCGGCCAAGCGGTGTCCGAGTCGGGTGGCGCGCACGGATAATGCTGCTCCCTGCGGCGAGTCGGCGTAGCCCAGACAGGTTCCACCGCGGAGGAAGCGGTTGCCGCGGATCGTGATCCCCCACGGCATCGGGCCTTCCGGCCAATCGGGCTCGTTGGTCAGGACGACGCCCGCGCCCGTGGTGTCCTCGAAAATGTTGTCCTCGACCAGGCCTCCACCGGCGCGCAGCAGACAGCCATAGCGGCGGTTGCCACGCATGTGGTTGCGGCGGATCCGGAAGCCGGCCCCGCAGGCGTCGAGGTTATAGAGCGTGTCGGCCGCGCGATGATCCTCGCCCGCCACCGCCCCTTCGACGGGTTTGTCGAGCGTCAGCAGAAACGTCCGTTGTTCCACCGTCCCGGCCACCGCACGCACTTCGCCGCGCACTCGCCCCGTTTGAGGATCGAGCACCTGCAGGCGGTCGCCCGGGAGGATGATGCATCCGGACGAAACCAGCCATTGGTTCGGTGCGCGAATTTCCCGCAGCACATTGGGCGGCGCGTAGATATTGATCGCATCGTCCGCCATGCCCTCGAAAAGACAATCCTCGATCATTGGCCCGTCGCGGTTCTGCTGGCAATGCACCCCGTCCGCGTTCGTCGTGAGCAGACGTGCGGTATCCGGTGCGAACCGGACCTGCAGACCGCGCACGACGATCTCGCCCCGGTTGCCGACCAATCCGACGGCCAATCCGGGCGACGCATGCACCGTGAGGTTGTCGATTCGAATGCCGTCACAGCCCTGGGCCAGAACCGCGCTCCCGTGGCCGCGAGCCAAATGCACATAGGCGTCGCCAACTTGCATGTGGGCCAGGTTGCGGCGATGGTGCTCGTTGGCCGTGAAGAATCGCCAGACGCGGCCCTCGCAGAGTTCCCAGCGCGGAGTCATGATATGATCCGGCGTGCCCGGCCGGATGCGGCGCGTGCCCGGGTCGATGATCATGCCCCATTTGCCGTGCGTCTGGTGGGCGTCCGCAAAGTTCTGCGCGTCCGGGGTGGGATAGCCCTCTTCGACCTTCAGATCAAAACTCCCGCCCTCGACATCCACCGCTTGAATCGTGCCTTGACAGAACGGGACGGGATCGTAGTCGACGGCCAGGTCGGCAATGGTGACCTGCCGACAGACACCGAGAAGAAAGCCACCCGCCGCGGGATCGGTGATCACGATCTTGGTGGTCTCACCGGCCCCGCGAACGGTCAAGTTCGCGGCCTGGTAGATGGGAAAGCAATAGCCCCGCGGGTTCTCGTGCCGCACCAGGTAGGTGCCCGCCTCGAGCACGACTTCCACGGACGCATCCGCTGTTTCCGCGGCGGCCATGGCCGCGCGAATCGCCGCGCGAATCGCCGCGCCCGATGGCGTCTTGCCATCCGGCACCGCGCCATAGTCGCGGACGTGAAACGAGCGGCCGCCATCCGCAGGCGGGGGCGAAGCGCCGAACGCGTCATGGGCGCAGAAGAGCAAAACCAACGTGTATGCTGCGCGACGGATCATCAAGATTCATGCTACCTTTGTCGGTGGAATTGCCCAGGCGCTGAGAGCTGCAAAGGCACCCGCGTTTGCGCCGCCGAGCAGGCCGGGCAGGCCGCTGGTGGACTGCGGCAGACTATAACACGGAATGAGGATGTCGTCGAGGTACAACTCGCTCAGGCTGCCCATCAGCAACAGGCGGAAGGAGTCCCATTACACATCGCAAAATAACTGCATTTGGGTATGCTGCCGAGTCTCTCTCGGGCCAGGCACTCGGGCCAGGCATTCGACCACGCGCGCCGTCAGGATGCCGGATTTCCGAGTCTCACCGTTTCGTCCGAACCATCATTTGCGGTACAATTCATCGGAAAGGAGCTAGATTTCTGCGCAAAAAATGCCGGTAGCCAGCGGGCGATGCGCACAGCACTCGAAACGAAGTCTCTTGAAGCCCGGCGAAAGCTGCCAGACGCTGTCCGGCAGTACGCTGCTGCTGCAGCCGGCGCACCAGCGACAACCGGACAGCCGTCGCCTGCTGAATTATGTCCCGAACGAATGACAGGACAGATGAAAGCGTCGCGGACGGCAGCGAATCGCTGATTCGTTCGCCACGTTTCCGGTTTACGGCCCCGCGTCCGGCCGCCGGGCCGGAGTTACGTCCGGAAATCGAATTGCTTCTGCATCAGGGGCTGCGGGGGCGAATCGGTGGGAGCGGTGTAGTGGAGGGCGCATTCGGCCTCGCGGCCGCGGATCACGCGGCGGCCGCGCAGGGCTCCATAGCCGGCGGTGATCGCGGTCCAGTTGCCGCTGTGCTGGTCGCCGTCACAGCAGATGACGACCCAATCGTGCGTGGCGCCCAGTTCGTGGGCCCGTGCGGTGTTCGAGTATAACACCGTGTAGTGGCGGCCGGCACGCTCGGTGTGCAGCACGGGCAGCCAGGCATCGTTGGTAGGATTGAAGCGGCGCGGGGCGACCCGCGGCAGCTTGCCCTGCCGCGCCAGTTGGCGGTACTGGTGATCGACGTCCAGCAGTTCCCCGACGGGCGGGGCGTCGCTGGATGCGGGTACCTGCCGGACGGGCGCCGGACCGGCGGACGGAGTTTGGCGAAATCGGCCCGCCAAGGCTTCTCGCACCGCTTGAACCCGCTTGTCCCCCATCCCGCGGATGCGCGCCAAGCGCCCGTCGTGGGCGGCGGCCGACAATTCGGACAAGGTTTCGATTCCCAGTTCCTCGTGGATCCGCTGGGCCAGCTTGGGCCCGATATCGGCGACCGTGGTGAACAGACGCTCGGGGGCGTTTTCGCCGCGCAAACGTTCCAGCATCGGCAATCGACCGCTGTGCGCCAGGTGCGCCAGCGTATGGGCCAGCGAACGGCCGATGCCGGGCAGTTGCATCAAGGCGTCGATCCCGCCCGACTCGGCCAAGTCCACGATGGCCGCGTCGAGTTTGCGGATCGACTCGGCCGCATTCCGGTACGCGCGGACGCGAAACGGATTTGCTCCGTGGCCGTCGAGCAACTCGGCGACCTCGTCCAATTCCTCGGCGACCTGCTCGTTGCTCAGCGCCGGGCGCTGCGTCGTCTTGACGTCCGCTCGCGGATTCATCGGTCGGTACCTCCCTTCCTTGAGGTTACCAACCGACGGCAGAAATTGTCAAACGCGAGACCTCCCTAAAAAAAGCTTCTCCCCAAAAGGTCTGGGGTCCCAAAAAGCTTCGGGCTTGTGTCCTCGCCGCCCCATGGCGAAAATGGAGGTCATATCGCCCTGCATCCCAACGCGTTCCCCAACCGAAAGGAATGGCCATGCGTCTACGAATTATCACCACGATTTTGATTGTCCTCGCGGCCCGCGGCTCGCTGGGCGCCGAGACCAGCATGCCCGACGCGGCACAATACCTGCGGCTGTACGGCTTGGAGGAGATCCATGCCAGTTATGCCAAGTTCTTCACGCTGCTGTCCGAAGGCAAGGCGGTCGAGGCGAATCAGATCTTGGCGGATTCGCTGCCGACCAATGTGAATCCGGCGGTGCGGGACCAGGTGCTGCGAGCCACCGCAGGGTTGTCCGCGATCTTCGACCGAGGCGTCGAGGATGCGGAACTGATCGGCTTGCAGAAGATCTCCACCAAGTCGATCGCGCTGTACTACGTGCTGAACAGCAACAGCGGCCCGATCCTGGTGACCCTGATGCCGTTTCGCCAGCGGGACAAGTGGCGCACCCACACCTGGATGATGGAGACGAACGCTCCGAAGATCATCGAGGCTCTGAAAGGCGTCGGACGATTTCCGACGCCGGACGTAATCACTTTTCAACCCCGGGGCATGACGACTTAGCGTCCGACACGCCCCAAGCTCAGACGTACGTTACACGCCCAATGTCTTCGGCTCAGCGGACGTCGACCCACTGGCCGGACTTGGCGCTGGCCAGGACCGCGTCGCAGACCTTCTGGGTTTCCAAGGCGTCGCGGAAATTGGGCGAAACGGCCTCGCCTTTGCCCATCGCGTCCAGGAAATCGGCCAGCTGGTGGATGAACGTGTGCTCGTAACCGATCTGCAGTCCGGGCACCCACCAGGCCTTCATGTACGGCATGTCGCTGTCGCTGATGTGGACCGAGCGCCAGCCGCGAACCAGGGAATCATCGGCGTGATCGAAATACTGCAGCCGGTGCAAGTCGTGCAGGTCCCAGCGCAGCGACGCCTTCTCGCCGTTAAGTTCCAGCGTGTACAACGCTTTGTGGCCGCGGGCGTACCGCGTGGACTCGAACAAGCCCAGCGAGCCGTTGGCAAAGTGGCACATGAACGCGCAGGCGTCGTCGATGCCCACTGGTTCGACTTTGCCCGTCTCGACGTTCTTTCGCTCTTTGATGAACGTCTCGGTCATCGCGCACACGTCCGTGATGCCGCCGTTGAGCCACACGGCCGTATCGATACAGTGGGCCAGCAAATCGCCGGTCACCCCGGAGCCGGCCGCCTTGACATCCAGCCGCCATGTCGCCATCCCGCCCTGCGGTACGTCGGCGGAGATTGTCCAGTCCTGCAAGAACTGGGCGCGATAGTGGAAGATCCGACCCAAGCGGTCTTCTTCCAACAGTTTCTTGGCCAGCGTCACGGCCGGCACGCGTCGGTAATTGTACGAGACCATGTTCGGGATCTTGGCCTCTTCGACCGCGGCCACCATCTGCTCGGCTTGGGCCGTGTTCAGCGCCAACGGCTTTTCGCACAGGATGGCCTTACCGGCCTTGGCCGCCGCCAAGGCGATCTCGGCATGCACATTGTTCGGCACGCAGATGTCGATCAGGTCTACATCGTCCCGCTCGATCACCTTGTGCCAGTCCGTTTCGACGTTCTCGTAGCCCCAGCGTTTGGCAAAGGCTTCCGCCACGTGCCGTTCCAGACCGCAGATCACTTTCAACTGCGGCTGGTAGGGGACGTCAAAGAAATGGTTGACTTGGCTGTACGCATTGCTGTGGGTGCGTCCCATGAAGCCGTAACCGATTAAGGCGACGCGAAGAGGTTTGGTCATGTTCGGTCCTTTCCAAAATGGTCATTCGTCATTCGTCAGTGGTCATTCGTCAGTGGTCATTCGTCAGTGGTCATTCGTCATTCGTCAGTTGGCGTCTGTGACGTTGACGTTCCGCGCCGAAGCCGGCGTCATTCGCTCCACCCGTGCGCGTCGCGCACGGCGATCATGGACGCCAGGATCTTGTTCCACGTCTCGGGCATCATCATCACGTCGTTGGGGAACATGCAGCCATCCCAGCAGACGTGGCGAAACTTCTTGGTCACTTGACCGTCGGCATCGCGCATCCAGAAACCGGCCCGCCGGACGATATCCAGCTTGCCGTTCGGGTCGTCCGGCAGGCAGTGCCGGCCGGTCTTGTCGTGCGAGCCGGAGCCCTTGACGGTGGCGTCGTTTTGCGCCACGTGAAAGTCGATGGTCCAAGGTCGCAGGGCGTCGGTCAGCGTCTTGTATGCTCGATCCAGCCCGGCTTCGTCTTGCCAGTCGAAACCCGGCGGCAAGAGAGCGTCTTCGGGCGCGTTGTAGCCCAGCAGGTACAGCAGCGTATGGGCCATATCGGCTTGGAAGCCCAGTGTCTGCGGCCGGTCGACCAGTTCCAGCAGCTGGACCATGCTCTTCAAACTGTGCATACCGCCCCAGCAGATTTCGCCCTCGGCCGCCAACTGTTCGCCGTGGTCTTCGGCGATATCACACGCTTTTCGAAACGTGTCCGCAATCCGCTTGGTGTTCTCCCGTGGATTGGCCGACCAATCGGACACCCCGCAGGCCGAATCCAGCCGCACGGCGCCGTACGGCCGCACGCCCAGTTCCCGCAGCCGCCGGGCGATCCGGCAACCCTTTTGGACTTGCGTGAGAAACTTCTGCTGTTCGGCGTCGTCGCCCATGGCCGAGCCGCCACCGGTGGGCGGCCAGACCGGGGCCACCACGGTGCCGATGGTCAAGCCCCGCGAGGAAGCCTTGTCGGCCAGTTCCTGCAACTCGCCGTCCGACGCGTCGATGTTGATGTGCGGCAAGAACAAAAACAGATCGAACCCGTCGAACTTGACGCCGTCCACTTCCGCCGCGGCGGTCAGGTTCAGCATCGTGTCCAAGTCGATCGGCGGCTCGGAATCCGGGCCTTTGCCGACCACACCGGGCCAAGCCGCGTTGTGCAGCTTGGGAAAGTTGTTGACATGCGTACTCATGGTGAGCGTGCCTTTCTAAGGAAGCGGGGATTATTTCTGGAAGTCGCCCACATTGGGCACCTCGGCAAACGTGTCGGGGCCGAAATAGCGAAGGCTCACAAGGGGCTCGCTGCCGTTGTTCTCGATCTCCACACCCGCCGTGGCTGCTTCGTAGGAGATGTACACCTCGTCCTCCGTCTCGGCGCCAAAACGGATCATCGCTGGAGTCTGCAAATTCAGCTTGCCCATGCGGCCCTTGCCCTGGACCGTGATCCAGCCGCTGGGGCCCGGATCCTTCAGCACGCACTTGGCCCCCGGCTCGACCGTCAGCCGCTTGGCGCTGAACAGTTGCTTGCCGGAAACCAGCCCGTACACAATCCAATGATCGACCCAGCCCTGGCCCTGGTCGGCAACGATCGGTTCCAGGTAGTGGTTGTCCTTGAAGTTCGGGTCGACGTTGGCGTCCCAATCCAGTTGCTCGACGATAAAGTCCAAGTCCCGGTGCTTGTCTTGCGGCACGTCCTTGACCAGCAGCGACCAAGGCACGACTCGGCCTTCGACCAGCGACTGGTACATGCCGAACACGTCGCTGCCCCACTGGGGTTCATACGTACACAGCGAACCGGGAGCGTGCAGAATGCCTGGAGGCACCAGCCAGCCGGTCCCGCGTCTCAGGCGATACGCCTTGGACAAGTCCAAGATCCCGTTGTCGCCCTTGTTCCATTCCTCCAGGCACCTGCGGACCTGGGCCTTCGTCGTGCCAGGCTCCAAGCCGAAGAACGTGTGCGGAAAGTTGTTGTCGCAGTTGTTGTACTGCGGCGGGAAATAGTAGGCTTCCGGCTTGCCTTCCTGATTGGTCAGTTTGGCGTCCTCGAACCCCTGATGCATGTGGTGGGGGATCGGCCCCAGGTTGTCAAAGAACTTGGAGTACACGGGCCAGCGATGGTAATGGTCCCACAACGCCTTGCCGACGATCCGCAGCCCCGCTTCGGCGATCGCGTCCTTGAGCAAGAAATTCTGGCCCTCGAACGAACAAAAGCTCTGGCCTTCGTGCCAGACGCGTCCTTCGTTCGCCGCGTCGGTCGTGCTGGCAAACCAGCGTTCGTCGATGCCGCCACGGTGTCCGCCGTAGGCATAATAGTCGTCCGGATGCAGCTTGATCCGCTTGCCCGGATGCAGGAAGCTGCGCGGAACCCATGTCGGCGTCAACCGCAGCAGTCCAGCGCCGGCATCCAAGGCCCGATCCAGGACTTTCGCCACGCTGTTGCCTTTGACGATTTTTGCTTCCGTCATGGGATCCTGTACTCCGCGTTTGGAAAGGCACAATGACACCTGAAACTTCGACGATCTCGATGGCAACGAATTGTTGTAGTCGATTCTGTAGGACAGGGCAATAATGGGAAACGCCCGAAAACCGATTCCTGGTCTCGTTCAGAACTGCGGGAAATAACCATCAGCGACGGCCCGCAATCGCTCGGCATCAGTCAACTGGACCCGATTATTGTCCAACTCGATCACCAGGCCGGCTTCGATCAACCGGCTGAGGGTGCGGGAGAACGTCTCGCTGGTCAGATTCAAGTGGCTTGCCACGTGCCGCTTCAGCGTCGGCAACCGGACCGTCCCGTCCGTTTCCGGGACCGCTTCCAACAGGAACCGCGACAAGCGTCCCGCCGCGTCGCGGAGCACGAGGTCTTCCATCAGGGACAAAAAATGGCGTACCCAAAATGTCAAGCCGATCATCATCTGCAAGCACAATTGATGATCTTCGTTCAGGGCCTTGCGAAAGGGCTCCAGCGGAATTAACGCACAAGAGGAATCCGCAACCGCTTCCGCGTTGGCCGGACAATCGAATCCGCCAATGGCTGCGACCTCAGCAAAGGTATTTCCGGGCCCCAAGATATGCAGGACATGCTCCTTGCCGTTGGGGCCGATTTTGAACACACGAACCATGCCACTGGCGACGATATACACCCCGGGACACGGTTCGCCCTGCCGAAAAATCAATCGTCCCTTGGCGAAATTGTGAATGCGGGTAATTTGGGCAAGTCTTTCTAGTCGCTCACCATCAACCCGGCTGAAAAAGGGGCAACTTTTCAGTATTTCGTCTGCAGCTTCTAACAAAAGAACTTCTCCCGTGTGATGCGCGTGCGGTCGAGAGCGAGATCACGGCTGCGACGTACCGAGTTTCGTTTTCACGGGGAAATGTCTGAACGCGCAGGACAAGACCACCATTGACAGAATCTGAAATCGGTATGTTTGAGCCGGATCTACAGGATATTTGACTTGGGTCAAGGACGCGACACCAGGGGATGAGGCTATAATTCGGGCAATTCAAAGTGGTGAAGCAGCCACGGTACCCCAGCGGCGGCGCGGCGTCCCGCTACGGTATTTTTTCCAGCGTTCCCAATACAAGGAGTTGTACGATGTTTTGCAATCAATGCGAGCAAACCGCTCACGGCACCGGTTGCGTGCTAACCCCCGGCGTGTGCGGCAAGAATGAAGACGTCCAATCGCTGCAGGAAACCCTATTGTACGGACTGAAAGGCATGGCGTCCTACGCGCACCACGCCCGGCGACTGGGCAAGACGGACGAGAATATCAACGCCTTTATCGAAGAAGCCCTGTTCGCGACGGTGACCAATGTGAACTTTGACATGGACTCGCTGTTCGAATTGGTCTTGGAATGCGGCAAGCAGAATCTCCGCACGATGGAACTGCTGGACCAGGGACACGTCGAGGCTTATGGCCACCCGACTCCCGTCGAAGTCTGCGAAGGCACCAAGGCGGGACCGGGAATCCTGATCACCGGGCACGACATGGTCGACTTGGATAACCTGTTGAAGCAATGCGAAGGCACGGACATCAACGTGTACACGCACGGCGAAATGCTGCCTGCGCACATGTACCCTAAACTCCGCGAGCATCCCAACCTGGTCGGCCACTACGGCGGCGCGTGGCAGAAGCAGAAATCGGAGTTCGAGGAGTTTTCCGGCCCCGTGCTGGCGACAACCAACTGCGTGCTGATCCCGCGGCCGACCTATGCCGACCGGTTGTTTAGCACGCGAGCCACAGCGGTGCCTGGCGGCAAACGGATCACGAACGACGACTTTTCCGAGGTGATTGCCAAGGCCAAATCGTGTACCCCGCTGGTGGATGCCAACGGCAAAAAGTCGACCATCGGCTTCCATCACGACGTGATCCTGGGCGTGGCGGACACGATCGTCAACGCCGTCAAAGAAGGCAAGATCCGCCGGTTCTTTGTGATCGGCGGCTGTGACGGCGCCGAGCCCGGTCGGAACTATTTCTCGGAGTACGCCCAGGCGACCCCGTCCGACACGTTCATCCTGACGCTGGGCTGCGGCAAGTACCGCATCCGCGATTACGACTACGGTCAACTGCTGGGCTTGCCGCGGTTGTTGGACATGGGCCAGTGCAACAACGCCTACGGCGCGATCAAGGTCGCCGTCGCCTTGGCTCAGGCGTTCAACTGTTCCGTGAATGACCTGCCGCTGACGCTTGTCATCTCGTGGTTCGAGCAGAAGGCGGTGGCGGTGTTGCTGACGCTGCTGTACCTGGGTGTCAAGGGGATCACGATCGGCCCGAAGCCGCCGGGGTTCATCACGCCCAACGTGTTCCAGATCCTGCAGGATAAATACGATCTGCGGTTGACCGGCAACAGTGCGGCGGAAGATCTGGCGATGGCGATGGCCAGCTAGATTCGGCGTGGACAGGAAACGAGGGGCAGGATTCCAACCCTGTGAAGGTGCGGTTTCCTGCTCCTGAGCTGCGTGACATTCGGCCAAGTTGGAGTCCACGCTTTCGCGTGTCCCATCGGGATTTTCCCGATGAAAAGACAACGCTAAAGCGTGGACTCGCAACAACTTGGCATCTTCACAGGGGACAGCCGGAGAGAACCCTACTCCGCGGCAATGACTCTCGCACAGGCTGGCAGCCTGTGCTGCGCCGACGCGGCATCGAGGAATGCAATGACTCGGCCGCGCGCCTCGCCCCCCGTGCGGGATATGCCACCACTCCATTTGACACGCCTTCCCAACGTGGTATCGTTTTCAGTGCGGCGATGGCACCCTTTTTCCCTCTTCACGGATTCGAACGCATGTCTACGATCCTCCTGCCGATGCTGGTAGCCACCCTTCTCGGAGCCACGATTCCCGCGAAAACGGTTGAAAGACATAACGAGTTGTTTCAGCGGTTTTGGGGCACGGACTTCGTGTGGAAATTTGACGATCTACCCGCTTCCGGCAAAGTGCCGGATTACCGGATTCCTTACTCTGGGCACATCTATCTCGATCGCAGTGGTGGCACGACGAACGTCATGCGCAAGTATGACACTGCCTTTCACGGCGGCCGAATGCTGGCGACGGCGGACGAACAGCGAGACATCGCGTCGGGCGTGAAACCGACTCCGAAACGCGGTGGTTTGTTGGGGTTGCGGATGGTGACTTCGATGGAGACCCCCAACTGGCACGGCCATTGCAACGGCTGGGCGGCCGCCGCCATCCGGCACGCGGAACCGCAAACCAGTGTCCGCCGCAATGGGGTGACCTTCACGCCGGCCGACATCAAAGGACTGTTGGCCGAACTCTACATCTACAATGACTTGGACTATCTGGTCGGCCCGCGCGAGGTGCTGAACGCCGGGGCCTTTCACGCTTCGATCGCCAATTGGCTGGGACGCGGTTTGCATCCGCTGGGAATGGAAGCCGACCCGGGGCCGGAAAAATGGAACTATCCCGTCTATGCCTACAACATGTCGGCGACCAAGCGATCAGACCGTGTGGTCGACGTTCGGCTGGATGTGACCTATGCCAAGGATTCCAGCGGCGAGTATCAGCGCAGCCCACGTCACGCCCGCGTCAAGACGTTCCGCTATCGGCTGGATTTGAACGACAACGGCGAGATCATCGGCGGAGCGTTCTATTCCGGCAGTTCCATGATCGACATGCTGTGGCTTCCGCTGCGGCCAAAGCAGGGTGGTCAGGAAGGCAACGAGTCGGGGAATCGGTACCTGGACGTGGACCAGGTGTTGAGCATCTGGAGAGAATCGGTGCCGGAAGAATTGCGAGCGAAATGGCCCGTGATCGATCCGCCGATGGAAGATCGCATCCTGGACCTGACCCAACTGACTGGTTTGATTCCCCGGCAGGGCATCGACGCACCCGCCGCCATTCCGCCAGCGGAGGAAGATCAAGAGACGCCAGCAGCGGCGGTCACTTCGGAAGCCGTAGCAGCAGGAGAGTGAAACGCCAGAAGATCCGCCCGGATGGCTGCGGCCAGCCGGGCTGTCCATTTCGGACCAAGGGGCAGGTTTTCCAACCTGCCCCTTGGTCATTGAGCAACGGCGTGCAGGCTGTATCCGTCCTGTGATTGAGTTCTTGGCCGAATGCCAGCGTGTGGCGGACTCGGGCGGGCATCGAAGCGGAGCCGGTCCCAATCCAGTTCAGCGACGAGTTTTCGCCAGGCGGTCGACCGGGCATTGCAGCCCCATGTGCTCCGCCGAGCCACGCCTCCCAACGCAAGACGCGCCGAAGCATCACATCAAACGGAAGGATGACACATTGACTCAATCTCCCTATCGGCCGCCCGCGATTTCTCTGCTTGCCACGATGCTTTGGCTGGCGTTTTCCACCTTGCCGAGCGAGGCGCAGACGTTGGGCCCAGCCGGTGACGGCAGCTATCTCGCGGCCCTGCCTCCGGGCGCCAAGGGTCCGCCCGAGACGATCTACAAGACGGATCGCGTTCTCGGTGCGACGCCCACGAACCGCTGGTGGAGTTCGCTGGCATGGTTGCCGTTTTCCGAGCGGCAGTTCCCGCATCCGCTGGCGATCCAAGCCTCCTCCGCTGGCCTGCGCGTGTTCTATCCGGGCGATCGTATTCACGTCACGGAAAAAACGATCTTTGCCGGGATGCCCGGCGGCGGCGAAGATCTGGTGCTGCAGCATTCCGAACAGGCCATAGTGTTTTCCGGCGACGGTCACGCCGAGCGTCGAGTAGGGGAACTGGCTCGAGTCCGGACGATCGGTGCTTGTCCCCTTTTTCGCCGACTCCGTTTTCGCCCACACCTCGGCCTCGCGAGCAAAAGTTACCACCGGCGAACCGCCTTCGTACAGGGCATAGACATACGGCGAGCCGTGGCCGTACGAGACGGTCATACTGCGGCCCGCGGTGGCAAAGCGGGCACGAACGAACCAGTCGCTGTGTCCGTCGAGCCGCGCATCGGGGAACTCGTCCTGTTCGGAGCGCGGGGCAGTTGTTGGTTCAGCCAGGATCGGAAGCGATTTGTCAACGGCGCGGCGAAGACCTACTTTTCGCTGGCCGTCCTGCCGGAACGATCGGCGGCGGCCTTGGAATTGTTTCAACAGCACGCCCACGCGCACGTCACGGACACGCGCGTCACCTGGCGTTACGATCCGGCCTCGAGTGCTGTCGAGACGCTCTTTTCGTATGCCACCACGGCGATGGAAGGCGACGAAACCGAAACGCTGTTCGCGCTGTACCCGCACCAATGGCAAGCGACCAGTGCGCCGCTGCTGGATTACCGGTATCCGTCGATTCGGGGCCTGATGAAGCTGGGCCGAGGACCGCAATTCGTCACGCGGCATGGCTATCCCGGCGTGCTGCCTGTGCTGCCGCGAACGCCGAACGAAGACCCGCAGCCGGTACTGGAGTTGCTGAGCCGGGAACCGGATCCGCTGGGGCCCGTGCCCAAGGACACCTATTGGGAAGGCAAGGCGTTGGGCAAGCTGGCGACGCTGGCCGCCTTGGCCGAGCAGTTCGACGCAGCCGAGTCCGCCGACTCTTACCGCGACCAGCTGCAGCAGCGGCTGGAACACTGGTTCACCGCTTGCGATGCGCGGGGCGAGTTGAAACGCAGCGGCGTGTTTGCTTATGACAGGACCTGGGGCACGCTGATCGGCTATCCGCCCAGCTATGGCAGCGATACGGAATTGAACGATCACCATTTCCACTACGGCTATTTCGTCCGCGCCGCCGCCGAAGTCGCCCGCCGCGATCCGGCGTGGGGTGGCGACGCACGTTGGGGAAAGATGGTCCAGCTGCTGGTTCGAGACATGGCCAACCCGAATCGCGACGACCGCGAGTTTCCCTTCCTGCGAAGTTTCGATCCCTACGCGGGCCATTCCTGGGCCAGCGGGCACGCTCGCTTTGGCGACGGCAACAACCAGGAGTCGTCGTCCGAGGCCATGAACGCCTGGTGCGGCCTGATTCTGTGGGGCGAAGCCGTCGGCGACCGCGCGCTTCGCGACTTGGGCATCTACCTGTTCACGACCGAAATGGCCGCAATCAACGCCTACTGGTTCGACGTGCGGGGCGAGAACCGCCCGCCGGACTTTCCCCAAACGACGCTCGGATTGGTGTGGGGCGGCAAGGCCGACTATGCAACCTGGTTCTCGGCCAAACCGGAAGCCATTTACGGAATCAACTGGCTGCCCTTCCACGGCGGCTCGCTGTATTTGGGCAGGCATCCGGAGTATGTCCAACGGAACTATCAGGCATTGGCGGCCAAGAAAGGCGGCGCGGGCTGGGACGAATGGGCCGACTTGATCTGGATGTACCGGGCGCTGTACGACGCCCCGGCGGCGCTGGCCGATTTCACGGCCGGGCGGTCGTCGCTGCAACCGGAGGCGGGCCAGGCCCTGACGCACACACAGCACTGGATCGCCGCATTGGCCGACGTGGGCCAGGTCGACCGCCACGTCACCGCCGACACGCCGCTGTACGCCGTCTTCCGCCAGGCCCAGCGGCGAACGTATGTCGTGTACAATATGAGTTCGCGGCCGCGGGCGGTGCATTTTTCGGACGGCTTCGCCATCCCCCACGCCGCGGCGGGATTCTCGGTGGTCTCTGGCCCTGCAAGGTAACGGATGATTTCCCTTCTACGAACGGTGTTTTGGTGGCTGGGGCAGCGAATTCTGCGGCTGCGGTATCGGGTCCAGGTGACGGGCCTGGACGCGCTGGAGCAGCTGAGTGGTCCGACCCTGGTAATGCCGAATCATCCGGGCTACATCGATCCGCCGTTGTTGCTGAGTCACCTGCACCGCAAAGTTCCGTTGCGGCCGGTGGTGTTTGCGGGGATTTACCGGATTCCCGTGTTGCGTCCGCTGATGCGATTGGTCAACGCACTGGAAGTCCCCGAGCTGTCCGAGCACAGTCACAACGCCCGGCAGCAGACGCTCGTCATGATCGACACGATCGTGGCCGGTCTGGAGCGGGGCGATAGTTTCTTGATCTATCCGTCGGGCCGGGTGCAGCGGGGAGAGCGCGAGGAGTTGGGAGCCGCCCGCGCGGCGGCCGAGATCCTGGCTCGCTGCCCGCAGGCCAATGTGCTGCTGGTTCGGACGCGAGGGCTGTGGGGCAGCCGGTTCACCTTTGCCTTCAGCGGGCGGCGCCCGCACTTGGCCCGTCGCGTCTTGCAGGGCGCGGGCTGGATGCTGGCCAATCTGCTGTTCTTCGCCCCTCGCCGCCAAGTCACCATGACCGTGGAAGTGGCCGATCGTCGCACGCTGCCCGAGGCCGATCGCGAGGCGCTCAATCGGCACTTGGAGGAGTGGTACAACCGCGGCGGGCCGGAACCGCCGGTTTTTGTGCCGCCGCATTTCCTGGTCGGGCCCCGCAGGCATTTGTTTCCCGAACTGCGTTGCGCGGGCGAGGTCGACGCGAGCAAGATCAAGCCGGCCACGATCGAAGCCGTCAACGAGATTGTCGCCGAGCATCTCAAACGTCCGCTGGGCGAGGGGGAGCAGGAGGCCGTGACAACGCTCGAACAGCTCGGCCTGGACAGCCTGGACCGAATGGACATCGCCTTGGTGATCGAAGACCGCTTCGGGTTTCGCTCCGATCAGGTTGCCGAGACCTTGGGGCAACTGTGGGAATTGGCCGCCGGCCTGCAGACCGGCGGGAACGGCGCCCCGGCGGCGGCGCCGGAAGCGTGGCGCCGCGCCGGACACCGCAGCGGCGACAACGACGTCCTCGCGGAGACCCTGGCCGAAGCGTTTGTGCGTCAGGCGCTGGCCCATCCGCACGAGTTGGCGGTAGCGGATCGCATCTCCGGCGCCCTCACCTACCGGCGGCTGCTGGTCGGGACGCGCCTGCTGAGCAAGCGTCTGAAGAGCATCCCCGGCGATGCCGTGGGAGTGATGCTACCGGCGTCGGTGGCAGCCGACGTGGCCTTCTTTGCGCTGCACCTGGCCGGCAAGCTGCCGGTGATGCTCAATTGGACTACCGGTCCGGCCAATCTGGCGCATGCCGTCACCGCCCTGAACATCCGCCGCGTGGTCACCTCGCGCAAGTTGATCGATCGGCTGGGTATCCACATCGCGGGCGTCGAGTACGCGTTTCTCGAAGATCTGCGCGGGGCGACCGGCAAGCGGGAAGCGCTGCTCACGCTGTTGGCGACCGGCCTCTGGCCCGGCCGGTTGTTGAAGCATCTGCCCCAGCCACAGCTCGACGACCCGGCGGTGGTGCTGTTCACCTCGGGCTCGGAGAGCACCCCCAAGGCCGTGCCGCTGAGTCACAGGAATCTGGTCAGCAACATCCGCGCCAGCCTAAAGGTCTTGGGGCCCGGCCGCAACCATACAATGCTCGGCTTCCTGCCCCCCTTCCACAGTTTCGGACTGACCGGAACGCTGTTGGCGCCGATCCTGAGCGGCTTTCGCGTCGTGCATCATCCCGATCCGACCGACGCGGGCGGACTGGTGCGGACGATGGCCGGCTATCAAGCCAGCCTGCTGGTCACCACGCCCACGTTTCTGAGTTACATGTTGAGCGTGGCGTCGGCCGATGATTTCGGCTCGGTCCGCACGATCGTGACCGGCGCGGAAAAGTGCCCGGAGACGGTCTTTGCCCGCACTCGTCAACTGGCTCCCCAAGCCACGATTCTGGAAGGTTACGGCATCACCGAATGCTCGCCGGTGGTGGCGGGCAATCGGCCCGGCCGGATCAAACCGGGTACGGTCGGGCAGCCGTTGGACGGGGTGGAGGTCTGCGTGGTCGATCCAGAGTCGAAGGCTCTGCTGGAGGGCGGCGTCACCGGCTTGCTCCTGGTCCGCGGCCCGTCGATTTTCCGCGGGTATCTGAACTACCAGGGATCCGATCCGTTTGTCGAAGTGGCGGGCAAACGCTGGTACGTGACCGGCGACCTGGTACAGCTGGACGGCGAAGGATTCTTGCATTTTCGCGGCAGGCTGAAACGATTCCTGAAAGTCGGTGGCGAGATGGTCTCCCTGCCTGCCTTGGAAGAGCCGTTCCAAGAACTCTATCCGGCCACCGAGGCGGGACCGCAAGTCGCCGTGGAGGGCATCGAGACGCCCGTCGGCCGCTGGATCGTCCTGTTCAGCGTGACCGAGATCGCCTTGCGCGAGGCCAACGCGGTCCTGGCCGCAGCCGGCTTCCGCGGCGTGATGCGGCTGGACGAGGTCGTACATCTGGGGTCGCTCCCGGTCCTGGGAACGGGGAAGACCGATTACAAGGTCCTGCGGACGCTGGTCGCCGAGCGGACGGCCGTCGCCCCGTAACGCCGCCGGTTGTGGCAGGGGATCTGAAATTTCAAATTTCAAATTTCAAATTTCAAATTTCAAAATCTGAAATCTGAAATCTGAAATCTGAAATCTGCCCCCGCCCCATCCAACCGCAACCGCTTGCTTGACCCTGTCCGTCCCCGGCAGTAAAATCGCGCGCCGTCCAGGGGATGTGCGTCCCCGGGATTTGCCCGCCTTTTTTGTCCAGCACTACCTGCCTTTCTGGAGACCACCAAACATGGCTCAGCACTCAAAGCTCACTCGACGTTCCCTCCTGAAGACCCTCGGCGCGGCCGGCATCGGCGCCTGGGCGCTGCCGCATCTGGTGCCCTCGCGGGCGCTGGCCGGCGAAGGCGCCGGCGGCAAACTGAACCTGGCCCTGATCGGCTGTGGCGGACGCATGGCCCAGATCCTCGGCTCGGCCCTGCAGCAAGGGGATCAGGTGGTGGCCATCTGCGATGTCGACGCCCGGCAGATCGCGCACTTGAAGAACCGCTTTGGCGCCCCGCTGGAACAGGCCAAGGTGTACGAGGACTACCGCCGGCTGCTGGACGTGGAGAAGTCCGTGGACGCGGTGATCATCGCTCCGGGACAGCGCTGGCACGTGCCGATGAGCAAGGCCGCGATGGCGGCCGGCAAGCACGTCTTCTGCGAAAAACCGCTGGCCCACAGCTGCGCCGAGGCCCGCGAGATCCGCGATCTGAGCCGCCCAAGCCAGCTGGCCACACAGCTCGGCACGCAAGGCGGCTCGACGGACACGTTCCGTCGCAGCATGGAGGTCATTCAGGCCGGTCTGCTGGGCCAGATCCGGGAAGTTCACTGCTGGATCACCCGCAGCTTTCCGCCCAGCGCACCGATCGACACCAACGCCGACCCGATCCCCGAAGGACTCCACTGGGACTTCTGGTGCGGCCCGTCGCCGTTGCTGCCCTTCAAGAGCTACTACGTCGCCGCTCCGGGCGCCGTGGGCTGCCTGCATTGGGGACGCTGGCTGGCCTTTGGCGACGGTCACTTGGCGGACATGGGGGCGCACGGCCTGAATCTGCCCTGGCGGGCATTGAAGCTGGGCGCGCCGCTGCGGGCGTCGGTCGCGATCCCCGAGCCGCTCCAGGACAGCTATCCCTCGGCCAGCGACTTCCGCTGGGACTTTGCCGCTCGCGAAGGCTTTGATCCGGTCAGTGTCTGGTGGCACGACGGCCGTCAAGCCGGCCCGCCGGAGGAGCTGGGCAAGGAGTTGCTGTCGACCTACGGCAAGGTGCCGGATAACGGCGTGCTGTTCGCCGGCGAGAAGGGCATTCTGTTCTCCAACGCTTGGGGCGTCGGCGGCGTGGTCAAGCTCAAGGGCGACGAAAAGTGCCGCGGCGTCCAGGATCATGAAGCCGGCAAGTCGATTCCCGTGACCCTGCCACGGGCCAAGGATCACATGCGAGAATGGCTCGATGCTTGCAAAGGCGAGGGGAAAACGTTCCAAGGCTTCGACTCGTCCGCCACGGTGGCCGAGGTCGCTATGGTCGGAATGGTCGCCATGCATCTGGGCAAATCCATCGAGTGGGACAGCGAGGGCCTGAAGGTAACGGGAGTTGCCGAAGCCGAACCGCTGGTTCACCTCGAGCACCGCAAGAAGTGGCTGTAGGCCGACAGCGAGGTCCGGTCCCACCCTTGTCAAGGCGTCACTTCCGTTGGAGTTCACGCTTCGGCGTGTGTCGTTCCGCGGGCAAGCCCCGCCCTCCACGCGAAAACGTGGACTCCAACGGATCCTCTTCTCGGGCACATCCGCCGGGACTGTGCGCCCGGAAATCGTGAGCCGCAAGCGGGTCTTGCGGGAATGCGTGGCTCTTCACCGGCGGCTAGCGCCTTGCCGCTCAACGTAAGTGGCATTGGGCTAACGCCCCGCGGCCGATTCGCGTGGGCAACTATGGTTTCTCGGCAGCAAGCTTCTCCAGGATGGCCGCGACCCGCTCCTCGAACAGCTGCTGCCATTCCGGTGCCACCAGACAGTCGCAATCTTCCTGGGCATGGCCCGAGTTGTGGCGTTGTTCCGCCGTGGGCGTGTAGTAGATGTAGCCGTTGGTATAGCCGGCGACGAAGGTGAATTCCGCGGGCGCGCGTTGCTTGATATTCAAGCCGATCTGGACGGACAGTTCTCCCGGAAATGTCACCAGCACAAAGTCGCCGATTCTCAAGCCCGCGACCTCGACGTCGAGCACGTTCGTTTCGGCGGCCTCGTTCTGCGCCTGATGCATCTTGAGCAGATTCAGGTTGACTTGAACGCGAGTCAGCTGCTCCATGACATGGATATTTCGGATGTAAGCCGCGATGTTAGCCTTGTTTTCCGCATCCAGTTTGGCCAAATCTTCCCGGCCCAGGGCCTCGTCAAGCAGGTACCGGTGGGAGGAGTGGGAAGGAAACTCGTCAGAAAGTTTGTATTGCACGAACAACGGCAGGAACGTCTTCAGGTTCAGACTGGTTCCTTTCAAGGATTGCAGCAGCTTGGACTGTTCGGCCTGTAACGTGGCGATCCGATGCTCCAGATCGGCCGCTCGAGGCAACGCGAGCACCTCCTTGACGATTCGCAACTCGCCGCCGTCTTGGGTCGGAATCTTCTTCAATGCCCGCAGGGCACTCAAGCCCAGCAGGTTCCCCAACGGTTCCGCATCGCGGGGGTTGTGAACATCCTTGTACTGCACCGGATTCACGTCTCCGGCACAGCCCTGCAGGAACAAGGCCAAAGTTCCCTCGCCGAGGTTCTCCTCGATCACCTTCGAGGCAAAACCGGAAATGTCCGCGGTGTTCCCGCGGCTCGGAACGCCTTGGATCGGATGGCAAGCAAAGTTGTACAAAACCGCCAGGGGTTGTCCGTTCTTTTTGTCGAGCCGCAGCAGGCCGATTTCCGGGTCGACCGGACCGATCGCGGCCACTTGTTCGTCAGGAGGCAGGGCATAGGCATGCCGCACATCCGCTTCGCTGCCATCGATCAGTTTGAGGCGACGATTCTCCATGATCCGGTTCTCGAAGCCAGCGCCGGCTCCGGCGTTGACCGGCTCCATGCTTTGCCATGCTTCCTTGACCGCCTGGACGGTCCGTTGTTCGACGTCCCTGCAGACGATGCCATGACAGTGGCTGGCATTGACCAGGACGTTCGCAGGTGGGATGTTCAAGTCCTGTTCGAGCTGCGTGCGCACGTTGGCCAGGAAGTCGTTCCGGATGCGGCCGATCTCGCCGATGGCAACCGCATCCACGGTGACCAGCACGACCGTGGTGACGTCATCCTTCAGCACCAGGGCCTTGGCGTACAACGGATCATTCACCGCCGCCGCTTCGCGATCCGTGATGTCTGCCTTGGCAACCCCGGCCCACAGCTGCGCCGCGTTCACTTGGACACCTGCCCACGGCCCAAAGGCGGCCAGGATGGCAGCGATCGCCGCCACACGGATTCGGCGGCGAGTCCGCTCGCGGCACGTGGCAAACAGCTGCGGAAGACGAAACGGTGCGGATGCGTGCGTTGTCGTAGTCATGCGCCAAGAACCTTGTTATCGTTCCCGATTCGGTTGCCCCGCTGCCGCATTCTGGCAGCGGAGCGTAAGCCACGCAGGTTGTACGCTGGTTCAATCTATAATACGCTTGTCGTATCGGCAACCGCGTCCGGCGCGTTGTTGGCGGTGTGCGGCGTGGCGTGGGGAATGCAGACGGTCCGTCAACGCCGATCTGCCGCACCGCCGGCAGGAACACAGTTGGTCATGTCCAGCGAGGAAAGGGAACTCATGCGTGGGAACGGGCTCGGCAGACGTTGCTGGTGGTACGTGGTTCTTTCGTGCGTAGCGACCTGTTGCGGAGGCGTTTCGACCGCTGCCACCCCGCCGGTCGCAGAGGGGCAAGCCTCCGCGCCACCGTTGGTCGTCACTCCCAACGAGTTCACCGGAACGGACGTCGAACGCATCAACCAGGCGATCAAGGCTGCCGCAGACGCCGGCTGCCGGGTCGTGATCCCGCGCTTCAATATCCAGGGCGACCAGCGGCGGGAGCTCTGGCTGCTCGACTCGGCCATCTTGCTGCCAAGCGACACGTTTGTGGAACTGGACAACTGCCGGATCAAGCTCTCCGACCGCTGCCGCGACAACTTCTTCCGCAGCGCGAACTGCGGGCTGGGGATCACCGACATCCGGCCGCTGCAGAACATCCACATCCGCGGGATCGGCCGAGCGGTACTGGAGGGCGCCGATCGGCCTCGCGCGACCGGCGACAGTGGCAAGACCCTCGGCGCCAGGAGCTACGGTACCGACGCAGGAGTCGCTGGGGAGAGCCAGACCGGCGACTGGCGGAACATCGGCATCTTGCTGGCTTTTGTCGAGCACTTCAGCATCCAGAATCTGGCGATCGTGGACTCCCACGCCTGGGCGATTTCGCTGGAACGCTGTGCGCACGGGACGTTGCGAGACCTGGATTTTGCATCCAGCGAATTCAAGCACATCGACGGCACTCGGCAGACGATCTTGAACCAGGACGGGATCGACTTGCGGCTGGGATGCCACGACATCCTGGTCGAAAACATCACCGGCCACACCGGCGACGACTTGATCGCGTTGACTGCCATTCCCCGCGCGGAGAGCGTCGCCGGCGGCACCACGTCCACGATGGTCAGCTCCACGGAAGACCGCGGCCAGGGCCTGGACGATATCCGGCATGTGATCTTGAGAAACATCAAAGGCTACAGCCGGGGCGGGCATCACATCGTCCGGCTGCTGAACACCTCCGGAGTCCGACTGTACGACATCCTGCTCGACGGCCTGATTGACACTTCGCCAGCGGATCGGCGCTGTAAGGCGGCCGTGAAGATCGGAGATCACGCTTACGGCGGGGGTGTGGCGCCGCTGGGCGATACCCGCCGGATCCTCATCCACAATGTCGTCAGCCGGGCGCAACACACGATTCTGATCGGCGGTTCGCTGGCCGATTCGATCATCAGCAACGTCGTGCGTCACGGCGCGGCGGGGGAGGTGATGACCGTCGTAGCGGGCCCGCAGCACGTGCGGGACGTCACGCTTTCTAACGTCCACGTGATGGACGAATAAGCCCGGTCGCGCCCGCGTTGCCTGTTCGCCCCGCTTGGTCGGGTTGCAAGCCATCTTCAGCCAGTCCAGGATTGCCAAGCAGCCCACCCAGGCCGAACCCTTGCGACTCGCTTCGTAGCCGCCGCAGGCGTAGCGATGTGGCCGCCCTTGGAGTATAAAGAAATGGTGGAAGTTTCCAAGAACGACACAATGACCACCAGCAGCAATGATCGAGAGGAGCCGCCAACATGTCGCTGAAATGCCTGCTATGCTTTGCCTTGCAAGGCGTGCTTGCCGTCGTGGCATCCGCCGCATTGGCCGCGGATGCCGCTGCCACCCCCGTGGTCTCCCGGGACAAGGACGACGGCTACCGCGGGATCTGGTTCACGCTGGGCCAGTTCAGCGAGCACGGCGACAAGTACTCGGGCGGGCTGGGCACGTACACGGCCAATCACGTGCCGATGGCGATTTACTCACCTCAAGTGAAAAAGACATTCTTCGTCTACGGCGGGGCCAAACAGGGCCAGCGGTATCTGCTGGTCATGGCGTCCTACTACGATCACGAACGTCACACCGTGCCGCGGCCCACGATCGTTCACGACAAAGGCGGCGTGGATGACCCGCATGACAATCCCAGCTTGTGCCTCGACGAACAGGGATACGTGTGGGTCTTTGTCAGCGGTCGAGGCCGCCACCGGCCCGGCTTCATCTACCGCAGTTTGCAGCCGTACAGCGTTGATGGATTCGAACAGCGTGCGCAGCGCGAACTGACCTATCCCCAGCCGCGTTGGATCGAAGGCCGCGGGTTCTTGCACTTGTTCACCAAGTACACCAAAGGCCGCGAACTGTACTGGAGCACCAGCCCCGACGGGCGGGAATGGACGGCGGACCAGAAATTCGCCGGCATGGGCGGACACTATCAGACCAGTCACCAACGCGGCAACCTGGTGTTTACCGCCTTGAACATGCATCCCGGCGGCAATGTGGATAAACGCACGAATCTATATTACCTGCAAACCGACGACATGGGGCAGACGTGGCGAAATGTCGCCGGGGATCCGCTGACGCTGCCGCTGGCCGAGGCCCAGAACCCGGCTCTGGTCCGAGATTATCAAGCGGAAAAGCGGCTGGTCTACATCCACGATTTGGACCTGGACCGCCACGGGCGCCCGGTGATCCTGTACATCACCAGCGCCGATTACAAGCCCGGTCCCAGCGGCGATCCTCGTTGGTGGACCGTCGCCCGGGCAACTGCCGACGGCTGGGAGTTTACGGAGGTGACTCGCGCCAATCACAACTACACCACCGGGTCGCTGTACCTGGAAGACGACGGAACCTGGCGGATCATCGGCCCGACCGAACCGGGGCCGCAGCCGATCGGATCGGGCGCCGAGGTGGCCGTCTGGACCAGTCGCGACGAAGGCAAGACGTGGCGGAAAGACCGCGACGCGACGGCGCGCAGCCCCCGCAACCACAACTACGTTCGCCGTCCGGTGCATGCCCATCCCGACTTCTACGCTTTCTGGGCCGACGGCGACCCGGACAAGCTTTCGCCGTCCCAGCTGTACTTTGCCAACCAGGCGGGCGATCGGGTCTGGCGGTTACCATATGACATGGCGGACGTCGTTGCGGCGCCGGAGGCCGTCGAACAGGGCAAATGACACGGGGGCGAGTCTCTCCGAGACTTGCATTCTGCGTTTTGGAAAGAAGCGGCCACGCGGATGGCCTATCCGCAAACGGGGGCTTCATCTGTTACAATCGTTCGTTGCCGACTGTGAAACGGCGATGGGTGGTGAGTTTTTCATTTTCAAGGAACTCGTATGGGCACGGTGATTGGCTACGTTTTGTTGGTGGTTGCTGCGGGCTGGATCGCGTACAAGATGAGTGTTTCCTACAACTCGGCCGGCGGAACAGCCTTTGCCGTGCCCGTGTACGACGCGGCGATCTATCCGCCCATCCTGACGGCGGTCGGACTGTACCTGGTCCTGCCCAGCTTTACCATCGATTGGTCGGTGTGGATCTATATCGCCATCGGACTGGTCTTGGTGCCCGTCGTCGTGGGCGCGATTCGTCTGATGGAAGAAGTCGGGGACAGGGAGTTGTAGGTTCCCCTCGATGCGACCCGCCAAATCGCTGGACATGACCGCATGGCAGAATAAGGAAATGCAGTAGAGGCGGGTTATGAATGGGGGGGAACGATCGGAAAAAGAAAGCGGTGACAGACTTGGAGGCAAGACGATGAACGGGTGCGGTTTGCGGACTGGCAGGCGAAGGTTGCGTGGAGCGGTCATTCAGACAACGTGCCGTTTGGGCGGTCCGTGGGGAACGATTTCTGTGACCGGGTGTCTGCTGGCATGGTGCCTGACGACGACGGTGGCATGGGGCCATGATCCAGCAAGAGACACGATTGCAGGTCGCCTGCTGGCATGGTGCCTGACGACGACGGTGGCATGGGGGGCCGAGTCGGCGGCCCACGCCGACGCGAAACAACTGCGATTCATCTTCATCACAACCTGTGTGGAGGAAGAGTTCTTTGTGCCCGTCCAGAAGGGCATGATGGACGCAGCGCGGGTCATGGGCGTCGAGAGCGTCTTTACGGGAACCGTTGGCGTGGATGTCAAGGCGCAAGCGGAAATGGTGCGTCAGGCGTTGCGGGACGGTTACGACGGGATCGCCCTCAATATCATCGATCCGGTGGCCTTCGACGCCGTTGCCGACGAGGCTCGCCAGCAGGGCGTGCCGCTGGTGGCTTTTAACGTCGACGACCACGCCACGCCCAATGCGCGGCTGAGTGCCGTCTGCCAGCGGTACTATGACGCCGGGCGCAAGGTCGGCCGCCGCTGCGCCGAATTCATCCCCGCCGACAGCCACATCCTGATGACGCAACATGCTGCGGGCGTATCGGCCTTGGACGACCGCCTGCGCGGCCAACAGGAAGAACTCGGCCCCCAAGGCATCACGTGGACGACGGTCGTCACAGGCAACACGGCGGCTGAGTCGCTGGAGGTCATCACACGGGAGTTGCGCAAGGATCCGAAGATCAAGTTCGTCGTCTGCACGGGCCAAGCCGATACCGAGGGAGCCGGTTTGGCGATCGAACAGCATTTTCGCGATCGCGGCGTGGTGGCGGCAGGCTTTGACTTGAATCCGCAGATCCTGCGGTTGATCAAAGCGGGGATCATTCGCTTTACGATCGATCAACAGCCCTACATCCAGGGCTTCTACCCGGTCGTGCAGCTAACGCTGCTCAAGCGTTACGGCATCATGCCGTCCAGCATGGACGCCGGCGCGGCCGTGATCACCGAAGATCAGGTCGACAGCGTGCTACGGCTGACCGAACAGCACTATCGCTGAGGCCGCACCGCCGGACAGAAGACGCACGCCTCGTCGCCGCAATGCACACGCCAGAGCGTGAAGCGGGGGTCTACAGGATCGCCAGCGGGTTGCGGCGTTCCTCGAGCGTGCCCCGCGTGACGCCGACACGGTTGACGGCCTTCAGTTGCCGCCAGACTTCTTTTCCACTCTGGCGGCTTGCCAGCAGGTCTCGATACAAGTCGATCGTCTGACGGACATGATCCGTCGTTTCCTCCAGCAATTCGACACGAAAGTGACGCACGCCGGCCGTCAGTAACTCCGGCACGACCTCGGCACCGCTTTGCGCGACGGCGTTGTACAGGGTGTTGCGGCAGCCGACGTCCGCCTGCAACAGATGCTCCAGCCCCAGGCGGTCCCGCAACCGCACCTGATGTTCGTCGCACGGTCGGCCACAGTTGGTGTGGTTCGTGCCGGGCGACAACAGCGCACAGAATACGCAATGCTCCATGTGGAACAGCGGCATGTGCTGATGGATCACGATTTCCAGCCAGTGCGGCGGGCTGGCGGCGACCATGTCCAGCAATTGGTCGCGATTCAAGTCATACGACGCGGTAACGCGCAACACGCCCAAGCGGCACAGTTGATGCACCGTCAAATCGTTGGCTGCGTTGAACGAGAAATCGGCCACGCACGGCAAGCCCTCGGCGGCAAAGAACGTCAGCCCGCCAAAGTTGCGCACCAGGATGCCGTCGGCCCCGTGACGGGCCATGGCTCGAAACAGGCCCACCTCGTTCGGCTTCTGGATCCGCGGGGTCGCCAAGTAGATCTGAGCCTGCGACGCATGCGCCATCGACACCGCGTCGGCGTATTGCCGGATGTCCGGGAACTCGACTTGGACGTCGCGGATGCCGCACGACAAGGCCGCCTCGAGCTGGGCGAGCGTCCGGCAGAGGACACGCAGTTCGGGCTCTCCGAGCACGGAATTCGTGCCTCGGACAGGCGCCGCCACGGGGGCCGAATTTGCGTCTCGGCCCGATGCGGCGACCTGGGCGGCCCGCTCCCGTTCGGCCCGATTCTCCGCTCGTAGTCGTTCGAGGACCGGCGGCGGCGCGATCCGCCGCGGGGGCAGCGGCACGCCGCTGGTCTCCAGCAGTTCCTTCAACCGATTTCGGACCTTGCCCAGCACGCTCATCGGCACCATCGGCTCGCCGATAATCTCCGCCTCCAATCGATCCAGTTCATAGACCGTGCCGCCAAACCGTCCCAGCTTTTCTTCCAGCAACTCGCCAGTGACCGGACGCTGGCGAGCTGCAGACAGCGGCTCGTCCGACCGCACCTCGCACACCGTGCCGGTCGCCGTCCGCGCCTCGACGCACAGCGGCTCGCCCACGACAGCTCGCACGGTCAACGTGACGGGGACGCGTCGCTGAGGATCCGCGTTGGTGTACGATCGTCGCATCCGCCGGGCGAGTTCCTGATCGTCGGTCTTCCAGATTTGCTGCCCCGGCCACAGTTGAGCGAAATCCACCGCGTCGCGAACAAAGGTCAACTCGACCAACCCGTGATCGATGGATGCTTCCAAACGTTGGCTCCCCTGGTATACCGCCCACACGCGGCCACCTTGCTCCAGGCCGGCCAACCGGTCGCCTTCGAACGTCACGCCGTCGCCCGCCTTGATGCCTCGCGTCAGGCGAACCTGCACCCGTTGGCCGCGGACCTGAGTCACCTCGCCCAGCAACACGCCGCGGTTCGCAGAGCTGATACCAGGGACCAGCCGCTTGTGATCGTTGCCCAGCAGCCAGCCCGGCGAGAAGCCGCGGGAAAAAGACAGTTCCATCTCCTCGATCTGCCGCGGCGTAAACTGCACCGGCCGGCCCGCCACCGCCGTGTCGATCGCTTGGCGATAATGCCGCGTCATGTTGGCCACGTACTCGGCGGTCTTCAAGCGGCCTTCGATCTTCAAGGCCGAGACGCCCGCGTCGATCAATTGCGGCACAAGCTCGAACGCGGCCAGATCCTGCGGGCTGAGCAGGTACTTGACCGGCCCCAAGTCCATGTCGCGGCCGTCGCAGACCAACTCGAACGGCAGGCGGCAGGCCTGGGCGCACTGCCCCCGGTTCGCGCTGCGGCCGCCTAGCGATTCGCTGGTCAGGCACTGACCCGAGTAGGCCACGCACAACGCACCATGGACGAAGGCCTCCAGTGCCACATGCGTCCCGGCACGGATCGCACGGATTTCGTCGATGGCCAGTTCGCGAGCCAGAACGATGCGTTCCACCCCCAGTTGCTCGGCCACTGCGATGCATTCCGCACTGGTCAGCGTCATCTGCGTCGAGGCGTGGATCGCCAAGTCCGGACACACGGCTCGCACCAGTTGCAGCACACCCAGGTCCTGGACCAAGACCGCGTCGACGCCCGTCTCCGCCAACGTGCGGATGGTCTTTTCGACCATCGGCAGCTCGCTGGGAAAGGCCAGCGTGTTCAGCGTCACGTACCCTCGCATGCCGCGCTGGTGCAGCAGGCCCATCACGTCCGGCAATTCTTCGAGCGTGAAATTGACCGCACGGTCCCGGGCATTAAAGCCGACTTGCAGACCGAAATACACTGCGTCCGCGCCATTCTCGATCGCCGCCAGCACGCAATCACGGTCCCGCGCAGGGGCCAATAATTCCGGGCGCATGCGGCGTGGCGGCGCGGATTCCGAAGATTCGTCGGGAACAGGCACGATGGAGTTTGTTATCATCGCGGCCATTATTCCCAGAAAGGTTGCGGAAATCAAGTGGGCATTCAGGGGAACCGTCCGTATGCCTGCCCCACGGATGGCTCGGCAATACGACGGCTCGGAATCACGAGCGTGTTGGTCTTGATGCCATCCGCAAGGGCCGTGACCAACGCCGCGGCTGACACAAAAACAGCCGTGCGAGCCACGTTGGGCCGGGACCAAACAGGTAGCGAGGCATGGCGAGGTCTTTTCTCTCAGAGTATCAGCTCGCGAATCGTTCCGGTGCCAGCAGCAAGTCGCCCAGGTCGTTTTCGCCGGGCTTGATCTCCAGTTCGACGCGTCCGCGTTTCCAGGCGGTGGATTTCCCTTGGGACTTGAGTTCGGTGAGATAGCCGGCTTGCTCGTGCCAGAACTGAAAGACCCATTTGCCGGAGGGCAGAGCCTTGAGCGCAAAGTTGCCGTCTGCGTTGGAGACGGCCATGTAGGGATGCTCGTTGACCAGAAACCACCCCGATTCCCAGGGATGCAGACTGCAACTGACGCGCGCCGGCAACCGTTCGGCGTTGGGATAGGACTGACGCCATTGGCCCTTCATCGGGACAAGGATATTGATCGGCGGATTGCTCAAGGTGTCGATTTTGGCACTGTCGCCAATCGGGTTCAGGTTGCGGATCAACAGCGTCTGCGTGGTCCGCAACAAGCAGACATGAGGCTGGAAACGGCAGCCGTCGCAATCCAAGTGGACCTCCGCCTTTTCCGTTTCGGCGTACGAACGGTGAATGGGCGGTAGCGACTCGCCGCGGGCGAGATGGAGCCAGACGATGACATTGGCCAGTCCCCGGTTGGCAGGATTCACCACCAGGTTTTCTTCGAGAATGTTCTGCTTGCCGCAGAATTCCCGGTCGGCCGTGATCACGGCAGGTTTGCGCGGCGGTGGCGCGCCGTCGTAGACGAACCGCCCCTTGAGGTCACACCCGTCAGAGGATGAATGAGAGATCGCCGATCCAGGAGTAACGAGAGCTTCCCCTGCCATCGCTCGATGAGGATCTTCCGAGGCCAGCACGGCGCCGGCGGCAACCGCCGAGGATGCCTTGAGGAATTCTCGCCGGCTACCAATTACGTCAGACATCGCTGCTCGTCCTTTCTTTCATGCTGAAGCCGTAGCAAACGGTTGGGATCGCTCTCGGCCAATAGGAACCGCCGACCGCCCGATCATGTCCCTGAAGCATGGCTCGTGCCAAACGCTGCTGCAGACACAAGAATCCATCCGGCGAGTTCCGGTGGGGACGTCACAGAGCGGATTCGTTGCCTGCGACGTTGGACCACAGCAGCTCTTGCAATTTGCAAGAGCTACTGAGCCAACACCGTCGCACGATACCGCAGTTCGGCGGTTTCGCGAGCGATAGCAACGCTGGCGAGGTAACTCGCTCGCCCCGGTACTCCGGGGAGAGGGCTGGGGAGAGGGGCGAAATGGAAAACAGGGAAGTTATTTCGTGAGCGTTGCTACAACGTGTTTTGGGTGCAGGGCATTCAGCGAGGCGCAAAGCCGGCGATTGTTACCCAAGGTATTGAACTCCGTTATGATTCAAGACGTGTACCGGAATGCCTCCGTCACGATCGCCTGATTCCGCCGCCATTCCGGCAGACCCACAACGGCGAGCGTAGCGGACGATAACGGGCTTTGCTAATCTCCCTTGGCCCGGGTCGCCAGGGCTTGGAAGACGGTCAGGTCGATCTGGTCGCTGATCATTTGTACCGAGCCGTCGCACAACACAAAATTCGCGCCGCCCGGGTGAAAGCTGCTGAAGTCCGCAAGATCGTTTGGCACGTGGTTCGGGACTCGCTCGGCGGCACTGACAACGCGTGCCATGTTGCGATGCGCGCCGGGCACGGCTCCGATCCAAGTGGCATGGTCCAAGCGCGAGCCGTGTTCCCCAACCAGGAGCGTATTGCTCAGACCGTCGACGATATCGCCAACGTCCAGCGAACTGTTCTGGAAAAAGCACCCGTTGCCGCCGCCTGGCGTTATTTCGATGACTCCGCTGCCGAACACGCCGACGTAGTTAGTGCGGGCCACCTCCAACAACGGAGGGCCGCCAGGCCCGCCGCCGGAATTGCCCTGGTACAGCGTGAACAGCTTTTCCGAGGGATCCGAAGGGCAGAGAAAGCCGGGCAAGGGAGACTCGCGCAGCGGCTGGTTGCCGGCATGGTTCATCTGGAACTCCGGGGGGCCGGCCGGGCCTCCGGCTCCGCCTGCCCCTGCCCAACTGCCCCCATGAGCCCCGAAGCCGGAATCGTGCAGCAAGTTCTGCTGTTCGGTAAAGGACAACAGCATCGCGGCCCAGCCCCACCCGGGTTGGCTGTTGGGCGGATAGGCGATCCAGCCCGGAGGCAGACGCTGAAAGGTATCGTGGTGAGTTTGAATCGCGATGCCAATCTGCCGGATATTGTTGGCGCATTGGACGCGTCTGGCCGCTTCGCGGGCGGCCTGGATCGCCGGCAGCAGCAGGGCTGCTAAGACCGACACGATGGCCAGTACGACCAGCAGCTCAATCAGCGTCAGACCCTTGGGTGATCGCGACATCAACACGGGCTACCTGATGCCTGAGGCGCCACCGCGGTGTCTCGTGACACACGGTGAGCGTCTCACGCGGGAAAGGTGAGCACAAACGCAAGCATAACTAGTATACTGGTTAATTCATGGCAAGCCGTATGCCCAGCAGCGTGATTCTGGCAAACCGCGGGGGGGCACGTCTGCTGTGGCAGCCGTGGACATCAGTGTGCGTTCAGGCAAAAGGTAGATCGCAATGAGGATTAGTCTGAAATTGACGGCGGCCTTTCTTGCCATCGCGTCTCTGGTGGGCGCGGCGGGCTACCTTGCCCAACGCACCACGGAAGAAGTGAGGATGCAGATTCGGCAACTCAAGGAGATCGCCGCCCCGCGGATCGCCGGGGCCTCGCAGGCCACCGTGGCCCTGTATGCCATCCAACTCGCCGCGCACGAACTGGTCTCCGCCGAACGGCATCGTACACGAGCCGAGGTCGCGTCCGGGACGCCCCGTCGGCAAGCCTTGATCGAGGATCATGAGGCGTTGGTCGAACAGGGCCTCGAAAGGCTCCGTATGGCCGCCGCGTCGAGCACTCGCGGGAATGTCGCCGGCAGAACGGCGAACGTCCAGGAAGGAATGACGCCGTCGCAGACGTCCTTCGTGTCGTTGCTTCAAGAAAAGTGGCTCTCCCATCAGCGGCTTTTGGACGACGTGCGGCGTACGATCCAAGAAGACCCGGATCGCGCCGAGCGGTGGATCGAAGAGCGGCTCTACCGGCACTTCGAGAGCGAACTGTTACCTCTGCTTGTCGCTCAGCGTCAACAATCGGAACGAGAACTCACCGAAGCGATCAATGGGGTCGAGCGATCACTGGCCGCGGCAGATACCGAACGGGGGCTGCTGATCTTGGGTGCCGCGGCCAGCGCCGTCTTGATCGGCTTGTTCATGTCGCGGTCGATCGGACGGCCTTTGGCCACGCTGCAGCAGGCGGCCCAAGAGGTGGGCCGCGGTCGTTTTGAGACGCGGGTTCCGGTTGCCGGGCAGGACGAAATCGGAGTTCTGAGCCACGCGTTGAACCAGATGGCAGCCGATTTGCAGGAGAAAACGGTTTCCAGGAGCTATCTGGAGAACATCCTCCGCTCGATGCGCGAAATGCTGATTGTCACGGACCGCGAGGCGAGGATTCGCCGCCTCAACCCCACCGCCTGCGCGGAACTGGGCCGCGAACCCGACGACCTAATTGGGCGGCCGTTGCGGGACATCTTTGCCGAGGAGTCGCTGCCGGCGGCGGAGGATTTCCCGCAGTCGCTTGCAGGCAGTGTGGAAAGCGTCATACGGAGCCAAGCCCAAGGGCTGATCCCCGTCCTCTGTTCAGTCGCCGAGATGCGCGACGACGTAGGCGGCCTGGAAGGCTTCGTTTGCGTGGCCTGGAATATCTCGCGGCAGAAAGACACCGAGCAATGCCTGCGAGCCTCGCTACGGGAAAAGGAACTCTTGCTCAAGGAAGTGCATCACCGCGTGAAAAACAACTTGCAGGTCATCTCCAGCTTGCTCAACCTCCAGGCTCAGGAACTTTGCGATCCCCACATGATTCGTCTGTTTCAGGAGAGCCAGGGACGAGTCCGCTCGCTGGCCTTGATCCACGAACAGCTCTATCGCTCCCAGGATCTCACTCAGATCGACTTCGCCGCCTACGTTCAAGAGCTTGTCGAACATCTCGCGCAGGGCATGGGCAGGATCGCGGCGCGCGTGAGTTTTCGCTTTGAGCTGCAGCAAGCCCCGCTTCCACTCGATTTGGCCATTCCCTGTGGCATGATGATTAACGAACTGGTCTGCAATGCCTTGGAACACGCCTTTCCAGAGGGGCGTTCAGGCAGTATTCGGATCGTCTTCCGGGGCGATGCCGCCGGTTACGAACTGACGGTCGCCGATGACGGCGTAGGGCTGGCCGACGGGGGGCTGGCGGCCAAGCCGGGCCGCCTGGGACTGAAGGTTGTCCAGGCTTTGACGCGGCAGATTCGTGGTCACCTGGACGTACAGCCGCCACCGGGCTCGGCGTTTTCGATCCGCTTTTCCCCTTCGCAGCCGCCGGACTCGCCACCCCCTGCCATCTGATGCCGGAAATGCCATCAAACCATGTTAGAGAGGATCCACGAACGATGGAAGTTGGTAACCATGCGGACCCTTCGTCCGCTAGGGGTGAGGAGATGTTGCGAGCTGCCACAGTCCTGATTGTCGAGGACGAACAACTCGTTGCCCTCGATCTCAAAGGCCATCTGGAGCGACTGGGGTATCGCGTCATGGATATGGTCGCTTCCGGCGCGGAAGCGTGCGACACGGCCAGCCGGACACAACCCGATTTGATCCTGATGGATGTGCGGCTCGAAGGTCCGATGGACGGGATCGAAGCCGCCCAACGGATCCGCCAGGTCTGCGAAGCGCCGATCGTGTTCCTGACCGCGTATTCCGATGCGGCCACCCTGGAGCGAGCCAAACAGGTCGAACCCTACGGTTATCTGGTGAAACCGTTTGCGCCCAGCGACCTGCACGCCGCAATCCAAATGGCGCTGTACAAAGGAAACGTCGACCGCGCGCTGCGCGAAAGCTACGCCAACCTGCGCGCGATCCTGGACGCCCAGCGTCACGGAACGGTGATGCTTGATGCGGATTTCCGCCTTCAGTTTGCCAGTACCGCGGCTTGCCGGATGACCGGCGTTCACGACGCGCCGGCCCCGGGAAGGTCGCTGGCGGACTTCCTGCCACTGTCCGCCGAACAACTTGCCGCACTCGTGGAGATTTCCCGGCGCCCCCCGGGGCAACGCAGCAAACTCCCGTTGGTTCTGGAAGGCGATAGTCCGCGGCCGCGGAGTTTGGAGATCGAAATCCTCGACGACCCGCGACACGACGGCGGACGGATTCTGTTCTTGTACGATGTCTCGCCGCTGGTCGACCTGCGACGCCAACTGGATGCGGACGCGGCGCTGGCCAATATCGTGGGCAAATGCCCCGCCATGCGTCATGTTTTCCAAATCATCCAGGAAGTGGCGCGCGTCGATTCCACCGTGCTGATCGAAGGCGAGACGGGCACGGGCAAGGAACTGGTGGCTCGAGCCATCCACCGCCTGGGGCATCGCCGCGACCAGCCGTTTGTGGCGATCAACTGTGCCGGACTCAGCGAGGAGCTGGCCGCCAGCCAATTGTTCGGTCACCGCCGTGGTTCCTTTACGGGCGCCGTCAACGACCAGCAGGGGTTGTTCGAAGCGGCGCATGGCGGAACCCTGTTGCTGGATGAAATCGGCGACTTGCCGCTCCGCGTCCAGACGACGCTGCTGCGCGTGCTGGAGGAGCATGCCGTGCTGCGGCTGGGCGAGTCACAACCGCGCGCTGTCGACGTGCGCGTGCTGGCCGCGACGCATCGGGATCTCGCCCGCGAGGCGGCAGAGCAACGTTTCCGGCAGGACTTGTTGTACCGCATTCGAGTGGCCCGCGTCCGCTTGCCTGCGCTCCGCGAACGCCGGGAAGATCTGCCGCTGTTGGTCCGCGCTTTCCTGGCAGACCATGCCGCCACGACGGGCAAGCGGGTCGACGGGATCAGCGACGAGGCGATGGCCGTTCTCTTGGACTATGCTTGGCCCGGCAACGTCAGGGAACTTCGCAATGCTTTGGAGTACGCCGTGATTCACATGCACCGCTCCGTCGTCGAGCCGGACGATCTGCCGCCCGAGCTGCTGGAGATCATGCCGCTGGCGGACCAGGAGGACCCCGGCAGCGCGGAAGAGGACCGCCTCCAGGCGGCGTTGCGACGTGCCCGGGGGAACCGGACGCGAGCGGCGGCCCTGCTGGGCATCAGCCGCGCAACGTTGTATCGCCGCCTTCGGGAATTGGGCTTGGACGACGCCTAGGCGGCATGTCTCAAGACATTGCCTCATGAGACACTCGTGAGACACTTTCGCCGCTTCCAAGGCTTCGCCCACCCCCGCGAGCCGCTCGCGGGCTGCGGCGTTGTCCCAGCAGGAAAACCACGGCAGAAACGCCGCTACGGGCGTGACTTCCGCCTGCTATCGCAGCGGCGGACCGGACCAATGCATTCCGGTACACGATTTGCAAGACAACGGTTTCCCCGGAGTGTTTCGCTCCTCATTCACTCAGCCGCCTCGATCGGCGTCTGGAATCCGATATCTCAAGAAGACACGCTCATGGACGATTCGGCAGTCTTGCGATTTGCCTTGGCCAGTGGCCTGATCGGCTTCGCCGTCTTCGGCGCGTCGTACAGCCTGCAGGTCTGGCGGCGGCGAAACGCGCAAGTCTCTCCTCGCGTTGGCGGCGTGGCGGCGAAATGGCAACACCGTTCACTCCTCCTGAGCATCGGGGGCCTGTTGAGCATGGCGGCGGCGATCCGCGAACTGGACCGACCAGAAGGACGCCTGCTCGTCGAGGGGCTGCATGATATCTATCAGAACTTTTTGGTCACCCCCGCGTTGTTCGTTTCCGTGGTCGATGAAGTCCGTGGCGTCGCGATGCGCTGGTGAAACGAATGCATAACCATCGTCGTGGTTCGCAGCATGAACCACGACAATCGGATCGTTGTCGGTGGTATCTCGAAACCTTTTTTGGAGGAGTCTGTCATGAGAATGCGAGTGGTTTCCATCGTTAGCGTACTTGCCCTGGTCGTCCTGGCCTCTGCTGCGAAAGCCGAGGAGCGGATCGTCCCCATCTACGTCTCGCCCAGTACGATCAACCTGCAGTGGAAGGGCGAGTCCGTCACGGTGCATGCGGAGATCCCCTATTCGCAAGTGGTATCGGCTACCGTCACGCTCGACGGCATCCCCGTGAAAGCCACGTTTGCCGACAACCGGGGTGATCTGGTCGCGAAATTCGGGGTGGATGATGTGAAAACCTTTTTGCAGAACATCGTGAAGCCAAGCATGGTGCGCCTGACGCTCGCTGGCGAAACCACGGATGGCCGCGCGTTTTCGGGCACGGATCTGGTCAAGGTGATCGACGTCAGCGGGAAGAAGTGAGTGGGTCTGCCGGGACGATGCCGGCTTGGCCCGGAAGCATTCATGCCGATGGGACGTCAAACGGCCCCTTGGCACACGCTGTGCATCTCGAAGCAGTCCGACGGGCCGGTTTGCCGCCAATCGCGCAAGAGGTCGCCGACGTGCTTGTGACCGGGAAGCCTGGATAGCAGCGGCCCGTCCTTGTCATTCTGACGCGGGCCGTTGAACACCGTCGGCCAATGGAAGTGCGCAAGAATGTGCCGGCCGACCGGGCCGCAGGTGTGCAGTTCTTGCACGCTTCGGATCGCCTGGATCGGGATTTTCCTTTGGGGAATTGGAATTCAAGGTGATCCATTGACGTGTCATCTTCTTTACGGCAAGGATGCTGGTGCAGCTTTCG
>Ga0351916_1008_pt1 | contig 69541 bp, 53 predicted proteins | sample TotcelHT113001N3_FD_206868 | JGI IMG/M metagenome (GOLD analysis project Ga0351916, IMG submission 206868) | Enriched cells from coal bed in the Powder River Basin, Montana, United States - Total cells T11 rep1 HSBNCT.T11.300.1.N3 ... | reverse complement strand
CCCGGGGCCGGGGCCCCGCCGGGCCCGCCCGGCGGCGCGGGGGGGGGGGGGGGGGGGGGCTATGATTCGGCTGAAATTGGACATTCAGCCTGGAGAAGTTAGCATCTTGTTTGCAGGAGGACTCCATGGCCGAGACACGCAGACACTTCACCGCCGAGCAGAAGATCGCCATATTGCGGCGGCACCTGCTGGAGCACGTCGCCGTTTCGGATCTGTGCGACGAAGAGAGAGAGTACTCCCTCTCGGCATCCAGCCGTCGGTGTTCTACCGCTGGCAGCAGCAGTTGTTCGAGAACGGCGCCAGCGCCTTGGCGCCACGAGCGAGGAGCGCACGAGACCCCTGGGCCGACAAAGTCAAGGCTTTGGAGGAGAAGCTCACGCGCAAGAACGAGGTGCTCTCCGAGTTGATGGAGGAGCACGTCAAGCTAACAAAAGAGCTTGGGGATGCTTAGCCCAGCGGCAGGTGGCCGCCGAGACGCGCGATGCGGTAGTAGATTGCCTACGCTATTGGTCCGCCCGCGCGGACCTGTCACAGAGGCAAGTGCTCACGTGGCTAGGCATCCCCGCCAGCAAGTACTACACCTGGCGTCAGCGTTACCAACAGCCGAACGGGCACAATGGGCAAACGCCGCGCACGTTTTGGTTGCTGGCTGAGGAAAGGCGGGCTATCTTGGGCTTTCAGGCTGAACATCCCGAGGAGGGCTACCGACGCTTGTGCTACATGATGTTGGACGCTAATGTGGCCGCAGCCAGCCCCAGCAGCGTCTACCGCGTGCTCAAGAGCGCTGGAAGGATCAATCCGCAGCGGCAGACGCTCTCATCCAAGGGGCAGGGGTTCGCTCAGCCCAGACAGCCTCACGCCCACTGGCACATCGATGTTTCGTATCTCAATATCTGCGGCACCTTCTACTATCTATGCACTGTGCTAGATGGCTACAGCCGCTATATCGTGCACTGGGAGATTCGTGAGACCATGACCGAGACCGACGTCGAGACAATCCTCCAGCGGGCGCGCGAAGCCTTTCCCGGGGCCAAGCCGCGCATCATCTCGGACAACGGGCCGCAATTCGTAGCGCGAGACTATAAGGCGTTCGTGCGGCTGTGCGGGATGACGCATGTGCGCACATCACCCTACTATCCCCAGAGCAACGGCAAGATCGAGAGCTGGCACAAGACCCTCAAGCGGGAGTGTATCCGGCCCTTGACGCCACTCAATCTCAATGACGCTCGTCGTATCGTGAAGCGCTTTGTCCAGACGTACAACACGCACCGTCTGCACAGCGGCATCGGCTATGTCACGCCGCAGGACCGACTAGAGGGCCTGGACAGCGAGATCATGGCCGAGCGCGGCCGCAAGCTGGCCACAGCGCGTCGGGATAGACAGAAGGCCCGTAGGCAGCAGCAGTTCGAAGAGCAGCGGCCCATACTAGCTGTCGCTTAGTGAGAGCAGCCGATTGTCTATCTTGCGCTGAACCATTACACGTCTACCGAGTGCTCAAGAGCGTGGGGAGGATCTACTCACAGCATCAGACGCTCTTAGCCAAGGGGCAAGGGTTTGCCCAGCCCAGCCAGCCGAACGCCCACTGGCACATCGATGTCTCGTATCTCAATATCTGCGGCACTTTTCACTATCTATGCACCGTACTCGATGGCTACAGCCACTATACTATGTCGTGCATTGTGAGATTCGCAAGGCCATGTCGGAGACCGACGTCGAGGCAATTCCTCAGCGGACCATAGAAGCCTTTCCCGGGGTCACGCCACGCATCATCTCGGACAACGGGTCATAATTCGTCGCGCGTGACGTTAAGGCGTTTGTGCGTCATGTGATATAACACAGGTGCGCGTGTCGCCCCACTATTCCCAGAGCAACTGCAAGGTCGAGAGCTGGCACAAGTCGGCCAAACGCGAGTATATCCGCCCCTTGACGTCACTCAATCACAATAATGCTCGTCGCATCGTGAAGGGCTTTGTGCAGTACAACACTCAACGTATGCACAGCGGCATTGGCTATGTCACGCTCCGGACCTGGGTAGAAGGCCTGGGCGGTGAGATCATGGTCGAGCGGCACTGCAAGTTGCCCGCCGCGCGCCAGGAGCGGCAAATGGCGCGTCGCCAGCCGCTGCTCCTCGATCAGGAGCCCATACTGATGGTTGCTTAGTGAGAGGGGTGATGCCCCATTCAACGCTGAAACATTACCGCAGATGCAGGACTGGACTGGAGCCGGCCACCGGCCCCAGGGACTCATCAATCGATATATCAGGCTAACACTCTCGGCCGAGGAGTGTGATCGGAGGCGCTGTGGCCCTTAAGGTTCAAGGTGGTCTTCTTCCCTGGATTGAGGACAATCCTCGTCACTACAATGCGCAATTCGAGGCGGAGCTGCTAATCGATCCCGGGCCAGTCTTGGCGGTGCAAGCTATCATAGCAGTTGCCACTGTTCTTGGCGGAATCAGGGTGGTCAATCCTTTCCTGATCCTCGACTTTGGCTTGGTGATGATAGTCTTCACGATATCAGCGGGACTGTTGTGTGTGTGGCGATCGTCCGTTGGCCGGATTTCGCTTATCTTCGAGCTTGCTGCAACTGTACTCCTGATCCGTTTTTGGCTGGGGATCCCCGGGACTCTTCTGATGCTAACGGTTCCGCTTATCGCATCATTCGCCCTTGTCGGCCCCCGCTATTCCTTGTGGACAGCGCTTGTGGAAACTCTGCTGATTCTCGGCCTATTCATGTCTGGCTCTACGGGCATTCCTATAAATGAAGCCTTAATTGCGGCCTTAACCACCTGGGGGGTGTTTGGGCTCGCTCTTTCGGTCTATCATCTTATGATTCGACTTGTCATTTGGTCTTGGGATCAGTTTCAGCAGTCGAGGGCCCTCCTGGACGAGGCACGCGACCGCCAAGTTCAGCTCAAACAGGCCCTAGTGGATCTAGCGCACGCCAATCACGAACTTGCCCTTATGAATGAACGCGTTGCTGACGCACGGAGATCTGCCGAGGAGGCCCAGAGAGCGAAGTCGGTCTTTGTTGCCAATGTCAGCCACGAGTTTCGCACTCCACTGAACATGATCATTGGGCTTGTCGATCTCGTCACTGAAACCCCCTACATCTACGGTAACAATCTACCTGCTGCATTGCTCCGGGATCTTGAAATTGTGGACCGAAATTGTCAGCATCTTTCCAGTATGATCGATGATGTTCTGGACCTAAGTCGAGTAGAGGCCAATCGCATGGTGCTGCACAAGGATAGAACGAGCCTAGCTCCGCTGGCTGAAGACGCTCTGATGGTGGTTCAGCCTCTGCTTGAGAAGAAAGGTATCGAGTTGAGCCTGGATTTCCCGTTTGATTTGCCTGACGTCGATTGTGACAGTACTCGCATTCGTCAGGTGATTCTGAATCTGGTAAGCAATGCTGCTAGATTTACACCTTCAGGGACTATACAGGTGAGCGGTCGGTACCAGGCGGGGTCAGTCATCATCAGCGTAGCGGACACTGGTCCGGGAATCACTGAACAGGATCTCGACAAGATATTTGAGCCGTTTCAGCAAGGAAGCTCCAGCCAAGCGCATGTTCATGAAGGAAGCGGGCTAGGCCTGAGTATCAGCAAGGGTATCGTCGAGTTGCACGAAGGCCGAATGTGGGTCACTAGCTCCATTGGAGTGGGCACCACGTTTAGTTTCTCTTTGCCCACACTGATACTTCCACATAAATTGCCACATGGCCGCTGGATCGTAGACCATTGGGTGGACCGCACCCCGAAGGCGGAGCTGCCACACACCACGTTTACCCCTCGCGTGATCCTGTACGATGAGGCGGGGGACCTCTGCACAGCGCTTTCCCGCTACGCCGACGAGGTGCAGTTCAGTGAATATGGGAATTGTGAGGAAGCAGTGCAAGCCACCGAGAACTCAGGAGTACAGTCCATCTTGGTGAATGCGGAGACCCCCGGTCGTCTGTTAGCACTCGTGGAGCAAATTAGACTGCAGCGACCGGATGTTCCGATTATAGGGTGTTCGGTGCCTCGGGCCATCAGGGCAGCGTTTGAAGCTGGGGCTATGGACTATCTCACCAAACCAATCACCCGAAGACAGCTGATAGCCTCCGTAGAGAAGGCTACTTTGTCCCCCAAGCGCGTGCTCATAGTAGATGATGATGTGGAAGCCGCACAGCTCATGAAGCGGATGTTGACTCTCCATTTCCAGGATATACAGGTGGTGATATCTGCTAACGGGATCGAGGCTCTTGCTGAGCTCGAGCGGGATGTGCCGGACTTGGTGATCCTGGACATACTTATGCCTGAGATGGATGGCTGGCAATTTCTTGAGCAAAAGAGACAGCGAGATGTCTGGCGCAATATCCCTGTAATTCTCGTTACGGCCCAGGATCCACAAGACCGCCCGCCGCGAAGCCCGATCCTAGTGGCGACCGTCAGTGAAGGGCTAAATCTGGATAGCCTGCTCAGATGCTCTAGAGGCCTTGCGGTTCTTCTGAGCTACGCTGAGCGAGAGCATAGTCAAGGGCTTGAAGAAAATCCTTCCGTCGCACCGGCTTCGGGACGTATAGGGTGGCCCCAAGGGTGAGGGCAAGCTCTTCCTCGCGAATCACGCTGCAAACGATGATGGGAGTGGAACGTGTCATGGATTCCTGGCGCAACTGCATCAGAAGAACCCAGCCGTCGATATCCGGCAGCAGCACATCGAGTACAATTATATGGGGACGAGATGCCAAAACAGCCTCAAGGGCATTCTCTCCGAGCGATTCATGGAAGATGGTGTAGCGCGTCCGCTCGACATAGCGCCGGAAATAGTGCACAAGGTCGAAATTGTCGTCAATCACGAGAACCCGGACACTCCGCACATCCGCAAAGCTTAGCTCGATCGCGAACGTGTCGACGCTCTTGGTGTAGACTATGCACACGTCTACGGTATTGAGGAGCTCCTGCAGCACGGTGTTTTCGCGTAAGTCAACTGCATCCGCCAGCGATCCATTCAGCAGTACAGAAATCCGTTCGCCCTTGCGTTGAACAGCCACTCGGACCTCACCGCTGGACATGTGCCGGAGCAACTCACTGAGCACCGCAATAAGAAGCTCATGTAGTAGGGTCGGATGCACATCGACGAGCATCCCAGGGGCTGGAGTGGCAACTAGCAGCCCGACATCATGCTGCCGAAACAATGGGCTAACCACGCCGAATACCGTCTCGATACTAGCTGGCAGGTCGGCCGTAGCTGCCCCGGGTTTGAGCAAGGAGATTAGCTCCCGTCTTGCCTGTGATCGCAACACAAGCTGTTCGTCGTCCTGTGCCTCTCCTGAGGAATCGGGCATCCGGACCTCATCTCCTTCGCCGGCGAAATGCTCTCCCGAGCGGTTCCGCCACAGAACCGTTGCCAGCGCTTCGACGGCTTGCTTCTGCTCTCGACGCAGATGACGAGGCGAGATATGCATTAGATCCGCAGTCTCCTCCTGGGTTCTGTTCTCTAGATAGCGATAGTTCAGCACATCAAATGTCCGACGGCCAAGAGCCCGTAACGGAATATCCGTCTCAGGTCTGAGAAGCGCAATCCCCCGTTTAATGGTCTCAAATAGGGCGCCGGGCCGATTCTGAGACTCCTTGTCTACCACGAGTAAGACAATCGCGTCAGGGCAATATCCCGGATCATAGAGATGATTGAGCGCTATCTGTATTGCCTGTTTGAACTGCTCAAAACTGACCATGTTCCGAAGGTGTCCTAATCATGTCCGTGCTGGGCCCTAGTAATGGCAGGATACGACACTATAATTAGTATAGTGGATGACCTCATAAGCAAACAAATTGCTGGCCATGTTGCGCGAGTCTTGAGTTTGGCCGCCGATCTGATGGGCGGCAGCTCATTGCAGTTACCGGATGATACGGCACGATATGCGAGTATGCCATGTTGTTTCGTTGCCACAGCGAATAGGGCTGGGCCCAGAGGAGATGGACAAGGTGAAGGAAACGGTGCTCAATCTCGGAGGGATATGGCAGGTAGCTGCATTCAAGGACCGATCCGACTCACCAACGCAGTGTCCTGAAACTACTGACCTGGATTGGATTGAGGCAGCAGTCCCGGGATCGATCCTAAGTGATCTTGTGGCTGCAGAGCAGCTAGTCAACCCCTTGGAGAATAGAGATGCTGCCGAGGCCGCCGCGTGGGTCGCAGACAGTGACTGGCTTTATCGGCGGTCTTTTGCAGTCCCCGCTGAGTTGCTCGCATACCGCCATGCCTTTCTACAACTCCGACTAGTCGACACATTCGCAGAGGTGTGGGTAAACGGCATCCTTGTGGGTGAAACCCTAAATATGCATCGTATCTATCGGTTTGACCTAACCGACGCTGGGCTTCGACCGGAGGGCAACGAGTTACTCGTCCGTATGAAGGGCCACTATCGGATGGTGTCGAGCAAGGTCGAGGATGCGAAGCGCCTTGCCGTCGGACAGGACACTCTTCTGTACAGAACCAAATCGTTGATTCGACGCTATCAGCGAGGGTTCAACACTAGTGTCCTAAACATGGGTAGCGCGGTGATTGCCATCGGCCTTGAGGGTGCAGTAGAGCTCTGCTTCTATCCCGAGCCTTTCATTCAGGGCTATCATATAGCAACTGAGAAGGTGGTCGGCGGCGAAGCGACCGTTAGGGTCGATGTGTCATTGGCTAGAGCGGGTCGCGATGGTGAAAGCATCGAAGTGGCCGCCGTCCTTAGCGAGCAAGGCTTCGAACATGGCGTAGCCGAGATCAGCACGACGGACACAGCAGCTACTCTGTACATTCGCGTCTCCAATGCCAAGCTCTGGTGGCCGCGGGGCTATGGGGAACCTCATCTTTACGATCTTGAGCTCAAGTTGAGCTACGCTGGTGAAGTGATTCAATCAGTCACCAGCAGAGTTGGTTTGCGTCAGGTCGAACTGGTTCAGAACCTACCTAATGGGAAGAAGACCTTCTACTTTGTGCTAAATGGCCGCAAGATATATGCCCGTGGCGGTGACCTGGCACCAATTGACGCCATCAACGCCGAAGTGCCTGGCGAAGCATACGATCGACTGCTTGATCTAGTCGTACATTCGAATATGAATATGGTGCGGATATGGGGCGGGGGACTTCCGGAGAATCCGTACTTCCTGGATCGCTGTGATGAGTTAGGTATCATGATCTGGCAAGAGTATTTCTATCATAGCCATCCCTATCCTGACTATGATCCAGAGTTCTTGGCGGAAGCCGAGAGAGAGGCTATCGACGTCACGTGCTATATGAGGAACCGTGCCTGCCTCGCGCTGATCAGCGGGGGCAATGAGCAGATTGAAATCTGGGATAAGCATTGGAAGCCTGACCTAGATCGATTCTACGGCGAGAAGCTGATCTATGAGGTTGGGCCTAAGGTTGCTCAGGATTATGCTCCAGAGATTCCCTACATCCCCAACTCGCCGTTCGGAGGAAAGTGGGCGCAATCCCCAGTTGAGGGTGATACACACACCTGGGGAGACTATTACAACGCCACGAAGGATCCGCAGTTTGTGACCGAGACCTGCTGGATCAAAGACAGCTATAGCAGGCCCGAGACACTGAAGGAATTCATGGATCTGGACACTGACGTGCCAGAGTTCAGCCAGCGCGGCTGGCATCGACTATGGCGCGAGCGTACGGGTCTATCCCTCATCAGCAACACTCTCTATAGTGAATACCACGATTACGGCTCACTGCGAGAGTACCTGCGGGTGCTAGAAATCGAGCAGCATCAGGCGGACTACCACGCACTGTCGATGCTGCGGATGCGTAGCAATTCATGTAACGGAATCATCTACTGGCCTCTGAACAAGCTAGGGCCTCTATTTGGATTCGGCGCCATCGACTACGCCCAGCGCCCTCTGATGGCCTACTACGTCATTCGACACCTGTTTGCTGATGTTGTGGTGCATGCCTACCGTGATGTCGAGGATGTGCGCGTCGTGGCGTCAAACCTGGGCTCTGAACCGATTGAGGCAGACCTAAGGCTGTCGCACCTCAACGCTACTGGGGCTGTTCTGAGGGCATGGAGTATGCCTGTCAGCGTTGTCCCAGGCAACTCGACGCGATTGTTTGACATTGAGAGCTTCATGGCCTCGGTCGTTGACCGGACAGACGAGTTGCTTCAGGTGGAGCTCGTTGCTGAGGGAGAAATGCTGAGCACCGACACCCTATACTTTTGCCCTCTTTCAGAGTATCAGGTACTGCCAGGTGAGCTCTCCGCTGAAGCAGAGAGAGTGAATGCCAGTACTTGGGATCTTATGCTCAATACATCGCGTGTCCTCAAGTTGATCGAGATTGAGGCTGACGAGCGCATTCTATGCAGTGAGAACTACTTTACGCTCACGCCTGGCAGTACACGGCATGTGCAGCTCAAGACAGTTGGGTCGACTGCAACACCCATCAAAGTAACCGTAAGTGCGCTAGATAGCCTTATGAAGCGTGAATTGCTGTTGTGCTAAGGCGTAACCGGTCCCTTGGCATAGAAGCAGACGGATCTTTGGAGACGCTCGTGGGTACTGAACCATTTCCGCTTGCGACGTACAGGGCGTGGAGGTTCTGGCTATGAATTCAAGGACCATGCGTAGGTTTCAAGGCTACCTGTTCATTTCGCCTTGGCTGATTGGGCTGGTTGGCTTGACGCTTGGGCCTATGCTGTTATCTCTCTATTACAGTTTCAACGAGTATGACCTCTTCCAGCCAGCCAAGTTCATCGGCTTAGGCAACTATAACACGATGTTTTTCAACGACCGGCTGTTCTGGATCTCGATGAGGAATACCGCGATCTACACAATGGGCCGCGTACCCATCGTTATGGGTTCATCACTTGTGGTTGCCCTCCTGCTAAACCAGCCTATTCCATTCAGGAATTTCTTAAGGACTGCCTACTATCTACCCTCAGTGGTACCGGCAGTCGCAATGTACATTATCTGGGTCTGGCTATTCGAGCCGCAAGTGGGCTTGGTTAACTACTTCCTGAGCCTCTTGGGCATCTCGGGCCCGCTGTGGCTCGGCAGCATCAAGTGGGCCATGCCTGCACTGATTGGTATGAGCATATGGGGCATCGGCGGAACGATGGTCATTTTCCTGGCAGGACTGCAGGGGGTACCTGAGCATCTCTATGAAGCCGCTGAGTTGGACGGAGCGTCTGCGATGCAAAGACTTTTGCACATCACGCTACCGATGGTCTCATCGGTCGTTTTCTTCAATCTGATCATGACCATTATCCACTCATTTCAAGTATTCGGCCAGGCCTATGTCATGACCTCAGGTGGCCCGGCCTATGCTACGCTAACGATCGTACTCTACATCTATGAACAGGCCTTCAACTGGTTTCGCATGGGCTATGGCTCAGGGTTGGCGTGGGTTCTTTTTGCTGTGCTGTCTGCTTTCACGGCGTTTATCTTCAGGTCTTCTACGCCATGGGTCTATTACGAATCAGGGGGACGCGCGTAAGTGGACATCAATCATCGAAACGGTACCGTGCCGAGACGATTGGTTGGGCGTATCAAGGGCATGGTGTTTCGGTCCCACTTGATGCACTCGATGATCTTTGCGGTTGCGCTGCTAGGCGCACTCGTCTTTATCATTCCATTCGCTTGGACCGTGACTACGTCACTGAAGCCTGATGCACAGGTGATGATCTTCCCTCCGAAGTGGATTCCAAGTCCGATTCAGTGGCGCAACTACTATGACGCACTCGTCCGACTGCCGTTCGATCGGTTCTTCCTGAACACGGCAATAGTCACCCTAACGTCTTTGGTCGGCGATGTGATAGTCAACGCAGTTGTGGCATACGGGTTCGCGAGAATGGACTTTCCCGGGCGTGAGCCGCTCTTTTATGTGTTACTAGCCACAATGATGTTGCCGTCCCAGGTCACGATGATCCCTGTCTTTATAATATTCCGCAAGCTAGGTTGGATTGACACCTTCTATCCTCTCATCGTTCCTAGCTACTTTGGAAATGCCTTCTACATATTCCTGCTGAGGCAGTTTTTCCGGACCATCCCTGATGACCTCGAGCATGCGGCCCGGATTGATGGTGCCAATCAAGCGAGGATTCTCTGGAGCGTTATTCTGCCTCTATCCGGCCCAGCAATAGCGACCGTGGCCGTGTTTAGCTTCATGTTCCACTGGCAGGACTTTTTCCGACCGCTGATCTATATAAACTCGACACACCTGCGCACAATCTCGTTGGGGTTGCAGCTATTCAAAACGGGCTATGGGGGAACGGTCTACAATCAAATGATGGCTGCTACTGTTGTATGCACTTTGCCCTCACTCATCCTCTTTTTTGCGACTCAGCGCTACTTCATTTCGGGCATTGTCATGACCGGCATGAAGAACTAGAAAAGAAACGGAGGGGTTTATAGGAGTGAAGAGACCATCGATGAAGCGGAATCGCACAGGTTTGCACTGAGAGGAAGGATCATGATGGCGAGGAACCCCGGGTTGATCAGTCGTCGCTCGTTGCTGAAAATGTTGGGCGTGGGTGGGGCTGCAGTGCTGGTCGCAGCCTGCCAGCCGAAAGAGGTAGAGGGCTCAGTAGAAGAGGAGGTGGCGACCAAGTCTGGACAAGCACCGGTACCGGCTGCAGAAGAAGTGAAGACTATTCGCTATCTGGGAGGGTTCGGTCAGTCATGGGAGGACTTTTACAACACAGAGGTCCTACCCAAGTTCTATGACCTGCATCCTAACTATAAAGTGGAAATGACCCTGATCGGCAGTTGGCCCGACCTCTACAATAAGATTGTCACTTCAACGGCTGGCGGAATGCCCCCCGAAGTTACGCGACAGAAGGATTTCTTCACCCCTGACTTCATCGTCCGCGGCCTGCAGCAAGAACTGGATGAATATGTTGCCGCGAAGGCACCACATATTGCGGAGGATCAGTACGTTCCACATGCGTGGAGTAACATGCACTGGAGCGGCAAGCTTGTGGCGCTGCCCTTGCTCATCTTTAACCACTACCCGCACTTCAACATCGAGTTGTACAAGAAAGCGGGTCTGGTGGATTCAGATGGAGCCCCTGTCGCGCCAGATACCTGGGAGGATGTTCGGGAACAAGCGAATAAGCTCAAAGATCCCAGTAATAACGTGTACGGTACTTTCCTGCGCGATGAGGGCGGCAAGGAAGACACCGTTAACTTCTTCCACGTCTGGCTTGCTCAGGCTGGAGGGCGCCTCATAGACGAAGAGTTTAGCAGGTTCATGTTCAACACCCCCGAAGGGCTGGATGCACTCACGTTCTGGGTAGATCTCATCAAAGACGGCGCGATGAAACCCCCTGGCGTGTCCATCGAGGGAATTATTCCTCAAGGGCACGTAGGCATGTGGTGGCACGCCTCATCCTATTGGGTCGCCTACAGGAGAGATAACCCGGACTTTGAGTGGTCGACAGCTATTAACCCGATGCGCAAGACGCGTGGCGCGATCGTAAGAGGCGATCACCATGCGCTGTTTAGGCAATCCAAGGAACGCGATGCCGGTTTCGACTTCCTAGCCTTCCATCAGACACCTGAGATCACGTTGGCCTACGGCAAGAATCAGATGATGATCATGCCGCGATACGATGTCATGTCTGATGCGTTCTACAAAGAACCGTACATGGGGGTCCCGGGGGCAGTCTATTCAGTCGAGTTTGAGCAGTTGGAGCAGCCAGGGAACCAGCCCCAGCCTATCTTCCCAGGCTATCAGGAGAGTAGCTACAAGATCGGCGCCCAGCTAATACTGGCGTGCATGCAAGAGATATCGCCAGAGCAGGCGCTTGATCAAGCAGAGAAGGAAGCCAACGATGTGCTGGCCTCTGCGCGCAGGTTGCTTGGTGTTGACTAGGAAACAGTTGTAGTTCGCGAGTGTGGACGAGAGGGGGGCAGATCCTGCACCCCTCTCTTGTGTTGATTATCTCATGCCAAACTGACTGACAGAGTGTACTGCCAAGGAACGGATTGGTTGTCGCTTAGTGAGAGAGAACGATTCTGCCTTTGACGCTGAACCATTGCAGGAAGGGTCAGCCATGGGTGGCTGGGGCACATCGCTTTGATGCGTGTTTTGCCTAACATGATGGTGTTGGCCCCGACAGATGCTTTCGAAACCCGCACCATGACGCTTGCGGCGGCCAATGAGCCGGATGGTCCTGTGTATCTACGTTTGGGTCAATATCCGGCTCCCTATCTGCACAGTGACGACTATGTGTTTCAGGTGAGGAGGGCTGCTGGTTGTGCTATGATTCAGACGGGATTGTTTTTGTCAATCGAAGAGGGGACCATTTGATGATCGAAAAGGGAACCACTTTGGCTAGTTGGCACTCCGCTTGATGCTCGAAAAGGGGACCATTTGACGATCAAAAAGGGAACCACCTGACAGCCGCCTTAGGCTGGGCAGCTCCGATGACGCAGTCAGGTCTCGACACTCTCACCTCGCTCGCGCTGCAGCCGCTCACGGAAGCGATAGGATTCGGCGCCGCTGAACTCCAGGATGTGGGCTTTGTGCGGCAAGCGATCGAGCAAGACGGCGGTGAGGCGCTCATCTCCAAAGACCTGGGTCCAGTCGGCGAAGCGCAGGTTGGTGGTGATATTCAGGGACACCCTTAGATAGAGGGCCGAGCAGAACTGAAAGATCAGATGGGCGCCCGTGGCCGAGAAGGGGATGAACCCCAGCTCGTCCAGGACGATCAGCTGCTGCCTGAGGGCGCCATTGAGCAGCTTGGGCACGCGGTGCTCATCCTCCGTCTGCAGCGGTTCGTTGACCAGGGCGGCGGCGTTGTAGAAGCGCATCTTGTAGCCCTGGCGAAAGGCGGCGAGGGCCAAGCCGAGGGCGAGAAGGGTCTTGCCCAGGCCCGGGTTGCCCACCCTCTGTCGTCTCCAAGAACGGCAGCACTTCTGCCAGCCTCTGAGCGCCTGGTCGCCCCACCGCCGCCGCGATTCCGCGCTTATGCGGCACGCTCGCAGAGGCCGCCTCCTCCAGCATGTGCAACTGGCCCCTCGACTGCACGCTACACCGGCAGGTCGCACATGTCGGACTGCCGGGCGTCCCAAACGGCAGCAGTGGCTCGATCTTTAGGCCAAGGGCAGCCGCCACGCGAGAGATCAATCAGTACCCCCGGTTGCGGCTCCATCAACCGTCCCTCGCCCTTGGCCTCCAAATGGCATGCCGCTGTTGTCATTGATCGGCCTACTATTTACCAGGCATAGTCGCCTGGTGTTTACCAGGGCTGATCGGGGGGTGTTTACCACTCGTGATCGCCTGGTGTTTACCACCCATGATCGCCTGGTGTTTACCAGGGGCGCAGTGCGGCTACACTCTCCTCCACCCCCTACTGGCTGGAGGAGTTATCTGTGGAGCGACTACACATGAACTATCTGCGTGATCTCATCTATCGTCTGCGCGCCGGGGAGAGCGAGCGGCGTATCGCCGCTGACCTGGGTCTGTCGCGTCCAACGGTCCACAAGTACCACCTTCTGGCCTTGTTATGATTCAGATGAAATTGGACATTCGGCCTGGAGAAGTTAGCATCTTGTTCTTAGGAGGACTCCATGGCCGAGAGACGCCGACAGTTCACCGCGGAGCAGAAGATCGCCGTCTTGCGGCGACACCTTCTCGAGCATATCGCCGTTTCGAATTTGTGTGACGAGTACGGCATCCAGCCATCGGTGTTCTACCGCTGGCAGCAGCAGTTGTTTGAGAATGGCGCCAGCGCTTTGGCGCCACGGGCGAGGAGCGCGCGAGACCCGTTGGCCGAGAAGGTCAAGGCTTTGGAGGAGAAGCTCACTCGCAAGAACGAGGTGCTCTCCGAGTTGATGGAGGAGCACGTCAAGCTAACAAAAGAGCTTGGGGATGCTTAGCCCAGCGGCAGGTGGCCGCCGAGACGCGCGATGCGGTAGTAGATTGCCTACGCTATTGGTCCGCCCGCGCGGACCTGTCACAGAGGCAAGTGCTCACGTGGCTAGGCATCCCCGCCAGCAAGTACTACACCTGGCGTCAGCGTTACCAACAGCCGAACGGGCACAATGGGCAAACGCCGCGCACGTTTTGGTTGCTGGCTGAGGAAAGGCGGGCTATCTTGGGCTTTCAGGCTGAACATCCCGAGGAGGGCTACCGACGCTTGTGCTACATGATGTTGGACGCTAATGTGGCCGCAGCCAGCCCCAGCAGCGTCTACCGCGTGCTCAAGAGCGCTGGAAGGATCAATCCGCAGCGGCAGACGCTCTCATCCAAGGGGCAGGGGTTCGCTCAGCCCAGACAGCCTCACGCCCACTGGCACATCGATGTTTCGTATCTCAATATCTGCGGCACCTTCTACTATCTATGCACTGTGCTAGATGGCTACAGCCGCTATATCGTGCACTGGGAGATTCGTGAGACCATGACCGAGACCGACGTCGAGACAATCCTCCAGCGGGCGCGCGAAGCCTTTCCCGGGGCCAAGCCGCGCATCATCTCGGACAACGGGCCGCAATTCGTGGCGCGAGACTTTAAGGCGTTCGTGCGGCTGTGCGGGATGACCCACGTGCGCACATCACCCTATTATCCCCAGAGCAATGGCAAGATCGAGAGCTGGCACAAGACGGTCAAGCGGGAGTGTATCCGGCCCTTGACGCCACTCAATCTCAATGACGCCCGTCGTATCGTGAAGCGCTTTGTCCAGGCGTACAACACGCAACGTCTGCACAGCGGCATCGGCTACGTCACGCCGCAGGACCGACTAGAGGGCCTGGACGGCGAGATCATGGCCGAGCGCCGACACAAGTTGGCTGCCGCGCTCCAGGCCCGGCAAATGGCGCATCGTCAGCCGCAGCCAGAGGAGCAGCGGTCCATACTGGCTGTCGCTTAGTGAGAGAGGTCGATTGTCCATTTTGCGCTGAACCATTACAAAGTTGGCCGCCGCGCGCCAGGCCCGGCATATGGCGCGTCGCCAGCCCCTGCTCGAAAAGCAGCGGTCTATACTGGTTGTTCCTTAGTGAGAGGGGCCGATTGTCCATTTTGCGCTGAACCATTACAGCCGCAGGTCAGGGCTATCTGGCCAGTGGTAGCGCCTTGCTCGACGATGCCGCCTTGCAATCTGTCTTGGACGCCGCGCCCGAACCGCCGCGCCAACCCTCGACCGTGGCAGCGTATACGGCCACCGTCGAGCAGTTGCTGGACCAAAGGTGCGAGATGACCGCCATTTTTGCTCGCCTGCGCGAGGATTATGGCTACACCGGTAGCTATTCGGCTGTCCGCCGCTACATTCATCGCCTGCGATCGGCCGAGCCACGCGTGACGATGCGAGTGCATAGCGCCCCTGGCGAGGAGGCGCAGGTGGACTTTGGCTCGGTAGGCCGTCTTTTCGATCCGCATCAAGGGCGACTGCGCCCGGCGTACGTCTTTGTGGCCACCCTCTGCTACAGCCGTCACCAGTATGCCGAGCTCGTCTTTGACCAGAAGATTGCCACCTGGATTGGGCTCCATCGTCGCGCTTTCGAGTCCTGGGGGGGTGCGCCCCGGCGCATCGTGCCTGACAACCTCAAGGCGGCGGTGCGTCAGGCGCTGGTCTACGATCCCGTGCTGGGGGAGGCCTATCGGCGCCTGGCCCAACACTATGGCTGCCTGATCAGCCCCACGCGCCCAGGAACACCCCAGCACAAGGGCAAGGTCGAGAGTGGCGTGCACTATGTGCAGCGCAACTTCATGGCCGGGCAGCAATTCACCGACCTCGAGATGGCCAACCGTCGTCTGCGCGCCTGGGTGCAGGAACAAGCGGGTAGCCGCAACCATGGCACCACGCACCAAGCGCCGCTCCAGCTCTTTGCCGCTCACGAGCAGATCGCGCTGCTGGATCTGCCGAGAGACCCCTTCACCCTGCTGGCCGTACGGTCCGTCAAAGTGCACCCCGACTGCCACGTGGTCATCGAGGGTAGTTACTACTCTGCGCCTCACCCCTATGTCGGTCAGACCCTCGAGGCCTACATCAAGGAGCGGGTCGTGCAGCTCTTCTGCGGCGAGCAGCTGCTCTGCACCCATGAGCGGGCCCTGCAGCCGGGGGAACACCACACCCGTCCCGAGCATTACCCCACCGAGATGGCCGAATACCTACGACGCACCCCAGCCTACTGTCGCCAGTTGGCCTCCGAGATCGGCCTGGCTACCGAGCAGGTCGTGCAAGAACTGCTTGATGACCGCCCTCTCGATCGGCTGCGCTCAGTGCAGGCCATCCTACGTCTGGAGCAGAGCGTCGGCACTGGCCGCCTGGAGGCCGCCTGCGCCCGCGCCCTCTTCTTTGGCGATGGCACTTACCGGCGCATCAAGCAGATCCTCAATGCTGGCCTGGATCGCGAGCCCCTGCCCGACCAGAGCCCGGATCCTGCCCAAAGACTCGCGGCAGCGCACTCTTTCGTCTTTGCACGCCGCAGCGCCGAGTTCTTTGACCAGCTCGAGGTGTTGGAGGAGGTCAGCGCATGATGACGCATCCGCTCCTGCCCAAGCTGCGTCAACTCAAGCTCTCCGCCATGGCCCAGACCCTCGATGTGCGCGCCACCCAGGCCCAGGAGCATGGCCTCACCCCGGTCGAGTTCCTGGCCCTGTTGCTCGATGACGAACTGGATCGCCGTAACCAAAGCCGTCTGGCCCGGCGTCTTGCTCAATCGGGGTGTGACCCCCAAAAGACTCTGGCGCGCTTTGACTTTGCCGCTGCGCCAGGGGTCAACCACAGCCTGATCCAGGAGCTCTCCACCTGTGCCTTTGTGGCTCGTCACGACAATGTCTTGCTCTGCGGCCCTACTGGCGTGGGCAAGAGCCATCTGGCCAACGGCCTGGCCTGTGAGGCGCTGCGACGCGACTACCGCGTCTGCTCTCGCCCTACCCACCGCTTGCTCGCTGATCTGCATGCCGCCCGCGCCAATGGTACGCACACCCGTTCGCTGGCGCGCATCCTGAACACCGACTTGCTCGTGCTCGATGACTTTGGCTTGCAGCCCCCCAGCGCACAGGGGGCGCAGGACTTGTACGAGATCATCAGCGAACGTTACGAACGTCGCGCCATCATCATCACCAGCAATCGTGCCTTTGAGGAGTGGGGTGAGCTCTTCAGCAACGATCTGTTGGCCAGTGCCGCCCTTGACCGGCTCACCCATCACGCCCAGACGCTGACTATCCGCGGCGCGAGCCATCGGCAGCGCAACCGCAGAAAGGAGGTCGGGGGCTCACCTGAAGCCTAGCCCTCAAACCCCTACTAACTCGTTGCGGAAAGCCCGCCGCACTCGCACTGGTGGTAAACACCAGGCGATCATGAGTGGCAAACATCGGGCGGCTATTGACACTATGGCACACACGCTTCGGACCTGGGCGATTCGCACGCCACACTGAGACGCAGCTGCTCTTTTGCTGGCTGGCCGTGAATCGGGCAAGATAGATGTGGGGCCAGCATTCCCAGAGCAGACTGAAAGTCTACATCCCATCGCTGCTGAACGCCCCCTGTGTCATCTGGGGCGACGCCCAGCTGCGCTGTGACGTGGCAACGCCATGGAATCAAGCGTATGGATCCCGAGGCATCTGGGACGAGCAAGGTGATTCTTACTCGGCACACCCACACAGCCTCTTCCACCTTCTGGTCACAGCAAGCAAGGAGTACCGATATGGATGCTGATCACTTGAGAGATCTCCCGGACACGCAGGTGATCCCTGTGATGTACATCCTCGTCTCGCTGGCTACGACAGGCCTCATGATCGCGCTCGGCGCCGAGGTCGCGCCGGTGGCCAAGTCCATGGTGGCACGTGCTCACATGGTGTTTATCTCGTTCTGCGGCTTGGCGCTCGCAGGTTGGATCATTCTGGCATGGAGAGAAGGACTCGGCCGATGGTTCGCTGCGTTCGCCACCTTACTCGCCTTGCACGAGATTGCATTCATACTGGGCCTCTCAGACGCGCTGGCTCTGGCCTGCCTACCCGTTCTGACAGGGTTTCTTGTGGTGGGCGCAAGCGGCGCATGGTTGCTGGCCGCTGTGCAGGCGGGCGGGTTGATCCTCCTGGCCATCCTTGCGCCGAGCATCGCTCCGCCCTGGCTTATGGCTCTCTCGGCACTGTCGGGCTTGGCCACGGCGGCCACGTACAGCGTTCTTACTCGAGCGCACCGCGATGCACAGACCTGGCTAACGCGGCGCGAGGAGCGCGCGCACGAACTGATTGCTGAGGTCACCGCCCAGCGTCAGGAGATGAAACAGGTTGTGGAGAATCTCTCTGTGGCAAACAGGCAGCTCTTGGCGGCCAACGAGCGCATCGCTGCGTTGCGTCAGCTGGCTGAAGAGGCGGAGAGAACCAAGAGCACGTTTGTCGCCACGGTCAGCCACGAGTTTCGCACGCCGCTTAACATGATCGTCGGCCTGGTCGAGCTTATGCGGGACAGCCCGGAGATCTATGCGATGGTCCCCTCGCCCAAGCTGCAGCGCGATCTGGACACGATCCGGCGCAATGGCGACCATCTTGCCAGAATGATCAATGATGTGCTCGATCTCACGCAGGCCGAAGCGGGCAGGATGCTGCTCCATCGCGAGAGGGTCGATCTAGCGGAGCTAATCTCCGAGTGCCTGGAGGCTGTACGGCCGCTCATGGACCGCAAAGGCCTGGCATCGCGCATGGAGGCCAGGCCCGATCTTCCGCAGGCGTACTGTGATCGCACCCGCGTCAGGCAGGTGGTGCTAAACCTGCTCAGTAACGCAGCACGCTTCACCGAGCAAGGCGAGATCACTGTGAGTGCGCGGTCACGTGAAAACGGCATCGAGGTCTGTGTGCTGGACACTGGCCCGGGAATCGCGCCGGAGGATGCGGCACTGGTGTTCGAACCGTTCTGGCAGGGGAACCGGCAACTGTGGCGTGAACATGGTGGCAGCGGCATGGGTCTGAGTATTAGCCGTCGCTTTGTCGAGTTGCACGGTGGGAGGATATGGGTGGAGAGTGATCTAGGGGAGGGGGCGGCATTCCACTTCACACTGCCGCTGTCAGCGCCACTACCGCATCTGGTGAGGCCAGCGCGTTTTCTGCGCGAAGACTGGGCGTGGCGCGAAAAGACCTTTCGGGCCAGTAGTGTAGCGGCAGATGGGCAGGACGCCAGACTCAATGTGCTCGTAGTGGACGAGGTGGGTTCGCTGGCTGACCGCGTGGAAGGGCTGTCCAGCGAACTGTTTTTTGGTCGCTGTTCCAGCGTGCAGGAGGCAGTCGTAAGGGCAGGTCACGAGGCTGTGCATTGTGTCCTCGTCAATGGGTCCACGCCCGATCGGCTTATGCGCCTGACGACAGAACTGGCAGCCGGGACGCCGGGCACGCCGGTGCTGGGCGTGTTGTTCCCGGCATTGGCCCAACAGGCGTTGGAGGCAGGGGCCGCAGGCTTTGTCTCCAAGCCGGTGACGCGCGAGCAGCTCGAGCAAACGCTGCGCAGCAGGCCTGACCTGCATAACGTGATGGTGGTGGACGATGACCCGGACGTGTGCGATGTGGTGACGAGGCTCCTTCAGGCTGTGGATCCCGGCCTGGATATTCGTAGTATGGCCAGCGGCGCTGAGGCTCTGGAGGCGATGCGTCACCTTGCGCCGCAGCTGGTGCTGCTGGATATCATCATGCCAGGGATGGATGGCTGGCGAACGCTGAGCGCCATGGCTCGCGAGGGGCTGCTGGCGCAGACTGCAGTCTATATGCTATCCGCGCAAGAGCCGTATGACGAGCCGGCGCGAACCGATCGACTGACGGCCGGCATCGCCGGCGGGCTGCCGCTTAACCGCGTCCTGGACTGTGCAATCGTTATGCCGAGGCTGCTGATCGGGCTGCCGCTAGGGCGCTCTCAAGAGCATCCGTGAACACACGCGGGCGAACTGGCTTCTCGAGATAGACCGCCGCTCCCAGTGACAGGCCAAGCTCATGCTCGCGGATGACAGAGCAGACGACGACGGGAATGGGCCGCGTTTCGGGATTCTGGTGCAACCGCATGAGCAGCTGCCATCCGTCGATGTCCGGCAGCATGACGTCAAGAACGATGATGTCTGGTGGCTCGAGCACGGCTCTGGTGAGCAGGTCGTCGCCCGAAGTCATCGCGACGAGCTGAAAGCGGGTGCCCTCGGCGCAGCGGCGATAGTACTCGAGCATGTCCTGATTGTCGTCCAGAACGTAGACAATCACTCTGCCGGGGGCCGGCAACATGGCGGTCACCATCAACTGCCCTGCATTCCAGTCCGCGGACACCGTCGCACCACGAGGCAGCGGCAGCACGTCGAGGAGCGAGTCGGTGTCTAACCTGTCGGTAGCGCGTAGGGCTACGCTGAAACTCAGACGGGCATTGCCATCCTCCAGGCCGGCAAAGACGCGTATGGTCACGCAACCATCCAGTTGAGCCAACCGCCAGAGGAGCACGACGAGCATCTGTCTCAAGATCGCGGGGTGGACAGCTGCCCTGAGATCGGACTGCAGGTGAGCTACCTGCAGTTCGACCGACCGTTCAGTAGCCAAAGAGTTCTGGAACTCCAGCAAACCATTCAGCGCCTCAGCGATGGATGCGCTGTGACGGGGGGCGGTGTCGTAGAGAGCGTCGACTTCCCTGGTCATCTGTGCGTCCCAATCGCTGCTCAACGCGACGTCTTGGGTGGGCCGCCCTCGCCAGAGTTGCAGGGCGAGAGCGTGTAGCGCCTGCCGCTGCAGCCGCCAGGCCGTGGCCACGCTCATGTTGAGGCGTTCGGCCGTCTGCTCTTGGGTGAGTTTGTGTATGTATCGCAGCGTCAGCAGTCGGTGAATTTGCCGCGTACGCGCGTCTGGCGGGGCGCTGGGCTCAGGCTCCAACTCTGAAATGAGCGCCAGCATGGCATTATGCAGGGCAAGCAGGCCCTGTTCCGGCGAGCAACCCAGCACCTGGCAGAGCTCTGTCGGGGGCTGGTAGGCGCGGTCATACAGGTGGTTGAGGGCCTCCTGCAGTTGCTGATCTAAATTCACAGTCTCTCTGCATTCAAGAGTGGATGGCCGACCGAGCCTTTGTATTATGCTTCCATTGACGTTGCTGCGCAACAAGCGGGCCAGGACAGTCTTTCCTGAATGATTGAATAGTGATTGACCCATGCCATGGTCAACACCGAGTCTATGCTGTATGGTGGTCATAGAGGACCGAGCCAGCGTGAACGCGGTTGGCGCGAACGCAGCTCACAACCGCCCGTCAGAGAGGAGGAGTAGACAATGGCAAGTCAACTTAGCCGTCGGTCGTTCTTGCGCGTGAGCGCCATGGTTGGCGCAGCCAGCCTGTTGGCCGCCTGTCAGCCCAAGATCGTCGAGGTCGAAAAGATCGTCAAAGAGACGGTCGAGGTCGTCAAGGAGGTTGAGAAAGAGGTCGTCAAAGAGGTCCCCAAGACCGTTGTGGTCGAAAAGACGGTTGTGGTGCGGGCAGAGGTCGAGCCAGCTGAGCTCACCTATATGGGTTGGGGCGCCGGGGCTGAGCAGGACGCGGTTGTCGCTGGCATCGAAAAGTTCCAAGAGGCAGTGCCCAACGTTACGGTGAACTGGGTGGCCAACGCCTATAACATGCACCTCGACAAGCTGCTAGCCATGTCCGCCGCAGGCACGCCTCCCGACACGGCGTACATTCCTGCAGAGTTCTATGCCAAGTTCGCCGAAGCGGGCGTGCTGTTCGACATTACCGACAAGTTGAACGCTGACCCGGTTCTGGGGCAAAATGGGTACTTTGTTGCGCCAGAATATGAGCGCTCGATCTACAAGGGGCGTTGGTTCGGCATAGGCTTTTGTGCCCTAGCAGGCCACATGTACTATAACGCTGAGATTCTGGCGGCAGAGGGCATTGAGCCGCCCAGCAACGATCCCGCAGAGGCCTGGAGTTGGGACGACTTTTTGACGTATGCCAACCAGCTCACCATTGACTTGAACGGGCAACACCCCAGCGATCCTGGCTTTGACCCCGAGAATATCGAGCGCTGGGGCGTCCACTATGGCGGCATCGGCGGCATCGTCGGTCGCGGTGTAGTGATGAGCAACGAGGGCGCCATCGTCAACCCGGCTACCGGACTGGTCGAACTCGATCAACCCGCCGCACTGGAGGCAGTGCAAGCGCTCGCTGATCTGCAACTGACCAAGTTCGTGCAGCCTAATGCCTCCACACTAGAGGCGCTGGGCATGGGCACGTCGCAGTTGCTGGAAACGGGCAAACTCGCCATGACGGTCGATGGGCAGTGGGCGCTCTCCTACCTCAAAGACCTGCCCATCACGCTAGGCACCGCTGTGGCCCCGGCCATGAAGGTTCCCGCGTGTGACATGACCTCGCCCTTCCAGGGCATGCTGAGGGGCACGCCCAATGTTGATGCGGCCTGGCAGTGGCTTGCCTTCCTGGCTGGTCCATGGTATCAGCAGCAGCTCTGCTCCATCGGCCTGTGGCTACCCAACCAAACGTCGCTGCTCACAGAGCAGGGACTCACGAACTGGATCACCCCCGGCGTGCATCCCGAAGGATATGAGCTGATCGCAACCAAGTACGTCGCTGACCATGGTCAGAGCGTGTTCATGCCCGAGGGTTACCTCGAGGGTTGGCAGCAGTATCTCAAGCCTGCTATGGACGCAATCAACATCGGCGACATGACCGCAGCCGACGCCCTGCCTCCGGCAGTGGTCAAGGCCAATGACATCATCAGCCGGGCTGCGGCGTCCTGACCCTGCGGGACGAAGGCATCGTTCCTCGGACGGGCACGTGCTCTGGCAACCGTGCCCGTCCACAACCGATAGGTAGCTGATCAGGCTACTATAGGATGCCGCCCGTTTCCGCGACATGGAGAATACAGTGCAAGCAGTAACAGCGTCAGAGAGGCGAACGCCCTGGTGGCAGTCTCAAGCCCTCAAACGGAACCTGGTCGGTTACCTGTTTATCTCCCCTTTCATCATCGGTTTTCTGGTCTGGACAGTTGGCCCAATGGGCGCGGCGCTGTGGATGTCGTTCACCGATTGGGACCTGATCAAGGCTCCCACCTTCACTGGGCTCGAGAATGTGAGGTTCCTGCTGCAGGACAAGATGCTCCTGCAGGCGCTCAAGGTCACCTGCTATTATACGTTCGCCGAGGTTCCTCTGAGGCTCGTTCTGGCCCTGGTGGTGGCGCTGCTGATGAACGCTCGCCTGCGCGGGATGAGCTTCTTTCGGACCATCTACTACATGCCCTCCATAGTACCCGCCGTGGCCAACGCGGTCATGTGGGCGTGGATCCTGAACACCGAGTTCGGCCTGCTCAACACGATGCTGCGCAGCATTGGTCTGCCCAAGATCAAGTGGCTACAAGACCCTGACCTTGTGATCCCGGCGCTCTTAATCATGAGTCTGTGGGGTCTAGGTAACACGATGGTCATCTACCTGGCCGGCCTACAGGGGATACCGGAAGTGTACTATGAGGCAGCCGAGATCGACGGCGCCAACTGGTGGTCCAAGTTCTGGAAGATCACGGTGCCGCAGATCTCGTCAGTGATCTTTTTTAATCTGGTGATGAGCGTCATCGCCACGTTCCAGACATTTGTGGCAGGCTATCTGATCACCGATGGCGGTCCGCAGAACGCCACGCTCTTCTATGTGCTCTATTTGTATCGCAATGGCTTTCAGTATTTCCGCATGGGGTATGCCGCCCTGCTCGGATGGGTGCTGTTCCTCATCATTACGGCGATGACGTTGGTGATCTTTAGGTCGCTCAACCGACACGTCTACTATGAGGAAGGCGGAGGGGAGGGATAATTGGCGACGCTAGCGCAAGCAAGAATTGTCAGCAGAGTCCGGTCTCGCCTCAAGCCGCGCATGCTGGGGACTGCGCTGCAATACTTGGTCTTGGTTGCCGGAGGAGTGCTGATGTCGGTGCCATTTCTATGGCTGGTGACCAGTTCGCTCAAGCTAGAGTATCAGGTGATGCAGTATCCACCGGTGTGGATACCGGACCCGGTGCGTCTGCAGAACTATGTCGAAGCGATGACCATGCGTCCCTTTCACATCTACATCAAGAACTCGCTGGTCATCGTGCTTGCCAACGAAATCGCCATCCTGAGCTCTGCGTCTCTCTGTGCCTATGGCTTTGCGCGACTCGAATTCAAGGGACGAGACGCCTGGTTCGCAGTGGTACTGGCTACGATGATGCTGCCCTACTATGTGCTAATGGTGCCGCACTTTTACATCTTTAGCCGGCTCAAGTGGATCGACACGTTCCTGCCGCTCACAATCCCCCAGTTCTTTGGCGGCGGCGCGTTCAACATCTTCTTGCTGCGCCAGTTCTTTCGCACTATTCCAGGCGACTTGTCTGACGCTGCGCGCATAGATGGATGCTCAGAACTGGGCATCTGGTCCAGAGTGATGCTGCCGCTGGCCAAGCCGGCGTTATCGACCGTTGCGATCTTTACGTTTATGAACGGCTGGAACAACCTGATGGGCCCGCTGCTGTACCTCAATTCGCCGGAAAAGTACACGGTTGCCATAGGCCTGACCTACTTTCGCAGCTTTTTCCAGCACGGCGGGCGCTCGATGTGGCACCTGCTGATGGCCGCCTCAGCGGTGATGATCTTGCCGGTGATCATCGTGTTCTTTTCGGCGCAGCGGTACTTTGTACAGGGCATAGTCATGTCGGGGATCAAGGGCTAGCCTGTGCGACCGCAAACCGATTCGCGTCTCAGCGAAGCCAGCGTAGCGCATCTCCCAACCGTCCCAAAAGTGAGGCAAAAGATGAGCCGAATGACTCTGGAAAGCGCAGACCTGCGCGTCAGCATCGCCGACAATGGCGCTATGAGCGTCACTCACAAGACAGCCGACGTGGTTTGGGACCAAGATCCCTTCGAGGGGAGCCCGGGGGCCGTCACTTTGCGGGAGCTGGCGACGGACAGCGATGTGACCATGGACCTGGGTAAGGCCGGTGAGTTGGACGTACAGGTGACAGCTGATGGCCACGGGGCCAGACTCCTCTACCAAGGGCTGGTGGATGATAAGGGCGCAGCCGTGCTCGGAGCGTCAGTGGAGGTCAGCATCGCCCTTGCTCCCGAGGCCGCCGAGATCGAGCTGCGCATTCAGGACGTCTGCTATGATGCGACGAGGTTCTCATTCGGCACGCTGGTCTATCCACAGCGCGCCCTGCCGTTGTACACGCACGTGGACGACGGCCACTTGGTGCTGCCCTACAACCAGGGCACGATTGTGCCCAGCGGCCGCTTCAAGGTGCCCTTGCGAGACGACTGGTATGAGTGGGACGATCTGTCGTGGCAGCAGTCTGGTTTAGCCTGGGGTACACAAGGCGCCGTGGCGGATCTTGGTATCTATGGCTGGAACGGCCTGAGCATGCCCTGGTTTGGGGCCTTCAAGTCGGGCGGGGCGTTCATCGGCATCATCGGCACTGACACAGATGCGATGGTGCGCAGCGTTCTGAACTATGATCTGCAGGACGACTTTTCAAGGAGGGCCATCAAGTCGCCCTATCCGCGCATTGCAGTCTCTTCGCCCGTCTGGTTGTCGGTCAAGGGCGCCTTTGCCCACCCGCGTCGCGTGACGTATACGTTTGTGCCTCACGGCACGCACGTGGAGCTGGCCAAGGTCTATCGTCAGCGTGCCCAGGAGGATGGGTTGCTCCTCAAATTGACCGAGAAGGCGGCACTTAATCCAAATGTGCCCCGCCTCTATGGCGCAGCTCTGATCAACATCGATGGCGGCTATCCGTGGTACACAGACTATGCCTCCTTCATGTATACCTGGAACGACCTCAAGCAAGTGGTGTCTGACCTGCACGATAACCTCGGCCTGAACAAAGCGGTCATCTGCGTTTGGGGCGGGTATAGCAAGCTGCCACCCGAGTCGCTGCCTTTCCATCCCGATTGGGGCACCGAAGAGGACCTCCGTTCGGCGGTCGAATTGGCGCAGGAGTATGGCTATATCTACTGCGCCTATCACGGCTATGCTTCGCTGCTGTTCCACAGCACCTCGTTCGATCCCGAGGAAAGCTATGTGACCGCCGATGGTGCAATTGGCCAGCGTTGGGGGGGGCGCTGCTCGGCTACGCATCTCAAATACGCCAAGGCCAACTTGCCCGAGATCGTCGCCACAACCGGCCAGAACGCTGACTATACCGACATCATCAGTTGCAGCGGCGGGCGCGAGTGCTTCCATCCCGACCACGCGCTAACGCGCGCGGAGGACCGCGCCAATCGCATCGCAACGTTCGAGTACAGTCGCGAGATGGGGCTGGTCAACGGCTCAGAGCTCGCCATGGGTTATGCCATGCCCCATATGGATTTCGCGAAGGGCGGCATGTATCACGGCAAGAACTATTTCCTGTTGCAGCACATCCACGCTCCTCTCCTGAGCCTGGTCTTTCACGACTGTCAGGTGATGTTCGATGGCACCGTGGGCACTTCCCGGCATGGCGAGTACTCGAACGAGGCGCTCGAAGGTCTGGCCTATGGCATCCAGCCGATCTTTTCGTTCAATATGCCCCACTATGCCGGCGCACGTCAGGTGATCAAGGAGACTGCGGCAGCCATGTCGGCCTTTCAGAACGCCACGGCTACTCAGGAGCTGGTCTCGCATCGCTACCTAGGGGGTGGCTACGATGTGCAGGAGACGGTGTTCGCCGAGGGTGCGCGCGTGACGATCAACACCGACACCGCGGCCTTTGTGACGGACGATGGGCTTGAGGTGCCGGCGCGAGGCTATGTCGTACAGGAGCCGGATGGCTCACGCTGGTCGGGTGCGGTTGCGACGACCTGGGCCACGGGCGCATAATATGGTGGAGAAGACGATGCATGCGCCCCAAGGACCAGTGCGGCTTGTCGTTCTGGATGGTCGCGACAACGTGGGCAATGCGCTCGTTGATCTGCCCGCCGCTGAGGAGATCACTGTGGTGGCGCCCGGTGGCAAGGAAAGCCATCTGATCCTCCGAGACGCCATTCCCCTGGGGCACAAGATGGCCCTTCGTGCAATCTCCGTCGGTGAGGCCATTGTCAAGTATGGCCTCCCCATTGGCACAGCCACGAAGGATATTGCGCCGGGCCAACATGTGCATGTCCACAATGTGCGCTAGCAGGCGGGAGCAGAATCAGATGGAGCTTCTTGGCTACCTCAGGCCCGACGGACGCGTGGGCGTTCGCAACCACGTTGTTGTTATCTACAGCGTAGAGTGCGCCAAGGTGGTGGCGCGCCGCATCGCAGACCGGTACGAGGGCACGCATCTGTTTGGCCCGCGCACCGGCTGCTACTGGAATCAGCCCATCTGGGAAAAACTGGTGGCGCTCGGACAGCATCCCAATGTTGCGGCGGCCCTGGTGGTCGGGCTTGGCTGCGAGTATATGGAAGCGCCCGCCCTGGCCGCAGAGATCGCCAAGTCAGGCAAGCCGACGCGATCGCTGGTGATCACCGAAAGCGGGGGCACGCGTCGTTCGATCACGGAGGGCACAAAGCTGCTGGAAGAGCTGCATCGCGAATCGGAGCGGGTGGTGCGAACGTCACTCTCTATAAGCGACCTCGTTGTGGCGATGGACTGTGCTGGTTCTGACGCCACCTCGGGCCTAGCGTCCAACCCCGCAGTTGGCCACGCCGCGGACTTGCTGATCGACGCCGGGGCCACAGTCTATCTGTTCGATATCGATGAGGAGTTGATAGGGCTGGGAAATGTGCTCGAGGCTCGAGCGGTGAGCCCCGAGACTGCAGCGCGACTGCGCTCTGCAGTGCCGGATCTCGATCCGCCGATCCCCAATCTCGGCAACGTGCGCGGCGGCATCACGACCTACCGCGAGAAGGCGGCAGGGGCGCTGTCCAAGGGTGGGACGCGACCGATTCGCGGCGTGGTCGACACCTTTCAGTGCCCAGAAGAGCACGGGCTCTATCTTGAGGTGATCGTGCCGGGTTCCAACGAAGGCGTCAGCGATCCCCAGTGCGCTATGCAGATGGCGGCCTGCGGGGCGCACATCGTCGTTGAGACGACGGGTGTGGGCACGGTGACGGGTGGCGTAGTGGCGCCTGTGATCAAGGTTTGTGCGAATCCGAAGACGTGCGCGCGCTTGGCCGACGATATGGATGTCGATCTGAGTGACCTGATGCAGGGCAAGGCGGATATCGCCGCCGGAGGTCACAGGGTGCTAGATACCATCCTCGCTGTGGCGGCGGGCATGCCCACGTGTTCGGAGGACCTGGGACACTTTGAAGATTAGGTCGGGCACCTTGCCCAGTGGAGCGCCAGATGGACATTGAGAGCGGTGAGCTGGTTTCGTGCGAGCGCGTTCACACCCTGATCATCGGGAGCGGCGCCGCCGGACTCAACGCGGCGGTGCAGCTCAAACGGAGCGGCATCCACGATCTCCTGATCGTCACCGAGGGCCTCGAGATGGGCACCTCCATCAACACCGGCTCTGACAAGCAGACTTACTACAAGCTGTCGCTTTGCGGAGATCAGGCCGATTCACCGTATGCCATGGCCAAGACCTATGTGCATGGTGGCAGTGTGCAGGGTGATCTCGCACTGGCCGAGGCCGCTGGTTCGACGCGGGCGTTCATGCACCTGGTCGAACTGGGCGTGCCCTTTCCGCATGACCGTTTTGGCCAGTATGTGGGCTACAAGACAGACCACGATCCCCTGCAACGTGCCACCTCTATCGGCCCGTTTACGTCGCGTGAGATGTGTCGCCGTCTCATCTCACGTGTCGCCGAGATGGGCGTGCCGGTGCGAGAGGGTCGGGTAGCGGTTCGCCTGCTGACGACCGAAGCGCCTTCTGGCAAGAGGTGCTGTGGGGCGCTGGCGGTGAATCAGGAGGGCGCGTTAGAAGCGTTTGCCGCCGAGAACGTGGTGCTTGCGGTCGGTGGGCCTGGTGGCCTGTATGCCGCCAGCGCCTATCCGCGTGTGCACACAGGCGCCATTGGGCTGGCGCTGCTAATCGGCGCCAGGGCGCGCAACCTGCCGGACTCGCAATTCGGAATCGCGTCGCTTGCGCATCCCTGGGTTGTTTCCGGCAGCTATATGCAGGTTGTGCCGCGCATCGTCAGCACAGATCGCCAGGGCCGAGATGTGCGAGAGTTTTTGCTACCCTATTGGGATTCGCCAGCCGCGCTATACACGCAAACGTTCCTGAAGGGCTATCAGTGGCCCTGCGACGCGACGCGCGTGATCGGTGAATCATCATTTATCGATGTCCTGGTGCATCGCGAAACCGCTATGCGCGAGCGGCGTGTCTGGCTCGACTACACTGAGAACGGTGAGGGGTTTTCGCTCGACTTGCTGGCAGACGAAGCACGCCTCTATTTGCAGCAATCAGGCGCCAACGGCGCGAGGCCGATCGATCGGCTGCGCCAGATTAATCCAGCGGCCATTTCCCAGTATGCCGAGCATGGCATTGATCTAGCGACTGAGTGGCTAGAGGTCGCCGTCTGCGCGCAGCACAACAATGGCGGGCTCGCAGGGGATGTCTGGTGGGAGTCAGAGAATATCGGGCACCTGTTTCCCATCGGTGAGGTGAATGGCTCCCATGGTGTGCACCGACCGGGCGGAGCGGCGCTCAACGCCGGGCAAGTGGCCGGCTACCGGGTCGCGGGGCGGATTGCGCATCAGTACGCCGGCTGGACGCTTGATGAACGCCTGGCAGAGTCTGCTGCCCACACTGCTGCAAGGGAGGCGGAGGCTTGGCTACGGCGAGGGGCCAAAGCGCAGCAGACCTGGCAGGAGACGCGGCTGGAGCTGCGGCGGCGGATGACGCGCTTCGGGGCCCACGTCCGCTCGCAGGCTCAAATGGCCGAGGCAGTTGCGCAGGCCTGGGCACAATATCAGCGGTTGGAGGCCGAAGGCTGCGCTCACGTCGGCACGAACGAAGTGGCCGAGGCCCTACGCAACCGACAACTGTGCTTTGCTCACGCCGTGTATCTGGAGGCTATTCTCGCCAGCCTGGACACCGGCGTGGGCAGCCGAGGCTCGGCACTGGTGCTCGATGGGGCAGGAAGGCCTCTGCATGCCTTGCTGGGCGAGGCGTGGCGCCTGGCCCCCGAAGACGTGTGCTTTCGGGAGCGTGTGCTCGTCACGCAGGCCGATGGCCCTGGCCAGGTGCACAGCGAGTGGCATAATGCCAGACCCTTGCCCGAGACCGAGCTCTGGTTTGAGACGATCTGGCCGCAGTTTGAGTCTGGGCAGGTCTTTGCGTAGTGCGCTGGACCCGAAGAGCAATCTGGTATCAGCGCGCAGCACCCAAGACGGAGCGGTCGCGCGAAGAACGATGGAGGGGACATGATGAAAGACCGGCAACTGAGAATCGCTATCATTGGCCTGGATCACTGGTATTGGGCAATGGGCTCGGCTCGTGCTGTGGCGCTGAACCCCGAGACAGAGCTCGCTGCAATCGTGGCCAACGATCGCGACCAGGCGAAGGCGACAGCCAGCGTGTATGGTGCGGAGTGGTGGGGCATCGACAGCGCACCCGTTCTGGCTGACCCCCAGATTGACGCCGTGGTCATCACTGGAACCACTGCCAGCCATGATGAGCTCGCCACGCAGGCCGCTGCGGCCGGCAAGCACATCCTGATCGGCAAGCCGATCTCGCGGACGCTTACCGGTGCAGACCGCATCATCCAGGCCGCCAGGAGCAACGATGTGCGGCTGGTTTGCTTTGGCGCAGGCCCCAACCCCGGAGACCCTGTCAAAGCGCTCGTTGACCAGGATATCATCGGCGAGCCCTACGCCGTGACAAGCTCGGTGCGGGCTATCGTGCCTTTGCGCGCCCCCGGTGTCGCTGAGCCAGGCTGGTTTGTAGACGCGACGCAGGCGGCGGGCGGCGCCTTTATCGATCATGCCATCTATGCCGCTGCCATGCTGGGCATGTTCTTTGGCAGCACCGTCGAGAGCGTCCATGCTGAGATGCGCAAGATGGTGCACAAAGAATGGACCGTTGAGGACTGGGGCGTTGCCTTTCTGCGCTACAAGAATGGCGCCATGGGGACTGTCGAGTCTACGTTTGGCCACACGCCGTACGGCATCAATATGATGGTCGTGACAGGGCCAAAGGGAGAGATCGAGCGCAGAGGCGCACAGATCACGATGACAACTCAAGGCCCGCCATACAACAATCCACACACGATCAACAGGCTGCCGCCGAATCCATTCTATCGCACGATAGAGGATCATCGAGCGCCTGCGATCGGCAACGCAGCCGTGGCCGCCGACATGATCACCGAGTTTGTTGAGGTTATCCGCACGGGCCGCGAAACGCTGAACTCACCCGAGGCGGCTCGCGAGGGACTGGAGGTATGCCTGGCAGCCTACAAGTCCGTCGAGATCGGTGCGCCGGTGCGGCTGCCTCTGGTGGGGGATGTGGATGTGCCCGCCATACTGGCACGGCTGTAGCGCAGGCTCTGTTGGCTGGTAGGTCGCTGCGCCCGTGCGAGGCAAGCACAATCGCGTAGGCATCGCCTCTCGGCACATGATGAGGCAGGTAATCCAAAGCAGTCGCTGACGGTATGCCTGGTATGCGCCAAGCCAATCTGAAGGTCAGCTACCAGGCCTTCGGGTTGCGGGAGTGTGACTGAGTCGGGCACTGGCTGCCAAAGGCGCCAGCCAAGACACGCCAGAGGTTGGCGCTACTGACACCCCTGGTCGCGCTACTAGATGGTGGCTGTGCTTAGCAGTCAACGGCGCTGGCAAGAGGGATGCTTGCCATACGTTGCGCGGCGGTGTATGCTGTCTCTAGTCGTAGCGCACGCTGCGGATTCGCTCTTTTCCACATCACATGGCCGTTACATAGAGAACAGTCTATTACGGTCTATGGTCATTCTTCTACTCTCCTCTAGAGCTCTCAGGAGCCTCTGCCCCCGCTGGACTTAAAATCCGCTGGGGTAACTCCCATGAGGGTTCGAATCCCTCCCGCCCCATACAATATACAGTATGGTCTCTTGCAGTCGACCACTACAGGTTGTGGTTCTCTCCCCCAAGGAGAGACAGATGGCACTGCAAGAAGTAACCCAGCGGATTTTCACAGTTCGTCGCCCCTCATCTTTGGCCCTCGAACTCGAAGGATTCCTCCTCGACTGCCGCTCGCGCAACCTGGCGGGTGGCACCCTGCGCTTTTATGAACAGAAGCTTTGCCCCCTGCTGGCCTGGCTGGAGCAGCGTGGGGTCATGGCGGCCGAGGAGATCAAGGCTCTGCACCTACGCGCCTGGCTGGTAGAGCTTACCAACGCCGCCCATACCCCGGGCGGCGTGCACGCCTTCTACCGCGCTGCCAAGGCTTTCTGCACTTGGCTGGAGGCCGAGGGCTCGGTGGAGGTCAGCCCGATGAAACGGGTGCGCGCACCGAAGCAGGCCGTAGAGCAGCTGGAGCCGGTGAGCATGGACGACGTGCGGGCAATGCTGGCCACGTGCGACAGCGGGCGCTTGCTGGACTTGCGTGACGCGGCTATCATCCTGGCGCTGCTGGACACCGGCTGCCGCGCCGGCGAGTTCACGGCGCTGAACTATGGCGATGCCAGTCTCAAGACCGGCGCTCTGCTTGTTCGGTCAGGCAAGGGCCGCAAGCCGCGGATGGTGTTTCTGGGCGTGACCAGCCGGCGGGCCTTGCTCAAGTATATCCGCAAGCGAGGCGAGCCGCAGGATGGAGAGCCATTGTTCGCCACCCACGAGAATGGTAGGTTCCGCTACACCGGTCTACGTGCCGTGATCGAGCGGCGGGCGCAGCAGGCCGGCATCGAGCCACCGACACTGCACAGCTTCAGGCGGGCGTTTGCCCTGGGCTGCCTGAGGAACAACGTGGACGTCTACTCGCTGCAGCGGCTGATGGGGCACACGTCGCTGGCGGTGCTGCGGCGGTATTTGGCGCAGACAGAAGACGATCTGCAGCGGGCGCATGAGCAGGGCGGGCCGGTGGATAGGCTACTTAAACTCGACATAATCCATTAGATGAAAAGAAGCCGCGCAACGATCCCAGCATGGCGGCCGGAACAGGATTGATGTGGGGGACAAGATGGACGCTCGCAGGACGCCTGAAATCATGTATGTGACACGGTGGCGCGGGCCCGTGACGGCGGAGATTCTGCGCGATCTTGCTCTTCCTCTGACCAAACAGTCAGCGATCCTGCGGTACACTCCATGTGATCTTCGCCCCTTTTTCAGGATAGTTGAGATGTATAGGTTGGGGAGTCCGCCGCGCTTTCCAGTGATGCTCGAAGACCAAATCCGCGAAGTTCATGTCCGCTTGGTCAAATCGCCAGATCCAGAACTCCCGTTTGAGTTCGGCGTTCGTGCCTGGCAGGATGCAGAACTGCTGGACGACATCTACACTCCCCCCACCTTACCTGGCCAGGACGCGGTCGCGCGCATGAGCGCCAGGAATCTGGATCACGGCACGACTCTGATCGCCTATCGATACGCCGACAGTTTCCGGCTTATGCCGGTCACGGCCGGGAAGATTGACAAGTGGTCTGGGTTGATGCGATACAAAGCCCTTGCGGATGCAGCTGCTGCGTTGTACTTGCATCTGCTATGGAGTCTGATTGAGGATGACGTGTTCGATGTGGAGCCGCCTACCTCACTTGGAGAGCCGCCTGCTTCTGAGCATGAGTCGGCTATCGCCGTCGCCAATCCGATTGCAGACACGCCGCAGGGTCGCGGAGGCAGAAATCGGCTGCCCAGAGACGAGCTGGTTGAGCGGCTAGCAGCCGCCGTGAGAATCAAGCGCTGGTTGGCAGCGAATCCCGGCGAACCAGTCAAGAGAGCCATACGCATAATCGGGTTTCCGTGGGGTAAAACGCCGAAGAGCCAACTGAAGCTAGTGTATGAACTACGCAAGCTGATTGAGGAACTCTCCATCGATGATCCGGATGGCACCCTCGCCGAAGCCCAAGCTAGGGCATCTTGCGACGAAACCAAAGACTGACTCGCGGCTTTGGTTTCATTCCATTCGAAGCTGCTACACTCCTTGCAGTGGAATCCGCTGCAGTAAACCGAGGAGGTAGCAATGTCGAAGCCAACGACAGAGGAGAGGGATAAGCGAAAAGGTGCCGCCGGCTGGTGCGAACAGCGCGGCGGCGACGGAGACGGCTCTACGGGCAGCAGAGACCATCCTCAAGGCGAGGATAGTCTCGACCGATTGACCTGTCAATTGGACAGTACTGGCGGCGCAAGCGCAGCGCGCCACCAAGGCGCGCTTTGGCTGGAGCTGCAGGCCTTTCTGGCCGATCTGCAATCGGCGCACCGCAGGCCGGGCACGCGGCGATTCTATGAGCAAAAGATCGAGCCGTTCATATGTTTCCTGGCGAACAGCGGTATCGAGGCGCCTGAACAACTGACGGCCACTGCAATCAGGCGCTACATGATGGCGCTAGCTGAGACCCACTCTCCGGGCGGCTGTCACGCCTACTGGCGGGCGATCCGCGCCTTCACCCGCTTCCTGCTGCGCGAGGGCGTACTTGAGCGCGACCCCATGGTGGCGCTGCGCGCGCCACGGGTGGATCAGGAGCCGCTGGAGCCAGTCTCATTGGCTGATGTCCAGGCGATGGTGGCCACCTGCCGGCGATCCGACCGCGACTTGCGCGATGCCAGCATTCTGGTCAGCCTCGTGGACACTGGTCTACGGGCCGGTGAAGCCGTGGCCCTCAACGTCAGTGATCTGGATGTGAGTGACGGCTCCATTCTGATCCGCTCGGCCAAGAATCACACGCCGCGTGTGGTCGTCTGCGGCGCCTCAGCCCGGCGAGCGCTGACGCGCTACCTGCGACTGAGGCCGGACGCCAAGTCCGATGAGCCGCTCTGGCTGGCCTACCACAGTGAAGGACTCACTGGGCGGTTGACCTACTCTGGCCTGCGCGAGATCATCCGTCGGCGGGCCCGCCTGGCCGGTATCCAGCCTCCGACCTTGCACAGCTTTCGACGCGCCTTTGCCATCGAGATGCTGCGCAACGGCGCAGATCTGATCACTTTGGGACGCATGATGGGCCACGGTAGCCTGCCCGTGCTCAAGCGCTACCTACGCCAGGACAAAACCGATCTCGTGGCCGTGCATCGGATCTGCTCGCCGGCGGACCGGCTCACAAAAGCCGGCAGGGGGCAGCAGCCATGAGCCAGCTGCTTGAACTGGTTCTGGGCAAGGTCGACCGTGGTGATTGTCGCCAGAGGAGATGGCCGGACCACGCCGGCAACTACTGGCCACTCAATCCGCTGCGCGATGACAAACACTCTGGGAGCTTTAAAGTATCGGAGCGGGGTCACTATGACTTTGCCACCGAAACGGGAGGGGGTCTTCGTGATCTGGCGCGGGCGCTGGGCCTCAGTGTTGATGCGTTGACCTCGGAAAGGAGGGATAAGTGCCGAACGTCGGGGCTCACGCTGGAGGCCTATGCCGAGGCCAAGAAGCTAGAGCCCTTCTATCTGGACGCCCTGGGTGTGCAGAATAGTCGCAGAAGCAGCGGGGGCGTCGAGATTCCCTACTATTACGCGGAAGACGACGCGCCATGTGCTGTCCGCTATCGGGTGTCGATGAGCGGCCCCAAGCGGTTTCTCTGGCGCAAGGGGGACAAGCCGGCGCTCTATGGTTTGTGGATGCTACGTCATTGGCGGGACACAAGCGGTCATGCCGTCCGGCTGTTGCTGGTTGAGGGGGAGTCGGATGCGCAGACCTTGTGGCGATACGGCTTTCCTGCGTTGGGGATTCCTGGCGCCTCCAGTTGGCAGGGCGAGTGGGCCGCTCATCTAGAGGGCTTTGAGGTCTACCTGTGGCTGGAGCCTGATGAGGCAGCGAAGAGGCTTCTGGCGTCTGTGGCGCAGAGCCTTCCCGAGGTGCGCGTCATCCTGGCGCCCAGTGGACGCAAAGACATCTCCGAATGCCACGTTGCGGGAGATGACGTTCCTACACTCGTGCAGACCCTCATGGCTGCAGCGCTGACGGCAGGTGAACTGCGGGCCGGGGAACGGTGCGAATTGAGAAAGGTCGCGTTCGAGCGAGCCGCGGAGCTGCTCCGGTCACAGAATCTGCTTTCTGATCTGCAGGTGGTGCTGGCTCAGCTCGGGCTTGTCAGTGAGGAGCGCAATGCCAAGGTGCTATACCTGGCGCTGACGTCACGTCTGCTGGAGCGGCCGGTCAACATCGTGGTCAAAGGGCCGTCCAGCGGCGGCAAGTCTTTTCTCGTGGCGACCGTGCTCAAGGCATTCCCAGCCGAGGCCTATGTTGAGATAACGGCGATGAGCGACAAGGCGCTGGTCTATGACACAGAGGATATCGCCCATCGCTTCCTGATCATCTACGAAGCCACGGGCATGGGCAAGGATTTCCCGGCGTACTCGTTGCGCAGCCTGCTCTCGGAAGGTCAACTGCGCTACCTGACCGTTGTCAAGGGTGAAGGCGGGCCCGAATCCCGCGAGTTGGTGCGCCAGGGCCCCACCGGCCTGATCACCACCACGACAGCGGTCAGCCTACACCCTGAGAATGAGACGCGTCACCTCTCATTGACGATCTCCGATGATCCCCTGCAGACCAAAGCCATCCTGCAGAGACAGGCGCAGGAGGCGTCGCTAGGCGTAGAGCAGCCGAACCTGGACTCTTGGCTGGCACTTCAGCAGTGGCTGGCCGCGCAGGAGCGTCACGACGTGACCGTGCCCTATGCCGGCGCCATCGCCGACCTCGTCGGCGCCAGAGCGGTGCGGCTGCGCCGAGACTTTGCCGCCGTGCTGCAACTGATCAAGGCGCATGCGCTGCTACACCGGAACAGGCGCGCGGTCAGCCCGAGCGGTGCGGTGGAGGCCACGCTGGCCGACTATGCGGCCGTGCGCGACCTGATCGGCGACATCCTCAGCGAAGGCGTGAGCGCCGCGGTGAGCTCGGCCGTCCGCGAGACGGTGGCGACGGTGAACCGTCTCTGCGATGAGGAGAGCCGGACCGTCAGCGTATCTGAAGTGGCCAGGGCCCTGGGCGTGGACAAGGCTGCGGCGAGCAGGCGAGTCTCTGTGGCGGAGAGGGCTGGCTACCTGGTGAAGCAGGATGTGGGCAGAGGCAAGCCCTGCGAGATCCTGCCCGGCAACCCGCTGCCTGACGATGAAGCGGTGCTGCCGACAGTCGAGCAGATCGAACACTACCTGCATACCCTGCCAAAAGAGGGTCAACGGATCAACACTATCGGCGTGGTGGACGAGAAGCTGATGCCTCAGGAATCCCCAGGCGCCGACACAATGGTCTCAACTGCCCGCGGCGACGGTTACGCTCAGACATCGCTCTTCGAGTAGCAGCGGACCGGTGTATCCAAGAGGCCAGCTTATGCTGGCCTCTTGGCCTGTCGAGGCAGACTAGAGTGCATCATCGCCAGGGCTGCACTGGTCTGATCGCGGCGCGCCACCGGGTGATCTGAATGGATACCAGGGCTTACCAAGACGGGGCCGGCCACGTTGGAAAGGCATAGCCGACCGCCCGGGCCGCCGCGGTAGCCCTGAAGCTGTTGATGACATAGTGACGCAGGAACATCTCGCGCTTGAGCGTCCAGCGTGGGGGCATGGACACTGTCTCCGTGCAGACTGCCAAGCTTATGACAGAACAAATGCTCGGTGAGGGCAAGCGGCCAGTCTACTGCATTCGTTCGCATCGAGGGTTCCATCAATCTTTACGCCCCAACCCTTGTAACTTTGCTCAACCCCTGTACAATGAGCGCGTAACCGGCCTGCACGCCGTCGTACCGAGGAGCATCCCTTGTCAGCAGAACAAAACCTGAACTGGATCACGAGCTTTATCTGGGGCATCGCCGATGATGTGTTGCGCGACGTGTACGTGCGTGGCAAGTACCGCGACGTCATCCTACCCATGACGGTGCTCCGCCGCCTGGATGCGCTGTTGGAGCCGACCAAGCAGGCAGTGCTCGATCTTGGTAAGCGTTTGGATATCGCCAAGATTCAGAACCGCGACGCAGCCTTGCGCAAGGCCGCCGGCCAGGCGTTCTACAATACGTCGCCATTTACCTTGCAGGATCTGCGCGCCCGTGTTCGACAGGAGCAGCTACGGGCTGACTTTGAAGCCTATCTTGAGGGCTTTTCGCCCAACGTCCAGGAGATCCTGGACAAGTTCAAGTTCCGCAACCAGATACCGACCCTGGTCGATGCGGATATCCTGGGCAGCTTGATCGAAAAGTACCTCGACCCCGGCATCAATCTGAGCCCTGAGCCGGTGCTGGATGCCAGCGGTGCCGAACGCTTGCCCGGCCTTGATAACCACGCCATGGGCACGATCTTTGAGGAGCTGATTCGCCGCTTCAACGAAGAGAATAACGAGGAGGCGGGGGAGCACTTTACGCCACGGGACGTCGTACGGTTGATGGCTCACCTGTTCTTGAGCCGGTGGCCGAGCGGTTGGAGTCAACAACCTATCTTGTCTACGACGGCGCCTGCGGGACGGGCGGCATGCTGACAGTGGCCGAAACGACGCTTCAAGAGCTGGCGCAACAACGAGGCCTCGGCATTTCGACGCATCTCTACGGCCAGGAGGTGAACCCCGAGACCTACGCCATCAGCAAGGCCGATCTGCTGCTCAAGGGAGAAGGCGAAGAGGGTGACAAGATCGCCTATGGCTCAACTCTGTCGTCCGATGCTTTCCCGACGCTAGATTTCGACTTTATGCTCTCGAATCCACCGTATGGCAAAAGCTGGAAGAAAGACCTTGACGCCATGGGCGGCAAGAAGGACATGCTCGATCGGCGCTTTGTCGTGACGCACGACGGTGACCCAGAGTTCAGCTTGATCACGCGAACCAGCGACGGGCAACTGCTGTTCTTGGTGAACAAGTTGAGCAAGATGAAACGCGACACGGCACTGGGCAGCCGCATCGCCGAGGTGCACAACGGCTCGTCGCTGTTCACCGGAGACGCCGGCCAGGGCGAGAGCAACATCCGCCGCTGGATCATTGAGAACGACTGGCTGGAGGCGATCATCGCGCTGCCGCTGAACATGTTCTACAACACCGGCATCGCCACCTACATCTGGGTGCTGACCAACCGCAAGTCCGAACAACGACGCGGTACGGTGCAGCTCATTGATGCCACGAGTTGGTTTCAGCCGCTGCGCAAGAATCTGGGCCAAAAGAACTGCGAGCTGAGCGAAGGGGACATCCGTCGGATCCTCGATACCTTTGAGCGGCTGGAGGAGAGCGAGCAGTCGCGGGTGTTCCCGAACGCCGCCTTTGGCTATTGGAAGGTGACCGTCGAACGGCCGCTGCGCCTGCGAGTGGACCTTTCAGAGGCGCGGCGCGCCCGCTTTCGCCGCGCCTGCCGAGCGGCAAAGGAAGAGCCGTTGGCCAATCTCGTCGATCGCCTGGCGCGGACGCTGGGGGAGGGGCCACTTTTGGACTATAACGCCGTGCTGGCCGCTGCTGAGGCCCAGGCTGACCGCGATCATATCAACCTGACGACGAAACGTCTCAAGCTGCTGCAAGCCGAACTGGCCGAACGTGACGAGCAGGCCGAGCCGGTGGTGCGCACGCGACGGCGCGCCAAGATGGACGAGCAGAGCGACACAGACGATTCGCTCAATGGTCGCTATCACGTCGACGAGGGCGGGCAGCGCTGGGTGATTGAGTACGAGCCGGACAGCGAGCTGCGCGACACCGAGCAAGTGCCGTTACTGGAAGAGGGGGGCATCGCCGCCTTCATCAACCGCGAGGTGCTGCCCTACGCGCCTGATGCCTGGGTGGATGACAGCAAGACCAGGAGCGGCTATGAGATCTCGTTCAACCGCTATTTCCACAAACCGCAACCGCTGCGTACGCTGGACGAGATCCGCGCTGACATCCTGGCGCTGGAGCGCGAGACGGATGGATTGCTGGGTGAGATTCTTGGGGCTTAGCGGTTTGCGATTGCTGGACTGAGCTGCCAAACAGAGCAAAGGTCAATTACATGCCCAATTTCGACTCAACGAAGACGTCACTTCGAGACCTACTCGGTCAGATTACCACGGGCAAGATACAGCTCCCGGACTTCCAGCGAGGCTGGGTTTGGGACGATGAGCATATCCGCGCGTTGCTGGTGAGCATCGCCCGCGGCTTTCCGATCGGCAGCATTATGCTGCTAGAGACTGGCGGGGAGGCACGCTTCCAGATTCGCCCCATCGAAGGCGTGCGTCTCAGTGCTTCCAGCAGAGCCGAACGGCTGATTCTGGATGGCCAGCAGCGGCTGACCTCACTGACACAGGTGCTCAGCCTGACTGACCCGGTGCATACACAGGATACCCGCAAGCGCGCAATTGAGAGGTATTACTACTTTGACATCGAGGAGGCGCTACAGGGCAATGGCAGCATTGAAGATGCAATCGTTGGTGTAGACGCAAGTCGCACGATCCGCAGCGATTTCGGTCGCAAGATTGACCTCGATCTCGGCACGCAGGCAAGAGAGTTTGAGAGCTTTTACTTTCCGTGCAGCCAGATACTCAACTCCGATCATTGGGAAGAGGGGCTCCTGGCAGCTGACGCAGCCCGCTTCCCGCGCTATATGGAGTTCCGCAAGCTTGTCTTAAGCCGGTTCCGTGAATATGAGGTACCGCTTATTGAGCTCAAAAAGGAGAACTCGAAGGAAGCGGTCTGTCTTGTGTTCGAGAAGGTGAACACTGGCGGCGTGCCTCTTTCTGTGTTCGAACTGGTCACCGCATCGTATTCGGCAGATGGGTACAACTTGCGAGATGACTGGTACGGCTCGGTCGAGCGCAAGGTGCCGTCACGAGCCAAAGAGCTGGCCGCCAGACCGCTGCTGGTAGGAATCGAGGCGACCGATTTTCTCCAAGGAATCGCGCTGCTACACACCTATAGACTACGCAAGCTAGATCTCGCTGCGGGCAAGACTGGCCGCGAGGCGACGGCCGTGAGCGCCAAGCGAGAGCAGGTACTCTCACTGCCTCTTGAAGCCTACAAGGAATGGAAAGAGCCCCTCAAGGAGTCCTTCTTCCTAGCAGATCAGTTCCTGCGTGCCGAAGGCTTCCAAAGTGTGCGCTTCCTGCCATACAGAACCCAGTTGGTGCCGCTGGCCGCCATTCTGGTGCACCTCAAGGAACGCTGGATGGAGCCCGTCGTAAGGGATAAGTTGTCGCGGTGGTTCTGGTGCGGCGTTTTTGGCGAGCTATATGGCGGGGCCGTCGAAACGCGAGTTGCTCTCGACATGCAAGGTGTACTCGAATGGGTCTTGGCGCCGGATGCGCCCGAGCCAGCTACGGTGATTGCAGCCGGTTTTCAGGCCTCACGTCTCGACACCTTGCGGACGAGAACCAGTGCCGCCTATCGCGGTCTCTATGTTCTTTTACAGCGGAGCGGGGCCAAGGACTTTTTCTGGAAGGTGCGCGTTCAAGAATTGGATCAAAACGAGTACGCGATCGATATCCACCACATCTTCCCTCGCGACTGGTGCCGTGCAAACGGCATCTCGGATAGAGTGTCCAATTCAATCATCAACAAGGCCCCTATCTCCTACAAGGCGAATCGGATGATCGGTGGCAAGGCCCCGTCGGCCTACCTCAGGCAACTGCGCGACCATGACCAGGTGCGGATTACGGTCGCAGAGCAGAACGCCATCTTGGAGAGCCATCTCATCGATCCCGAAGCGCTGCGCGCAGATGACTTTGAGGGTCTATATGCCGCGAGAAGAAGAGTGTTACTGGGACTGATTGAGGAAACGATGGGTAAGGAGGTGATCATCGCGTCCGCTGAGGCGCCCGCGGATGATGTCGATGACGAGGACGGCGACGCTCGATGATAGAAGCCAAAGCCAGCATGTCGGGCGGACTTCCCCGCTACCCCGCCTATAAACCCAGCAGTGTGCTCTGGCTGGGCGACGCGCCGGAGCACTGGGAGCGTCAGCCGGGAAAGGCATGCTTCGCTGAGGGCAGGACGCCGAACACTGGCTTGCAGGTGACCACTGTGCTGTCCCTCAGCTACGGGCAACTCGTGGTCAGGCCACCGGAGAAGCTTCGGGGACTCGTGCCCACCTCGTTCGAGACGTATCAGATCATCGAACCGGAAGATATTGTCATTCGTCCGACCGACCTGCAGAATGACAAAAACAGTCTGCGCACCGGCATAGCACGGACACGTGGAATCATCACATCGGCCTACATGCGCATGCGCCCTAAAGCGCCACTCTTGGCTGCCTATGGGCATCTGCTGCTGCATGCCTACGATCTGATGAAGGTGTTCTACGGTCTGGGCTCCGGACTGAGACAGAACCTGGACTGGAGTGACTTTAAGTATCTTCCATGTCTTGTCCCTCCCCTCCCCGAGCAGCAGGCCATCGTTCGCTATCTGGACCACCACGACCGCCTGATCCGCAAATACCTGCGCGCCAAGCAGCGCGAGATCGCGCTGCTGCAGGAGCAAAAGCAGGCCATCATCCACCAGGCGGTGACGCGCGGCCTGAATCCCGACGCGCCCATGAAGCCCTCGGGCGTGGAGTGGCTGGGCGACGTGCCGGCGCATTGGGAGGTGATCGCGCTACGCCACCTCGGGACACATTTTGGGAGCGGGGTCACGCCCCGGGGCGGCGCAACCGTGTATCAGTCATCTGGAATCCCGCTTATCCGAAGCCAAAATGTGCACTTCGATGGGTTGCGTCTCGACGGCGTCGCGTTCATATCCGAGCATATTCATCTCTCTATGTATGGCAGTCGAGTTCTCCCAAGCGACGTCTTGCTGAACATAACGGGAGCCTCAATAGGAAGGGTATGTGTTGTCCCAGAAGATATCGGCGAGGCGAACGTCAATCAGCATGTATCGGTCATTCGGCCTCGTCTTGACAGAGTGATGCCCGCCTATCTAGCACTCTTCCTGTCATCTCCATTCATCCAAGACAGGATAGCGATGATCTCGAATGGTGCCGCACGAGAAGGGCTGCCTATGGAAGACACGAAAGCGTTGCCCATCGTGGTACCGACTCTGCATGAGCAGTCACTGATCGTAAGCAGATTGGCCAGCGCGAATGCACGCACTACGGCATCTATGCGCGCTATCCAGGACGAGCTAAATCTGCTCCACGAGTACCGCACCCGCCTGATCGCTGACGTGGTCACCGGGCAGGTGGATGTGCGTGCCGCTGTGGAACAGCGGGCCGCCGCTGCTGCGCTGCCCGACGAGACCGAAGACCCCGACGATTGGGAGGCGGACGAGGCCGAGGAGGCGGACGAGGGGCTGGCGGTGGTCGAGGAAAGTGAAGGCGTTGCCGAGGAGGAGGGATGATTGCCTATCAACCGCTGCCCCTGCCGCTGCGCGATGTTGATTGGGCAACGCATGTGCCCATGATCGGACGGGCCCACGCCGCGCTGGCGCGCTATGACGGCATGCTGCAATCCATCGTGAACCCCACCGTGCTCCTCTCGCCGCTAACAAATCAGGAGGCCGTGCTCTCGTCTCGCATCGAGGGGACGCAGGCGAGCCTCGAGGAGGTCTTGGCCTTTGAGGCGGACGGGCTGCAGGCGGCAGAGCCAGCACGTCAAGCTGATATCCAGGAGATTATCAACTACCGTCGCGCCATGCTGTACGCCGTCGAGCACCTACAGACTCGCCCCTTTTCGCTCAATCTTCTCAAGGAGCTCCACCACATCCTTCTGGACAGTGTTCGTGGTCGAGACAAAAGCAAGGGCAACTTTAGACGTACCCAGAACTATATCGCGCCGACAGGCCAGCCGATAGAGCAAGCCACCTACATTCCGCCTGCCTGGGATCAGGTCGAGCCTGCCATGAGGAATTGGGAGCTGTACCTGCACGCCGACGAAAAGGATCGCCTTGTACAGCTGGCCATCATCAAGGCGCAGTTCGAGTTGATTCACCCTTTCCTCGACGGTAACGGGCGCCTCGGGCGTATGCTCGTGCCCCTGTATCTGTACGAGCACGGGCTCTTATCCAGTCCGGTGTTCTATGTCAGCGCCTACCTGGAGACCCATCGCGCTATCTACTATCAACGATTGTTGGCTATCTCCCAACAAGGTGACTGGAATGCCTGGATTGCGTTCTTTCTCTCCGCGCTAGTTGCCCAGGCGGAGGCGAACACGACGCAGGCCCGGCAGATTCTGACGCTGTATGATCGCATGAAGCGAGAGGTGCCGCAACTCACACGCTCACAATTTGCCGTGCAGGCCATTGATGCGCTCTTTGATCGCCCGGTCTTTCAGAGCAGTGACTTTGTGTCTCGATCGGGCATCCCCAGGGTAAGCGCCCTACGCATTCTGTCCAGGCTCAAAGAAGGTGGGATCATCCGCGACCTGCGCGCCGGTAGTGGACGCCGCGCCGCGGTGATGTTCTTTGCAGAGCTCCTCGGTATAACGGGAGGCTGATTTTGTGTGTCACGCACGGCACACAAAGTGCATTGTGTTGCACGATGACCGGTTTGGTGAGACACAAAAGAGTTTGTGTATCATGGATGCCACACAAACAGCGGAGGCGTAGATGCCCAGCACCAACATCAGTGAGCGGGGGCTGGAGACGCTCATCATGGAGGCCCTCACCGGCCAGTCCGCGCCCGCGGGCGTGCCATCATCCGCCACCGCCGAGCTAGAGCCGACCTACGGCGGCGCGGGCTATGTGCCGGGCGACGCGCGCGACTATGATCGCGCTCACGCCGTGGACTGGACCAAGCTACTGGCCTTTTTGCAGGACACCCAGTCCAAGGTTGTCGAGCAGTTGGCGCTGGGCGAGGACGGCCCGCGGCGCGAGTCGTTCCTGGGCCGCCTGCAGGGCGAAATCGCCCGCCGCGGCGTGGTGGATGTGCTGCGCAAAGGCGTCAAGCACGGGCCGGCCTCAGTGGCGCTATTCTATGGCTCGCCGTCACCGGGTAACACCCGCGCTGCTGCGCTGCACAGTGCCAACGTCTTTAGCATCACCCGCCAGATGCGCTACAGCCTGGACGAGACCCAGCGCGCGCTCGACTTGTGCCTGTTCATCAACGGTCTGCCCGTCATCACCTTTGAGCTCAAGAACCGCCTCACCAAGCAGACGGTGCAGGACGCCATCCTGCAATACCAGCGCGACCGCGATCCCCGCGAGCTGCTGTTCCAGTTTGGGCGTTGCGCCGTGCATCTGGCGGTGGATGATCAAGAAGTGTGGATGTGCACCTATCTCCAGGGCGCGCTATCGTGGTTCCTGCCGTTCAATCGCGGCTGGAATGAAGGCGCCGGCAATCCGCCCAACCCAAAAGGCCTCAAGACCGACTATCTCTGGCGAGAGGTGCTCACCCGCGAGGGCTTGACGGACATTCTTGAGAATTATGCCCAGCTTGTGCAGCTTGAGGATCCGCGCACCAAAAAGAAGAGCAAACGCCTGATCTGGCCGCGCTATCATCAGCTAGACGTGGTGCGCAAGCTCCTGACAGAAGTCAGCGCCCGCGGGGCAGGGGGGCGCTATCTCATCGAGCATTCGGCCGGCAGCGGCAAGAGCAACTCGATCGCCTGGCTGGCGCACCAACTGGTGGGCCTGCAGCGCCGCGGTCACGACATCTATGACTCGATCGTTGTGGTCACCGACCGTCGCGTGCTAGACAAGCAGATCAATGACACCATCAAGCAATTTGCCCAGGTTTCGGCGGTGGTAGGCCATGCCGAGCGCTCTGGCGATCTGCGTGGGTTCATCGAGGCCGGCAAAAAGATCATCATCACCACACTGCAAAAGTTCCCCTTTGTGCTGGACGAGATCTCGAGCGAGCACCGCGACCGTGGTTTTGCCATCATCATCGATGAGGCGCATTCCAGCCAGGGAGGGCGCACAGCCGCCAAGATGAACATGGTGCTTTCTGCTGATGGAGAGGAGCAGGAGGAAGAAACCTTCGAGGACGCTATCAACCGCATCATGGAATCGCGCAAGATGCTGCCCAACGCCAGCTACTTTGCCTTTACGGCCACGCCCAAGAACAAGACGCTGGAGATGTTCGGCGAGGCCTATCCCGAGGGCGCCGTCATCAAGCATCGCCCGTTCCATTCCTACACGATGAAACAGGCCATCCAGGAGGGATTCATCGTTGACGTGCTCCAGCACTATACACCAGTGGCCAGCTACTATCGCCTCATCAAGACCGTGGAGGATGATCCCGAGTACGACGTCAAAAAGGCGCAAAAGAAGCTGCGCCGCTACGTCGAAGGGCATCCCGAGGCGATCCGGCAAAAGGCCGAGGTGTTGGTGGATCATTTCCTAGAGCAGGTTGTGGGCCGGCGCAAATTGGGCGGTGAAGCGCGCGCCATGGTGGTCACCAGCCGTATCGCCATTGCCATTGCCTACTACCAGGCGATCTCGGGTTATCTGCAAAAGCTCAAGAGCCCCTATCGCGCGCTGGTCGCCTTCTCCGGGGAGCACAAGGTGGGCGGCGTGCCGGTCACCGAGGCCACGCTCAACGGCTTTCCCAGCAATCAGATACCGGAAAAATTCCGCGAGGATCCTTACCGTATCCTGGTCTGCGCGGAAAAGTTCCAGACCGGCTATGACGAGCCGCTGCTGCACTCGATGTACGTGGACAAAATCCTATCGGGCGTCAAGGCCGTGCAGACCCTCTCGCGGCTCAACCGCGCCCACCCGCACAAGCGGGACACTTTTGTGCTGGACTTTGTCAATGACGCCGACACCATCCTGGCGGCCTTTCAGCCCTACTATCGCACGACGATCTTGAGCGCCGAGACCGACCCCAACAAGCTGCACGATCTCAAGGCTGACCTGGACAACGCGCAGGTCTATGGTGAGGAGCAATTGCATCTGCTCGTTCAGCTATATGTTAACGGCGCGCCGCGCGAACGACTAGACCCGATTCTGGACGCCTGTGCGTCAGTCTACCAGCAGGACCTGGATGAAGAAGGACAGGTGGCCTTCAAGGGCAAGGCTAAGACGTTTGTGCGCACCTACAACTTCTTGGCCATGGTGCTGCCCTACACCAATGCCGAGTGGGAGATGCTGGCGACATTCTTGACGCTCCTCATCCCCAAGCTGCCGGCACCCGTAGAGGAGGATCTTGCCCGAGGGATTCTCGACGCGGTGGACATGGATAGCTATCGCGTGGAGGTCAAGGCGGCGCTGGCAGTCGCACCCAAGGATGAAGTTGGCACAGTTGGCCCAGTTCCCATCAGCAGCTTGACTCATCTGCCCGAGCCAGAGATCGATGTGCTAAGCAGAATCGTGCAGGAATTCAACGAGCTGTGGGGTACGCGCGACTGGTCTGACCGAGACCGGGTTGAGCGAGTCCTTACGATAGAACTGCCAGCAAAAGTTGGTGCCGATCAGGCCTATCAGAACGCGCGCAAGAACTCTGACAAACAGAACGCGCGCATCGAACATGACGGTGCGTTGGAGCGAGCGATGCTGGGGTATGTGCAGGATCACCTGGATCTGTACAAGCTGTTCAGCGACAATGATGATTTCCGCAAGTGGCTGACCGACAAGGTGTTTGAGATGACGTACGCGGCGGCATAGGACATCCGATCTGTCCAGCCACCAGCCCGCATGCAGACCCGTCTAGACCACTGGCGCATAGTGGAGAGGAAAGAGCGACATGCCGATTCGTTTAGAGGAAGGCCGCTCCTGGGCACCGATTGCCAATGCCATGAACGAGGACTTTAGGCTCCGGGTAGTGACAGTCGCTTTGCAGGCACGTAGCGACTCGCCCAGGCAGAGGAAGCGGCTGAATGATGCCATCAATGAATGCGTGCGCCTATCGGGGTTTCGCAGTCCCGCTAGAGCAGCTGAGCCCCTGCTGGCCCCGGAGGTCGCGCGCCGGTGTCTGGTCAGCCCAGAGCTGGTCACGGCAATCCTGGATATCTGGTTTGCCAAAGAGTCTAGCCTGAGAGCGCAGGTCATCGAATTCCTGATCAAGAGTGACATGAAGCCCGTCAACACTAGCGAGTTGTCGCCGCTTGCCTTTCACTATTGGAACCTTGAGGAGATGGGGGAGGCTTCTGACGCCTTTGCCGCAGCCAATCCTGGAATCGACAAGGACGATGCCTGTCTGATGATCTGCTGCGTGCTAGACGCAGTTCCCCTTCCAATCGGAATCGTGCAGATGATAGAACAGCGCATGCTCGAAGACGCCCCCGAGGCAGATGGCGACAATTCCTCTGAAGAGATGACTGCTGACTTGGTCAGCGAGCCGCTTCCTGAGCCGCTCCAAAAGTTTCTACGTAACCTTGAACCCCTCATGGCGGATGTTGCTGGGTGTGACATGATTGTCGAGTTCGCCAGGCAGCTCAATGCGCTCATCGAGCGTAAGGCTCTGGAGCTCGATCGGATGACACGGGTGCAGGAACTCCAAGCCATGCTCGACGCTCTCGTAGCGAACGAGAGCATGGTGACCTACTTTGGCCTAACCGAAATGGCAGATTGGCACTCCGAGCGGTGCAAGGCATACAAGCTGGACCAGCTGCGCGATCTATTGGAGGATCTGACGCGACGGTTCTCTGCGTTTCAGGAGCTACAGCGTCGCGAGGTGCCGGAGACTGTTCACGAGAAGCGCGCGCAGCGAGATGAAGAGGATGCCCATGAGAAAGGCATTCTGGATGCTGTGGCCGCGCTCCGCGAGCTACTGGTCCAAGATGACGTTCCACCCACGCCTGGCCAGGAACTTTCCCTGCCCGAGCCAGCAAGCACGCCGGAGGAGGCGGGTGACAATCTAGCGGAAGATACCGAACGAACGAGTGAGGCTGTAGCCGAGACTCCTCTTGAGAAAGATTGGGGCGTGTCCGAGATCAACGTGGCAGCGGCCGAGTCGGAAACGCCGGACCTCTCCGGTGTGAACAAGCAAGTCTCTGAAGAGCAAAGCGGACCGCGGCCGGACGCTGACGAAGAGGCCAGTGATGCCAGCTTGAAAGCTCCGGGCGTTAACTACGAGCCTGTCGCGGCGCCGTCGGACAGCTCTCCACAAGCGCAAGACGTTCCGGGCGACGCACTTTGTTTCGGCTCGCAGAACGCCAACCACACGGTGGCGCCCTCAGGGCCGGAGGCATCCGATGCGGCACTCGGCGTTCAGGGCGAAGTAGGCGCGGGGCTCCCAGAGCTCGCGAAGGGTTCGGGTGCAGATGCTCTGCCTCTCGACACGGATCAATCTTCTGGTGGCGCCGCAAGCCGAGATGAAACGCCCAGCGCTTCTGCTCAAACTCTCGATCCAATCTGGAAGGCCGTTGGGCGACGTGATATCGCCCTCGCCTATTGGCTGGCATGGGCAGACGAGCAGGTCGGATCTGAGGCGCCGCTGTCCAGCTCCTTGCTGGGAATGCTCTTTGGAGCTGCGAGGGTTGCGCCGGGCTCGGGCAGGTTCATTGCCGATTTGCGGTCTTTATCGCAGTGGGTGCCCGCCGAAGACTGCGTAGCAAAGAAAGTGCTCGCTGCGGCAGCGGTAGTACGGATCTGGCCCGTGGCGCCGGACGTTGTCCCTGAATGGCCGACGCTGGCGGTGCCACAACTCGGCACGGCGAATGACCTCCTTGAGCTAGTATGCAGGTTCACCGAGATGGGCATTACGCCTAGACCCGATGAGCTGTCGGGTGGTTTTCAGGCGGGGGATCTCGCACGCGAGGCCGCAAAGATCGCGGAAGAAGCTGAGGCGTGGGTATCGACCGCCAGGTTTCGTCGGCCTGGCCTCAAGCGTGCTCACGATGTCTGGCAAGCACTGGTGAGTGAGCAGGATGGTCGACTCTGGTCGCTCGTTACCCTGGTTCGGAGTGATCACTTGGAGAGCTTGGAGTTAGTCGATGACCTGGTCAAAGAGTGGCAGCAGCCTGGCTATGCAGACGGCGTCATCGATGATCTGACCGCGGCGATTGCGCGGCGCAAGGATAGGCGCATTGTCGGGTCAAATCGCCAGAAACTGCTACGGGATGTCCGGGAAGCAGTTGAACTTGCTGACACCTGGAGGGGGGTCGCGCGACAAAGGCTGGAGCAATCGATACCCAACAACTGGCGTCGCGAGAATCTCTCCAAGTTTGTGACGTCTCTTCGGGAGCTTCTTCCCCAAGCGCTTGACGACATTAGAGAGCTGGGTGGTTCTCCCGGATTGGGCGACGAGACGAGAGCCGCCCTCGAGACTCTCCGAGAAGGCGTGCTCGCGCTGCGGAGATGGGTGATCACAGAGCCGATGGCGACGCCAGAGGCGTCCGTTCCCGCGGGGCTGGACGAACTCGTGCGCGTCTGTCGAGAGCTGCCTGAGGCGCTATCACGCAGACTACTCTATTATCCGGACCTAAGACTTGGAGATGACGCTCAACCAGACCCCTCGGCAGCAGCGGGCCTCAAGACAGTGCTGGTCAACTTGTCCCTGCCTAACATTTCGCTGGATGATGCGTTGAAGGGATGGGTGGCCAATCAGGACTATCGCTTTGTGGAGCCTTTGCTGCGGGCTCTCGGAGAGAACGCGAGTGCGAGCCAACTCGCCGACCTGTGCGCACACAGCCTGACTGATTCGCGTGACGCGCTCACACGCGCGACTCAGGAGGCTACGAGCGCCATAGAGCAAGCAACCATTGACGGGGTGCTCGCAGATGATCGCGCAGAGATGCTGGCGGATGTTGCCTCGATCGACCCAACGACTACCCTCAACTGCTGGCAGGGGCACCTCCTCCTGGGTGGCCTGAAAGCCAAGTTAGCGGCACTCCGCGCAAGCAGGCTAGATGAGCTACGTGAGATCTGGCAAGACCTACAGGTCGACTATGAGGTTCTGGTCGGCCCAGTGCCGAGCGCTTTGCAGTTGCGTCAGGCAATGGAGAGCGCTTTGGCGCGTGGAGACACGCGAGTCGCTGAGGAGCTTCAGGATCGCGCGCGACTTGCGATGGAACAGTCACACCCACTTGATGAAGAGCTCTGGGCGCAGCCGACGTCGCGGGACAGTCTGAGAGAGTATCTGAGCGCGATTGCAGACCTTGACCAGATACTCAAACGAACCGGTGGGTTGGAATTGGTGTGGCGCGCTGCCAAGTCCGGCAAGACGATGGCGACCATACAGTTCGGGGGGCTTCCCGGCCCGCGACGCGACGAGATAGACAAGGGGCTTGTCGCGTGGCGCAATCTGAAGCAGGGGACGCCGAGGAGCACGGGAAATGTCGACAATGTGAGGGCCATTCTAGAGTATCTTGGGTTCCGGCCCACACCGCAGCAACCGGAGGCGTCCAAGACCACTAGGAGTAGTGTCTGGCAACATATGACCGTACGGGCTGCCCCTACCGGCAATCCGCGGGCAGTGCCGCAATTCGGCTCGCAAGCGCTCGGGCGCTACGACGTCATCGCCGTATGGGAGCGACCGGGGATCGACACTCTCACGACCGCACTGCGAGAGCTAAAACTGGCAAACAAGCCGGTCATCGTTCTCTACCTTGGCTGTCTGTCTGATCGGCAGAGACAAGACCTCGTGCGTCTCTCTAGACAGCATATGCTCACAATTGCCTTGACCGACGAAACCTTGGTTGTCTATCTGGCTGGACAGACCGATTCCAGGTTGCCGGCGTTCCTGCGTTGCGCGCTTCCATTCTCGGCGCCCATGCCCTACACGCCATTCCAGGCTGGCGATGTCCCCCAGGAAATGTTCTACGGTAGAGAAGAGATGGCCAGGCAGTTGCTCGAGTTTACTGGGCCGTGTCTGCTTTACGGAGGACGTCAGTTGGGGAAATCCGCTCTGCTCCGCCACGTGGAGCGGCAGTTCAGCATGCCTGAACGCGGGCAGCATGCTTGGGTACAAGATCTGCGCGTGGCGCTTGGGGGGTTGTCGGGTGGCGACCCGGAGGAGCTTTGGGTCGCTCTGCGTGACGGGTTCAAGGCCCATGGGCTTATCGGCGCACGGGTCGCAACCCGCAAACCGGAGGAGATCAGGCGGTACATTCGTGAGGCGCTCAAAGACATGACCAGTAGCGTGCTGGTCTTGATGGACGAGAGTGATGGGTTCCTTGAGGCAGATGCCAGGCAGGGATTCACGACAGTCATTGCTCTGCGCGAGTTGATACTGACGACAGAGCGTCGACTCAAAGTTGTCTTTGCCGGCCTACATAACGTGCGACGCTTCTATGGTATGCCAAACCAGCCCTTGGCGCACTTTGGGCTGCCGCTCTGCGTCGGGCCGCTCGAGCCATCTGCGGCGGAAGCGCTCGTGGTGGAGCCGCTTGCTGCTATAGGCTACCGGTTCAAGGATGCGGCTTCTGTGCTCCGCATCCTATCGTACACCAATTACCATCCAGGGCTGATCCAGTTGTTCGGCCAGGAGCTCCTCAAGGAGCTTTATAGAAGGAATACGCTCTCGTATCCGCCGTATCTGATCGAAGACCAGGTCGTGGAAGCCATCTACCGACGTCCAGATGTGCGGGAGCGAATTCGAGAGCGGCTGGACTGGACGCTTGCGCTGGATACGCGCTATCAGGTGATTGCCTGGTCTTTGATCGAGGACCAACTCGAGGCACACGATAGCTATCGTCAGGCGTATAGCCCCGGCGAGATTCTCGAGTTTGGCAGGTACTGGTGGCCGGCTGGCTTTGGCCAACTCTCGCTCGAGCAACTCGCCTCGATACTGGACGAGATGCGAGGACTTGGCGTTCTGGCTTCTGTCCGCGGTGGGCGCTTTAGGCTCCGGAGTCCTAACCTGGTGAGGCTGCTGGGCACCGAGGCTAACATCGTGGATAGGTTGCTCGAACTTGGGCATCGGGAGCCTGAGCCTTTGCCCGTCGATGACGATTTGCACATGGCTCTTGGAGGCAGTCCCAAGAGGTACAGCCCACTAAGCTTTGCGCAGCAGAAGGTCCTTAACGCGCCATCATCAGGCGTCGCACTCGTGTACTCTTCAGAGGCTCAAGGTCACAGTGATACGATTGAGGCGCTCCGAGCGTTGGTCCCAACCGAGCAGGATATTACTGCCGAGGCCATCGCCGAGGTGCCCCTTTCGGTTAAGGATGCCGCCTCGTTTGCGACGTGGTTGCGAGGGCGGTTACGTTTGAGGCTTGCGCAACAGCTTGTGCTTTTCCGCGTCACCGGCCGGACCGCTCGTCAGGTGATGAGCATGGTCGAGGAGGCCCTGGCGCGGACACGCGAGCGTTCCTCAGGCCGCTGGTTGCGGGTTATCTTCATCTTCGACAGCCTCTCGACTTGGGAGTGGGTTCAGCTTGGCCACGAGCGGATCGTGCTGGCAGAGCAGCAAGCCTTGCTTGCGGCGCACCCAGAAGCATGGAGCCGTGCTGGGCTACAAAAGAGATTCGAAGAGCTCGATCTACTGGCAACAAAGCAGACAATTGACGGTGTCCTAAAAGCAACCGGAGGATGGCCCTGTCTGCTGGACGAGCTTGCGAGACGATGTGATGAGGGGGTCGATCTGCGGCCGGCCGCCATAGTACTCGAGCAGGATCTGGGGCAGCCATTCAACGAGCTTGTGCAGCGATTCTCGAGCCAACTTGGTCTGGATGTGGACTCCCGGTTGCCCTCCATTGTCTACAACTTGGCTCTGTGGCATCCAGACGCTGTGCGAGTGGACAAGCTACTGCCAATGAGTTCTGATACAGGGCAGGTTGGAGATAGCGCAAGCCACTGGCGTGTGGCCGACTATCTCGTTCGCATGGGATGTGCTACGTTCACTCCCGAGGGCGTATTGCTTGACCCATTGTTAGCCAAGGTATTCGCCCCAACCAATGAATAACGTTTCGTGGCTGGATCTATCGGCTTGCGACGGCTTTCGTAGACTTGTCGACAGCCTATCCGATGATCTGGGCGATAGGCGCAATGTGTTGCTGCTCTTGCCAGCCCCTGTCCCCGATGACTCGATTCTGGATGCCCTGGGCGTGAGGCTGGACGAACGCTCATTTCTGGTTCAGAGGATCTACTTGAGTGATGACGAAACCATCGGTCCGGGCCAACTTTTGATCGACGAACTGGGCGTGCCGTGGCCGGATGCAGCAGAGCCTTGCTCTGCGTCCAATGTCATCCGAGGACTCCTGCGTCAATCAGATGTTGATGCCTGGCCAGATGTTATTGTTGTCCAGGGACTTGCCGCTCAGACCTGCGGGACGCGCGACCGCTGGATATGGTTTGGCCGTGAATGGGCAGGGCTGTCCCAGGGTGTGCGGGTGGTAAGTAGGGGGCTCCCTCGGATATGCCTGGTAGCACGCGCCAACGACATGGCATCGCCCTTGCTCGGTGAAACCGTAGGACTCTCTATCAGGTACTGGTGGGGGTTCCCCTCTGTGTTGGAGCATAGTCTGCTCATTCGGAACTCGAGTGACGGTCTGAGCTTTGGAGCGCTAGAACGATGGCGTGAGAAAGTCATCCCGGCGATCGCGGGGCAGGATATCGATCTCGCGGAGCACTTGTGGCGTGAGCCGGACATAGACATGAGGGTCCTGCTATCGTTTCTGCGCGAGGTGGCAGCCTCGCGCGGATGGACGCGATCCCGACTGACAGCCTGGAATGCCCTAGATCTCGCTCATCGCCCGAGCAGCCGATCGCGTTCGCCAGCACCTGACGAACGCGTCAGAGAGCTCTGGGCCCAGGGTGCCCTGAGTAATACCTTGGAGCATGGAATAGAGCTGAGCGCGGTCGCCCAGGCAGTTCTTGGAAAAGAGGCTGACATAGCGCATCGGCTCTGGCGAGGCCAGGCGGGTCTGCTTTTGCCGATGCTGGACACCGTTCGATTGCAGATCTGTGGTGAGCTCGATCGAAGGTATGGGACCAAATGGGCGCTAGACTGGGTCTATCCCGAAACTAACCGAGAAGTCGAGGAACTGCGCACTTCGCATTTCTCGTGCGAATGGGGTCACCTTGAGTCCGTCCTGGCCTGCGGAGAATCACAAGCGCTTTGGAGCCGGAGACGAATAGTGTCCTTGGCTCGGCATCTGAGAAACGAGCTAGCGCACTACAAACCGTGTGCGCTTAAGGACTATGCCGAGTTCGTCACCGAGGCGAACCGCCTCGGCCTTCAATGCTAAGTTCGATGTATTGGCACGGCCGGGTACTATCCGCTCGGCGACTGCCCCGTGCCAGTCGTGTCAGTGCAACCACAAGACCCAGCCTAGCGCGTCCTGCGTAGGGATAGCGGAATCCCCCTCACATTGGCTTGACAGTACTTTTGTAAGGGCCAACCGTAACCTCCCCACTTTGTGTTTTTGTCAATCGAAAAGGGAACCATTTGATGATCAAAAAGGGAACCACCTGACAGCAGCCCTAGGCTGGCCAGCTCCGGCGATGCAGTCAGGCCTAGATACCCTCCTCTCGTTCACGCTGCAGCCGCTCACGGAAGCGATAGGATTCGGCGCCGCTGAACTCCAGGATGTGGGCTTTGTGGGTCAAGCGGTCGAGCAAGGCGGCGGTGAGGCGCTCATCACCAAAGACTGGGTCCAGTCGGCAAAGCGCAGGTTGGTGGTGATGATCAGGGACACCCTTTGATAGAGGGCCGAGCGGAACCGGAAGATCAGATGGGCGCCGGTAGTCGAGAAGGGGATGAACCCCAACTCGTCCAGGACGATCAGCTGCTGCCTGAGGGCGCCATTGAGCAGCCTGGGCACGCGGTGCTCATCCTCCGCCTGGAGCAGTTCGTTGACCAAGGCGGCGGCGTTGTAGAAGCGCACCTTGTAGTCCTGGCGACAGGCGGCGAGGGCCAAGCCAAGAGCGAGATGGGTCTTGCCCAGCCCCGGATTGCCCACGATCAGAAGCGGCTCCGTGCGGATGTAGGCGCCCTGGGCCAGTTCGAGCACACGCTGCTTGTTGAGGCTGGGCACGCAGGCAAAGTCAAAGTCGGCCAGTTCTTTGATCACGGGGAAGCGGGCTGCCTTGATCAGTCGCACCTGACGATTGTTCTTGCGCTGAGCGCTCTCTTGCTCGGCCAGGGCCAGCAGGTAACGATCATAGCCCAGTCCTGCCTGGGCGGCGCCCTCACCGAACTTGCGGTAGTGACGCAGAAGGGCGGGCAAACGCAGCTCCTTGAGGTAGCTCTCGAGCAGCAGGTTGGCGTCCATGTTCACCTCCTGCCCGCGACCCATAATTGCTCATAGCGCTGTAGGTCTGGCGGGGCCAGGTCAACTCCCAGGGTCGAACTCCAACGGCAAGCAGACCTGCGGGCGCCGCTGTTTTCGGCGACACTGACCAAAGTAGCCGCGCACGGCCGATTCACCCCCCTGGTAGCCTCGCAGCACCAGCTCCTCGTAGATCCTGTGGCTGGTGTAACGCTGCTTGGCCGGAAGACCCTTGTTCTCAGCCAACAGCTCCTCGATCTGTGGCTTGTAGGACCCTAGAACTGGCGCCGGGCGGGCAGTGCTGAGCTTGTAGCTCTTCGCTTCCGCCGACGCCAACGCCCTGCCGATGGTCTTGCGAGCCACGTGCAGCTCCCTGGCAATCTGCCGCAGGCTCTTGTGATCGATGAAATAGGCCCGACGGATCAACTCGCGTTCTTCCCCGCTGATCATCCTTTCCTCCGCTGCCATGAGCATGCTTGCTCATGATAGCGGTTCTGGCTGGCGTGGTTCCCTTTTCGATCATCAATATGACGGTGACTGGTTCCCCTTTTGGATATCAAAAACACTCGCCACCAGACGGTTTACGCTGATAGCCAGAGCTTGTGATGGATGAGATGCTCTTCGGCGGACTGCAGGTGAGCTATTGATGAGCACGAATGTTTGTTCTATACTGATCACAAGGCAGTAGAGGACGGTGTGGCCGATGGGCGGGCAGCAGTGGAATGATAAGCGCGAGGCGTTGTTGCGTGAGTACATAGGCAACGGCTTCAATGCCACCAAGGCGGCGAAGGCCGTGGGGTACAGCTGGCCCAACAAGTACGGCCCCTACTTGGTAAAACTTGGTATCTTCCGCAAAAAGCTGGCCGAGCGGATGGCCGCAAAAGGCATGGAGGCGGATGAGATTCTGTTTCGGCTTACGCGAGTGGCGCGCCTGGGCATAGCCAACTTTTTCAAGCTAAACGCGGAGCGCAACGGGCTTGTGGTGGACTGGGAGGAAGTGGCGACGAGCCCAGACCGCGATCTGCTGCGAAAGATCCGCATCGGTGCGGACGGCACGGTGACGATGGAGGGCGGCGACGGGCTCCGAGCGCTGGAGCTGCTGGGGAAGGCGTATGGCCTATTCTCCGGCCGGGTGATCAAGGAGCAGAAAGAGCAGGCGCCGTTGAGCAATGCCGTGCTGGAGCAGGCGATGGAGGATCTGCGGGCCTACGAGGACGAGAGCCAGCGGGTCATCAAGGACTGGCGGGACAGAGTGGCCCAAGCCAGCGGCCCTCAGGGGCCGACCGAACGGGGTTAGCATGCTATCGCCAGCAGAGCAGCACGTTTGAGGCGCTGAGGTGCGCGACGAGCCCCAAGTGTTTTGCGCAGCGCTATGTGCAGCTCGAGAGCGTGGACCAGGGGCGCGGTTCACCAGGCGGCGCATATTCATGCGGGTGAGGTGCAGCTCCAGCATCACATAGTTGGTCGGCAGAATGCCTGGCGGGTTGGCCAGGACACCGTCGCGGTCGGCGATGCTCTCCTGTCCCGTATAGCGCCTGTAGGTGACTGGCGACGGCGCATCGCCGTCCTTGAGGAACTTGTCCAACTCATCGGCCTGGCTGTTCACCAGGGCGTTCATGGGGTAGACGATGATGGCCTGCATGCGGCCGGGCGTGCGGCGCCGCAAGACAGCGTCGACAATGGGGATGACATAGGCCAGACTCTTGCCCGAGCCGGCGCCGGTGGTGAGCACATGGCTCTCGCCGGTGGCCGCCACGCGCAACGCGTCTTCTTGATGGCGATGGAGTCGCAACGGCCTGCGGTTACCGTCGGCATCGCGGAGTGCAAAGACCTCGCGTGACTGCGGGTGGAGCATCGCGTGAGTGACCAGCTCGTCCACGGTGTGGGCCGCCTCGTAGCTGGGGCTCACCTGTAGCAGCGGCTCTGGCCACAGCACGCCCTGCCCTAGCTCGCGCTGCACATGGTCACCGATGGAGGCAAAGCTCTGCACATAGTTGGCATAGTCGGTGACGATGCGCTGGCGGATCGCAAAGACGTCCATGGGAGGGCTCCTGCGTAGGCGGGGTTTATTGAGTGTTCATGGTGGGATTGCACAGGCAAAGGGGAGGGTGTCGATGGCGCGCTACTCGCAGCCTGCCTGGAGGGCCGACCACTATTCCGGGCCACGGACACCCAGGTTGGCTGCCGGTAGGTGTAGAGAGGTACTCCTGGCCTGAGGCTAAGGCTTGCCGGCGCGGGCCTCAGATGACCTTCATCTCCGTGCCATCTGAGAAAAGCGCCGGCCAGGAGAGCCCAGGCTGGCGAAATACACACGGGCCAAACGTAACGTGCGCCAGGAACCAGTTGCGCGCGATGCTCCAATGTGTAGAATACGCGCAGTTCACCTTATTGCCATGCAAACATGAATGAAACGCGGCAGCTTCTTTATGGAGGGAGACGTTGCAAGAGCCTGACACCTGGGCAATCACCCTCACGTGTGATGAGTTGCTTTGTCTGGCAGCGTTCTTGGGCCTGCCGCAGCCGCAGGGGTTGGAGGCGGCGTTGCGACGCCTGAATGGGCCTGAGGGGCAGGCGCGCATGGATATGGCGCGGAGGACCCTGCTAGAGCGGGGCTGGCTTGTGGATGAGTCTGGTGAGGGTCTGAGCGTTGATGCGGCGCTGGGAACGGTGGTGCATGGCGCGACTCACTCCGAGCTCACGGCTCTGCTAGCGGTCACCGATGAATCGGGCGCACAGGCGCAACGCTGGGTGCATCTTGCGACTTCCTTGATCGTTGAGCAGGAGACGGGCGACGAGGAGGTGACCCTGACTGCGGTGCGTGCTGCCGACCTGGTTGGTGCCCGGCTGGCGCCGTTTTTGGGCGCACCGCAGACGCCCGCCGCGCCGGGCGCGGCCTTTGCCGTGCTTGCTGACGAACTGGCGCAGGCGCAGCAGGAGGCCATTGACGATGAGTGGGCGGCGTGTGGCTCGCGGCTGCAAGCAGCAGGCGTGCCGGCCAGCGCTGCTGGCGCCCTGGGCGCGGCGCTGGGGAGGGCTTTGAGCATCGGCTCGCTGGCGGTGTGGCGTCGCGGCGCCGCGGGCCTGCATCCGGTAGCTCATCATGGCTGGCTGGCCAGCGAGCAAGGGGCCTGGCTGCTGCAGACAAGCCTTGGCGACCTCTCCAGGGTGTTATTCACGCCGATGGCGATGTCGGAGATTGCGACGGCGCTGTGGGCGGCGATGTATTCGACGTTGACCGTACTCGAAGGCTAACGACAGGGCGCAGGGAGGGAACGGGCATGGCAGCACAGACGCAGACCAGTTCGGCTCGACCGGAGGCTCTCGCCCGCTATGCGCAACAAGGCCTGCATCTGGTGCAGGAGCAACTGGGCCAGGCTTCCCGCCTGTCGACCATACTGGAGCGCTTCCAGTCCACTTGCCGCGAGTACCCGGTGAGCGTTGGCGGCCTCGCCCAGCAGGTGAACCACCGGGCGCAAGAGGCCGACCAGGTGGGCGGCTGGGTGCGCCAGGTGGGCATCCGTTTTGCGCAGGCCGATGCACTGCAGCAGGCCATTATGCAGCGGGGGCAGGTGCTGGGCAGCATGATGGCGGCCGATTCTGCAAGCGTCAGCCGCAGTTGGTGGCCGCCCAAATTGGACTGGGGCAAGGTGCGGCGCTTGGTGTGGCGCCTGTTGGCGCCGGCGTGGCTGCAGGCGCTCTGGGCGATTGCCGATTGGTGGCGCGGTCTAGGGAACCCGCAAGTGGTGGATCCCGGCGACATAGAGTCGATGCCGTCGTTTGAGGTGGACACAGACGGACTAGGTTCCGAAACGGTCGTTCCACCCCAGTCACCGTTTGGCGAGCACATTGTATCCGGCGGGGGCTTCCCGAGATATGGGAATGGAACCTTGCACACCGGAGTTGATATCAAACCCAATCCGGCCAGTAACACGGTGATTCATCCCATTGGGCCTGGTGAAGTGTTCGCCGTAGGCTGTGAGACAAAGACCGACGAAGACGGCAAAATGACTATCACGGGCTACGGCTACTATGTGGTCGTCAAGCACACCCTTGCTGATGGAAACGTCGTGTACTCACGATATGCGCATCTACGAGAGAAGTCCGCTCTCCAGCCGGGCCAGTGGATTTCCGTGTTGACACCGTTGGGGGTGATGGGGTCGACGGGCCGCTCAACAGGCCCTCACCTTCATCTTGAGGTGTACGAGGAGGGCGCCTACACCGGGTACAATTCAAAAGCCCCAGATGCCAAGACCACAACGAAACCCAATGCACAGACCATGGAGCAGAAGATGCTTGACGAGTTCTACAACCCTCTTGAGGTAATCGAAGGCAAGATGGGCTGGGAGTTCCAGGCCAACGACCCACGCCAGACCTAACCTGTCCGAGCCGTTCTCGGTGGCCACGTCTGCGTAAAGATTTGGCGTGTTGGGTCGAATTGTGGGTGTTTTGGCATAAAGTGCCTTGACAAGGTCGGTGACTTAAGTAGACTTGCGGCAGCGTCCATGAAGGCCTCATTCACGAAGGGAGACGGATCATGACCGAACGGGTGCTTTCGACGGCCACGGCCAAGATGGCGATCACTGAGATGCAGCGCATTATCAACTCTGGGCTGGTGGAGCAGATCGATGCGCTCAACCGCCAGGGGCAAACGCTTTCTGACCCCATGGTGTGGGATGGGCGCCTGGCGACTCAGTTTCGTGAGGATTGGCGCCAGACCTACACTCAACTGCAGGCCGCCAAGCAGACGCTCGAAGATCTGCGCGCCAAGATTCAGCGCATCAATGAGAACATCATGACGGCGGGCGGGAACGCCTAAGTTCGCGGGCCTTGGGCGGCCTTGCGGGCCGCCCGCGAAGACCGAGATCGCCATAGGGTAGGCGTGGGCTGATCCTAAAGGGGGGACGCGATGTCACCGACTGTCAGTGCAGCGCAGCCGGTCGTCATGGCGCGATGCTCGACGGTGGCGTTGGCGATGGATGCCGACCTCGAGGCGAGAGCCGCTCGCCTCGAGGCCAGTCTGCGCGCCTTTGAAGCGCGTTGCCGCGAGTCGGGCATGCGCGTGTCGGTTGATGGCGTGCGGGGACGTGTGAGCGCTCACGCGCGGGTAGCGGTGAACATTGACCAATTCTTAGGCCAGGTGGGCAAGGCGTTTGAGGCTGCGGATCGCGTGGCGCAGTGGGTCAGCAGCCAGGCCTTGAGCAAGCTGCCGACGGGCAAAGGCCAAGAAAATAGCCCGCTGCTGGCCTTTTGGGATATAGTGGCCGGTTTCGCCGACGCACCGCTGGTTGACAAGTTGCACGATGTGCTGCTCTCGCGTATGGACTGGCGCCTGGCGCTGGACATTATTGGCCGTGGGCTAAACTGGGCTACGGGGACATCTGGGCACGTCACCGATTTGCGCAGCCTGTACAAGACACTGATCGCTGACCAGTTCCCGTACTGGCAGGGGATTGACGGCGCCCTGCGGCGCGCCGAGGGGCACAAGATCGGGCCTGGCGCGCTGTCCGTGGGCGCGCTGACGCTGGTCTCGACCGGCCTGGAGATCTATCGCGAGTGGCGCGAGGGTAAATTCGGCGGCGATCTTGTCAAGAACATTGGTGTCAATGTGGGCTCCGAGGGGCTCAAGCTGGTCCTCAAGAGGGCGCATCCGTGGGTGCTTGGCGCGGTGGTGGTCAATGCTGTGGTTCAGACCGTGGGCTCGATTGGGACCTGGGTCGAGGGTGTTGCCATCAACGCCCTGGTGGGCGACGCGCAAGCACGCTCGTCGCTCATCGGAGCTGTAGAGGCCTCGCAGCAGGCGCTGGAGCGCGCTGACCTCAAGAATGTGTTTGACAGTGCCGCCGAGACGCTGTGGGACCTGGGCGCCGGATACGTGAGCAGCTATAGCACTGGTCTGGCGGCGGGCGCGGCTGCGTTGCAGGGCAATCCGAGCGTCGGTGGCGTGTGGCAGGCCTACAACGCGTATAGCACAGCGTTCGCGCAATCAGAGCAGCAGAACATGGCGCAACTGGGCGAGAACCTGCTCGCCACCGGTCAGGCTCTGGTGAACGTGCCCTTGGGCTTGCTAGAGTTTGGCGGGTCGCAAGTGGCGCTGGCTTACGGGGTGATGGGCTATGGGCTGGCCGAGGGCATCGGCTCATTCCCGGGCTTGCCGGCCGAATGGCAGGCCAGCCTGCATGATGCCGGTGTCATTTGGGCAGAGGCGTCGTCTGTGGTGGCGACTGGCATCAGCGACCATGGGCACGTGCACATTCACGACGATGGCGGAGGCGACGGAAATGCAGGCTAGCGTAGCGTGGAGGCTCATCGCATGACCGATCCAACCATTCGCTATCTTGACCTCTCGCGTGAGGAACTCGCCTTTATCATGGAGCGGCTGGGCATCGCCACGCTGGTCGGTTTGGAGGGCGGGCCACTCGCGCTCATCGCCGAAGAGGAACGCCCGGCGGCCGTAGCTGCAGGCGGCCGGGCATTGGTGGCGCGAGGGATGGCCCAGCAGACAGCAGGCGGCCCCGATCCTCACTGGGCCCTGAGTCAGTTGCTGATCGCTGCCGTTGGCACCTGCGCCACCGCCACGGACTATATGGTGATCACCCAGCGCACGCCGGCTTTTCCGCTTTTTGCCTGGTACGCCCACCTGACGCCAGGCGTCTCGGTGCTACACACGCTCGCCGATGCCGGCGTGCATCGCTTCAATCTCTGCCTGCGGCCCGGTGATCTGCAACCGATGCTGTGCGCGATTCTGGGATGCGATGGCCAGCCGGCTCCTGCGGGGGAGCCGCTAGAGGTTGGCGCTGAGGTGCTCGATGTGGCGGCAGACACGGCCACCCTGGAACCAGAAGCGGCGCTTAACGTGCTGCGCGGCTCGGGGCTGGATGACCCTTCTGCCGAGCAGATGCTGGGCACCTTGCGCGGCGCCAGCGCCTCCAGCATGGTGACACGGGCGCGTTACAAAGACCCCGAGACGCGCCTGCTGGACGTGTTTGGCGTGGTGTCTACGGCCGAGGGGCTCTGGCTCACCGAGCCGGTCGCCGGGATCGCAGGCCGGCTCACGGTGCGTCCGGTCGCAGGTAGCGAGCTCTCGCAGCGTCTGGCGGGTCTGCTCGACCTTTCCGGTGGTCACGCTGACCAATTCTCACGCTGAGGTGCACCCATGCCCAACTGGCAACCCAACTGGAACGACGTGCGCTGGGACTGGGGGGCAGCCAGCGATGCCGCCCGAGCGTTGCGACAGACGGCTGATCGCCTGGACGACATTACCGCCCAGCGGTTGCGCCTGGCGGGCGAAGCCCAGCTCGAGTGGCGCGGACGGCACCGATTGCGCTTTGACGGCGAACTGAGCGCCTTGGTCAGGCAAGCGCGCGACCTGGCCGGCGAGCTGCGCCGCAAGGCGAGCGAGATCGATCGCCAGAGCAGCCGTGCGCGAGACGAGCAGCGCCATCGCGAGCGCGAGCGCGAGCGCTGGCGTCGGGAGCGTGACGAAGAGCGGCGTCGCGCCGAGCGACACGAAAGCTAGCCGCCTGGTGAACTCCTCGGCATCTTCAGTCTCGGCTATGCCCGATCGTCCCGTGTTCTGGCGGTCAGTTCGCATCCGCCAGCCTGCGCCCGCGCACGAGGTGCAGGCGCCAACGCCGCCCACCGCCCAGGAGGAGGACTCTTCGGTTTGGATGATGCTGCTGCCGGCGGCGCTTTCGGCGGCGGTGCTGGCGGTGGTTGGGCTGGTGAGCAACATGGGCAACATGCTGCTCTTTTCGCTGCCCATGACGCTGGTGGCGGCGTTGTCGTCGGTGACGGTCTCGCTGTACCGCAAGCGGGCCCGCGAGCGGCGCAATGCCGAGCAGCGCCAGGCGTACCTGCAGCGACTGCAAGAGATACGTCAGCACCTTGCCGAGGCCGTCGAAACGCAGCGCTCTGTCTGGCTGGAGGAGAATCCGTCGCCGGGCGCACTCTCGACCTGGGTGCGCGACCGCACTCGCAACCTCTGGGCGCGCAAGCCCACGGATGATGATTTCTTGAGCCTGCGCCTCGGGCTGGGCACAAGACGTTCGCTGGTCCGTGTCACGCTACCCGACCCCGGGCTGGTTGCCAGCGAGTTGCACACACAGGCACGCTCTTTGGTTGATAGCCATGCCTTCATCGCGCAAGTGCCCATCTGCGCCCCTCTGCGCGAGGCTGGCATCGCCGGCATTGCCGGCCCGCCGCGAGAGCGCATGGCCATGGTTAATGCCCTGCTGATGCAACTTGCCGTGTGCCACGCGCCTACCGAGGTCAAGCTGGCGGTGATCGTGGGCGAGGCGGACTCGCCACAGTGGTCCGGGATGCGATGGCTGCCCCATATCTGGGACGCTGAGGGCCGTCGCCGCTACATCGCCACAGGCGAAGGCGAGGCTCACGCATTGCTGCTGGATCTGGCGGACATCGTGGCGCGACGGCAGGCGCGCAAACAGGCAGACGGCGCGCCGCCGCCGCTGCCCGCTTTCGTGGTGCTGGTGGCCGATGGTGAGGTGATGCGTCACGATGCGTCGCTGCAGCGGTTGATGCTGGATGGCCCGGCTAACGGCATCTACATCGTCTTTGTGGGCGAGCGCGTGTCAGAGATGCCCAACGCGATTCGCCTGGGGGTGCGACTTGGCAGCGACGGCGGCAGCCAGCCCTTTGTGTCGGACTTTGCAGCGCAGACGAGCACCAGCTTTGTTGCCGACGCTCTGTCAAGCGCCGACGCCGAGCGGCTGGCTCGCCAGATGGCGGCCATCAGGTTGGTTGAGCCCGCCGGTGAGGGCGCCATTCCCCCGATGGCGACGCTACTGTCGCTCTTTGACGCAGACACGCTGGACGACCTACAGATAGCCGCCCGCTGGCAGCAGAACCAGCGGGCCAGCCGTACGCTGGCCGTGCCCATTGGGCTGGGACAGGGAGGCGAAAAGCTTCTCTTTGACCTGCACGAGCGCGTGCACGGCCCTAACGGCCTGGTGGCGGGCATGGTGGGCACTGGCAAGAGCGAGCTGTTGCAGACCCTGGTCGCAGCCTTGGCCATCAACTTTTCCCCCGAACGGGTGGCCTTTGTGGTGGTTGACTACAAGGGCGGCGGCATGGCTGATCCTTTCCGCGACATGGCTCACAGTGCGGGTGTCATCACCAACCTGCAAGACCCCGGGCTTGCCAGGCGAGCGATCACGTCGCTGAATATCGAGGCGCGCTATCGGCAGGGGCTGTTTGAGGCCGTCGGCGTCAACCATATCGACGACTATCAGCGCCGCTTCTATGCTGGCGAGCTGAGCGAACCCTTGCCCTATCTGGTGCTCATCGTTGACGAGTTCGCCGAGATGAAGGCCGATCAACCCGACACGGCGGCCGAGTTTGTGCGGCTGGCGCGCATCGGGCGTTCGCTTGGCTTTCGCATCATCCTGGCGATGCAAAAGCCTGCCGGTATTGTCGACGCGCAGATCGAGGGCAATACCCGCTTTCGTCTGTGTCTGCGCGTGGCGCAGCCTGAAGACAGTCAGTCGATGCTGCGTCGCGCGGACGCCGCCTTCTTGCAGGGCATCGGGCGCGCCATTTTCCAGGTGGGGGTCAACGAGGTGTTTCGCGAATTCCAGGTGGGCTACAGCGGCGCGCCCTATCGCCCCGGTGTCCCCGAACGCGATCCGCGCCGTGTGGATCTGGTGCACGCGGGTGGGCAGCGCGAATTGCTATACGCACCGCAGGTCGCCGAACGGGCGCAGGGGGTGTCGCAGCTAGAGGCTGTTGTGGCCGCCGTTCGTGATGCTGCGCTCGCTAGCGGGGTGCGTCAGGCGCGTCAGCTTTGGGTGGACCCACTCCCAGAAAGGATTAGCGCCGCCGACTGGTCGCCAGAGTGGGCCTGGACAGGTGACGGCTGGCAAGACGGCTCCAGGCCACTGCGTGCGCTTGTGGGCACCCGTGATGTGCCCGAGCGACAGACGCGCGAGCCCCTGGTTGTGGACCTGTCAGGGCAGCCGCATTTGGGGCTGCTGGGTGCGCCCGGGGTCGGCAAGACATCTTTTCTTAGGGCGCTGCTGTTGGCCCTGGTGCGCGATCATGCGCCCGATCGCCTGGCCGTGTACGTGCTGGCCTTTGGCGGGGGGGCCTTACGGGCGTTTGAGCGATTGCCGCACGTCGGTGCGGTAGTGACGGGCGATCAGACTGAACGTGTGGGCCGACTCGTGCGCTGGGTGCGCCAGGAACTGCGTCGCCGCCAGGCTTTGCTGGCCCAGCACAGCGCCGCCAGCGTGGCCGATTACGTACAGCGCACCGGACAGGCTCTGCCAGAGGTGTTATTCATCGTGGACGGCTATGCCACTTTTGCGAGTGACTGGGAGGACGACGCCGAAGTGCTCGTCAATGTGGCGCGTGAGGGCGCCAGCGTGGGCGTGCACCTGGTGGTGACCGCCAACTCGTCGACGGCGATTCCCTTTCGCATTCGGAGCAGCCTGACGAACCTGTTGACGCTGCAACTTGCCGACGAGACCGAGTATTCAGCGGTGGTGGGGCGCACAGAAGGGCTGTCGCCGGGTCAGACGCCCGGGCGCGGACTGGAACCCGGTAGGCCCCCCCACCTCTTTCAGACGGCCTGGTATGACCTGGATGACGCGCCGGGGGGCGAGCTAGATCGCTTGTGTGCCAGTATGGATCGTGCCTGGCGAGGCTGGCGGCCGACGTCAGTGGAGACGCTCCCCGAATTGGTCACGGTGCGCGATGTGTTGGCGCGAGCTGACGCCGATGTAGCGCCTGGAGACCCCATCGCTGCTGTCGCCTTGGGGCTGCAGCGCGACGATCTGCAGCCGTTTACCCTCGACCTATCGGCGACCGTGGCTTTGGCGGTCATTGGTACACCGCGCTCTGGCAAGACCAATGTACTGGCGGCGCTCTGCCAGTCTCTGGGCACTTGCTGCGCCCCCGATCAGGTGGCGCTCTATGTTTGCGACACTCTGTGGCAGGACCTGAGTTGGGTGCAGCGCTTGCCGCACACGCGTGCCTACAGCCATGCAGCCGAAGAGGCGACGATTATCACGCGTGGTCTCGCGACTCTTTTGAGTCGACGGCGCGATCTGGCCCGGCAGGGCTCAGATGCGGCCGAGTCTGGTGACGATTCGGAGCTGGCGGCCTCGCAGGCTCAGCATCATGTCCTGCTGGTGGATGGGCTTTTTGAGCCCACCGGTGAGGCCATCGGTGCCGAGGCACGCCAGTCAATCACCGAGGTGCTGCGCTCAGGGCGTCCACTTGGCGTACATGTGGTTCTAGCCGCAGACGTAAACGCCTTTGCGCGCGGCTATGATGATCTGAGTGAGGCTCTCAAGGCCCTACAACATGGCCTGGTTCTCGGGACCGTCGATCCCATGCCGCTGCGCTTTCGACTGCCCTCCGGCGGCTATGATCGGCCGATGGGGGCCGGTGAGGCCTATTATGTGAACCGCGGGCGCATGTGCCACCTGCAACTTGCGCTGGCCGAGCCCGGCGAGCTAGAACAGCGGCCATGGTTATGAACTCTAGCGCGGACCTGGTCATAGTCTCGGTTCACGTGCCAGCACTGGATCGCGTACTGGACATTGAGCTCTTGAGCAGCATGTCAATCGGCGCATGCCGTGACGCGCTGCTGGCCAAGTTAGTCCCCGAACGTGATGCGGCCTCTGCTAGCATGGGCCTTGCTGGCGGCGGCGCGCCTCTGCCGCCGGAGCGAACGCTGGCGGAGCTGGGCGTCTGGAGTGGCGCAAGCCTCACACTGCACCTGCCCGCGACGCCTCAAGCGGGCGAGGCCGTGTTCGTTGGCCCTAGCGGCCGACGCTATAGCGTGCCACGCACGGGAGCGACCATTGGTCGTTCGAGCGGCACGGGTGGCCTGGTCGATGTTGATCTGGCAGGCGAATCAGGTGGGGGCACTGTCTCACGTCTGCATGCCCGCTTGGTCTTCCGTGGCGAGCAGTGGCAGCTGATCCACAGCCCCGAAGCGACCAACCCGACGCTGGTCCAGGGGCAGGCAGCTCCCGTGGGCACTCCTTGCTTGCTAGGCGACGGCGTCAGCGTGCAGTTCGGGCAGGTTAGCATGGTCTTTCAGATCGCACCGGCGAGCCAGGGCCGATAGCGCGTGATGGAACTACAGCCAAGACGCGGTGCCGCCATGCTGACAGCGTCGCGAACGAGCGGCGCAGCCTGGGTCACTGTGAGCGCGCTGGCCGTGATGCTATTGGCCGGTGGTCTGGGCGCGTGGCGAGATCATAGCCGCCGACGCGAGTCGCCCATGGCGATCACGCAGCCCAAGACGGCGACACCGAGTGAGAGCCAGACACGCACCGGTCAAGGGGGGCTGGTGGTTTCGTCGGCGCCCCAGGCGCCGCGGCTGGCCACAGCTAAGCCCAGTCCCGCGCCGACTGTGCCGCTGGCGCCCGCCAGCTATCAGCTCGAAGGCGTGCCTGCTGACGCCCAGCGCCGCCGCCTGAGTTGCGAATTCCAGTCGGCGGCCGATCTGGCCTGGTACTATGGCGTGCCCGTGACATGGCAAGAGCTTTTTGATCTGGTGGGCTACAGTCTCACAGGCGACCCGCAGGAAGGTTTTGCCGGCGCCAGCATTGACGATGCGCCGGGGCAACTCCATCCTGCGGGCTACGGCGTCTACGCCGAGCCTATCGCCGCTGCGCTACACCAGATTGGATTGCCAGCGCGAGCGTACTACGGCGAGGATGAGCGTTGGCTGCGGCGGATCGTGGCTTCGGGCAGGCCGGTGATGATCTGGGCCGTGGCCGGCATGCGTCCTGGCCGGGTGGAGACATGGCTCACAACCGATGGCCGCACCATCGAGGGTGTTCGGTTGGAACACACCTTTCTTGTGGTGGGCTATGCGCCCGACAGTGTTACGGTGCTCGACGCGTATGATGGCAAGGTCTATCGCTATTCGTGGGACCGGCTGATGAATAGCTGGTCGGTGTTGGGGCGCATGGCAGTGGTGATTCAGGACGAGGCCGAGCAACCTTTATTGGGAGGAGCAGGGAATGTGGCAGTCGAATAGAGGGAATCGGTTACTGGCTCTGATCGGCGCATTGGTGCTGTGCCTCACCTATGCAGGGCGTGCGCTTGCCGGGCCGTGCGACACGATCTCCATCTCGGGCATGGACGTCACCACTTTTCCGATCATCGAGGTGTCGGCCGGGTGCCTGCCAGCGGGCGTTGCTGAGCTGGGCGCTGACGCTTTTGAGGTGCTGGAGAATCAGATCCCACAGCCCGTTTCGAGTGTGAACGTCTACGAGGCCCCGCTGCAGCTCGCTCTGGTGCTCGACATGGCCGGCACGGTCGATGCGCCCGGCGCATCTGGCCAGCCCATTCGAGACGAGTATCGTCTGGTCGTCGAGGACTTTACCCTGACCGACAAGTCCCTTGATCGCATGAATCGCACTGATCAAGTTATGCTCACGGTGCCTGACGGTACGACGGCCTCGCAGTCACCCATACCGTGGACGAACGACTATAACAACCTCACCAACAAGGTGCGCGAGCACATCACCATCACGCCGCCGGCTCGCACGGCGCTCAAGAGCATGCTGATCGAGACGTTGGCGCAGATGAACGATCTGGCCAACTGGCAGGGCAACGCGCTGGCCATTGTCGTCGTGTCCGACGGGGTGGACACGACCAGTGTCGAGGACATCACCGATGTCATCAACC
>Ga0351916_1011_pt1 | contig 79961 bp, 36 predicted proteins | sample TotcelHT113001N3_FD_206868 | JGI IMG/M metagenome (GOLD analysis project Ga0351916, IMG submission 206868) | Enriched cells from coal bed in the Powder River Basin, Montana, United States - Total cells T11 rep1 HSBNCT.T11.300.1.N3 ... | reverse complement strand
CGTGACGGTGGTGGGCGGACCGCTGACGTCGCTGGCTCCCGGCATCAGTGACGCGACAACCTTTACGGCCAGCTACACGCTGACGCAAGCCGCCATCGACGCCGGGCTGTTTTCCAACGTGGCGACCGCCACAGGCACGCCGCCCGTTGGCGAGGACGTGACCGGCACCGATTCGGAGACGGTGCTGCTGCCGCGCGAGCCCTCGATCACGGTAACCAAGACGGCCGTGGACCTGGACCAGGATACGTGGCTGTGGGACGACACGGACCAGAACGGTCGGCCCGACGCGGGCGAGCTGCTGCACTACACGTTCACGGTGACCAACACGGGAAACGTGACGCTGACGAATGTGCGGGTCAGCGATGCGGTGGCGGGCGTCGTGGTGGTCGGCCAGGCGCTGACGTCGCTGGCTCCGGGCGTCAGTGACGCGACAACCTTTACGGCCAGCTACACGCTGACGCAAGCCGACATCGACGCCGGGTTGTTTTCCAACATGGCGACTGCCACAGGCACGCCGCCCCTTGGCGAGGACGTGACCGGCACCGATTCGGAGACGGTGCTGCTGCCGCAGATTCCCAAGATTTCCTTGGTGAAGAGTCTGCAATCCTACGCAGATGAAGACAACTCCAACTCGGTGACGGTGGACGACACGCTCACCTACTCGTTCCTGGTGACGAACACAGGAAATGTCACATTGCATTGGGTGACGGTGAGCGACCCCCTGCCAGGTCTGAGCGCGATAAGCCCAGCGTTGGTGCCAAGTCTCGTGCCGGGCGCCTCGACGATGTTCACGGCCAGCTACACCGTGATGCAAGCCGACGTGAAAGCGGGGGCAATCTTTAACACCGCAACCGCTCGCGGCGATACTCCGGGCGGCGATCCGGACGATCCCAGCGACGATGTGACCGATACGGATGACGAGCTCGTGGTGGTGGGGGCACCGGCTTCGTTGGGCAATTTCGTCTGGCATGACCTGAACGCCAATGGTATCCAGGACTTGGGCGAGCCGGGGGTGGCGGGCGCAAGGGTGACGTTGATCGGCGGCGGAGCGGACGGTGTGATTGGGACCGGTGGGGACGACACGCACCTGACTACGGTGACGGACGAGCGGGGGGGGTACGCATTTCAGAACCTGATTTCGAACGTCGAATATCAGGTCGCCTTCTCGTTGCCCAGCGGTTATGTGAGTTTCACGATCCCGGATGCCGGTGGGGACGACACGGTGGATAGCGATGCCGATCCGCTGACCGGTGCAACGCCGATCGTGGTGCTCGCGCCGGGGGAGTACCTCGATTCGATCGACGCTGGCTTGCTGCAGGCAGCGGCAATCGGCGACCGGGTGTGGATCGACTTGGACGGGGATGGGATTCAGGACGAGGGCGAGCCCGACTTGGCCGGGGTGACCGTCACGTTGACCGGCACCGATGCGTTTGGCAATCGGGTCGCCTTGACGACCACAACCGGACGCGACGGACGGTATTCGTTTGCGGGGTTCGTTCCGGGGACGTATACGGTGACCGTCACGAATCCGGGCGGTTTCGTGTTCAGCCCGCAGAACCAAGGCGGTGACGGCACGCTGGACAGCGACGCGAACGCTTTGGGCGCAGCGGCGGCAGTGACGGTCGATTCGGCCGAGACGAACTTGACCGTGGATGCGGGCCTGGTGCCGATCGTCGTTCTTGCGCCCGACAAGAATCCCGGTATGCCGCAGGAAGTGCTCGTTGTCAACGCAGGCACAGGGGCCGAATTGCACCGCTTCCTGGCCTACGAAAGCGACTACGTGGGCGGCACGCGGGTGGCCGTAGCGGACCTCGACGGCGATGGTATCGAAGAGATCATTACCGCTCCGGGCCGCAACCGGGCGCCGGAGATCCACGTGTTCTCGCTGGACGGCAAACCCGTGCCGGGATTCCCGAGCTTCCTCGCATACAGCCCCGCATTCACGGCAGGGGTCCACTTGACGGTCGCCGACGTCAACGGCGACGGCAAGCCAGACATCATCACCGTTCCCAGCTACGGGGCTGCAGACGTGCGGGTTTTCCTGAACCGGTACCCGCTCGCTCCCGCATTTCAGACGAATCCGGATATCACGTTCCGCGCGTTCCCCGTGGTGTCCATCGGCGGCGCGGTCGTGGCCGCCGGCGACATCGGCAGCATGGCTCACGATTCCTTCACCAACAAGCTCGATGGCAAGGCGGAAATTGTCGTCGGGACAGGGGGCGGCACCAGGGCCATGGTAAGCGTGTTCGAGGTCACAGGAACGACAGCGGTCCCGGTGCAGACGTTCTTCCCTTTCAACGAGGTGAGTGCAAGTTTCGAGGGTGGCGTTTCGCTTGACGTCGCACACCTGGACCAAACGTTCGTGGAGCAGGTGGACGACAATCCTATCCCGGTCATCATCGCCGGCATGGGAGTCAACGGGACTTCCCGGATTGAAGTGTGGGCTTGGGATCCATCGGATACGAGCCTTTTCCTGCGGGGAGTCATTCCTCAAGCATTTGCAGGTGCCAGCAGTAACGCGCCGGTGCATGTGGCCGCGGCGACCGCCGCCAACGGGACGGCCTACGCGATCCTTGCGGTGCAAGGCCCCGGCGGCACGAGTCGCGAGATCCGTCGCTTTGACATTATCGGCACCTCGTCGACGTTGCAGTTCGGGCAAGCGAAGCCCCTAAGCGGTTTTCAGGGCCCTTGGTTTATCGCAACTCGCAGGGTAGTGACTCCCGCCTCGTTCCCGCGAACGCCGGACGACATCACCCCGCCTGCCGCAAGCGTCTGGACCAATTCCGGCAATCCGCATGATGTCAATGAAGATGGCCAAGTCACTCCACTGGATGTGTTGCAAACCATTAACTACATCAACGCGAATCCAGGCCGCACCGCATTGCCAGACCAGCAGTTCTCGCCTCCGCGTTTCTTCGACACCAACGCCGACGGCGCAATCACAGCAGCCGACGCGCTGGTGGTTCTTAACCACCTCAACAGATCTTCGGCGGGATTCGGCGAAGGCGAAGCGGGCGAACTGGCGGGCGAAATCGTGTCGATACCAAAGCTCCTGCCGTTGCCCCTCGACGACTACATGCCCCTCGACGACCGCATGCCACGCCACGCATCGTCCCAAACAGATCGTCAACGCGACCAGTTCTTTGGTGCGTTTGCCAGAGACGTTTCCCCGGATACGGGGCGGCACCTGCCTGTCGCGGACGAGAGATCGACGCCGGCTTTGCGTTTCACGAAGCGGTGGCTGGACGATTCCGACTTGTTCGACCTGGAGGCCGTCTTGGAGGACATCGCGGCGGAGAACGTCGCTTGATACCAGTGGGCCTTACCACCTGGCTTCCAGGCCGCAACTGACACCGTGCAAGAACACGTCCCCATTGCTGCTGAGCTGATTGCCTGCTGCTTCCAGACCGCTGAAATCGAGTTGATCGGGAGCCAAGGCGACCCCGGCGATCCAGATCAGGTTGTAACCGGCCCGCAGGTTCCACACGTCGTTCAAACGGTAGATTCCGGTGAAGTTCAGTTCGCCCACAAAGGCGGCTTGTCCGCCGTCCCTCGCTGCAGATCGGCGCTCGAAGGGCCCATTGTCCCAATCGATCACGGACTGCCGCTGGGACGCGTCGTTGCCGAAAATGCCAGCCTTGCCCGTCGCCTCCCAGCCCAACCTTGGGCCCCAGCGACGAAGTCGGGCACCGAATTGCAGCCCGTACAAATCGTTTCCCGTGCGAATGTCGTAGAAGCCGCTCTCGGTCTCGAGGGGCCCGCCCCCGGTCGGTTCCCGGTCGGCCTCGGCATAAAGGTGGAATCGTTCGCTCAAGCGGAGGTAGCGAAATCCCGCAAACCGCTCGACCGTAAGATGATGCATCTGCTCGCAAACACCATCGCCTTTGCAACCGTCATCGCCTTTGCTGCACTCCCGGTTGCCGAGGCAACCGCAGCATGCAACGAGATTCAATTCGGCACTGTGCAGGGCGGATGTGTAATGAACCCAACTTCTATTGATGTTGGCAAAGACGTTCGTTCCCGATCCGAGACCGCCAGGAGGGAATGTCAGAGAGATCGGGTCATCCTCCGGGGGATTCGAAGGCGCTTGAACGTACGCCAAGGAATTCGCGTCGAACAGACCGAGGTACGAACCCTCGAGCGCCCAGCCGTTGTGCAGACGACGCCCCACCAGGACGCGCAGCGCCGGGTCAAAATCGAAGTCCAGATCCGACGTGGACAAGTCCGTTGCCACCGGGACGGCATTCTGAACACGGACGAGGACCGGCTGATCGAAACTGCCGTTGCTGCGCTCAAGAAACAAGCCTTCGGCGTATCCGTAGACACAGGGACACGGCGAGCAGTCTTCCACCCAGCAGATCCTGTCGCCGCCGGTGTCCGACGTGACCTTGCCACAGTCGCACGCATCCAGATGACCGACGCTCGTGCCTGTGGATACTTCCCGATCCCGTGCGATCGCTAACGTTCCGGTTATGGAAACGAGGACCAGGAACAGGATCCCAACAATCACCTTGTTACTTTTCACCGAGCTGAACTCCATGGCGCGGCAGGTTAGCATCTGCCATACAGGTCGGTTGGAAGAACCTCTTGGTGATCGAGGATCGTCCTTCCAGGGGCGGGGCTGATCGAAGACGTGCAACCATGATTCGTGGCGATTTGATGTTCTGTCTCCGGATGCTCGGGGAACGGGGATTCCCGCGGTACCAGCCCGAAGAGTCTATATTCCCAGCGCTACACATCGGCGGCTGGGAGTCGAGCAAACAGACATTTACGACGATTCGATACAGTCCGAATAACACGTTCGATTGGTCTTTTTGGCAAAAATAACATAATCGTCAAAGTTGCTCACATCGGGTGGAGCTTATGCGTGGTTTGAACCGAAGGGGACGGAGAAGACCATGACTCCGTTTCGATGCTTCCAAGCGGTCGCCCGTCCGTCCGCTGGATTTGGCTCCAGCGTCGAAGCGCGAAACGGATTCGAGCCATGATTCGATTACAGCCGCCTGGCTACGTCCAGCCTGTTCTGATCGCCTGCTAGCAGAAAGACGCCTTCCTCACTCGGGCTCGCGACCCGCACGATGTCATACGGCGGAATCCCGAGCGACTCGAGCAGCTCGTCGGCAAGTTCCGACGCTGCCGTCACGGCATGCACGATCTCCGGTCGCGAAGGTTCGCCGCACCGCGGGCAGCAAGCTCGCCTGGTACCCACCAATGCTAGAGGTTGAAGCACACGCTCGTGTGTACCGCAGCCAGGGCACGCCAGCGAAACGACCAAATCGCGATCCAGGGATAACTGCAGATCCCGTGATTTCCAGTGCTGCCGAACCGCGGAAAACAAGTCCGTGGCGGTATGCCGATCCGCCTGCAGCGGCAACTCGACCGGCGGCGGGTAGGTCTCGTGGCTCAGACAATCCTCGCGCCGTTGAAACCGCGTCCGGTACGACTGAGTGACCACTCCGTTGAACACGAACGCTTCGCCGCCGGCCACCGGCAGGCCGTGAATCAGCTTCAGCGCTTCCTGGGCCTGCAAGCCGCCGATCAGCGAAGCGATCGTGGGCACGGTGGGCACGCGGCCGGCGATCAAGTCTTCCTGCCGCAGGAGTGGGCAGCTGTAGCGCAGATTGATCAAGCGATAGTCGTTCTCCGTCATCGTACACTCGTAACACGGACTATCCGGCGGCGTGAACACCTTGACCACGCCACTGAGTTCCTGAATCGCCCCGTCGACCCACGGCGTCGAAACCTTCCAGCACGACCGATTGACCCACAAGCGGGCCTCGCGATTGTCCAGGCATCCCACCACGACGTCGGCGTCGCGAAACGTACCCAAGCCGACGGCGGTCAGCACGTTGTCGGCGATCGCCGTCACGCACAGGTCCGGATTCAGATCGCGGACGGACTCCGCGGCCACCTCGGCCTTGGGGCGTCCCTTGTCGCGTGCCCGGAACAGGACAGAGCGAGTCAGGTTCGCGGGTTCGACCACGTCCTGATCGACCACGACCAGGTGCCCGACGCCGACCAGGGCCAGGTTCTTCAACACCTCGTTCCCCAACGCTCCGGCGCCGACCACCAACACGCGGGCCCGCCGCAACCGCTCTTGGTCCCACCACGGAATCAGCCGGAGCCGCGCGTAACGGTCGTCATCGTCCACATGCAGCGTCGGATCGGGCATCGAAGTTACCTGATGTACAAGACCGGCGAACGGTCGCCTTGTCGCCCATCCTCGGCTCGAGTGTCGGCCGCCACGATTTCGGCGGCCACAATCTCTGCGGTGACGATCGGGTCATCCACGAACACCAATTCAGCCTCAACCACGGCGGTGTCGGCCAAGCCGGACGGAGGGGCGTTCGCACTCGAGCTGGGGCCTGGACTTGACACCGATGCCTGCAAACCGCGGGGCCCCGTGCCCCGCATCGACCGGTCGCGCAACGGCCGCGGATCGATCGGGAACGAGAACTGTGTTTGCGTACGAACCCAATGCGCCGCCGCTCGATTGTAAGGACTGTTCGCGTCGAAGTTAGCGTAACGGGCGATGTCCCAGAGCATGGCACACAATTCATCCAGCTGCAAGCTGGGCGCCCAGTGAGTGCTGTAGCCGCCTAGGCACACCGCGCCGTGAGCCGAGATATTGGGATGGAAGATCGGCGTGCGCCAAACCAGTTCCGGGATCATTCGAGGGTAAGCGGCTCCCAAGCGAACCAGGATCTCGTGTCCCTCCCGCAACAAGACGCGATCGGCCCCCTCCGGCTGCCACAACCCCGGCCCGCGCATCTGCACCAGGTAGCTCTCCGGCGGGCCGGCAAACGGTGTCTCCGGCGTCCGGAAATCGAACAGGCTGCTGTCCGCCCGCAGTTGTTGCATGGCCGTCCAGTCGCTTTCCAGCCGCCGCTGGCGAGGTGATCGCCGCATGAGCAAGCCTTCCTCCCGTTCAATCCCCGTCCGCCAGATCGTACGATCGGCCAGAACGTTTTGCCGCCCCGCCGGCGACGATTTCCGGATAGACGATCAAGTGGTCTCCCGTGCGAACCTGGGCGTCCGGCAGGGTCTGGTCCTCGCGCAGCCTCTGGCCGCCTTCCTTATGATCCAGGCTGTAGCTCAACGGTTGACCGTCCGGTCCCGTGACGGGCAGGTTCATCTTGGTGATCACGTTGGGCAGAATCCGCTTGACCGTAACGGTATCGGCGATCACGGCATCAACCGACTTGGCTCCCGTCTGATCCAGGAATGTGACACGCGTCCCCTGCGGCTGTCCGCCGACTGACGGCTCCGTCATTGCTGCGCTCTCCGCGTTGTTTGGTTCGTGTTCTGCCTGTTCACGTCCGTATCGCGTGCGTTCGCCCCAACAAACGCCACGACGATTCATTTGCACCGCGGCGACATGCAGCGCGCCGGGGGGCGGTATGGAACGGTTGCTTCCTGGTCGAATTCTCCTACGGCTTGTCCAGCAGTCGTAGACGCACGTTGCGAAATTCGATCGCCGTGCCTTCGGCGGTCAACAAGATCTTTCCTGGTGTGGTTTCGCAGGCGGTGGCCCGATTGACGGTTTGGCCGTTGATTTCCAACGTCACCGTGTCGCCGTCGGCGACGATCTTGTACTGGTTCCACTGGCCTGCCGGCCGCTCGACCATCGCTGATTTCTTGACGTTGATCAGCTTGCCGAATTGTGGATGTTCGAGCGACGTTTTGCGATCGGCCGGACCATCCAGTTGGAATCCGTCCAAGCCCCAGAAATCGCCTGCGTCGCCCACGTTGATTTGTGCCTCGAGGCTCTTGGGCCAGATCTTGTCCGGTCCCGTCGTGCGGATCAACACACCGCCTTTGCCGGGTTCCTTGCCCAGCGGCCAACGCCAGTCGAGTTCCAAGACAAAGTTGGCGTAGTCCTTCTCCGTGTATAGATAACCCAGTGGCGAGCCCTTGCAATGCAATACGCCGTCGTCATCCAACGACCACACGGTCGCTGTCCGAGCGTCGTCTTGATGGTACGATTTCCAACCGTCCAGCGAACCGGCTTTGCCGCCAGCGGGGATCAGTTGGCAGACTCCGGCGGAGGAATCGTCCGCAGCAAACGCCACGGCAAACGAAAGGGCACACCAAGTGGAAAGGACCAAAATCCCAAGGGCAATACGCATGGTTCAGACCTCCGAAACAAGAAATCGTGGTGTCGATTCAGGTGTTCTCCAGTTGACGCATTGTACCAACATCGGCGGTCCGTTGTATGGATCGGCGAGGAAATTCCGCGGGTATCGTGGCGGTTCGATCTTGCGAACCACGACACACCTGCCAAAGCCGCTACCTGCCGCCGCTACCTGCTGTCGCGGGGTTGATCGTCGGCGGTGCCTGCGGTAACTTGACCGTCTGGGGAAACAACATGCACTACGAAGTCGAACAGAAATTCCCGGTCCGCGACCTGGCGGAACTGGAAGCCAGGTTGATCGCGTTGGGGGCTCGACTGGACGCGCCGATCGAGCAGCGGGATTGCTACTGGGCACATCCCTGTCGCGATTTTGCTCAAACCGACGAAGCTCTCCGGATCCGCCAGATCGGGACTCGATGTCTGGTGACGTACAAAGGTCCCAAGATCGATGGGACCACCAAGACGCGCCGCGAGATCGAGTTGCCGCTGTCCGAATCGCCGGAAGGCGTCGCGCAATGGACCGAACTGTTGGAGGCTTTAGGCTTTCAAAGCGTCGCGGAAGTTCGGAAACTGCGCCAGCCGGCACATTTGACCTGGCAAGATGCCGAGGTCGAAATCGCCTTGGATCGCGTCGCCCAAGTCGGCACGTTTGTAGAGTTTGAATTGACGGCCGACACCGAGGGCTTGGAAGCCGCCAAATCGCGAATCCTCTCACTGGCTGCCGCCCTGGGACTGGTCGCCGCCGAACGCCGCAGCTATCTGGAATTGCTTCTCACCGGAGGACCGCCATGAGCACGATCCGTTGGAGTCGCTGGCCACCGTCGTGTGCGCTCCCGTGGTGACCGTACTGCCCAGCGATGGGCCGCCACGGAACGTCGTCGGCTAGGACCCGGCGGTTGTGCTGATGGACAATGGACCTGCCTTGGATTCATCGCCAAGGCAGGTTGGAAAACCCGTTGGCTAGAATCGCAACAGGCACTTGACCACATCCCCTTGGCCAACGGCGGCAAAGGCCTCTGCGATCTGTTCCACCGGGAACTCGTGCGTCACGAATTCGGCGGCTCTCAACTCGCCTCGCCGCAGGTGCTCTTCCAGCACCGGCTGGGCCAGCCGTTCGCGCCAGCGCGTCGGCCATTGATGCACAAACAAGTTAAAGTTATAAGGACCTGCCGCCTTGTTCAACAGCAACTGCGGCTCGGCCAGTACGCCGTAGATGCCCAGCGAGCCGCCCAGTTTCAGCAGCGGCAGTCCGGCGTTGATACAGGCCGGGTTGCCCACGGCGTCGATCACCGCGTCCAGCGGCTTGCCACGCGCGGACACCAGGCCGGCCAGGGCCGGATCGTCCGGCGCGAATACGGCGTCGGCCCCCAGCGCCAACGCCCGCTGACGCTTGCTGGCGATCGGATCGACCGCCCCGACCCAGCCCAAGCCGAGCAGCCGCGCGAACTTGACAAAACTCAACCCCACCGGACCGCCACCGAAGATCAGAATGTCTTGGCCGGCAGCCAGCGCAAAGTCGCCGAAGCCGCCGAGCACTTCGCGCCAAGTACACATCAACACGGCTTCGGCGGCCGGGACGTCGGCTGCGACCGGGCGCTGGATCTCGTACACCTCGAACCAGCCGTGCTCCGCGTCCGCCACGCCGTCGGCCAGCATTGCGTCGTGGTCGTTGGCCAAGGTATAGTCACAGAATCCTCCCCAGCCGCTGGCGTAGCGCGGATCGGAAAACGTGAAGTTCAGTCCGCCGATGACGCGATCACCGGGGCGAAAGGTCCGGACTTTCTCGCCGACGGCGGCGACGATCCCCGTGCTCTCATGCCCCAGGATCAACGGATACGTGTCGACCCCGGGAAAATGTCCCTCCACCAGCTTGCCGTCGGTGGCATTGCACAACGCCGCCAAGTCGGTCTTGACCAGCGCCTGGTAAGGGCCGGGGGACGGCGTTTCCAGTTCGACCAGTTCCAGCTTTCCGGGTTCCACGACTGCGACAGCACGCATGAAGGATGCTCCTTGGTTAGACTTCGGCAAGGCCCGCCAGGTCTTCGTACACCTCCACCAGCGCCTGGTAGCTGCGATCGAAGATCGGCATGATTCGCTCATAGACGGCTTGGCTGGCGGGGTTTGGCGAGACCACATCGTCCACGCGGACGAAACGATCAATGACATCGAAACTGTCGAACACTCCGGCCGCCACCCCGCCGACGACGGCCGCTCCCATCGAGGTCGCTTCTTCCAGAAAGTTTAGCTTGCGGACCTCGCAACCGTATACATCGGCCAGGATCTGACGCCACACGGCGCCTTTGGCGCCGCCGCCGATCACCGTCACCGCGTCGATCGGGACATGCTGACGAAAGATGTTGACGATGATCCCCAAGTTCAGCGAGATGCCTTCCAGGACGGCCCGCAAGAGGTCCTCGCGGCGGGTGGCCAGACTGAGCCCGATGAAGGCTCCTTTGGCCTTGGGATTCCAGCGCGGCGTGCGTTCGCCGAGCATGTACGGCAGGAAAATCAACCCGCCGGCGCCGGGCGGCGAACTCTCGATCTGCCGGTTGATCAACTCGTACACGTCCACGCCGGCTTCGCGCGCTTGCTGCTGCTCCAGCGTGCAGACGGTTTCCTGCAGCCATTGAAAGCTGGAGCCGGCGGCTTGCATCGTGCCCGACGGATGCAGGTAACCCGGCACGCAGTGGGCCCAATTCATGGTGCGCATCTGGGGATCGACGATCGGATGCTCCACCGTCAAGGCAATCCAGCTGGACGAACCCAGATAGTTGTAGGTCGAACCCGGCTTGACGCACCCGACCCCGACGCCGGCGCAACTGCCGTCGCCGCCGCCGACCGCGACCGGGGTGCCTGCCCGCAATCCGGTGGCGGCCGCGGCTGCGGCCGTCACCTGGCCCAGAATATCAGTCGATGGCCGCGCAGGAGGAAACAGACGGACATCCAGTTCCGCCAACCGCAGGACCTCGTCCGACCAGCAGAAGCGGTTCAAATCAAACGCATTCGTTCCCGACGCATCGCTGTAATCCGTGGCCACCTCGCCGGTCAGTTGCAGGTTGACGTAGTCCTTGGCGCACAACGTCTTGTCGGTACGCCGAAAAACGTCCGGTTCGTGATCTCGAACCCACATCAGCTTTTCGAGGGAATAGCTCGCGCTGCAGCGGTGACCTACGATCCGATAAAAGTCGGCCATCCCGATCCGCTGCAGAATACTGACGGCCTGCTCCTCGGCCCGCTGGTCGCAATAGATGATACTCGGCCGCAACGCTTGTCCCTGGGCGTCCACCGGCGTGCAGCCCATCATCTGGCCGCTCAACGCGACGCAAGCGATCTGCCCCGGATCCATGTCCGCGATCAATTCTCGAGTCGTCGTGCAAATCGCTCGCCACCAGTCGTCCGGTTCCTGCTCGGCCCAGTTGCCGTGAAAGAACCGCGTCGGATAACTGCACGTCCGACTGGCCACCAAGCGTCCCTCGTCGGTGAACAGCGTGGCCTTGTTGCCGGAAGTACCCAGGTCGTGAGCCAGGAGGTAAGTCGTCATCGGCGCATCAGTCCTCGATTTCCAAATACGACAGCGTATACGGCTTGTCGTGCTTCGTGTTGACCTTGTCCGGTCCCGTGACCATGTCAAAACAGCTGACGACCAGTTTGCCGTCCCACAGGATGGGCTCGCCGGGTTGGTCCAGGCCGCCGTCGTCGCCGTCCCCGTCGGGACTCTGCGCCAACACCGTGATCCGCCCCTGCGGGTCGACCCGGCAGACGGCGTTATTGGAAAAGTCGGCGACGTAGACATTGTCCCGGGCGTCGATACAGATGCCGTCGGTGGTCCGCATCTTGGCGCGAACCATCTTTTCCTGAAAGTCCGGGTCGGACATCGGCGTGGCGAAATCGGTCTTGGCAAACACGGAGTTGCCGGTCACTTGGCCCGCCGCATCGAACGTGACCTTGTGCAACGCGCCGTCCCCAAAGTTGCCCACCAGCAGATTGCCTTGGCGGTCGAACACCAAGCCGTCGGCGCCGTACTGACAGTCGCGGTTGTGCGTAACGAAGGTCACCAGCAGGTTCGGGTCGTCCAGGGTATTGCTCACCACCACCCCGCTGTCGTCCAGCCGAAAGCGATAGACGCCGCTCACCAACAGCCCGTCGTCCCGGCGGATTTTGGGCAGCAGACTGACGGTGATATAGACGTGGCCCGCGTGGACGCGAACGCCGTTGGGGTGGCTGATCTGCTGTGCCACTACCGTCGTCCGTTCGATCCGTCCGTCGCGAATTCGCAGACGCAACAGACGGCCCTGATTGAGTTCTCCGTCAGGGCCGTTGCCGGTCGGCCAATTCTGATTGTCGCAAACGTACAAATCGCCGTCCGGGCCGAAGGCGATACCCATCGGATACGCGTGGCCGGTCTCGGCCAGCGGCGGCACGTGGACCCACGGCGTGACGCGGCGCTGGCGATCCACGCGAATCAGGCAACCCGGCTGCGCCGTGTCGGCAAAGTTGGGACAGGCCACGATCAAGTTCCCTTCGGCGTCGATCGCCATGCCGTCGGGCGTGGGACACGTGTCCGGCAGCGACACCAGCAACCGCGGTCGCAGGCGGCCATCCTGGGCAAAGGCGGGGGCGGCAAAAAACAGGCCGAGCAGCGCGAGGCAAATCACGCAACGGGACACGGAGCTTGGCGGTCGAATCATGGCGGTGTTCCTGGTTAGACGGAAGTGTGACATGAACCGAATGTAACTGAGCCGGCACCGCTTTTCCATCCCGCATCCCAAGACACGCATCCCAAGAACTTGTGCTCCCGCCAGAAGCCGCGGCGGACGGGTGTCGCCTTCCGACGCGGGGGCGGCGGTTGTTGGAGTTCACGCTTTCGCGTGTGCGGCGTGCGATGCCCGCCGCAAAAGCCAGGCTGAAGCGTGAACTCCAGCGAGATTAACGCCTTTGCAGGGGCCGGGTGGGGCGGCGCGTCGCCCGCCCCACCCGCGCCGATCGGTCGCCGCGGATGCTATGGCGCTGCGGCTTTTGTTTGAGTGCGGAGCTCCTGCGCCCGGGCCTTTGCCGGGTCGCCGACGCCCGAGTCCAACACCTTCTGCATCGACTCGGCCACGGCCTTGGGTTGGCCGGCCGCCAGTTTCGCAGCGATCGCCACGGCGGCATTGGCCGCCGCGTCGCGGAGCGCGGGTTCGTCCAGCCGTTTCGTCGCTTCCGCGAGCGTCTGCGGCGAGGGAATCCGAATCAGAACGTCGAGGGCCAGTCGCCGCTCGTCGTCGCGCAGCGCGGCCGCCATGGCCGTGTGGTACATGGCCAGACGCTCGTCGTCCGGCACGACGAACTGCCGGGCGATGCGCAGGTAACCGCGCAGCGCCCGGATCTTCAGGCTATTGTCGGCCGCGCTGCGGGCCATCTGCAGCAGGGCCGGCGCGGCGTCGGGGGTCATCCAGTCGCCCAGCTGCTGGGCAGCCGCACCCTGGACGGCCGCGTCGGCCGATTTCGAGGCTTCTGCAACGGCGGCCAGCGCCCGCGCGCCGCCGATGGCGCCGAGCGATTCCAACAGCTTGCCCTTCGCCGGTGTGCCGGCTTGCGACATGGCCGCGTCCAATCTTGCCGCGCAGGCATCCCGGTCAGGCATGCGACCGGAGGCCGCCTTCAGCGCGTCGCCGGCCGCCGTCAGCTCCTCTGGGCTCTTCGCGCGAACGGTGCGTTCGATCAACCAGGCCAGCCCGGCAAAGTCGATCGTGTCGCCCAACGATTTGAAGGCTGCCGCACGGACCGAACCGTCGGAGTCGTCGGCGGCCTTGAGCAACTCGGGCACCGCGGCTGCGATTCCTCGCCAGCCGGCCAGTTCGATCAATGCCAGCCGCGTCTTTCCCTCGGCCTTGGCCAAGCGCGCGGCAAGATCCGCATTGACCTGGTCGCCGGGCAGTTCTTGGAGCGCCTCGGCGGCTGCGGTTGCCAGGTCGGCGTCAGCCTCGACCGCAACGGCCAGCAGGACGGGCACGCACGAAACATCGCCCTGCTGCCGCATCGCCCGGATGGCCGTGATACGCACGTTTTTCGGGCCGCGCTCCGCCGCTTGAGCCAACAGGCTCACCGGCGGCCGATCCTGCCGATCCATCAGCGCGAGCACCAGAAGCGCCTGACGTTCCGCCGGCAACCGCTGCAACTCGGCCACCAAGGCGTCGGTGGTATCCCGGCCGGGCAGCTCGCGGGCCACCCACAGGCCCAGCGCGAAGCCAGCCTGATCGTCCGACTTCAACAGTTCGACCAATTGGGGAATGCCGGCTGCCTTGCGGGCAAGGATCACCCCGCGCGTCGCTTCGAGCACGCGCTGGGGAGGCACCTCGGCGGCGCGAATTGCATCGAACAGTTGGATGGCTGCGGCGGCGTCGCCCGACCGGTCGCTTTGCTCGGCGCACAAGATGCAGCCTTCGGCGACTGCGGAACGCACCGTTGGCGGCGCGGCGGCCATGGCCGGACCCTTGAGAAATTGTGCGAGCACGGCCGACGCGGCGGCATCGCCGATACGGCCCAACGCCACGGCTGCGGCCACGGCGACCTCGGCATCCGCAGCGGTCAATTTCTGCGACAGGACGTCAACGGCCTTGGCGTCGCGGCGCATGCCGATCGAATTGACGACGCCGACCAACAACCGGCCCTGCAGCTGGGATGCCGCCTGGCGCAGCGCCTCGTCGGCAGCCGGATCGGGAATCGCCTCCAGGGCGATGCGGGCCCAGGCGGCCAGTTGCTCGTCGGTCAACAGGGCCGCAAGCGCCGGAACGGCGTCCGCGTCGCCGCACCGCGCCAAATGCTTGCAGGTGATCGCTTTATCCGCCGACGGCGAGTCCGGCGACTCGAGGACCGCAAGCAGTTGTTTCTGCTTTTCCGCCGGTGTCTGCTCGGCGCCGGCAAGGCCGATCGGCTGGAAGACAAACGCCGAGAGCAGCGCCGCGAGGCAGGCAGCCCTTCGAACAAAACATCGACACATATCTCGATTCTCCGTGAAGTGCAATAATGGATTGGAAGTGATTTTGGAAAAACTCGGGAGGAACGGTTACATCCGCCAAGGCTCGCGCAGGGCCTCGCCGCGCAGCCGATTCGCCTCGTCGTCACCGAGGAACACGTGCTGCTCGGGATCATACTTCAAGGTACGATCGAGGAAGATGGCGATGTTGGCGGCGTGGCAGGCGATGTGCGAGTTGCACGCCACGTCGGCATTGGCGACCGTTTGCCCGCGGGTCTTCACGCAATCGAGGAAGTTGCGGACGTGGAACGTGGCGGGGTAGCCGCCGATCTCCGCAACGCGTTTCCCGGCCAGCAGTGCCGGCGAGCTGACCACCAGCCGCCCGGAATCGCCCGCTTCGACCCAGCCGGTTTCCCCCTCGAACCGCACGGGGCACGATCCCAGCGGGAGCCAGCCATCCTCGCGGATCACCAACTTGGCACCGCAGGCGTACACAGCGGTCGAGCGTTTATCCGGCGTGCGGGGGTGGTATTCGACCGGCGCAGTATGATCGGCGTTGGCGGCCCATTGGCACAGGTCCACGCAATGAGACCCCCATTCCAGCACGCCGCCTCCGACCATGCCGCCGCCCTTTTCGAACTCGCCGCCTCGGTTGGCGATCTCCGGATGGTACGGACGCCAGGCCGCGGGCCCCAGGTACAGATCCCAGTCGATTTCGGCTTCCGCCGGTTGGGGCTGGGCAGGCAGCCAGCCGCTCGTTTTCACCGAATTGTCCCAGGGTGACGGATGCGCATGCACCGCCGTGAGCTTGCCAAGCTTGCCGGTACGAGCCAGTTCGACCGCGAAGGCGAAATGCGGCAGGCTCCGCCGCTGCGTGCCCGCCTGGAAGACCCGCGCCGTACGACGGAACGTCTCGGCCAGGAGCAGACTCTGAGCAATGTTGCGCGTGCTCGGTTTTTCGCAATACACGTCTTTGCCGGCCAAGGCGGCCACCATCGAGGCCGAGGCGTGCCAGTTCGGGCCGGTGGCGATCAGCACGGCGTCGATGTCGGCGCGGTCCAGCAGTTCGCGGAAATCCGTGTAGGTCGCGCACGCGGTGTTGCCGTACTTGGTATCGACGATGTTCTTGATCGCCGCGCGGCGATTTGCTTTCGCATCGGCGATGGCGACGAATTGCACGTCGGGCTCGGGCAGAAAACAGCCGAGCACGTAGGTGCCTCGATTCCCGAGTCCGATGCCGCCGACGATGATCCGATCGTTGGCGGCGACGGCCCCGTCCCTGCCCAACGCCTTGGCGGAAACGAACGTCGGCGCGGCCCACGCGGCGCCGGCCGCTGTTGCCACGGCGAGAAACTTTCGCCGGGAAACGGTCTGACTCCTCTGAAACTGCATGGAAAGCTCCTTCCAATTGGGATGCGGAAACCCCGTGTTGACAAACTCGTAGCGATTTTGCCTCTGACACACAGCCGTGATTCTGGCATTGATTCCGGCCGCTGTCAAACGCCCATCCCCAAGGCCGCCCCCCCGGCGGCGGACTGCTCCGGGATCGATCGACATGCCATGCCAGCAAAGCTCACCCTGGGACGAGCAGGACGAGTTGGTCTGGCCCGATCTGGATGTCGATCCGGATCGTCTGATGGAAGAGAAGACCAACCGCAAAGCAAACGCGCCGGCGGGAAACCTCGCAACCCCGCTACCGCGATCGGCCCTTGGAGCGATGGCCCTTCCTTCACTTGGTGCGGATGGCCCGCTGGATGATCGCGGGCGGGGAGAGCTGCTGGCCGTGGGCAGGCAGCTGGTGGATCCTACGCACAACCTCCATGCCCTTGATGACTCGGCCAAATGCAGCAAATCCCTGGCCGTCAGGGTTACGTCGGCCGCCGAAGTCCAGTTCGGGCTGGTCGCCGATGCAAAGGAAAAACGCGTCACGCGCGGTGTTCGGTCCGTCGCGGAGCATCGAGATCGCGCCATCCACGTGCCGCAGTCCCGTGTCGCAAGTACGTTCCAGTGGGATTGGCGGGAAGAAGTCTTTCTCGCGAGCCGGGGCCCCCGACGCCTGGAGTATTTCGATCTTCACCTCGTCGGCGGGCTGGTTCGCGAGCGTGAGCGTGCGGTGAAATGCGCCGTCTGCGTACAGGCCTTCCAGGGCGTAGCGAAGGAAATTCCTGGTGGTGATCGGGGCTCTTTCCGCCTCCAGTTCGACTTCGATATCGCCTAGCGTGGTCTGGATGAGCAGGTGGGGCTTGGCGACCAACGCCGCCTCGCGCCAGCGGAACCGGGGGACCTTCATGGGATCGAAGCCGGTCAAATGGGCTCGCTCCGCTGGATCGCGGTGCATCGGCTTGCTGTACCGCCAGGGACCGTCGCCCAGCACGTCGGCCACCAGTTTCGCCAGTTCAGGATCGTACTCCTTGAGCTCGGCCCGGGTGTTGACGTGATTGTGCAACGCGTCGTTCTCGCGATTGTTGTCGAACCAGTCCTGTACGGCTTCCGCCCAGTATTCACTGGGATTGGAGCCGGCATAGGTTCCCTCGAACAGGCCGCGCGCGGTGGCATTCTGGTAGGCGGCCCGGAGCCGCCGTTCAAAATCCGGCCCCAGCGCCTGCCCGGCGGTGCCGTGGATGGCGTGGGCGAACTCGTGAATGAGAATGTTCTCGGTCGAATAAGGGTCGTTCGGGTAACATAACAGATTCTCCTCGGCGCAACTGACCACCGGGTTGCGCAGCGTGGCCCCCAAGCCTCGCGCTCGGCGATCCCAGAAGACTTGCGGTCGCAGCTGACGGTGCTCCGGGACGTCCGTCGTGTATTCGTCCCACGCCATGACGACTAACCGCACTTTGTTGGCCGACATCGCTTGCAGGAGATCGTCGCGCTGACCAACCACATGACGTACGATCCACGCCGCTTCACGCAGGGCATGGTCCGAGACGTTGGCCGAGCCGACGATGGGAAAACCGGCGACGGCGATGTGCTTCTGGTAAAACGGGGCAAGCTCCAGTTGTTCCCGGAGCGTCTCCGGCACGGGTCCAACCTGCCACGACGGCTCCTCGGCCAACGAAAGTCGGGAAAGCAAGCCCTCGAGGAGGATGGTCAGAATGCCCAGCCACAGCCAAATGGCCGAGCAGGTCACGCGTTGTCTCGCAGGCTTCATAAGCTCTTTCTCCGTATGCTTCTGCCGTTCATGTCACCCGCGACGACCCGACCCAAGCACCGTTGGCGGTCCCAACACCAATGCGACCGGGAACGCCCGTGCTTGTTTTGTTGTTTCGAGTTCGCTCGGGAGGAAACCCGCCCCACGCTCACGAACCTTTTTTTTCTGCAAGCCGCTTGTCCAGTTGCTTTTCACTCCGGCCCAACCGAAAATGATCCGATCGAGGTAGGGGTTGGGACTCCACCGTCCATCGTCCACTATATTCGCGCACGGAGAAAATAGACATGGGTGACAAGGGAAGCAAAGATAAAGGCAAACGGGAACAGCAGAAGAAAGCCCAACGTACTCCCGAGGAAAAACGGAAACTGAAACGAGACAAGAAAGACAAGAACAAGTAATTGCCTGAGACAGAATAGCTGTCAGGACTCCCGCTTCGGTCGCCCCCGCGGACGGCGAGTGCTGGCCAGGTTCCAACGCACGGCACTGGTTGTGGCGCACGTGTCCGCCCCGAACGGAGAGGAGAAGTGTCCCGTTCCGCCCCTCGTCGTCTTTCGGGCTCTCAAACAGCGGCGACCGAGCCACCGCCCGCTGGAACACGTCGAACACTTCTGTGCTACGCGGGTCGTAAATCACGCGGGGGTTCGTGTTTCGTGAGGAGTTTCGTTGCTATGCACATCGCCCAGATCCTTGTCATTGCGGGGACGCTGATGTCCGCTGCTGCCGATGCCGACTCGGCCGAGGTCTACCGCAATCCGGTCATCCAAGATAACCTGGCCGATCCTGCGGTGATTTTTCATGAAGGCACCTATTACCTGTATGCCACCGGCGAGGTGGACGGGGACAATGGCTACCGCGCCTACTCGTCGAAGGACCTGGTCCGCTGGCAGCGCGGACCGGTGGTCTTTCGGCCTGGTCCGCGGCATGTTTGGGCGCCCGACATCTGGCGCGACCCCGAATCCGGCCGGTTCTTTTTGTATTACACGGTGAACAAGACGGTCGGCGTGGCCGATGCCGACGGACCGCTCGGACCGTTCACAATCCGCCGCCAACTGTTCGACGAGGCCATTGACGCCCACTTGTTCCGCGACGACGACGGCCGGTTGTACTTGTATTACGTCCAGTTGCCGGGGTTTCGCATCAAGGTCCAGCCGATGGCCAATCCGATCGAGCCCTTGGGACAGCCGCAAGTGATGCTGCAGCCCCTGTCGGACTGGGAGACGCGAGACGGACACGTCACCGAAGGGCCTTGGATGATCAAACACCAGAACCGCTACTATCTGTTGTACAGCGGTTCCGGGGCCAATACGCCGGACTATGCGGTGGGCTATGCGACGGCAGACAGTCCCCTGGGTCCGTTTGTTCGTGCCGAACACAACCCGATTCTGCAGCGAGGCCCGGGCCTGTTCGGCCCCGGGCACGGCTGCGCGATTCGCGATTCCGCGGGCCAATGGTGGTTCGTGTATCACCAGAAAGACACCGATCGGCGCGCTTGGGACCGTTTCGTTTGTCTGGACCGCCTGCACTTTGACGAGCAGGGGCGCTTGCACGGGCGTGCGACGCGCGGCGAGCCGCAGTCTGCGCCCAAGTAGGCGGTGCCCGGATGAAAAAGGGGACTGGCTCCGCAAGGGTCGTCCCTTCGACTCAGCAAACCTGGGACATGTGTGGTGCCTGTCCCTTTTTCATCCGGTTTCCCTTTCATTTCCCCTCGGAGACCAGTAACATGGCATCGCCACAAGTCGATTTGGTGTTGGATGTCCGCGCCGCTTTGGGCGAAGGCCCGGTGTGGCATTCCTGCGAGCAGCGATTGTACTGGGTGGACATTACCGCGGGAAATGTCCACGTATATGATCCTCAGAGTGACCAGGACTTGGTTTACAGCGTCGGTCAGATGGTGGGCGCCGCGGTGCCGCGACGCGCGGGCGGACTGGTGCTGGCGACCCAGAACGGCCTGGGGACGTTCGACCTGGAACGTCGCGAGTTCTCGCTGCTGGCCGCGCCGGAACGGCACCTGCCCGACAATCGCTTTAACGACGGCAAATGCGATCCGCGAGGACGGTTTTGGGCGGGCACGATGAGTCTGATCCGCCAGGCAGGGGCTGCCAGCCTGTATTGCTTGGACATCGACGGCACTGTCCGGCAAGTGTTCGGCGGGGTGACCACGTCCAACGGATTGGACTGGAGTCCGGACCAACGGACGATGTACTACATCGACACGCCGACGCTGCAGGTTGCGGCGTTCGACTACGATGCGGATTCCGGCGCGATCTGCAACCGCCGCACAATCATCACCTTTCCGCCCGGCATCGGCCGTCCCGATGGGATGACGGTCGACGCCGAAGGCCGACTGTGGATCGCCCATTGGGACGGCGGTCGCATCAGCCGCTGGGATCCGGACAGCGGCCGTCAACTCCAAGAGATTTCCTTGCCCGTGGCCCGCGTGACGTCCTGTGCCTTTGGCGGTGCCAACTTGGACCGGCTGTACATCACCACCGCACGGCATGGGCTGACAGACGACCAGCTGAGCGCACAACCTCACGCCGGCAGCCTGTTCGCCGTCACCCCCGGGGGCGTCGGCGGAATGCCTTCGCACGAGTATCTGGGATGAGCGGTTAAGGCGAATTAACCTCTTGACTTCATCCTCCCGTTGTCCCCACAATAGTCTTGCCTTCCTAACTGTTACAGCTTGACCGGTGCGTACCGGCCGATCTGTACTTCCTCGTATCTCCCGAAAGGACCAAGAATGACATTCACACGACGTACGTTTCTCCAGCGAGCTGCTGCCACGGCGGCCGTTGCTCCCTTTGTTTTGCCGTCGCGGATCTGGGCGGCGGAGACCGCGCCCAACTCGCGGCTGACGATGGGCTTCATCGGCATGGGCACGCAAAACCGCGGCTTGTTGGGTGGGTTCATGAACAACGCGGACGTCCAAGTCCTGGCGGTTTGCGACGTGGATACCACACGACGCGATGTCGCCAAGAAGCGGGTGGACGAGTATTACTCCAGCCGGGACGCGGGAAGCGGCCAGTGCGCGGCCTACAACGATTTCCGCCAGATCATCGAACGCAAGGACATCGACGCGGTCTGCATCGCTACGCCGGATCATTGGCACGCCATCATTACGCTGGCGGCCTTGCGAGCGGGCAAGGACGTGTATTGCGAAAAGCCGCTGACGCACAACATTCATGAGGCCATCGAGGTCATCCGGGCCGTCGACGCCAACCAGCGCGTGCTGCAGACCGGCTCGATGCAGCGGTCCTCGAAAGAGTTCCGCATCGCTTGCGAGCTGGTCCAGAACGGAGTCATCGGCAAGGTCGAGCGGGTCGAGTGCAGCTTTGGCGATCCGGGGGTTCCCTGCGAGTTGCCCGAGGAGGAGATGGAACCGGGTTTGGATTGGAACCTGTGGTTGGGACCAGCGCCGATGCGGCCGTACAATTCCGTACTCAGCCCGCGGGGCGAACACAAGCACTTTCCCAACTGGCGGGCCTTCCGCGAATACGGCGGCGGCATGGTCACCGACTGGGGCGCCCATCACTTGGACATCGCCCAGTGGGGCTTGGGGATGGACGACAGCGGCCCGGTCGAAGTGCTGCCTCCCGAAACGCCGGGCGCCAAACGCGGTGCGAAATTGGTCTATGCCAACGGCGTCACCGTCGAGCACCAAAACGGCTTTGGCGTGCATTTCTACGGGACCGAGGGCGAGGTCCAGGTGAACCGCGGCCGATTCACGCTCAAACGCGGTGACCAGATGATCGCTTCCTTTACCGGCAGCGACGAGGACAAGCAGAAGAACACCTCCTGCGCCGCCCAAGTCCAGATCGCGGAACGCGAGTTCCTGCAGGATGCCAAGATCAAGCTGTACGACAGCAAGAACCACCTGGGCAATTTCCTGGACTGCGTCAAGGAACGGAAGAAGCCCATCACCAGCGAACAGGAAGGTGGACGCACGGTGATCTGCTGCCACTTGATGAACCAGGCTTATTACCACAGCCAGAAACTCAAGTGGGACCCGAAGAATTTCGCCTTCGTCGACGGCGGCGGCGATCCCGCTTGGCTGACCCGCGACTATCGCGGTCCGTGGAACGTGTGAGCGACGCTGCAATTCTGCTGGACATTGCGGAGCGGCAGCCGCTCCGCAATGTTCTGGTTGAAGCGCTTTGGCCGTTGATCCCGGTCGCTTCGGGCGAGGGCCCGTTTAGGACGGCTCTCTTTTTCACGGCCGACTCTTTTCGGGGGGGAGGGCTCCGATGTACAGATTTCAATTTTCGCGGGCCACGCGTCTTGCCACAGCCATGCCGTTTCGCCGCGAAAATTGAAATCTGTACGTCGGAGCCTTTCGACGTTCTACGGCGTTTTTCCCACGCAGTACAAGTGCCGCGTGGTGCGGATGAACAGCTGACCGTGGGCGGCGACGATCGAAGACCGCACCATCTCTCCCTGGGTCGGCTCGTCCATCGGGATCGTGCGGAGTAGTTGGCCGTCCGCCGCGCGAAAGATGGCCACCTGGCCGTCAAAGTTGATCGTGTACAGCTTGCCGTCAGCGGCCAGCGGCGAGGCTTCGTATTTGGCGTTGCCCGGCGTCGGCACGGTCCACTTGACCTGGCCCGTTCGGGGCTCGACGCGCGACAGGTTCTTGCGGACGTCGCTGAGCACGAAGAAATCGCCGTCGTAAAAGGCAGGCGTGGGAACGTCGGCCGACACCTCCCTGGCTTCGCGGCTGACCCACGCCAGGCAATCGTCGTCCAGCAGACCGCTGCCGCCCGCTCGCACGGCGTACACCGGATCGCGTTTGGGAGCGCAAGCCAGAATGATGCCGTCGCCCGCGACCGGCGAGGGTACCAGTCGCCAGTGCGGAATCCGTTCGGGGTTCCAGGTGCCCCAACGCCACAGTTCTTTGCCCGTCTCCGGATCGTGGCCCGTCAAATCATCGCCGCCGATGACGAGCAATTGGGCCACATCGCCGACGGTGTACGGGATCGGTGTCGAGAACGCTTCGCGCGATTCGGCGACCGCGCGGCTGGGCCGCACATGCCGCCACAACGTCTTGCCGGTAGGCGGATCCAAGGCCAGCAGGTAGGATTCATTGAACCGGCCTGCCAGGCCGCGGCCTTCGACGGGCACGTCGCGCTGCAAGACCTGGACATACAGTTTCCCGTTGAACAACAGCGGGCTGCTGCTGAACGTCCAGAGGAAAGCGAACGAGCCGTAATCCTCTTCCAAATTCCGAGCCCATCGCTGTTGGCCGTCCATGCCGTAAGCGACCAACTCGCCGCTGCCAAAGAAGAAGAACGCCAGCCGGCCATCGGTCACCGCGGAGGCCGCAGCGAAGTTGCTGCGATAGTCCTTGCTGATGCCTTTGGCAACATCGTGCTGCCACAGAACCTCGCCGGTCTTGCGGTTCAAGCACATGGCTTGCAGCATGTCCCGGGCCGAGTCGGTGCCCGTCAGCAGGACACGATCCTCCGAAATCACCGGAGTGGAAGCGGCCACCCCCGGGAGAGTCACGCTCCAAGCGATGTTTTCCGTCCGGCTCCATTCTTCCGGCAGCCCTGTTTCGTCGGTCGATCCGTTGAAAAACGGCCCCCGCCACTGCAGCCAATCGCCGGCCGGGAGTGGCGACACGCAAATCGACAACACGCAGGCGAATAAGAGATGCTTTGTCATGCGATCTTCATCCTCACAAAAATGGTCCCAAGGCAATTTGCACCGTCCGACGGCCACAACTCGATCTGCAGTCCCGCTTCGGACGACGTTCGATGACACGTTGATTCTTTCGCAAGGTACCGTCTGGGCAAGTTCCGGTCCACCCATCGTCCGTCGATTTTCACCGGATGTTTTCGACTCCGAATCGACGCTCGCGAGCGGGATTCCCGCTGTCCATCGCCGATCACAGCGAGGTCCGTCGTCGCTCCTCCGCGGCATCCAGGCCGATTCGCGGCAGATCCGGCGGGTATTTCAGGCCGTGCCCAAGTCCTGCGTTTCAGGTCTTCAGCCCGCTCAAATCCAGCCCCAGCGGTTGGTTCTCGCCGATCAGTTCTTCCATCGTCACGCAGCAGCGGCGGGTGGCCGCTTCGCGGCCCAGGACCGCGGTCAGCGCGTCGTCGCCGGCTTGTTGTACCGTGGGGTTGTCCCAACGCTGCTGGACGATGTTCTGATAAAAGGTCGCGATATTGCGGATCGCGCCTTGGTCGTACAGGCTGACCACCTGGCCGCCTCCATAATGCTTCGGGCCGCCGCGCAGGAATGACTTGCCGCGGTAGCTGATCGTGGCTGTCGCCTGGTCGCCATAGGCGGTCAGGTCCAGCGCCCATTCCAGCTGGTTTCGCAACGACTGGCAGCGGTGAGTCCACAATACGCCGTCGTCGAATTCGTAGGTGATCAGGTACACTTCGCGATAGTCGTCCCGCGGATTCTGCCGACGGCACAAGGCGCGGCCGATCGCGCTGGCCGGACGGCGGCCCACCAGCCACAGCACGGCGTTGATCGAGTGGACGGTGTTTTCGGTGATCACGTCGCCCGACAGGGCAATGGTGCTGAGCCACCGGCCTTGGCGCAGCCGATCTTCGACCGTCGCCACCGGCGGTTCGCCCCACGGCGGCGAGAACCCGACGCTGTCGACATGCGCCAACTGGCCCAAGCCGCCTTCGTGAACGCGTTTGACGACCTCGATATTGATGGGGTCCGTGGGCAACTGGTAATCGACCAGGAAGCACAGCTGTTTTTCCGTTGCCCGCTTGCCGGCGGCCTGGACCAGCAGCGCCCCGGGCACATCGATGGCCACCGGCTTGGCCGCAAACACATGCACACCCGCCTCGACCGCGGCGTGGGCATGCACGGGGTGGAACCGGGGCACGTTGATTACCGCTGCGGCCTCGACCCCGCTGGCCAGCAAACGCTGGTAGCCGTGCAATCCGGAGAAACGCCGTGCCGGATCGACTTGGAACCGCTCGCCGGCCCGCTGCGCCAGATCGTCGAAATAGTCGGCGATGGCGTGGATCTCGTAACCGCCGTGCTTCTGAAACAAGTCCGCCAGCCACGAACCGCGGCCGCCACAGCCGATCAGGCCCAGTTTGATCTTCCGCGCGGGCGGACTGGCTTCGACCGGGGATTGTTCGGCAGCCCAAACGGCGGCCGCGTCGGCCAGCGGCGCCGCGGCGGCTACGGCCGCCGACCGCTTGAGGAATTCGCGCCGCGAGGCCTTGCGGAGATCCACGGTTGCGTTCATGGCTTGCTTGTCCGTCGGTTGGTTCATGGCAGTTTACTCCAGCTCGCTTGATAAAAGTGTTGGCATCGTTCTCGAAGGCGACCGGAAGAAAGAAAGTACCCCGAAGCGTAAGTGAGGTATTCCAGCAACGGATTCGTCCCTCGCTAACGCTTCGGGTTCCTGGGGGTCAGTCGGTTTCTTCCTCTCGCTAGGGTAATGTTTTCTCGCCGGGCGGCGGCGGAATCACTTCCGAATCGGGCAGGTTCTCGCCGGGCGGCGGTGGAGGCGGCACCGCGAGCTTGGGCTCGCTCGCTTGCTTTCTGCTGCCGCCAAACAAGTTGTTGAAGAACGGCAGTTCGATCTTCGGCTCCGTGGCCTTTCGCTGCATGTCCAGCGTGGCGTGAAGTACAAGCTGGTCGTGCTGCATCGTCAAATCGGCCTCCAGGCCGCGGAACCAGGCCAGCAGCGGCGCACGGTACTCGTCGAGTGCCGCGTCCGCTTGGTCCGGCCAGCCGTCGGAACTCCATAACGTGATCTGGCCGGGCTGCTCTGTCAAGTGATATTCCCCGCCCAACGCGCAGATCAGTCGGGCATCCAGCAAGCCTTCGGCTGCTTCCAGGGCGCGGTCCCGCGGCACGCCCAATTGCTGGGACAGGGCATGCAACAGCTTGACGTTGCCCAGCGAGGCTTGACGGGCTCGCGCATAGGCCAGCGAATTGACCCAACTCTGCAATCTGGCCTGAGAGACGTCGCCGATCCGCAGGCGGACTTGGGCGTCTTCGTCCGCTTCGACGACAGCCAGTCGCGGCGTGACGTCGGCCAGCAATTGAGGATCGAAGGCCAGTGCGGAAAAGGCGTCCCATTGGCGACGAAAGACGCCCAGCGGCAGTTGCGAGTAACCTTGGGCGTCGGGCTGCGAGCCGCCCAACCCCAAGGGCAACAAGTCCAAGAAACCCGGCTTGGGCCAAGCGCCCAGATAACCCGGCGTGGTTTGCAGCCCCCTCAGCGTCTGCAGCAGACCGCCACCTGGAGCAGCGGCCAGCGGTGGGGTGTCCTGCACGCCCAGGAACAGATGATGCGGGGGAATCGAAGGCACTAGCAAGCCGCCCTTGACCGCCGCCTGCAGCGTGATCACATCGCCTTCGGCCGGCTGGATCTGAACCCGCGTGGGCCGTCCGAGCAGCGACGTGATCCAGCCATACTTCTGCTCGGCAAACGGCGAGACCTGGGCGTCGATCACCAATCGCTCTCGGCCTTGCCGATCTACGGCAAAACGTTGGATGCCGATGATCAAGGGATCCATCTGCCGCCAGGTCGTGGCAGCAACCTGAGTCAATTCGGCGAACCGCGCCGCCTCGTCGCGCGTGACGCCGCTCAACGGCACATCGGGGATCGGCGTCATACTACCGCGCGGACCTCGCAACGAATCGACCAGTTGCCCATCCGTCTCCGCGGGCCCGCTGCCGTCCGGCCGCCGGCCGAAACCGGTGGGCAAGAACTGGCCTTGAACCAGATCGGTGATCGTGTCCGCCGGATACCCCTCGGTCCGCGCGGCCCAGCGGGCCAGCTGGACCAGTTCCAGATCGGTCGCAGCTTGCAGACGGCGGCGGAGTTCGATCTGGTACTGCGGACTGAGCAAGCCCTGCTGAAACGCGGAAGAAAAGAACACGAACACCGAATCTTGACGACGGGTGGGCATGAGCGACCGCGCGTGGCGGAACTCGCTGCTCGCTCCCAAGCTGCCGGTGCCGTCGCGCACCTCGAGAAACCGCTCGACGATCGCCTGCGACGTCGTCACCAGGTGGTAATCCCCGTCGGCCACGTAGTAGGACCGCAGCCGGTTGTCCGGCGTGGCCAGCAGGGTCACGTCGCGGCTGCCAATCTGCACGGTCTGCAACGTGGCTCCGCGATCTTTCGCGGCGTTCAGTGCGGTGTTCCGCTGACCGGTCAAGTCCCTGGCCAGCAGTCGCGTATTGCGTGCTTGAAACAACATCCCGACCGCCGCGCCTTCGCGAAGAAACAGATCGCGGCCGATCAGGGCCACGTCGGCGATCACCGCCGGTCCCAGCAGGTCTGCCAGCGGCGACGACTCCAAGGCCAGTTGCTGCTGCATTCGTTCGCCCCCGCGGTCGTCGAAGCCGCGGAGTGCGATCATACGTTCCAGATCCCCGCCGTACTCGCGCTGCAGGTTCTCGACCCACAGGTAGTTTTGGAAACTGCCGAAGCGGATATAGAAGCACTCCTCCGGTACCCGCATCGCCAGGGGCTCGATTTCGACCTCATCGCCCGCAACGGGCGGCGCCAGCGGCTGCCACGAAATCTCGTCGGGCAGGGGCTGGTCGGCCAGTTCGTCGGCACGATAGCCAGCCAGGTTCGTCTGCCGCAGCGTCTGCAGACGGAGACTCTCTGCGCCCATCACCAGATCCAGCACCTTGAGCGGTTCGGCGCGGCCGGACGGGGGAACGCGGTCGAGCAACGTCGGCTGCAGCCCTAATCGTCGAGAGAACATCGATGTCAGGTACGTCTGGACGATCGGCGGATAATCGCCGTCTTGCGTTTGCTGCCGGGCCGACGCGCTGTACTCGCGCCACCAACGCTGCAGCAGACGCTGATGCCCGCGAGGATTGGGCGTCAGACGCGGGACAAGGCGGTACGGGCGCGGCGAGGGCGTGTGGAGGGTTAAATCCAGCGGCTGATCGCCGGTGAACAGGAACAAGACGTTTAGCACATTTGGCAGCATGTTGGGCGCCGCCGCGGGCAAGTTGTCGCCCAGGATCTCGCCCAACAGACGCAAGACCCGGCCTTCGGTGAATACCGGATACAACGCCCGGCCGTGGGCTTCGGTCAACGCAAAACCGTCGATCTCGGCAGCGGCGGAGGCTTCGCCTGCCGTCAATGTCAGCGTGATCAAGCCCACGCCGAACGGTTCGCCCACGTGGGCTTCGCTCTGGGCCCGCGCCGCGGCGGTCAAGCCCAGCATCAATCCCATCGCCAGGCCGGCCGCGGCCCGATGGATACACAACGTTCGCTCCCTGTCTCTTGTCATTCTGCCCTCTCCCTCCGTGATCGCCTTGACTCTCGGAGAATTGTAGCCGACGAATCGGCTGGAGGAAACCTGCTTTCCACGGAACCTGCTTTCCACCGAGAATTGACGGACCGGAAGATCGGTCCTACATTAAAGGGCATCGTTGCCGGGGCTGACAGCCAACGCGAGCCAAGTTCAGGAGGTTTCTTGTATGCATCGCCGTGATTTTCTCATTTCAGGCGCCGAAGCCGCTGTGGCGGGAGCCGTTGTCTCGGCCTGTTCTTCCGCCGGCCTGGCGGCCGTCAGCAAGGCGAGTGCGGCGGATGTGCCGCCGATCCTGCAGCGTTATACCGCCGAAGATCACCGGCGGCGACTCCAGAACATCGGGGTCTGTCAGCGCGCGATCCGTTCCTGCTTGCGAAAGCACTTGATCACCAATTACTTGCCGGCCCAGTGCGGCTATAACCTGGGCGAATACCCCTGTCGCGAGCCCTGGGATCCCGGCGAATACGACGAACTCGAGTTGGATCGGCTCAAGGAGCACGGCATCCAATTGATTCAGGTCTTCGACGAATGGAACGACTCGCTGCGGTTGTTCGGTGGTGACAAGTACACGGCCCTCAACCCGACCGGATTCCGGCGGTTCATCGACATGGTTCACCGCCGCGGCATGAAGATCCTCACGTATGCTTCGACCTGCTTCCTGCAGCGGACGGATCCGGATTTTCGCCAAGCGTGGTCGCGTCAAGGCGACGATCTCTTGCTGGGCTACTGGAACATGGCCCGCTGCTCGCCGGCCAGTCCCGGCTGGCGAGCGTTCTTGCTGCCGCGAATCGTCGAGATCCTGGACACCTACGAACTGGACGGCATCTATATCGACGGCGGATACGTCCAGAATTTCCGCCAACGCCTGCTGACGCCCGCCGCAGACGAAGTGGCTGCGTTCGACGAGACGGCGGAGCAAGACGGGGCCTTCACGGACCTGCTGGCCTTGATCTATGCCGAGGTCCAGCGTCGCGGGGGAATTCTGAAGCTGCACGTCGATGCGGCCGATCAGCCGCGAACGGCGGGCCTGAAAGTCTACGATTATCTCTGGGTGGGCGAGGGCGTCCAGCAAGTGGATGCCTTGCGCGAGGCGGTCAAGAACCATCCGCCCTACGTCGTGCCCTGTATCGACATGAGCTTTGCAAAGATCGAAAACGCCGACCAGCCGTACTTGCACGCAATCCCCTACATGCAGTTCCCCATTCTTCAAGCCGGCCGCCCGTTTACGGGCGAACGGGGCATGATTCCCGGCGTCCACTACGCGGCCGAAGACTTCTGGGTGCGGCGGTGTCGCGAAGCCTGGAATCACTATCAGGCGAATCCGCAAGGGCCCTACACGTATGGCGGTTGGGACGCGGTTCCGGAACGCCCGGAGACTCGACCCACGCACGCCCGGTGGCTGAAGCAATACTTGCCGATGGTCGAAGACGGCACCTGGGCTTGGCTGGAGGTCGGAGACTCGGACCTGTTTGGCGGACCGTTGCCGAACGAGACCGTGGCCTCGGCGTTCGCCAATCGCGAGCTGTATCTGGTATTGGCCAATTATGGGCGGAACCCGGCCGAAATTGCCACCTCGGACGCCTATGCGGCGGTGGACAGTCCCGGCGCCGCGGCGGCGAAGCAGTGGACGCTTCCGCCGCGGTCGCTCAAGATCCTCCGCCGCTGGTGATCCCCAACTCGGAGATTGCCAACGCGATCCCCGTCAGACCTTGTCGGCCGACGGACAGACGAAACCTTCGCGGTACTCGCGGCCGACCATCGCCGTCGCTTCTGCCGAATCGGGGAAGACCTCGGCGGACGGATCGAACTGCAGCAGCGGACCGATCGAGATCGGGTACTTGGCCAAGTCCGTGCCGTTGTCCGTCAAGTGCCGCAGCGTCCGCTGGAGCGTGGCCGCGTTGTCGTCACAGCTCTTGATGGCGGCCAGGATTTTTTCCGCTTCGCCCGCCGATACTTGATGGTTCTCGCCCAGGTAGTACGAGATGTTGCCGAGATGGGCCAAGGCTGCCGACAGATGGCCTTCGCGGACGCCGGCCGTCAGATCTTCGGGCTTGCGGCTGATGCAGGCGTCGATGAAATTTCCGTAGTGATCGCCGCCCCCGCCAAACCGTTTGATGGATTTGAACTCCTTGTCAAAGGCTTCGCAATCCGTGTACGTCCGTTGGACCAGGTAGCCCTCGCTGCCGTAGAACACCACCCCGAATTTGCCGCCGCTGGCGCTGCCGAACAAGCGATTCAGTTCCTCGTCGGCCGCGTTGTCCACCGACAGGCCGCGGGTCTCGAACACCAGGCACTTGTCGCCGTAATCAAAGATCGACACTTCCGTATTCGGCGTATCGCCGGCGTCGATGTAGCTGTCGTCCTTACGTTCCGCTTGATAGCCCAACCGGCCGCCGTAGGAGATCACGCTGCTGGGGTGCCGATCCATCCCCAAGCCCCAGCGGGCGATATCGAACTGGTGCGGGCCTTGGTTGCCGGAATCGCCGTTGCCGTACAGCCGCTGCCAATGCCAGTCGTAGTGGAACTGGGGCCGCGTGACCTTGGGCGTCGTGAACGGAGCCGGTCCCGACCACAGGTCGAAATCGACTTCGGCCGGAACGGGATAGTCGCCTTTGGCACCGATCGACTTGCGGCGTTTATAGCACAGGCCGCGGGCCAGTTTCACCGTGCCGATGCCGCCGTCATGCAGGAACTGCATCGCCTGGCGGACCGCCGTATGCGAGCGACATTGCGTTCCCGTCTGGCAGATGCGGCCGTACTTGAGCGCCGCCGCAACCAGCGACGAACCTTCGGCGATGTTGTGGGAAAGCGGTTTTTCGAGGTACACGTCTTTCCCCGCCTGCATGGCCCAAATGCCGCTCAACACGTGCCAGTGGTTCGGCGTCGCTGAACCGACCAGATCGACCGCGGGGTCCGCGAACGCCTCGCGCATGTCGCGCACGAACTTGGGCTCGAATCCCTGCTTTTTGCCGACCTGCTCGCAACGGCTGCGACCGACTTTCTCGTCCGGATCCACCAGGTACAGGATCACGGTGCGGGGATCTCCGAGAAAACCACTGATATGATCGCCGCCTCGGCCGCGAACGCCGACGATGGCCACGCCCAGCTTGCCGTTGGGATCTTTGGCCCGGGCGATGCAAGGCACCGCGGAAAACGCGGCCGTAGCGGCCAGCGACGATTGCAGGAAACGACGACGGGTAACGCGGGACATGGACGACTCCTTGGATGGTTCAGGGGTTGGGGGGTTATGCGGGAGAGAACCCCGTCGTTGGGCGCCAAACGCGTGCGATGCGCCGCGGGGGCATGGATTCCCACTTCTACCAGAAACCACGTTAGCACGGGGCCGTCCCAAAGTAAAGCCGCCCGGGGCCCCGACAGCGCCGGGCGTTCGTGTGTCGGGGCGATCAGGCGTCGACCGTTCCGGCCAGCGCCGCTGCTGCTGAACACAACGTCAGCCAAGGGTCTTTCCCTGTTTTTCATCCAGCGTCGTCTTCCGACGTTCTTCCAAACCGTCAAGACGCTTGGGCAACTGGCGATGGTCCGTGCGCTGGGAGCAGGACGTGACGGTGCTACGACATCAGCACGAACGCTCGCGTGACCGCCGTGGCAATCCATCCGGTCGCGGCCGCCAGGGCAGCCGCCAACAACACACCGGCGCCCAGCACGCCAAGGATCTCGACGGCGACAAGGCTGCCGATCAGGCTCCTCGATCCGCCGATCTTGGCGAGCGTCTGCATTTCGCGCCGCCGCAATTGCAGCGAGAGCACGAACACCAGCGTCATCGTGGCCAGCGTCGCTGCGCCCAGGATGATCGCGGCCAGCAGCACGTAGCGGCGGACCGTGAGAATCGTGCCCAGCAGCTCCTCCATCACCGCTGCCGGTCGGACGATCTGAACCGCTTCCTCGTCGCGCAAATAACGGCCCTGCAACAGGGTCTCGGACCGGGTGTCGTTTGGCAGCACGAGGACGCTGGTCAAAGGAAACCCGGCGGGATTTCCGTGAAAGTGAAACGAAGCGACGTTGTCCGGCGTGATTTCCTGGTACTGGACCACCGACGCATTGGCGACAATCCTGCTGCCTTCGGTGCGCAATACGCCATCGGCCGCATCGGGACGCCGCAGATCCTGGTGCCCGTGGGCCAAGCCTTCGATGACCCAGGCCGTTTTGACGTCGGCGAACACGGCCAGATCATCGGGCGTGCCGGTCGGGCGGAGCACGCCGGCCACTTTCATTTTCAGAGGATAAACGCCCGCCAGGTCGAACACGTTTTCGGAGGACGACAGCACGTGCCCTCCCGACGCCACGCCGGCGGATCTGGCGGCCGTGGCGCCCAGCACGCACTCGCCCAACATCGTCATGGCGCGACCTTCGGCCAGCTCCAGTCCGCGGAATTCAAAGTACTCCAGCGTCGTTCCGACAAGGGGGCTTTTTCCGGCTCGGAAACGCGTGTGCAGCGGAATGGCGCGAGCTAGCTCCGAATGCCGCACCCGATCCACCTCGGCATACCGGATGCTGGCCGGCGGACGAGACTCGAAGTACAACGCGTTGAGCACCAATTCCAAGGGGCTGCCCTTGGCGCCGAGTAACCGCGGCGTCGCTTGCGCGCGCGTCGTTAACTCCCGGACACTGTGGCGGACGACGATGTCCAGCGCCACCGGCAGGTAGACGATGGTCGTCACGGCGGCCACCAGGACGATCGTCTTGACCTTGTGATAGGCCAAGTAACGCCATGCCAGATGAAAAATGCCGGTCATGTCGGGAACACCACGTTTAATCCCCCTGGCTCCCACCCGGTTCGTACAGTTCCACCTCCCAGATGCGGCTGACGTCGATCTTGGTGGTCCGCACCAGCAGACGCAGGCGGCTGGTCGTGATCGGCTCGAATTCGACTTGCCAAACGACCTTCCGATTACCCGCCGTGTCGGTACCGGGGACGTCCTTCCAGTCCCCGGCGACAAACGCCTGCAGCACGAACGACTCGATCGGCGCGACGACTTGGCCCCCTTCGCAATATCCGGAGATCACGCGGGCCGCGGCGATTCGCTGCGGTTGCTCCCAACGGAAATCGACCCAATTCGGCGTCTGCGCGTGACTGAGCCACCGCAGCTCGTTGCGCCGCACATCGGCCAAGCCGTCGTGGATCAACGCGGCCGGCGAAGCGTCGGGATCCTTGTCGCCGGAGGTGGCGACGACCGCCGTCCGCGCCACGTTGCGGCCGACGTTTTTCAGTTCAGGGAGAGCGACCGGCCGGCCGACACCAGCGGTCATCAAGCCCTGGAGTTGTTCGAGATACTCGGGATAGACACCGCGGGGATCGATGCCATGTTGTTTGCACAACGAGGCCGCCATGCCGACGATCTCGCCCATACAGCCGCCGGTGCGCATCACGCGAGTGGCGCCCAGCGCCTGGTGGGTCACGCTGATGTCGCGGCCGGCCATGAACAAGTTGGCCACGTTCCGCGAGTACAGGCAGCGGTAGGGGATCCAATACGGGCGCGGATACTGGGTGTAGTACGCTTTGGCAATGAAGCCGTCGCCTTCAAGGCCTTTGATGACGTAGCGGGGATCCGCCAGGTGCAGGTCGATGGGCCAGCCCGTGGGAACGCAGCCGTCGGGGAACTTTTTGCCTTCCAGCAGGTCCTCTTGCGTCAGCACCACGTCGCCCAGCAGGCGCCGCGACTCGCGTTTGCCGGAAATGTGCGCCGCCCAGTTCAGCTGGTGGTTGGGATAGACGCCATCGACGTTCTTGAGCGCGTCCCAAGCGCCGTACATCGCTCGAAAATTCCAATCCCGAATGTACTCGCCTTTGCCGATCGGATCGTGATCGAAACCGCTCTCCCAGTACCAGCCACCCAGCGACAGGATCCCCTGTAAATCCTTGTTGCGGCCGGGAAAGGGTTTGTCGGACAGATCCAAAGCCCACTCACAGCGGGGAAATGCGGTCGGCTGACCGGTGTCGATCACGTTCCATAGATTGCAGCGTCCCATGTGGCCCGGCAGCGTCATGTCGTACTCGGCGCCAGCCAGAAACCCCAGCGCCCCGTCGCCGGTACAATCGGCGAACCACCGTCCGCTCAGCCGGTACCGGCGACCGCTGTACGTGTCCTGGGCGATCGCCGCCCGAATCCGGCCCTTCTGGAACTCGGCTGCATTGACGCGGCAGTCCAGCATCAGGCGGATGTTCTTCTCGGCCCGCACCAACTCGAGCTTCTTGTCGTCCTCGTACAGTTCCGCCGTGTTGTCCGGCCCATAGTGCGCCGCGCGGCGCTGTTCCAGTTCCGCCACGATGTCGCCCACACGCGGCCAGGGGGCGATGTTACGTGCGCCTTGCAGCCAGACGCGAACTTCGGAACTGTTGTTGCCGCCCAACACCGGGCGGTCTTGGACCAAGGCCACTTGCAGCCCCAGCCGAGCGGCAGAGACGGCGGCGCACGTGCCGGCGATACCGCCGCCGACGACGACCAGGTCGAATTCGCCGACCGACTCCGGTTCGTCCGGCAAGCCCAACAGCCGCTGGCGGAATGCCGCCAACTCGGGATTGGCGTGGGGTGGTTCGAGTCGCTCGTCGGTCGTGAACAGCAAGGCGTCACAGCGGCCCGCGAACCCGGTCAAGTCGCGGAGCGCCAGTCGCACCGTTCGCTGCGCGATTTCCACCTGCCCGCCATCCTGCCAATGCCAAGCGGCGCCCTCCGTGCCGAAAACGGTCTCCAAGGGCTTGCCGTCGACCAACAGCTGAAACCGGCCCGGCGCGCCGGGCGCGTTCCAGCTCGCTACCCAATCCCGCGTACGAACCCACACGCGATAGTTTCCCGCCGCGGGAAACTCGACCGTTGTCGTCGCGTCTGCAACCGGTGCCCCCAGCCCGTGCGCCAGCAAGAACGGCGATCCCATCTGGTCCATGAATTGCGGGTCGTGAACCCAGCCGCCGAAAGTTGAAAACTGTTCGGCTTCGACCAATACCGACGGCCACTGATTTCCGGCGAGCACGGCAAACAGAAACAAGTGGATCATGACTGCTCTCCTTGAAATGCAGCGATGCATCGCCGCAAGACGATATCCCCGTGCTATCGTGATTCGATTCTTATCATCCCCGAAATTGGCCAGGGACAAAGAATCCCGGGAAGGCCGACCAGTATGTCCACTGCGCAGGTTTCCGACAAGGTGGCACCAGTCTGCGGTTGCTTGAGCGGCGTGCGCCCAAATCGAATTCACCAGTCTATTTCAGCGATTCGCGGAACAGCGATTGCCAGGCACCTGGGGCGGTGCATTTTGGGGAGATACCGTTGCGTCCAGCATGGCGATCACGCGCAGATGCGGCTGGTCCTGCCAAAAAAGACAGCTGGCAGCCTGTGCTACGGAACATTGGGAAAATGGGAAAGGCGGGAAGGAATTCGCGAAAATCCGGGTTGAAACGCGCCGGGGAAACCGATTGCAGCAGGTTTGTCGTTGGTGCCGATTTCTCAAGTTGTTCCGGCAGGTTCGACCTGGGCGCTCGGCAATTGGACGTATCTCGGCACCCCTTCGTGCGAGCGCCGGCGGAATGGCTGGCCACGTGCCGCCTGCGCCACGGGTTCCTATCGGAAGATGGAGGATGGGAGATGATTCCTTCGACCAGAACTCGCTCAGCGGCGATGACTATCGCGATGGCCGCACTATTGCTGAACGGATGCAATGGTCTGCGGGAGTACGTCCACAACGGCTGCAAGGTCGGGCCGAATTACTGCGTTCCCGACGGCCCTGCGGCCGCACGGTGGATCGAGGACGCGGATGGGCGTCTGCGGCAGGACGCGAGGGACTTGAGCTGCTGGTGGAGCGTGTTTCAGGATCCCGTGCTGGACGAACTGATCGCCAATGCGCAGGTTCAGAATCTTTCGCTTCGCGAAGCCGGCTTCCGCGTGCTCCAAGCTCGAGCCCAGCTCGGGATCGCTCGCGGCAACTTGTTCCCGCAGTCGCAGTATGCGTCGGGAAGCGCACGGCGCACAGGCACGCCCGTCGGTCCCCCGATGCCGTTCACGGTCGAGTCGGAAGGCGCGACCTATCAATTCAACCTCAGCAGTGGAAACAACTTTGTCAGCCAGTGGAATGATGGCTTTAGTTTGGCCTGGGAACTGGATTTCTGGGGGCGATACCGCCGCGCAATCGCCTCGGCGGCAAACACCTTGGAAGCATCGGCCGCCGGGTACGACGAAGTGCTGGTGACGCTCTTGGGCGACATCGCCGCTACCTACGTTCAGATCCGCACCCTCGAAACACGCATTGAGTTCGTGCAGCAGAACATTGCCGAGCAGCAGAAGATCGCCAGGATCGTCCGGGAACTGCACGAGATCGGAGATCCGCGGCCGGAACGCCGCCTCCAACAGCCGAGGCGATATCACGTCGACCAGATTGAGAGCATTCTGGCCCAGACGGAATCCGCCGTCCCGCAGCTCCGAATCGAACTCCGGGTGGCCTGCAACCGGTTGTGTGTGTTGTTGGGCATCCCGCCTCAAGACGTGCAGCACGAACTCGGGCCGGGTCGGATTCCAACCGCGCCCCGCGAGGTGGTCGTGGGCATTCCAGCCGACTTGCTACGTCGGCGGCCGGATATCCGCCGCGCGGAGCGTCAAGTTGCGGCGCAGGCGGAGCAGATCGGGATCGCCACGGCGGAGTTCTTCCCCAGCATCACGATCTCCGGCACGCTGGGCTATTCGGCTCCGGAATTTCAACAGTTGTTCACCAGCCAGGCACTCAATGCGAACGTTGGCCCTTCATTCCGCTGGAACCTCCTTAACTACGGCCGCATCCTCAACAACGTCCGTGCCCAGGATGCGCACTTCCACGAGTTGTTGGTGCGTTACCAGAACATGGTCCTGCAGGCGAATGCCGAGGTGGAGAACGGTCTGGTGCAATTCCTGCGCGCCCAAGAGCGAGCCGTGGCCCTCGACCGAAGCGTGGCCCACATGCAACGTGCCGTGGCCGGGATCGAAGGGGCCAGGGAACTGCGCGGCGCGGACGCGAATCAGATCGCGATCATCACGCAGACCAAAGTCCAGCAACAGGATCTGCAAGCCCAATCGCACGGTGAAATCGCTCAAGGCCTGATCCAGGTGTACCGGGCGCTCGGCGGCGGCTGGGAGATTCCGCCCCTTCCCAACGCAGCGATGCCGAGCGAACCAAGCCCTGCCGACTTGCCGCCTGCCGAGGTATTGCCGACACCTTCGGGCGAGGATCCTCACGCTGCCGAATCCTCGTCTTCCCCGCGGATCGTCGAAGACCAGGTTACAGGTTAAGACCTGACTGCTGCTCGTTCTTGCCGCTTGGCCCCTGGAAAACACCCCAATTACCAAGGTATGCCGCGCTACATTCGTTGCGATTTTGGTGAGGACTGATAGAATGGATTAATTGCGAGTTTGGGATTGCTCAGCTCGCGGCCTTCGAGGATCTGTCAGAAACAAGCTGAGTTCTGATCCGTAAGAAGCGGGTTCTATCCAAGACAGTGCCATGCTCACCACCACGCGGAGAACTGAAGTGAACGAGAACATTCGAATGCGATCGCGGCGGAGACTCCACCCGAGCACGGTCAGACGGCTGCGGTTTGAGCGTCTTGAGTCGCGCCAGCTTCTGGCCCAAGCCACCTTGGGCGAACATCATTTTCGCGAAGATGGTTTTGTCCTTTCCGGCACTTACAACTACTATCTGCTCATCCCGAGCACCTTCAGCGATCGGATGAACAACGCCAGCTACAGCAGCAGTGCAGCCCACGTCGCGTGGACAAGTCCCGATCAGGGGACGGGATCTTTCGAGGGCACTGCGGGCGGAAGCGGATACAGTCGGGTCTATAGTACGACGTACAAGAATTGGTATGACTGCGCCTCTTACACGCACAGAGAAGAGGGCCAGTTCGATTTCAGCATCAAGGCGTCGCAGTCGCTACTCTCGATTACGAATTCGGTGGCAACATCGACTGGCTATACCTACTACCGGAACACAAACCCCATCTCGCATTCGGCCTGCGACCAACCCAACCCGGCGCCCGCACGGTTCTTTAGCGGCGTATTCGATGGCATCTTCGATCCCGCGAACCACACCGTCGCCGTCGACTATGCGCAGGATTCTCCCCAGGTCGATATCACTGCTCCGGCCGCGTCGATCAGCTGGACGGGGCAGGCGGCAACAGACTTTGTTCTGAACCTGCTTCCCTACCAGCGCGACATCACACTGCCGCAGGACTGGTCAGCGGTTGAGCAGACATCATCGAGTCCACCACTGGACATGATCGACGTCGCGCACGGCGGGCTGAAGTTCACCGTAGACGTTACCGGCAGGCCTGCGAAGACCTCCAACGTAATGGAGCCTGTGGCCAACGTCCGATTGTTCTGGGCCACTTCAGATGTCGACACCGGCGGCGCCGAAATCCCGATCACGTCGCCCGACCCCGTCGGAGTCTATTGGAACAGTTCCCAGTTGGAGGTCACCATCGAGCAGTTCCCGGTGCGGCCGCTCGAGGCAACGCACGTAAGAGTCCTGGTTCAGCCTGCCAGCGGCATCACCGATGCCGACCTCAGCAATAATTCTCGATACCTGCGGATCGTGGATTTCCAGGCATTGGACTCGGCCCGCGACCCTATCACCGAGGACACGTTCATCGATGGTCAGTCTGGCACTGTGTTGCACGCCAGCGATACTTCCGATCCGAACGTCCGAGTCTTTGGTTACGACCCGCATTCCAAACTCGGAATCGCTGTGCAGATCATCAATGACGAGGGTGGCTATGTGTACGATCCACGACAAGTGGCGAGCATCCAGGCGTTGGCGCAGGGCGAGACGGCTTCGGACGAAATCTACTTTTGGGCGATCAAGCATCAGATGACAGTCGACGCCGCCACGCACACGATCACCATATTGGGTGTTAATGATCCACCTGTCGCGGTGAATGATTCAGGGGCCACCACCAGTGACGAGCCTGTGGTGTTTGCGGCTGCCATTCTGTTGGCGAATGATTTCGACATCGATCACGGAGACCAGCTTACGTTGCGGTCGGTGTCGGACACCAGTTTGCGCGGGGCGGTCGTTGGAGTTGTGCTGGACGGAACACAGCAGGTTCAGGAAATCGTCTACGATCCCCGCATGTCGGAGGAGTTGATGCAGTTGGCGGTCGGGCAGCAGATCGTCGATGAGTTTACCTATGAGATCGTCGACGGACATGGGGCCAGCGCCACGGCGCGCGTGCAGATAACGGTGACGGGGCAGGGCTTCACGATCAACCAGGTGCAACCGCAGTTGGTCCTCGTCGGCGAGCCACTCGACCCGATCGCCCTCGTGCTGACTAACGCCGGCGGTGATGCCAGCGATCTGCTGGTGACGGCCGCGGCCTCCCCGTCAGATCTGGTCGCAGCCGGCGGCCTGCAAGTTAGCGGTACGGGCGACACGCGCATGCTGACAATCACCCCCACGACGGGGGTCGATGGCAGAGCCTGGATCACCGTCACCGCCTCAGATACTCTAGGGCGTTCGGCGACGATGGGTTTTCCACTGATCGTCGGCGTCCAGGGGGATCGGGACTTGGACGGCGTGCCTGACAGTGAAGAGGATGCCGCGCCCAACGGCGGAGATATGAATGGAGACGGTATTCCCGACAGCTGGCAAGTCCATGTGGCGTCGCTACGGGGCTACGGCGGCCAAGCCTATGTCAATTTATCCGTACCGCCAAGACACTTCCTGGCCCAGGTTACTCCGGCCGAGAGCCCTTTGCCCTCCGGCCCGGCGGCTAACGCACAATTCCCAATGGGGCTGGTCCACTACGAGGTTGTGCTGGAAGGGCCCGGCGCGACCAGCGAGATTACTTTCCGCACGAATCTGGCGACGCCGGTGGTGAATCGCTATTTTCAGCATCAGGATGCGGGAGGCAGCCCCGAAGGCTGGCAATTCTTGATGCACGATACGCGCGACGGCGCGCGTGTGTATGCCGACCGGATTGTGGTGACTTGCCGGGACGGCGGTCGAGCGGACCAAGATGGGAGCCAAAACGGGCTCATCCTTGGCAATGCCGCTTTGGCCTCCGTCGACCATCCTTGGCAGAACCTGCGGCCCGAGGACGTAGACAACAACGGCATCGTGTCGCCGCTGGACGTATTGATCCTGATCAACGTGCTGAACGCTGTCGGGACGCACGAATTAGGCGAGCGTCCCACCGAGGGCAACGTATTGCCTGCCTTCCTCGATCCCTCCGGCAACGACTCGCTCGAACCAGGAGACGTCCTCCAAATCATTAACTACTTGAACGCTGCGTTCGCTGGTGGCGAAGGTGAACTCTGGGTAGGAACAGAAACAGGGACGCTGGCTCCCGCTGCGGACGCTCTCTGGCGTTCGGACCCTCTACATCAAGAGGTAACTTTAATACCTCGTTCGAGGATAATGGACGGATGGGCGTCCCGACTGCCCGGTCGATCGGATTCCGCTTGGAGTGATCGCGTCTTCGAGCAACACGGGGAAGCCTCGTCCCAGTTCGACGAATTGTTCGACGAGCTGTTTGACGGACTGTTTGACGAACTGGGTGCTGCTGCGATCGACCACGTCCCGACCGGTGGAAATGGCCTGCCCTCCACTTCCGCAGCAAAGTCGCCGCGGTGAGAGCGGAGCAAAGGGGGACGGGGGCAATACTGTTCGGCCCGGTAATTGCTTACAGGGTAGCGGCGGAAGAAACGGGAGCGAAGTCGGACTGTCGAGCGAGGCCGGGGACTGTCGGAATGGCAGGCGGAGCCGGAAATTCGGATCGGCAGGCAGTGCGTAAGAACGGGAGGCACGCCACGGGCTTCCGAAGCCGTTGAGCACGGCTTAGCGCACAGCGGTGGTGACGCGAGCCCGACGCGCTAGTGAGGATGGTTGAGAAGAAGTCCCGGCGGGGGCCAGGAATGGCAGAGACGCCTCGCGGCGATTTCGCGTGTGGCGCGCGAAGGGGAACGACAATCGCACCGCGCTGTCGCGTCGGTCTGCCTGGCCCTGCCTGGTCGCTGGCGGCAGTACGTCACGATCCGGGGCACTTCGGCGGAGCGGAAGGTAGTACTCCGCGCAGCGTAAACGGTCACCCGTCAGAAGTCGATCGTGCGCGTGGTCGTCAGGCTCAGGGCTACGTGGTGTCTTGGGGCTTCAGCTTCTCGATGTGCTTCAGCAATTCTGCCTCGGTGGCCAGCCCCAGGAAGTAATAGCAAACCATCTCATAGGTCCGTTTCGTCGCCTTGCGGCCGGTCCACAGGCTGATCAACATACAGGCGATGATCGCGCAGTAGGCTTGCAATTCGATCCCGTTCTGGCTGTGAAAGAACAGATGCCGACAGCCCATGATCTGCTTGAAGAATCGGAAGAACAGTTCAATGGTCCACCGAAAGCGGTAGATCAAACTCAGGATTTCCACGGGTACATCCAGCAGGTTGGTGGCGATCCGCAGCACGCCATCGCTGCCGGGACCGCTGGAACCGCCCCGGTACTTGCCACGGCTGGTGTGCGGCGTCGTCCGGACGCAGACGACGCGGATCGAATGGTCCAGCCGTGCGTCGGCCTTGCCGTTGGGGAACTGCACGGTTTGGTCGCTGAGGACGCCCGCCGCCCGGTCGGCCTCGGTCAGAGGCCGTTCTTCGATGACCTCCCAGGCGCTGTTGTCGCGGAGGCGGCCGACGTAGCTGCTGTTCGCTTTGGCGATCCGGTTGAAGAGCGCGAACTTGGCGTAGCCCCGGTCGAATACGTACGTGCGGTCGGCTTCCACCGCCCGATCCAGCACGGCTCGCTCATCGTTCTCCCCGCCCCCATCGGGCGTGACGTCGATGCGGGCCGGCACGAACTTGGCCACTTCGAAATGCGTGTGCAGCCGCCACTTCACCAGGCCGCTGCCGGTCTCGTGTTTGAGCCCCATGGCTTGGACCAACAGCGGCAAGGCGGACAGCAACGTGCCATCCACCAGCGTCAGCGTGCCCGGCACCTCGGCCAGCCGTCGATCTTGCCCCAGCGGCTGCAGTTGTTTACCGAGTTCTTCGATGATCGGCTTGAGCAGGCGGGCGTCGAAGACCCGGGACGCTTCAGACAGCGAACCAAGCGACACGCGTCCCACACCCAAACGCTCCTGGAGGCTCTCCAGTTCACTGGCCTGCTGCAGGCCCCGCAGGCTGTCCACCACCGGATTGAAGAGGGCCAGCAAGAGAAGCAGGCAGAGTTCATCGTAGTGGAATTCGCGGTTCCCGGCCTGATCGCGTTCGCAGCCCACGTCGTGCAGACGCTTCAAGAGCGGCGCGAGCTTCTCGAAGCACTTCAGGCCCTGCAAGTCGGAGGCCGTAATTGGCCGGCGTTTGGGCCGGCCGCGTCGTTTTGCGGGCGCCTCGCCTGGCTCCGTTCCTACTTCGGTCCCGGCCGGAGCTGGTACCGCCGGGACGTTTTCGCTTTGTTGCCGGCGCCGAGCCTGTTCCAGTTTCTTCTGCCGTTGCCGACGTTCTTCCTTCGTCAGCGGCGGTTTCTCGTCGACCTCGTCCACCATGACGTCCTCCTGCCAAATTGACAGCTTCCATCTGATGGTCGAAAAGGGCTAGCTAGCCGCGTGCCAAACCGAAAGAAAAAATAGGCCAAATCTCGTGCCGAACAGTATTGGGACGGGGGTCATTAAACTCGGTCGGTCCGTTGGGCGTCGAGTTGATGCGTCGCGGGCATCGGGTCACGATGGTGACAGGCTCCAAAGCCGTGCCGATCGCAAAACAACTGAATCTCCCCTTGTACGAATTGAAAACGGACGGCATTCGTCGGCCGGGCATGGCTCAGCCAGCGAAGTGGTTACGTTCCAAGTCGCCACCCAATCCCGCGTGCGGACCTACACACGATACGTGCCAACGGCAGGAAACTCGACCGTCGTCGAGGCCTCCTCGACCGGCACACCCCGCCCGTGAGCCAGCACGAAAGGCGAATCCATCTGGTCCATGAACTGAGGATCGTGAACCCACCCGCCGAGACTAAAAGAGTCAGAACCGGGGGAACGACGGAAGCCGGGGATTCGAAAACCCATTTCTTTGAGGCTCTTGGGGGATTCATCGGTTCATCTCGGGGTTTTCCTGGATTTCTTGAAATTATGGGTAGTATGGATTGAAGTGGCGATTACTTCTGTTAGCATAAAGTTCTTGTGTTCTGGTAAGATGCGCAAGTCGATTCTTTTGGGGAGGTGGGGTATGACGCGGCGGCATTTGAGGTTTGAGCGGTTAGAGCAGCGCTTGTTGTTGGCGGGTAACGTCAAAGTCGCCGTAAGCCGTGGCAACTTGACGTTGACGGGCGATTCCCTTCCGGCCGGGAATCAAATCGAGATTGCTTATGAAAATAATGCGTACGTCGTGACGGGATTGAAAGGCACGACGGTGGAGGGGCAGCCGGCCAAGATAATTACGGAGGTTAACAAGAACATCACGGTGGATCTAAAGAGCGGCGCCAACGAAGTGGAGATCCGGGGCGACGCGGAGGGCGGCTCGCCATTTCTGGTACTCGGGGGCTTGACCGTCAGATCCGGCTCGGGAGGGGCCGTCATCATCATCAGCGATGCCGAGGTCCGCGGCAATGTGTCCATCACCACGGGCAGCGGGAGTGATCAAGTGTTGGTTACGGGATTGACCGCACCGCCGGTTCGTAACGGTCGAGTCTCCATCAACACGGGGTATGGGAATGATTCGGTGGGAGTCGTGGACTCGACGATTCAACGCAACCTTTCCATCTCGACGGGCAACGGGAACGATCTCGTCGGTTTGGTGCGGGTGGACACGTCGGGCAGCATCGCCGTCAATGCCGGCGAGGGCGCCGAAGACTTGATCGGCATCGCCGGTGTCACGTCCGGGAATATGACCCTGGACGGCGGCAACGCTGGTCGGCGGTCTCGGCCCGGGGATTCGACGATCGGCGTGACCGCCAGCGTGATCACGGGGAATCTGACAATCAGGACGGGCATCGGGGATGATACCGTCGCCATCGGAGACCACCCGGATCTTGGCGGTCAGATCGAGCAGGTGTTGGAGGAATTGGGTCTCGATCTCGAAGTGCCGACGGGCGAAGTAAAGGTTACGAACACCCTCAATATCGCGACCAACAACGGAGATGACGAGGTATGGTTGCAGAACGTGAAGGACGTGGCGCGGTTGAACGTCAACACGGGCAATGGCGACGACGAGGTATGGTTGGAGAACTTGACAAACGTGGCGCGGTTGACCGTCAACACGGGCAATGGCGACGACCGGGTTGGCGTCGTGGATTCGATATTCCAGGGTGATATCAACATTGCCACCGGAAGCGACAACGACCAAGTTGGTCTGTTTAATGTGATCGCTCTTCATCGTACGATCACCGTGAATACGGGCAACGGCAACAATGGACTCGACGTGATCGGGCTCGCCGGTGTTGAAGCCAGGAATGCAGTCTTGAACGGTGGAAACACGGGCACGCGGGGGCCATGGGGGGCGTCCAGCATCGGTGTGACCAAGAGCACATTCACGGGGGATTTAACGATCCGTCAAGGGCATGCCGCGGACTGGGTCGTGATCGGCGATCACAACGAATTGGAAGACGCATTTGACGAATTGAAGGATCCGTTCGGTAACCCGATCCAGGTGGAGATGGGCACGGTCTCTGTGAATGGCACCGTCAGAATCACCACGAACAGCGACGGGTTAACCAATCAATTCGGTGATGGGGTCCTGATCGGTGACCTGACAGCACTCGTGCTGCGTGTAGATACCGGTTTGGGAAACGACCGAGTGACGATCCGGAGTAATGTCGTCGTAACCCAGGAATTCGACCTAAGGCTGGGCGGCCAGAATGACACGTTGCGGATCGAAGTTGCCCCCGATGTCTTCCTGGCAAGCCTGCCGGCCAAGCGGCTCATCGATGGCGGCGCAGGAACTGACACGTTGCAGAGCAATCCGGTGTTCCCGCAGCCGTTGGATGGAACAGTTTTCAAGGGTTGGGAACGGGTGGTGCTTCTCCCGGTCTAGCCGTCGTGCATGCGGATCCGCGGTTTGGCACGTCTGACACCGCACCCGCGCGGCCCGAGTGACGGGCAGTATCAGCCAATCGTCGGGCGGCTGCGCGGCCTCAAGCGGCCACCACGCTGTTTGCCAGCGTGGAGCCAACGGCTGAAACGCTTGCTGACAATGAGACCTTCAATGAGTAACCGTTCAGACGTGGCGAATGAACTCAGCCCGGACCAGCGTCGTCGCTTTCCGGAACAGATCGTGCGGAAGAAGGCCGAGCTGTCGCAGTCCTTCCCATCGCCTTCTGCACAGCAGCGGCTGAGGAGTCCGGATTGCATCCAGCCCGGTATCGAAGCTGCCAAGTCGCTGGTGAAACTGCACACGGCCGATGCAAAACCGCCGCTGTTCTGTGTCCATGGTCTCGGTGGACATGTAGCTGCCTTCTTGCCACTGGCCGTGCATCCGGTCATTGGACGAACCGTCTACGCGTTTCAGGGGCGGGGTTTGGAAGCGAATCAACGACCTCACGACTCCATTGAAGCCATGGCCACATGTTACCTGGAGGAGATGCGCGGCGTTCAGCAAAGGGGACCCTACTTGTTGGCCGGGTGGTCGATGGGCGGCCTGATTGCCATGGAGTTGGTACGGCGTCTGGAGGAGCTGGGGCAACGGGTCGCCATGCTGATCCTCTTTGATACACATCTGTCCGACGCACAACGGTCCGTGTGTGCGTTGGACGACGCGTCCGTGATGAACTGGATCGCCCCGCACGTGGAAATCCCTCCCGACCAGCTCCGAGCGTTGCCGCAGAAGCAGCAATGGGAAGTGATCGCGGAGCAGGCCAGTCGGTCCGAGGGAATCGATGCCGTCGAGGTTTGCCGACTGGCCAATGTGTGTAAATCACATTGGGCCGCGATCTCGCGGCACGAACCCAAGCCGTATCGCGGAGAGTCGGTCCTTTTCCAGGCGGCCATACCAGATCTCAAGCTCGAAGGGCAATGGAAATCTCTCTGCCCGCGATTCCACGCGGAGCAAACGCCGGGCGATCACTACAGCATGTTGCGTCCGCCGAATGTCGACGCGCTGGCCAAACGAGTCGGTTTCCATTTGTCGGGGCGGGACCGGTGAGGCTTGATGTGGACGACTTCTACTTTCTTTTGCAGGATGCACTCCTCGAGGGCGCGAAATCAAAGATTGGGTCGTCCACAACTCCATTGGCGGCGTCTGCGAAATGAAGCCCTTCTCAACCGGCCTTCGTACTTGCGGTCCGATCCTGCTGATGCTCGGTTCCGCTCCGTTCGTAATCTGGGGAGCCTTATCCGTTTCGAGCAACACGGCGGACATTACCCAGTGGCTGCCAGACGGAAATGACGAAAAGCAACAGTACTGTCGTTTTGTGGAGACCTTTGGCGCCGATAATTCCGTGTTGGTCTCCTGGCCCGGTTGCACTCTCGAGGATCAACGAATCGACGATTTTGCCGACAGGTTGGAGCGGCACGCCAACGGTTCGGCTCCCGATTACCCGCTCATCCGCAGAATATTCTCTGCACGGAGAGCCCTGCAGCAGCTGACGGGCGAACCGTTGCGATTGTCTCGCGACGTCGCGATTCGACGCCTGCAGGGCACTCTCGTCGGTCCGGATTCTGCGACCGGCAGCGTGCTGATCCAACTAGCCAGTTCCGCTCGTCCGGATCAGCATGCGGTGATCGACATGGTTTATGACGTTGCACCGCGATGTGGGGTTGCCCCGGACGCGATACGCGTCGGCGGAACAGCGTACACGGCTGTGATGATCGAACGCGAGAGCGAACGGTCGTTGCGACGTTACTCGGTGCCCTCCTGTCTGGTTGCCCTGGTGGTTGCCTGGTGCTGTTTGCGCGACGTCCGCCTGACCACCATCATTCTGGTAGGTGCCGTGTTTTCCGAGCTGCTGAGCCTGGCCATCGTTTACTACACGGGCGTTCAACTGAACGCGGTCATGATCGTGATGCCCCCTTTGGTATTCGTGCTGACGGTGTCGGGTTCGGTTCACCTGATCAACTACTATCGCGATGCGGTTCGGGAAGCCAACGTTCCATGTGCGGCCCACCGTGCCGTGGAATTGGGATGGTTGCCTTGCACGTTGGCCGCCGTAACGACCGCCCTTGGGCTGATATCGCTGGGAGTGAGCGCCATTGCGCCGGTGAGGATGTTTGGTGTCTACTCGGGGATCGCCTTGCTCGCCTCGCTGGTTGTGCTGCTCACGTACCTGCCCGCGGCCCTGCGGATATGGCCGTCGCGAAAGACCTTCCGGGAGATTCAGGGCATCTCGGTCGATCGCCACGTGCTGGCCCAACGCCGCGCTCGTCGAGTCGGCACGTGGTTGTGCCGGTATCAAGGAGTGTTGACACTGGCGAGCCTGATCGTATTCATCCTGTTGGGAGCGGGCCTTGTCCGCGTGACGACGTCGGTCAAACTGGAACGGTCCTTTCGGCAAACGAGCCGTTTCGTGCGCGACTATCGTTGGATCGAAGAGCACATCGGTCCCTTGATTTCCGTGGAAACCCTGATTCGGTTCAAGCAGACGTGCCGGCTGTCTATGCTCGAACGCATGGAATTGATGGCTTCGCTGCATGCCAGGATTAGCCGCTCGGTGAATGGCGGCGGCGTCTTGAGTCCGGCCACATTCTCACCCGTCATACCCCGTCCCAGGGGTCTGCGGGGCACGGTGCAACGAACCGTGGTGGCACGCAAACTGAGCGACCAGCGAGCCGCGTTTGTCGACCGGGGCCTGATTGCCGACGACGGCGGTGACGAAGTCTGGCGGTTGAGCGTTCGGGCCCCGGCCATGGACGACCTAAACTACGGTTTGTTTGTCCAGCAGTTGCGTCGGCCCGTTCAATCGGTGATGGACGATTATCGTGAAGCCGCTACGGATATCGATGTATCGTACACGGGTTTTTCGCCCTTGATCGACAAGGCACAACAGCAGTTGCTGAGCGATCTGGCGAGCAGCTTTCTCCTGGCCTGTCTGCTCATTTGTCCGATCATGATGATGGTCCTTCGCAGTTTCTGGGGCGGACTGTTGGCCATGGTTCCCAATGTCTTCCCGATCGTGTGCGTTTTCGGTGCGCTCGGTTGGATGGGAATCTCGATCGACATTGGCTCGATGTTGACCGCCAGCATTGCGTTGGGGATTGGCGTGGACAACACACTCCACTTCCTTACCTGGTACTCTCGCAGCTTGCGTGAAGGCTTTAGCCGCATTGCGGCCGTTCGTAACGCGTACCAACGCTGTTCGGCCGCGATGATACAGACGACCCTGATCTGCGGGCTAGGGATGCTCGTGTTTGCTTTCAGCAGCTATACGCCGGCCAGCCGGTTTGCCTGGATGATTGCCCTGCTTCTGCTGGCCGCTCTCTGCGGTTCGCTCTTTCTCCTTCCGGCGCTTGTCGCAGGACCGTTGGGTCGGGCTCTTGAATCCCGACCATGGCGGCTCTGGAGATACGAGCGCCGGCATCTGGCAAACGGGGCCTAACCAAGCCTGCGCGGCGAATGGCCCCGCCGGACACGATGCGGAAGCCGGCGTACGCCGGGCTCCCGTTGGTCGTCCAGGGCTCACTTGCAGCACGACGATCCACGATGGGCGGTACGAAGTGTCACCTGCACGTCACGGTCCCTGAGCGTGGGGGCATCCGGCGTCTTCGGGTGGAAGCGGATCAGAAACGTACATCGCCGTAAAAAAGGTCCCAGCTCGCTCCGGTCTGCCTCAAGGCGTTTCCAGACGAGAGGAAAACTGGCAAGGTCATAGATGGTGATGTACACATCGAAAGCGTCCAGACAGCCTCTCGCAATGCTGATTTGCATTCCCTCGGACTCGGCCAGCGCACCGAACCGGAATTGCGTCTCCGGATTGCCCACCGGCAGGTACATTCGTTCGATGAACTCTCGAGGCAGCCACCGCCGATACTTGAGCGCGACAAAGGCATGATAATGCAGCAATGTGTAGAAGAAACTGCGGCGCCCGCTCAATCTCTGGTAGAACTCATTGGTGTTGTCCGGGACCGAGAGCGACGAGACATGCGGTTGACCATCGACCGTGACCGCCGGCAAGCTGGCCGCGGGTGACGGCTCGTAGTAGCGCAGGATCAGGCAATAGCGTCCCTCGAACAACGGCGGGCTGGTCCAGCCGTCTCCGGCTGCGGGACTCCCCGGTCGCAGTGTGGCAACCGTTCGGTGATCGGGAAACGAATACACGACAATCGTCCAGGCTTGTGCCGATGCGTCGGCCAGTGAGGTCTGCACAGCGAGCGATTGCCGGACGCTCAGCGGCCCCACACGGCCGATCACCGCATGCGTGTTCCAGCGTGGCCCTTCGGTCATGATGACGGGCAGCGCCAGCGAGTGCCGAAACAGGTCCTCGCCAAGCAATTGCCAGCGTGATGCGTCCTGTTTCGCAAGGCGAAAATGCAGACGGGCGATTCTGCGCAAAAAGAATCGTGCACATAAAAACAGTAATCGGGAGGCGATCGCCAATGGTATTTCCCAGACAAGGGACGTCGCGGTCATGTGCTGCCACGCCTTCTCCGTACGGTGAACCCGACAGAAACGTTATGTTGCACCGATTATCGAGTGGCGAGTGGCAGCGTTCGCGATCGCCGCAGCCACTTCGTCGGCAGCCTCGATCGTCAGATGGTGGCCACCCTCAATCACAAGACACTCGGACACCTGTGAAGCCATCCGTGCCCATTGCTCGGGGTGTGCCCGTTGACTGTGTTTTCCAAAGATCAACGTCACCGGCATCGCCAGATCCGCGAGGATATTCGAGGCGAGGTAGTCGCGGGCAAACTCCCAGACACCGCGTGTGCGCAATCGGGCATCCCAGGCCCAGGTCAAGCCGTCCGCGGTTACCTTTGTCGACCGGCGGGCCAGTGCTTCGGCGAATTCCTGGGACATCGCAGGAGCGACTCGTCGCAAGCGTTCCGCTGCTTCGCTTACGTCGCTGAGCGTCGGATGAACCGGGGGCGCGGCCAGATGGTCCAGAAAGCCGGTCAAGCGCTGTTTATGATCGTGGAAATCCGCGTCTCCCAGCGGCGGCTCAACAGCAATCACTCGAGAAATTCGCTCCGGCCGGGCGATGGCCAGCAGGGACGCTACAGCGGCCCCCAGAGAGTGCGCCGCAAGGAGCACTTGTTGGTCGCCCAAATGGCGGAGGACCGCATCCGCATCGCTCACAAAATCGACAAGGTGGTAGGCACAACCTGCAGCGATGTGGTCGGAGCGACCGTGGCCCCGGAAGTCAGGCGCGATTACCCGGAACCCTGACTCGATCAAACGCGCCGCGACATGCTGCCAGTGGGCTCCTTGATCCAGGATGCCATGCAGGCAAAGGACGACCGGACCATCCGATCGGCCCCACTGGCAGAGGCAAAGAGAAAGTCCGTTGGCTCGAAGAAACTCTTCGCGCATCGGGGCGCCGTTCCGCAGTGCGTCGCGGCTGACATGCAGGCTCGTTTGCGATCTGCCGCAGGTGGAAGGCCGCGATGGTCGCCGTGTCTGATCTTCTGTGGTGGCTTGGCGAGTGGCAGCACCGCCCATTCTGTATCCAAGTTGGTTTGCCAGCTCGACGGTCTCGGGCACCAGCGGCCGGGGCAGACGTACGTCCCGCCACGCATCGGCCAGCGCAGCATCAATCCGATCATGGTGGAGAAAATTCGGGTCATCAATCGGCGCCGCACCCGCCACGACCGCCTCCGTCATGCGGCGGCCGTCATAGGGAGTCACCAGGGTCGGGTCATAGCGTATGTCCAAAAAAGCAGCCACGCGCCGCATCTCTCGTTCGGGAGTGCTCACCAGCGATTCGTAACTCAAGGCCAATCTTCGATCCGGAGCGATGGTCTCCAAGAACCGAATCACGTTCTGATTGGCAACCCGCCAGATTGTCTCGGCCAACCAGTACGAATCATGATCGCCGTCGGCAATCAACTTGTCCATCCGCATGCGGACGAGCGACTCGATCACGGATAACGGATGTCTCGCCAGAAACACGTACTTCGCATCCTCGAACCACACCTCGGACCGCTGCAACGTCTCCAGGCTGCCGGAGTAGCTGGGCGATTTGTCTACCAGTCGACGAGGCCATGCCAATGCTTGAAGAAGTCGATAGACCTCGTCGATGGGCCGGTCTTCGTCGATCCATTGCTGGACCTTGCCACGCGCGGTTTCCGGGTTGGTCTTTTGCAGTTCCATCACGGCGCGCGTCAAGCCTTCGCCGAGATGGCTCGTGTTCAGGATCCGCTGTCGTTCGGCCATGGTGTCAAACGGCAGCAGGTGCAGTTCCGGAGGCGCAAACACCTGGGCGTGCCCCGCCAGCATGACACGAAGCAGTGTTGATCCGCTGCGAGGCGCCGACAGGATAAACACCCCGTCTCGAACGCGCGGTCCGGTCAACGGAGGCCGCGGTTGCGGGCGATGGTTCAGTACGTTCACGGACGCCGTTATTCGCTCGGCCGAGTTTGCTCCCGATTTAGCTGGCTTGCCGCGGGGTTCATCCAGTTCGTCGGCCAGGTACGCCGCCAACGCGGTGATGCTTGGTCGTTGATAGATCTCGCGAGGGTAAAAGCTCAATTGGAAATCACGCTTGATGTTGGCGATGACGCCCATCGTCATCAAGGAATCGAGTCCCAACTCAGCAAGGTTGCCGTCCAGCGCGATCGCGTCCGCTTCCAGCTCCATGGCATCCGCGAACTGGCGGCGAAGGTAGATCGAAAGCAGGCCCGGCCGCAAGATGCGCGGTGCGGAGCGGATTTGTTGCGGCAAACGGCCATTCCCATCCAGAGACCGATCCACGGCCTGGCTGGGGGGGACGCGCGCCGTGACAAGTTCGTCCAGCACCGGCGGCACCTGGGACCCTGAACGTGCGACGAATCGGCTCCAATCGATATCCAGCACAACCACCTGGACGGCAGGGGATGCCAGCAATCGCCCGAGAAGCGTCAAGCACCGTTCGGGTTCGAGGGCTCTGACTCCCAGCGCCGCCCATGCTTTCTCCAGGTGGCCGTTGGCGGCCATCCCCGTCTGTTTCCACGGTCCCCAGTTGATGCTCAACGCAGGCAGGCCCGCTTGGCGACGATGGTGTGCCAGGGCATCGAGGCACGCGTTGGCGGCGGCGTAACCGGCTGCGCCCGGCAGGGCCAGTAACGATGCTACGGAGGAATAGGTGACAAAGAAATCCAAGGGACAGTCCTTCGTCATCTCGTGCAGATACCAGGCGCCGATTGCTTTGGCCCGCAGGGCTTCCTCAAATCGGGGCCAGTCTTGCGCCAAGATCTCGCAATCGTCACGAACCCCCGCACAATGAATGACTCCAGCCAGCGGTGGCAAGCGGTCGTTCATCTCACGGAAGAGTGCTGCCAATCGTTGGCGGCAGCCCACGTCCACCTGGCGATGGGATACTGCGACTCCGGCCTGCTCCCATTTCTGCATGGCGGTTCGCGCGGCGTCGCCGGGATCACTCCGCGACGCCAACACCAGATACCGAGCGCCCTGTTGAACGAGCCATTCGGCCGTCAGTTGTCCGAGAGCGCCCGTGCCGCCCGTTACCAGATAGGTCCCGTCGGGACGGATGGTGAATTCGCAGCGTTCTCCGGCGCGGGAGAAGCCATGCTCCTCGAAACGGCCCGTCCCGTCAGGGGAAGAAGCGAACGCCGCGCGCGCAAGGAGCTTGACGTGGCGTTTCCCGTTACGGTAGGCGAGTTCGGATGCGTGACCGCTGCCATTTTGAGTCGTCGTCACCGCGTTGAAGATCGCGTCGGCGGAACCTTCTGCATCCGCCGCTTCAACGTCGACACGTGTGCAACGCAGTTCAGGATGTTCCTGGCAGATGGCATTACCCAGGCCCCATAATGCAGATTGTGCGATGCGTGCCGGCATCTCGCAGGGGGTAAGGGAGTCAACCTCCGAACCAGTGGTGATCAGCCAGAATCCGCTTTGCAAGGTGGCGTGCCGCTCCGCCAGACATTGGACCAGGTACAGGACAGCGCCGCACCGGTTCCGGATTGCGGTCGTCACGTCTTCGTCTCTTTGGCCGACAGCGAGCCCCCGGTTGAGGCCCCACAGGTAGACGATTCCGTCCACCTTTGGCTGGCATGATGCCATCTCGAGTAGCCGCAGCACGTCTTCTTTGGCTGCCGGGCGGACAATCACCGTCTGCCGTGGATGCTCCTCGTAGTCGCCGCCTGCAAAGACCTTTGTACAGAGCGCTCCTTGTGCGGTGAGGCGGGCCGCAAGCAGGTCGCCCACACCTCCCGCATCGGCAAAGATAAGCCAGTGGGGGCTGTTCTCGCCGGGTTCCGAGCCGCCAGCCGGGTCAGAACGCGCGGCACGTGCCGCGTGGTGTTCAACGGCTGGCGTTTCCGCTGACGCTTCCACCCATCGGACCTCGTACAGGACGTCATCGGCCCCTGCTTCGCTGGACGGTCGACGCGTGTCGCTTCCGCGAAGGAGCCGCGGTGGTCTTTCCGGTTCCGTCTCGGCTGCTGCGGGCGTCAACCAATAGCGTCTGCCGCGAAACGGGTACGTTGGCAGGGAAACCCGGCGCCGGGGATAGTCTCGATCGACGCCGGCCCAATCCACGTCGACACCTGCCACATACAACCTGCCGAGCGCGTCAAACAGCGATTGCCAAGCATCATGGCCCGGGCGTACCGAGGGGAGCCACACCAGGTTCCCGGATTCAGCACCCATAGTGCTCATCGCGCACGCCGTTGGCGCCGGACCGATTTCCACGGCGAACTCACAGCCCTCTCGGGCGATAGCATCAACGCCTGAGGCAAACTGAACCGTCTCACGCAGTTGCCGTCGCCAGTAGCCAGCGGCGACAATTTCTCGCGGCTGAACCAGTTCGCCGGTGACGTTTGAGATGATCGGCATGGCCGGAGCCCGAAGGTGGGTGGCGGCGACCTCCTTTTCCCACTCCTCAAGTAGCGGGCTCATCTGGGGTGAATGAAACCCGTAGGACTCGTTCAGTCGCTTTCCGACGATCCCACGACGTGCCAACCGTTGCAGTACGTGAGTCACTGCAACAGCGTCGCCTGAGATCACGATATTCGCCGGACCATTGACCGCCGCGATCGATACCGATTCCGCAAACGGAGCCACGTCTGCGGCGATCTCGTCGGCATCCGCCTCGACCGCCGCCATACATCCGGCGGAACACCGTTCGTCGATCAGTCGCCCCTGTCGCGTCATCAGTTTCAGGCCATCCTCCAGGCTGAAGACTCCCGCCACGCACGCGGCCACGTATTCGCCAAGACTGTGCCCCATGACGATCGCAGGTTCAATACCCCAACTACGCCACAGCTCGGCCAAGGCGTACTCGAAGGCGAAGAGCAGAGGCTGCACAACAGCGACTCGGCCCATCACCGACGGATCGGCACGACGCCCGATCATGATTTCCAAGAGGGACGTATTGAGGTGCGGCCTGACCAGTTGGTCGCACTTTTCAACGGAACGGCGAAAGGTGGGCTGCGTCTGACACAGCTGTCTTCCCACCCCGTGCTGCAGGCAGCTCCAGCCCGCGAACACGAAAGCGATTTGCGGTGGGCGGCGCGGCGTCTGGCCGAGGTCGACTCCGGCAGCCGGCCGGCCGCTGGTCCAGGAAGCCAGTTTGTCTCGCAGTTCCTCGGTCGACGTGGTAGTGACCGCCAAACGATGTAAGAAATGGGATCGCCCTATGCCTGCGGTGTGGCAAACGTCGGCCACAGGCATGTCGTTTACTTCGCCCAAACGGCCGACATAGGCGTCCCTCAAATCCTCCAGCGCTTCGCTGGACTTCGCCGACAACGAGAACAGATGAGCCGAGCGTTCGGCGGGCGCGTGGCGGGGTGCGAAAGACGGAGTCTCTTCCAGGATGATGTGGGCATTGGTGCCACTGAATCCAAAGGAGCTCACGCCGGCAAGCCGGCCCGAACCGTTGGATGCCCAAGGGGTAAGGCACGTCGGGATGGAAATCGGGATGGTGTCCATCGCGATCTGCGGGTTGGGTTGCCGAAAATGCAAGTGCGGAGGAACGACACCATGCTGAAGGACCAAGACCGTCTTGATGAGACCGGCAACGCCCGCTGCTGCCTCGAGATGTCCGATGTTGGTTTTGACCGAGCCAACCATCAGCCGCTGATCGCGAGGACGATCCGTCGACAGTGCCGCGTGCAGCGCACGGACCTCAATCGGATCTCCCAGCGCCGTTCCGGTCCCGTGTGCCTCGACGTAGCCGACCTCGTTGCCGTCGACACCGGCTGCCGCCAGCGCTTGGCGAATCACTCTTTCCTGCGCCGCCGGATTGGGCGCGGTCAGTCCATTGCTGCTGCCGTCGTGATTGATCGCCGAACCGCGAATGAGGGCCTGGATTCGATCCCCATCCGCAACGGCCTGACTGAGTCTCTTCAGAACCACGATGCCACAGCCTTCCCCGCGAACATATCCGTCGGCGGCAGCGTCAAACGTCTTGCAACGCCCGTCCGCCGCCATCGCGCGGACCTTGGAGAAGTAGATCATGGCATCCGGTGACAACAACAGATTGACGCCGCCCGCCAGGGCAACGTGGCATTCGTTCCGCAACAAGCTCTGACACGCGAGGTGAACTGCCACCAGCGACGACGAACACGCCGTGTCGACCGAAAGACTGGGGCCCTGAAGGCCGAAGACGTACGACAACCTGCCGGCCGCGATACTGAAGGCGGTGCCAGTGCCATAGTAGGCGTCGATCTGGGATGGGCGTCCGGTGGCCTGCAGGAGCCGCGAATAGTCATTGTTGCAGAGTCCCACGAACACGCCCGTCAACGTTCCGGCAAGCTGTTCCGGCGAGATTCCGGCATCCTCCAGGGCCTGCCAACCGACTTCAAGCAACAGACGTTGTTGCGGATCCATGCTTTGCGCTTCGCGGGGCGCGATCCCAAAAAAATACGGGTCAAAGAGATCAACGCCGTTCAGAAATCCGCCCCAACGAGTCGACATCTTACTCGGTGCATCGGGATCGGGATCGTAGTACGCATCGATATCCCAACGATCGGGCGGCACTTCGCGAATGGCATCCACGCCGTTCGCCAATAACCGCCAGTACGTTTCGGGGGCCTTCGCATCTCCGGGAAAACGGCAGCCTATGCCGACGATGGCTATCGGTTCGGCATAAGGCTGTGGCATCTCGTCACTTCGGTGCCGGCCATCTTCTGCTCGTCCCTTGGCCAAGTGTCGAGCCAGCGAGTCGATATCCGGAAACTCGTAAATCAACGTTGGCGACAACCTGCGGCCGAGCCAGGTTTCCAGGTCTGAACACAGCTGGACAACGGCCATGGAGTCGAGGCCCAGAGTATCGAACGGCCTGCGCGCGTCGATTTCGCCCGTGCCCAGCTTGAGCCGTTTGGCAATCGCCGTCACGAGCCAGGCTTCGATCTGCGCCTTCGTGACGTTCGTGGACGGTGCGCTGCTGGAACGACTACTGCGAGCCGGCTGTTGCTCAGGAGGTGCGGAATCCCGGCCCCACCGTCCAACGACAGACAAGGTATCGTCCAAAAACTGCTGACGGCAGACGTGACGCTGGACCTTTCCGCTCGATGTCTTGGGTACGGAGAGCATCTTGACAAGGAGGATCACATACGGCTCGACGTCATGCTCCCGGACGACGACCTGACGAATGGTCTGAAGCACGGAGTCGAGATTCTCTTTGGCCGTGCCTCGCTCGACTTCCTGGACGACGACCAGTCGATCCTGGCCGTCGATCTCTACGGCAAATGCGGCACATCCCGTTGGTCGCAGCGCTGCGTCGCAGGTCTCGACGGTCTGTTCGATGTCCTGGGGGTAGTGATTGCGACCTCGGATGATGATCAAGTCCTTCAGCCGCCCGGTGACGTACAATTCGCCGTCGTGTACGAATCCCAGATCGCCGGTACGCAGGTAGGGTTCTTCCGTCGCATCTGCTGGAACCGCTTTGAACGTCTCCTCGGTCGCGGCATCGTGGCCCCAGTATCCTTTCGCCACGCTTGGACCGCGGACCCAGATCTCCCCGACCTGCAGTTCGTTTCGCCGCTTTCGCGAGTCCGGATCCACGATCGTCACCTGCTGGTCCAGCGAAGAAGCACCACACCCAACGAGGGTGACGGCCGATTCGGGGTTCGCCTCGGACAAGATCCTGATCTTGTGGTTCCTCAAGTCCGACTTACCCACCGAGAGCACGCGCGGCGCGGAGTCGGCATCTCCGCCCGTTACCATCAAGGTCGATTCGGCCAGCCCGTAACAAGGGTAAAAGGACTCCAGACGAAATCCGCATGGCGCGAAGGTGTCCGCGAAGCGCTTCAAGGTATCCCAGCGAAGCGGCTCGGCGCCGCAGTAAGCCGTCCGCCACGTGCTTAGATTCAGTTCATCACGTTGCTTCGGAGTGATGCGGTCGACGCATAATTGGTAGGCAAAGTTCGGTCCGCCGCTGATCGTGCCACCATACTCGCTGATGGCCTGAAGCCAGATAAAAGGGCGTTGCAGGAAAGAGACGGGTGAAATCAACGCGGCCGGGCCTCCTGCAAAGAGCGGCTCCAGAACCCCTCCCACAAGCCCCATGTCATGGTAGATTGGCAGCCAGCTCACACCCATGCCATCCGAGTCGATGTCAAATCCGCGATGGATAACCTTGAGGTTATGCATCAGGTTTCCGTGGGAGACCATTACGCCTTTCGGCGCCCCCGTCGAACCAGATGTGTATTGCAGGAAAGCCAGCGAGTCGGCAGAAACCGCTGGATACGTCCAGGAATCTGCCGTGTCCGCTGGGATCTGATTGGATTCGATCCAGGTCAAAGCGCTCAAATCCGTATCTTGCTCAATCCGCTCTTGGAGGCTCGCCATCATCGTCGTTGTCGTCAACGCCACGGGCGCCTCCGAGTCGGCAAGTATGGCCTTCAGCTGCGTCATCGGCCGCCTCGGACGCGGTGGAAAGGCAGGTACGGCGATGGCTCCAGCGTACAGACAACCCCAAAAAGCCGATACGTAGTCCAGACCAGGAGGATAGAGAAGTACGACAGGTTGTCCGGCAAAGCCACGGTTCGCCAAATTGCTTCCCGTGGACCGCGCCGCGCAATCCAGTTGTGCGTACGTGATCGTATCACGCCGCCCGTCGTCTCGGAGAAAGTAGTATGCCGTTTCCTCCGCCTGACAGGCAGCTCGCAGCTTCAGCACGTCAATCAACGTGTCACACGAGAACGCAGGTTGTTTCATTCTCTTATCCGTCTCTTATCCGGGATCGAGGCGTGGCCTCCGATTTCCTGTGCCACAGGAAAGGCCCAATCGGCCGTTGGCGACTGGGCGTGCATAGAGACTGGCATTGCTTCTACATTTTCATTCAACTTCTTAGACTACGCAACCCCTAGCTATTTTTTCTTGACAGGGATGCGACTTGGCGTCCGCCACCAGTCCGCGACCATGCACCGGGACCAGGGGTGTGCGGCGGAGTGGGTTAACGTCCCGCGGAAGAGCACCGCTTGAATCGCCGGACTCAGCTCGTCCAGCAGTCGCCGCCGCATCGAAACCCAGCCCTTGCTGCTGGGCAATGCCTGGGCGACCTCCGCCACGCTCAGACCCTGGATCGTCAGCACGTCTCTCAGGGTAGGGGGCGCTCGTCGAGTGCGATCTCGACTGCGGCATTTGCGGCGACCTCCAAAGGATCCAGAACCGGCGTGCCTTGCACCGCTTGCCGGCCCAGGGCGAGCGGTAGCTCAGTACATCCCAGCACAACCATCTCGGCACCTGCTCGTGTCAGGATCTGCACTGCTTCCACCAGTCGCGCTTTGGCATCGTTCGATTGGGTCGAAGATAACAATCCCGATTTGATGCCCCCGCCGGTTCGGCGGTCGCCTGCGATTGGCCCATAGATCGGCTCCATCACCAGTCGCTCCTGCAACTCATCGCCACAGCAACCGGCGTGGGTGCAATTGAGAAGCGAAATGATCTCGACGTGCAGTCCAAGTCGCTTCGCAGCGGACGGATATAGCCCCGCCTGGAGCGTACCGCTGGTGGCGAGGATCCCGAGTCTTGCCCCTTTACTGATTCGCTTGCCGGCGGTAGCGATGGTCTCACCGACCATATCGAGAATCGGGATCGGAGAGATCTGACGAAGCGCGTCGAGATAATGATGAGCCGTGTTGCAGGCAATGACCGCAAAATCTGCTCGCCAGGGGGGCGCACTGCCAGAGAGGCGGGACAGGCTGCGTGCCAGTTCCGCGAAGGGCGATGGGCCCTCGCCGATGATAGCCCGAGTCCGATCGGGAGTGCCAGGAACGGATGAAAGCACCCATTCCGGGTAATCTTGGTCGTTCGCTGGTCGATCCAATCGATCGCTTGCAGCTTGGAGCATCAGTCGCTCGAGTTCGATATGTGCGTGCGGACCGAGACCGCCGACAATTCCGATCACGCGTTTCCACGCCAGGTGGTCCCGACGATGTCGGTCCGTGGATAGCAGATCGCCATCACAAGGAGGAGTGCCTGATTCTGCATTCACGGCGCGCGTTCCTCCGTAACAAAGAAATCAGTACTCAACGCTCCCTACAACAGCTCCACCAGGATGTCGTCCCATTCGCGCCCGTTCGTCGGAGCTGGGGCATTGCCGTACTGCTGGAACTTGATGCGGAAGTCCGACGCGTAAATGATCCCGGCCGCCGCGATGGCCGCGTCTAAATCCACCTGGAAGGTGCCTGTGAAGGTTCTGTTAAACGCAGCCACACGATACCACCTCACGCCGTCGGCGCTGATGGCGATCCCGTCGCCAGAGTCGGCTCTGTCCCGTAGGTTCCCGTGATAGCCGCTCAGCCGCACGTTGCTCTGGCCGAGGAGATCTAAGTGCAGAATCGCCTCGTTTTGCGAGTACGTGCGGTTGTTCACTCGATCGTCCATCCGCAGCCGGCCATCGACCACCGCGATCCGGCCTTCGTTGGTGGACCGGTACTCCCAGCCTTGCGAACTTCCGGGCATGCCATTCGAGAAGTCCTGGAAGTACGGCTGACCCGCTCTCACTAGCTGCGGCGGCACGAGTTCCACCTTGATATCGTCCCACTCGCGTCCGTCGCTCGGAGCCGGGTAGTTATCGTACTGCTGGAATTTAATCTGGAAGTCTGCCGTGTAATGGATCCCCGCCGCCGCGATGGCCGCGTCCAAACTCACCGCGAACGGACCTGTGGAGGATACGTTGAACGCAGCCACGTTATGCCAAGTCGCGCCGTTGGCACTGATGGCGATGCCGTCTCCGGGATGGACTTCGTCCGCCAGGTTCCCGTGATAGCCGCTCAGCTGGACGTTGCTCTGGCCCAGGAGATTCAGGTGCAGAATTGCCTCGTTTTGGGAGTAGGTGCTGTTGCCGGTGTGGTCATCCATCCGCAAGCGGCCAGCCACGACCTCGATCCGGCCTTCGTGGGTCGAGTTGTACTCCCACCCCTGGGCACGCCCAGGCATGCCCAGCGAAAAGTCCTGCACGTAAGGCTGACCTGATCGAACCAGCTGGGGCGCAGGCGGCGTCAAAACCTCCACCCGGATATTGTCCCACTCGCGTCCGTCGCTCGGAGCCGGGTAGTTGTCGTACTGCTGGAATTTAATCTGGAAGTCTGCCGTGTAATGGATCCCCGCCGCCGCGATGGCCGCGTCCAAATTCACCGCGAACGGACCTGTGGAGGATACGTTGAATGCAGCCACGTTATGCCAAGTCACGCCGTCCGCACTAATGGCGATGCCGTCTCCAGGATGGACTTCGTCCGCCAGGTTCCCGTGATAGCCGCTCAGCTGTACGTTGCTCTGGTTCGAGAGATCCAGATGCAGAATCGCCTCGTTTTGCGAGTAGGTGCTGTTGCCGGTGTGGTCATCCATCCGCAGTCGGCCAGCCACGACCTCGATCCGACCTTCGTTGGTCGAGTTGTACTCCCAGCCCTGGGGGCGCCCAGGCATGCCCAGCGAGAAGTCCTGCACGTAAGGCTGACCTGATCGAACCAGTTGGGGCGCAGGCGGCGTCAGGACCTCCACCCGGATATTGTCCCATTCGCGTCCGTCGCTCGGAGCCGGGTAGTTGTCGTACTGCTGAAACTTGATACGGAAATCCGACGTGTAATTGATCCCCGCCGCCGCGATGGCCGCGTCCAAATTCACCACGAACGGACCTGTGGAGGATACGTTGAATGCAGCCACGTTATGCCAAGTCACGCCGTTCTCACTAATGGCGATGCCGTCTCCAGGATGGACTTCGTCCGTTAGGTTCCCGTGATAGCCGCTCAGCTGTACGTTGCTCTGGTTCGAGAGATCCAGATGCAGAATCGCCTCGTTTTGCGAGTAGGTGCTGTTGCCGGTGTGGTCATCCATCCGCAGTCGGCCAGCCACGACCTCGATCCGACCTTCGTTGGTCGAGTTGTACTCCCAGCCCTGGGGGCGCCCAGGCATGCCCAGCGAGAAGTCCTGCACGTAAGGCTGACCTGATCGAACCAGTTGGGGCGCAGGCGGCGTCAGGACCTCCACCCGGATATTGTCCCATTCGCGTCCGTCGCTCGGAGCCGGGTAGTTGTCGTACTGCTGAAACTTGATACGGAAATCCGACGTGTAATTGATCCCCGCCGCCGCGATGGCCGCGTCCAAATTCACCACGAACGGACCTGTGGAGGATACGTTGAATGCAGCCACGTTATGCCAAGTCACGCCGTTCGCACTGATGGCGATGCCGTCTCCAGGATGAACTTCGTCCGCCAGGTTCCCGTGATAGCCGCTCAGCTGTACGTTGCTCTGGCCCTGGAGATTCAGGTGCAGAATCGCCTCGTTTTGGGAGTAGGTGCTGTTGCCCGTCAGGTCATCCATGCGCAGCCGGCCATCGACCACGGCGATCCGGCCTTCGTTGGTCGAGTCGTACTCCCAGCCTCGCGAGCTTCCAGGTCTGCCGGCCGAGAAGTCTTCCACGTATGGTTGACCCAAACGCACCGGCTGGGCTGTTGGCGGCGGCACGATCTCCACGCGGATATTGTCCCATTCGCGCCCGTCGCTCGAGGCCGGGTGATTGTCGTACTGCCGGAACATGATACTGAAGTCCGACGTGTAAGCGATTCCTGCTGCGGCTGCGGCTGCATCCAAGTCCACCCGGAACGGACTTGTTGAGGTCACATCGAATCCGGGCACGGTATGCCAGGTCATCCCATCGTCACTGATGGCGATCCCGTCGCCAGGGTGGACTTCGTCGTAAAGATTCCAATGTTCCCCGCTCAGCTGCACGTTGCTCTGGTTGAGGAGATCCAAGTGCAGAATCGCCCAGTTCTGCGAGTAGGTACTGTTGCGGACCCGGTCATCCATCCGCAGCCGGCCGTCGACCACCGCAATACGACCTTCGTGGGTTGAATATGATTCCCAGCCTCGCAAGCTTCCAGGCACGCCCAGGGAAAAGTCCTCCAGGTAGGGCTGAACCAGACGTACCGCCTGGGGCGCAGGCGGTGGCGGGAGGACGTTGATGATTACCGTGTCGCTCACTTCTTTGAGCGCACAGTCCATCACCGTGAGGGTCACCTCGTGCCATCCCACGCTCAAGTTCACGTCCAGAACAGGCCCGCTTCCCAAAACTCTTCCGTTTTCAGACCATTCGTACCTACTAATGAAGCCGTCAGGATCTACGGATCCCGATCCGTCCAAGGTGATGGTTTCGAAGCCGTTCCCGTCGAGGTCACGGTGCCACTGCTCGGGTCCTGCGTCTGGGACGGGGGCTTGGTTGCCCCGGATGTTCGGCGGACACTGAGTTGACTGCTTGTACACCGAACCCGAACCTGTGAATTGCGTGACAGTCAGCTTGTTGCTCGCGACATCGAAGTCCCACTGCATCTTGTCTGGCCCAGATATTGCATAGAAGCCACCCCACCAAAGCCAATTGCCAACATCATCATCATTTCCGTCGCTGACGGTGTGTTTAAAGCCGAGCAATGAATCGGGCTTGCCACTGCCATTGGAATCCTCGAGATACCTTGCAGTCCAAGTGTTAATGCCTGACTCATATGGGCATTTGCCGATGTGATACTTGTCGTTGAAGACGGTTGCGTAAAATCCGATACCCCTATTGATGCAATAGACGTCTACCTTGTTGCCGAAATCGTCTGTCACGACGTTTCCGAAGTAATAGTCTCCCCTTCCGTCGCCATCGATGTCGCGTGAGGTGGACCACGAGGAGCTTGGGGGACACGTGGCGCCGGCCGGTCTACGCCACCTTTCTTCGACGATATTACCGCTCGGAGCCTCTCCCTCTGCAGCCAGCGTCGAGGGGGGCACCACGAGTCCCTGCATCGGGGCTGCGCCGCTAAGCAGATTCCTCGCTTCGAGAGTTTCGAGACAAAGCCGTCGCCGAGCAAGATGGCGTTTCTTTCGCTTCATGACTTTTTCCTTTCAACTGGGATGCGCGACATGGGATCCTGCGTAAGTCGAACAAGGTCGATAGCGGGCAGGTTGAATCGTGCCGCGTCTTGAACTCGTTTCGTGATCACCAATGGAATGCAGTCCGACGCTCTGGGCATTGAGGAGCATCCCAACGTCAATCGGCGCTCACCGTAACCGTCGAAGCGGCCTCCGGTCGGCAAACAAACATCCTCCATAATCTGCATAATCGGTGCATTCTAAACTAAGCTCCTGAATTGTGCAAACTTCCTGAAGCATCTTCTTTGACATTTCTGCGGCTTGTCATTTGCCCCGATTTATTCGTCAGATGCCGGGCCTTCGCCCACATTGTCTGTGATCGTCACACAAACCGGACGCTAGCCCACATTTCTCATGACGCGGCCGGCGCGAGGCCACAGATATATATAACTCGTTTTGCTGCAACCGGTTACGGCAAATCATGGAGGTTTCCTCGTCCAAGCACAATGTAACGAATCACGGATCTCACGGGCTGGGTGAGCGGCTGCTGACCGCCGATTTTGACGGGGGGGAGATTGTCAGACTCATGGTAGACCGCCATAGAAAATCCCTGAAGAACCTCCCTGACTGACGGGGCTTCATGACACCCGCTTCGCGTCTATTTCGTTGACGTTGGATCCGCTGACCTTGACGACCGATGGGTGGCCTGGCCGACTTCCGCCAACGTCTGAGCGAGTTCCCAGTCGTCGTGGACCATTTCGCCATCGCAGAGAGCGATCACGCGATCCGCCTCGGAGAAGTACCGGTCGTCGTGTGTGATCACGAGGACTGCTTTGCCCTGCGCTTTCAAATCCGGCAGGATCTTTCGGTAGAAGACCTCCTTGAAGATCGGATCCTGGTCGGCCGCCCACTCGTCGAACACAAAGATCGGCCGGTCTTCCAAGTAAGCGGTCAGCAGCGAAAGTCGCTTCCGCTGGCCTTTGGAAAGATCCGTCGTCGAAAACACACCGCCTTGGACGGTCACGGCACGGTCCAAATGAAGCTCCGCTAGGTGCTTTTGCGCCCGCTCATCCAGCGTTGCGCCTTCCAGTCCCAACAGACTCTCGAAGAGAACCACCTCGGCAAATGTGGCCGTAAACAACTGTCGATAGCTTTCCCGGTTTTTCGCGGTGATGACCTCTCCGTCCAGACGAATCTCGCCTTGTTCCGGTACGTAGAGGCCGGTCAGCAGCTTGGCCAGGGTGGTCTTTCCACTACCGTTGCCGCCAACCAGGAAAACGAGTTCGCCGGGTTCAAGCGTCAGGTCGATCGGCCCAAGTCGGAACCCTTCTCCTTCCCGCTCGCGGTAGTAAGTATGTGTCGCACCGATCATTTCCAAATGACTCCACTGAGCGATTGGCTCTATGGCCCGCTCGGTTCCCTCACCGTCGCCGATAGACAGTCCCAACGACTCGATCTTCCGCAGCGACACGTTGGCCCACGTAATGCTTGGTACCCACCCCAAGATCTGCCCCAAGGGCGTCATCATGTAGAGAATCGTCAAGGTATATCCGGTCAGCGCGGGCGTATCGATGGGTCGGAACAGCGGCCAGGCAAACAGTACCAACCCAATGCCGACAAAGAACAGCAGCCGGCCCCAGGCCACGGCAGCGGCTTGGATGGAGGACCCAATGATTTGCAGGTCGCGCACCTTCGCTTGAGCCTCTTCGAGAACTTCGTTGAGGAATACGTCTCGCCGGCGACGGTGGATCTTCAGTTCCTTCGAGCCGTCGATCATGGCTCGCAAGTGGCGCCACCGAGTATCGCCGTGTTCGCGGGCGATCTCCAGGTAGTGGCTGGCTCGCGCGTTGGCTGTCCAGTAGCTGATCACGCCCAAGATCATGAAGACGAACACAGCGCCGAGCAGTTCCGGTGAGAGCCAGCCCAGGTAGACCGCTCCGCACAAGAGCGTGACCAGGCTTATGCAGAGGGTGGGAATCCCGCTGATCGCTGACGCGATCGCCCCCACATCCGAGGTAAGCGTCGCCAATAGGCGGTGGCCTCCGACTTCTTCGAGCTGTCGGAGCGGCGCGTCGAGAATCCGTTCGCAGAGGTGTTGACTGAGGCGTTTCGTGGCCCCCAGCGACAGGCGGATCAGTAACCACTGCGAGGCAATCTGCGTGGTAAGCACGAGAACACAGAGTCCTGCGAATGCCCAGGCCAGCGTGGGCACGGAGGGATCGGGCCTGCGTAGGGCGGCGTGCACCAGCGCAATCATGCCCACGCTGGCGGCACCGCTAATGCCGCCGACCAACGTCGCCAACAAGACGATCCGCCAGGAAGAAAGGAGCATAAATTTGATCAGTTTCATGGCGAACCTTCCTTGCTGTCGCAAGTCGCTCCGTTTTGCAGGTAGCGTCCAAGACGCTCGGCCAACACGTCTACCGCCGGTTTGCGGAGCATGGTGTAATGGTCTCCAGAGACCTGTTCGACGATCAGATGCGGACAGAACGTACTCCAGCGGTCATCTACTTTTTTCCGCTGGCTGCTCAGGAACAGTACGGCGGCATCGTTGTACGGAGTCGGCATGTGACGCGACAGGGCTGCCAAGTGTGCTCTGCAAACGTCGGCCAAACGACCAATCTCCGCGGCGTCCGTACCCAAGGTCGAGCTCGCCCTCTCGGACATGAACTCCAACCGCTGCTCGACGGGTATCTTGTCCAGGGCTTTCAGCGGGATCTTCAAGAACTGGGCGACGTAGCGGGTCACTTTCGCCTCGTTCGGGGCTTGATCATCGTGATCCAGAGTCCGCAGGTACGTGTCCAACATGGCTATCAGCTCAACTCGCTGCCCAAGCTCATTCAGTCGATGCGCGACCTCGATGGCAATCAATCCTCCCATGGACCAGCCTGCCAGGAGATAGGGACCCTGCGGCCGGACGCCTCGAATCTGGTCCACGTAATAGGATGCCATGTCTTCGATGCGATCGTGCGCTTGTTGGCCTGGGGCCAGCCCTTGTGCTTGTAGCCCGTAGACCGGCCGCTTGGGCGTCAACTGGCGCGCCAAGGGAACGAAGGTGGCGACATGTCCGCCCATCCCGTGGATACAGAAGAGCGGCGCACCTGTTCCATTGGAACCGAGCAGCACGAGAGATTGTCCTTCTCTCTCGTCCGCTGATGTCAGCAAAGCGGCCCCGTCTTGAACCGCGTGCGAGGAACCCGTGAACCCCCTCGCGTCGCAACACCGCACCCCCCCCACGGGACCCATTTGTCCGTCTGGAAGAGCCGGCCGGATGGGCGGCAAACTGATTCCCGGACCTTCCTGCGCGGCGGAAAGAATCTGCTCTTCGAGTCCTGCAATGGTGGGCTTCTCGAAAAGATCGCGTAGCGTCAAGCGAGTGTCGAGCGTCTGGTTGATCCGCAAGAGGACTTGGTTGGCCAGCAGCGAGTGGCCTCCCAAGTCGAAGAATTCATCGTGCACGCCAACTTGCTCTATGCCAAGCATCTCGGACCAAATACCGGCCAGCGTTTCTTCCGTCGCCGTCCGAGGTGGTACGTATTGCCTCTCCAAATCCGGCCGTAAGCTGCTCGGCTCCGGCAATCCCTTTCGATCTACCTTGCCGTTGGGAGTCAATGGAAACGCCTGTAGGGTCTCGAAGACCGAGGGAATCATGTAGTGGGGGAGACGCCCACTTAGCGATTCCCGGAGCGATTCCACGGAGGCTCGCTGGCCGTCCGCGTATACCACGTAGGCCACCAGGCGCTGCTCGCCCGTGGAATCAGCCCGTGCCACAACGACTGCCTGATGGACCGCCTCGTGTTCCAACAAGACCGACTCGATCTCTCCCAGTTCGACCCGAAATCCTCGGACTTTTACTTGATGGTCCACGCGGCCCAAGAAATCGATCTCGCCATTCGCAAGCCACCGCGCCTGGTCACCCGTCTTGTACAGCCGCGTGCCTGGCGTTGAAGGAAGGGGGTTGACGACGAATTTCTCGTCCGTCAGTTCCGGTTGATTCAAGTATCCTCGCGCCAGACCATCGCCGCCAATGTAGATCTCTCCACATACCCCCACGGGTGACGGTGCCATTCGCTCGTCGAGAATGTAGATCTGCGTGTTGTTGATGGGACGACCGACGGTGATCTTCTCGAAACCGCGTGAAATCTGGCAGCTGGTGGAATAGACGGTGGTTTCCGTGGGACCGTAGAGGTTCCACAACCTATCGCCTCGCTTGAGGAGCTCACGGGCCAGTTGAGCATCCAGGACCTCGCCTCCCACGAGCATCTTCAGGCCGGGACGCCCGGGCCAATGCGTCTGGAGAAGCATCCGCCAGGTGGCAGGTGTCGCCTGCATCACCGTCGCCTGGCTCCGTTCCAACTCCTGCTGGAGTAGGATTGCGTCAGACGCCGTACGTTCGTCGGTCATCACCACCGTAGCGCCCACTAACAGGGGCAAGTACAGTTCCAGGCCGAAAATATCGAACGAGAAGGTGCTCACACTCAGAAGCACATCGCTCGGCTCAAGGCCCGGCTCCCGCTGCATCGAGGTGAGTAAGTTGACCAAGGCCCGGTGGGAGATCATGACGCCCTTGGGGCGCCCGGTCGAACCAGACGTGTACATCACGTAGGCCAACTGCTCCGAACCGGCACTCGTCTCGAGCCGGTGCGTGGGCTGCCGGGCAATCGTCTCCTTGTCCGCATCCAGACGGACCACTTTGCCTGGATACGCCGATAGTCTCTCAAGCAGATGTTCCTGGACCAGCAGTGCGGGTGCCTGCGTGTCTTCCAGCATCAGCTGGATCCGCTGTTGGGGGAAACTGGGATCCAGGGGGACGTACGCCCCGCCCGCCTTGAGAACTCCCAACAGCCCGACCACCATCTCCATGGATCGCTCCGCGTAGATCCCGACCAATACGTCGGGGCCTACGCCTAAGCTGCGGAGATGGTGGGCAAGTTGATTAGACTGTTCGTTGAGCTGGCGATAGCTGAGCCGATCGTCTCCAAAGACCACAGCGGTTGCATCGGGTTGATCTGCGGCCCGGTCGGCGAACAGTTCGTGGATGCACACATCGCGCGGAAAGTCTGTCGCCGTGTCATTCCACTGGACGACCATTTGTCGCCGTTCTTCTTCCGAGATAAGCGGCAGGGCGGAGACCGGGCGATCCGGATCAGCAACGGCTTCCGCTAACAGAACCTGGAAATGCTCCAGCATCCGCTCGATCGTCGCATGCTCAAACAGATCCTTCCGATAGTCCATAGACAATTGCACACCTTGGTCGCTCTCGTAGGCACAGACGAGGAGGTCGAAATCCGTGGCTCCCTCCGTCGCGCCCGTGTCCAGACCGCTCAGCCTGAACTGAGATAAGTCCTCCACCTCAGATGACTTCAACGCTGACGACTGCTGTGGGATATTCTGAAGTACCAACATCGCCTGAAACACAGGATGCCGACTTGGGTCCCGTCGCGGACGCAGTTCCTGAACCAGTCGTTCAAAAGGCATTTCCTGACGGTCGAAGGCCGCCAGCGACGTTTCGCGCACCCGGCCAACCAACTCCCGGAACGTGGGGTCGTCCGTTAAATCCGCTCGCAGAACCAGCGTGTTCACGAAGAGACCAATCAGGTTCTCCGTCTCCGGCCGAAGCCGACCGGCCACGGGAGCGCCCACGGCGAAATCCTCCTGACCGCTATAACGGCTCAGAATCGTCTGAAACGCCGCCATCAGCGCCATGAACAGCGTGGCCTGCTGATCCTGGGCCAACTCTGTCAGCCCTCGGCTCAGCTCGCTGGATAACGCGCAAAGATGCCTCCCGCTACGCGTGGTGCGCATCTTGGGCCGGGGAAAATCGGTGGGCAATTCCAGCGGAGGAAGGTCCTCCAACTGCTGGAGCCAGTAACGGCGCAGGGCTTCGTAAACTGCTCCCTCCAATCGCTCGCGTTGCCAGACGGCGAAGTCGGCGTACTGAATCGGCAACTCGCTTAACGGCGATGGCAAACCCGCCGCGAAGGCCTGGTAGAGCGACAACAGCTCGCGACGCAAAACCGCCAGCGACCAGCCGTCGTAGATGATGTGGTGCATCCCCACCAACACCACGTGCTCATCCTCCTGCAGTCGGACCACTTCCATCCGCGCCAAGGGACCTTGGGCCAGATCGACGGGGCGTTGAGACTCTTGTCGTGCATAGCGTTGCACTTCCTCTTCCCGCTCTGCGAGGGGCAATTCGCTCAGATCGATCAGGGGCAGTTCGCGGTGACTGTAGGGAGCGATGACCTGCACCGGCTCGCCATCCACTTCGGCGAACGTCGTGCGCAGCGACTCGTGACGTCGCAGCAATTCGTTGACCGTCTGTTCCAGGGCCGGTACGTTGAGTGGGCCGTTGATGTGGAGGGCCGGATGCATGACGTAGGGCGACCGGCCTCGCTGGAACTTGCTGATCAGCCACAACCCTTCTTGGTTGTAGGACAGGGGCAGGCCCGCGTTTCGCGGAACCGGCCGGATGGGTGGCAAACTGATTCCCGGACCTTCCTGAGCGGCGGAGAGAATCTGCTCTTCGAGTCCTGCAATGGTGGGCTTCTCGAAAAGATCGCGTAGCGTCAAACGCGTGTCGAGCGTCTGGTTGATCCGCGAGAGGACTTGGCTGGCCAGCAGCGAGTGGCCTCCCAGGTTGAAGAAATCGTCGTGGACGCCAATGGGCTCGAACTTGAGTACTTCCTGCCAAATTGCCGCGATCTTCTTGCCCGTTTCCGTCGTCGGCGCGACGTACTCCGTTCCGGAACTCGCACGCGAGATATCCGGCTCGGGCAGTGCGCGGCGATTGACTTTGCCGCTCGGCGTCAGTGGCAAAGTGTTCATCAAGGTAAAAGCCTGCGGAATCATGTAGTCAGGCAGTGTGGCTTTCAGAAACTCCCTCAACTCGTGGATGCGGTCTGTACTGTCCGCGGCATCGATAGGTTCGTCGCTGACGACCACGTACGCTACCAAGCGAGTATCCCCCGGACCTGCCTCCCAATCCGTCACGACTGCCTGTTGGACGGCTGGGTGTTGGCTCAGGACCGCTTCAATTTCGCCCAGTTCGACGCGGAAACCGCGGATCTTGACTTGCGCGTCGGAACGGCCGATGAACTCGATGTTCCCGTCCGGCAACCAGCGGGCCATATCGCCGGTCTTGTACATACGGTTGGACGGATTCTCCGAGAAGGGATCGGCAACGAACCGCTCTTCGGTAAGATCGGGACGACCAAGGTAGCCTCGCGCCACGGGGGCGCCGCCGATGTACAATTCGCCCCGCAGTCCCATCGGAACGGGCTGGCGCCGTGCATCCAGGATGTAGATTCGCGCATTGGCGATGGGACGGCCGATAGGGGGTAGCGGTGGCCACTGGCTGGGCGGTCCGCTCAGCGTGAACGACGTCACCACGTGTCCTTCGGTCGGTCCGTATTGATTGTGCAGTTTGCAGCCGCCGTGTCGCTCGAAAAACTTGACGATTTGGGGCGTGATTTGGAGTTGTTCCCCGGCAGTGATGATCTCCTCGAGGGGCGCTTTGCACGGATCGGAGCTTCCATCCGCCTCGGCCAATTGCCGTAATGCCACGAAGGGCGCAAAGAGACGCTGGATTTGCTGTTCCTCCAGGAACTTCAGCAGTTGGAACGGATCGAGGCGGGTTGCTTCGTCGACCAGCACCAACGAGCCGCCGGAGCACCACGTGGCGAACATCTCCTGGAAGGACACGTCAAAGTTGATCGAGGTGAATGCCAGCGTTCTGGCTCCCACACTGAGCGACGATGCTTGAACCTGCCAATTGATCAGGTTCACCAGTGGGCGGTGCTCCATGGCCACTCCCTTAGGTTTTCCAGTTGAGCCCGAGGTGTAAAGCACGTATGTCAGATTCGCATCCGTCACGGGCCAAGTGGGATTATCGGGAGACCGCTGGGTGATCGATTCGTCCTCGTCCACGCAAATCAGTCGGGCCGGGCACTCCGGTAAACGACCAACCAAGGCCCGCTGTGTCAGGATCACTGAGGCCTGGGAGTCTTCAACGATCGTTTGTAGCCGCTTTTGCGGATACGCAGGATCCAGCGGCACGTAAGCGCCTCCCGCTTTCAACACGGCGAGAACGGCCACGGGTAGGTCCAAGGATCGTTCCAGGCATATTCCCACCAGCGCATCTGGACCGACTCCCAACTCGTGCAAGTAATGAGCCAGCTGATTGGCGCGGGCGTTCAGATCCTGATAGGTGACGGCTTGACTGCCAAAGACTGCGGCCTCTGCGTCCGGCGTCCGCTCCACTTGCTCCTGGAACAGGCTATGCACACAGGGTGATTGCGGAGCTTCGGATCGGCCCCAGTCGAGAAGCACTTGTTGTCGTTCCCGTTCGGTCATCAACGACAACTGAGATATCGGTTCGTCCGGGTCGTCCACAACGGCCTGCAGCAGAACTTGGAAATGCTCCATCATCCGTTCGATCGTCGCATCCTCAAACAGATCTTTCCGATAACCGACCGAGAGTCGGATACCCTGGTCCGTTTCAACCGCCGAGACGAGGAGGTCGAAATCCGCGGCTCCTTCCGTCGACCCTGTGTCCAGACCGCGCAACCTGAACTGAGCCAACTCTTCCAAGTCACGTGACTTCATCCCCGGCAACTGCGACGGAGCGTTCTGAAGCACCAACATCGCCTGGAACACAGGATGCCGACTCGGGTCGCGTCGGGGGCTCAGTTCCTGAACCAGCCACTCGAAGGGCATCTCCTGATGGTCAAAGGCTTCCAGAGCCGTTTCGCGGACCCGACCCACCATTTCCCGGAACGTGGGGTCGTCCGAACAGTCCGCGCGAAGAACCAGCGTGTTCACAAAGAACCCGATCACGTTCTCCGTTTCCGGCCGAAGTCTACCGGCCACCGGGGTGCCCACCGCGAAATCTTCCTGGCCGCTGTAACGGCCCAGAATCGCCTGGAACGCGGCCATCAAAGCCACAAAGAGCGTCGCCTGTTCGTCCTGGGCCAACTCGTTCAGCCCTCGGCTGAGTTCGCGGGACAACGTGCCCTGCCAGCCGCCGCCGCGCGTGGTGCGCATCCGAGGCCGGGGGAAATCGGCGGGCAATTCCAGCGGAGGCAGGCCCTCCAACTGCTGGAGCCAGTAACTGCGTAAGTTCTGGTAGACTTCTCCTTCTAAGCGTTTGCGTTGCCAGACCGCGAAATCGGCGTACTGGATCGACAATTCGCCCAGCGGCGATGGCGAACCAGCAGCGAATGCCTGGTAGAGCGCCAACAACTCGCGACGCAACACCGCCAGCGACCAGCCGTCGTAGATGATATGGTGCAGGCCAATTAGAACCGCGTGTTCATTTTCATGCAGCTTGACTAGTTCTATCCGCGCCAAGGGGCCTCGGGCCAGATCGATCGGGCGTTGAGACTGTTGTCGTGCGTAACGCCGCACTTGGTTTTCACGCTCCTCGGCTGGCAGATGGCTCAGATCGATCAGGGGCAGTTCGTAGTGGGTGCAGGGTGCAATGACCTGCACCGGTTGGCCGTCAACTTCAGAGAATGTGGTGCGCAAAGCCTCGTGACGTCGAAGCAACTCGTTCACCGTCCGTTCCAAGGCCGGCACATCGAGCGGACCGTTGATGCGGAGAGCCGGATGCATGACGTAGGGCGAAGGGCCTTGCTGGATCTTGCTCGTCAACCATAGCGCTTCTTGGCCGTACGACAGGGGCAGATGTCCGTCTCGAGAAGTCGGTTGGACGGGCGGCAGGTGTGCCGCGTGCCCGGCTTGTCGCGCCGCTTCAATTCGTTCGGCCAGCTCGGCTACCGTGGGTGCGGTGAATATTGCGATCAGCGGCAATTCGGCTGATAGCCGGTCTCGCACGCGCGAGGTCAAGCGAATTGCCGAGAGCGAGTTCCCACCCAAATCGAAGAAGTTGTCGTGGACTCCCACCTGGTCGATGTTCAGCACGTCCGACCAAATCTCGGCCAGGGATTTCTCGGTGGGCGTCCGGGGCGCGACGAAGTCACCATGCAGTGTCGAGCGACTCCAGTCGGGTTCCGGCAACGCCCGGCGGTTCACCTTGCCGCTGGTGGTGGTGGGGAGTGAATCGAGCGGCACGAAGGCCGCCGGGATCATGAAGTCGGGGATCCGATCGGCCAGGAATCGACGCATTTCCGGAATCGTCGGCGCCGCGTCGTCTTTCCCGACCAAGTAGGCCACCAACTGCAGATCGCCAAGGGCACGCTCGCGGGCGACGACGACCGCCTCTGCCAGCAACGGGTGTTCGCTCAGAACCTGCTCTACCTCACCTGGTTCGATGCGAAAACCACGGATCTTCACCTGATGGTCCACGCGACCGACAAACTCCAAACGACCGTCAGCACGCCAACGGACCAGGTCCCCCGTCTTGTACATCCTGGCGCCACGCGACTCCACGAATGGATCCGGCAGGAAGCACTGCTCGGTAAGCTCCGGCCGCTTCAGATAGCCGCGGGCGACACTTTCGCCGCCGATGTACAGTTCGCCGTGGACTCCTATCGGAACCGGCTGAAGCGCGCCGTCCAGGACGTACGTTCGCATGTTCGCCAGGGGCCGGCCGATGGGCACTCGATCCGCTTGGCCGTCGGCCGAGCCCAATTCCGCTGAGCTGGCCACCACCGTGGTTTCCGTCGGCCCGTACGTGTTCAGCAGCCGCACGCCATCCCCGACGCAGTCAAACCACTTCGTCACATCACTGGCCAGCGCCTGTTCGCCGCCAATAATCATCACGCGCACCGCGCCGGGCAACGTCAGCCCCTCCGTGTCCAGGGCGGCCGTCAATTCGCGCCAGAAACCTGTCGGGAGCGTGAGTACCGTCAGTTCCCACTGATGGCACAGGCTCAAAAACCTCTCGTACGAATCCAGCATGTCCTCGCTGCGAAGCACCAGGGTGCCGCCGCGAGTCAAACACGGATAGATCTCCTCCACGTGGGCATCGTAGCTGACCGAGGCGAACTGAAGCACGCGGTCGGCCGACGTGATGCTGTATTCCGTCGCCGCCGCTTGTGTGTAGTTGACCAGCGCCCGGTGCTCGATCATGACGCCTTTGGGACGCCCGGTCGAACCGGACGTGTAGATCACGTAGGCCAAATTCTCACACGCGGCCTGCCCCACCGGATTATCCACAAGGCATGATCCGATCTGCTCCCGGTCCGCGTCCACGCAAACGACGTGTTCCAGACCATCCGGCAAGTCACCCCGCAACTGTTGCCGGGTCACCACGAGATCGACTTCTGCGTCTTCCAGAACGAAGTGCAGCCGCTCAGCAGGCAGCAGGGTGTCGAGCGGCAGGTACGCGCCACCCGCTTTCAGCACGCCGAGGATTGCCACGACGAAGTCTGCTGAGCGTGGCAGCCTCACGCCGACCACCTGGTCCGGGACTACGCCATGGTGCTGTAACCAATGGGCCAATTGGTTTGCCCGCTCGTTCAGTTCGCGGTAGGTCCACTGCGTCGAACCGTCGATCAAGGCCACAGCATTCGGAGACCGCTCGACCTGTTCGTCGAACAGTGTGTGGATGCACACGTCGAGCGGGAAATCGGTTTCCGTGTCGTTCCATTGGACGACCAATTGCCGCCGCTCTTCGTCCGTGAGAAGCGACAACGAGGAAACCGGACGATCGGGATCTGCAATCGCTTCGGCCAACAGCACCCGGAAGTGTTGCACCATCCGATCGATCGTATCCGAGCGGAACAAATCGGTGTTGTAGTTGATTCCCCCCTGGAATCCCTGCTCGGTCTCGTAAAGCCCCAGCATGAGATCAAAATAGGAGGAGCGTTCCAGGGCATCCGGATCTCGAATCCCAAGCGAGGCAAGTCGCAGTCTCTCATCACTTCCACCCTGCAATACCGCCCGTTCCGTGTTTTGGAGTACGAACATCACCTGGAACAGCGGGTGCCGGCTCAGGTCGCGTTGCGGTTTGACCGCGTCCACCACATGGTCCAAAGTCATGTCCTGATGGTCGAAAGCGTCCAGCACCGTCTGCCGGACGCGGCGCACGAGCTCACGGAAGTTGGGACCGCCGGAGAGGTCGGACCGCATTACGAGCACGTTGATGAAGTAGCCGATTAACCCTTCCGTTTCCCGCTGGGTGCGATTGGCGGATGGGGAGCCGATTGCGAAGTCGCCCTGGCCGCTGTAGCGAGCAAGTAGAATTTGCAGTCCGGCCAACAGGGCCATATAGGGCGTGACGCTTTCCTGGCGACAGAACTCCGACAGGGCTGCGCTCAATTCGGGGGAAAAATCGCAGGCGGCGCGGGCGCCGCGTGTCGTGCGGATAGCCGGGCGCGGATAGTCCGTGGGCAGTTCCAGAGGCGGCACATTTGCGAGCTGTTTGGACCAATAGCCGTGCAACCGCTCGAACGTTTCGCCCTGCAACATCTGTCGCTGCCACGCCGCAAAGTCGGCGTATTGGATCGGCAATTCCGGCAACGGCGACGGCTGCCCTGAGGAGTAGGCTTGATAAAGGACGGACAATTCCCGCGCCAAGACTGCCACGGACCAGCCGTCGTAGATGATGTGGTGCGTGGTCAGGAGCACGGCGTGTTCTTCCTCTGCCAATCGGAACAGGGTGAGGCGGATGAGAGGTCCGTTTTGGAGATCGATCGTTTGCTGGACCTCCTGCGAGACCTGGTTTCTTAGTCCGGATTCCCGCTCCGCTTCGGGAAGCAGGCTCAGATCGACAAATCGCAGTGGCCGCGGATCCGGCGGTTCGATCACTTGCACCGGCCGGCCGTCGATTTCCGGAAATCGAGTCCGCAGTGCTTCGTGCCGCCGAAGGATCTCATGCAGTGTGCGCTCCAGAGCGGGCACGTCCAACGGGCCGATGAGACGTAATCCCCGGTAGCGAGTATAGGTCGCACGCTCGATCTCCAATTGGTCAAGAAACCAGAGTGACTCCTGCGTCAGCGACAATGGCAGTTCGCCATCCCGCGGAATCGGAACGATGGGCGGCCGCACCACAGTGCCCCGCTCCCGAGCTGCTTGTATCCGTTCGGCCAGCTCATCGATCGTGGGTGCTTCGAACAACTCCCGCAACGGCAGTTCCACGTTGAACAGACTGCGCACCCGTGAGACGACTCGCACGGCCAATAGCGAATGCCCGCCAAGAGCGAAGAAGTTGTCGTGCATGCCCACCTGATCCACATTCAGCAGTTCCGACCAGATCTCTGCCAGAAAGTCTTCGGTCGGCGTTCGCGGAGCGACGTAAGGCTGACGGGAAACCAGGCCAGCGGTCGCCGGTTCGGGCAGCGAGCGGCGGTCGACTTTGCCGCTGGGCGTCAGCGGCAAGGCGGGCATGGGAACGTATGCCCTGGGAACCAGAGCCGCAGGCAGTTTTTCCGCCAGATAGTTGCGCAACGCTATCACATCTTCCTGGCCGGGCGCCGTGCCCACGAAATAAGCCACTAAATACTTCTGACCTTCGGGATCGGTTGACGCGGCCACATAGCACGCTTCCACGTCCGGGTGCTGGGCCAGTGTCGCGGTGATCTCGGACGGCTCGACCCGCACGCCGTGGATCTTCACCTGATCGTCCTCGCGCCCCAGAATCTCCAGTTGACCGTCCAGGCGATAGCGGCCTCGATCGCCCGTGCGGTACAGCAGGTCGGTCGGATCTTGTCGATACGGATTGGGGACGAAACGCTTTTCCTGTTCCTGAGGCGCGTTGATGTACCCCAACGTGCGGAACGGTGTGCGGAGGACGATCTCGCCGACCTCGCCGAACCCGCACAGCCGGTAATCGCGGGCCATGACCAGCGCCTGCGTCTGGGGCATCGCCCGGCCGGCTGGCGCCGTGCTCCACTGGATTTCCTCCGGGACAATGCAATAACACTTGACCATCGTCGTTTCCGTCGGACCGTACATATTCACGACCTGGCCGTAGCCGCCGGTCACCCTGCGCCAGCGGCCGACCAGCGAGTCAGTCAGCGGCTCGCCAGAGAAAAACGTCCACCGCAGATCCGGCAGCGAGGTTTCTTCCGAGACGGTGGCCAGCCACGTCTGGGCCAGCGCCGGAACGGTATGCAGAACCGTGATCCGCTCCGCCTGCATCCAGTGCAGCATGTCGACGGGGACATAATCCTGAGAGTCCTGCGATTCCGGCAGACAGAGCGTCGCCCGGCGCGTCAGGGGCAGGAAGACATCTCGCAACACCGCATCGAACGAGATGCCCATCAATTGCGCCACGCGGTCTTCGGGACCGATGTCAAACGTGTCGCCCTGCCATTGGACGAAATGGCTGAGGCCCTTGTGGCATCCCAGCAGGCCCTTGGGCGTCGAGGTGGTGCCTGACGTGAAGAAGATGTAGGCGGCATCATCCGGTTCCAGTATGGGAAGCGGCGGATTCGCAGCGTCCGCGCGCATTTTCTCCCCGTCGCTCTGCATGCTGTCGGGATCGACGGTCAGCACGGACAAGTGGGCATCTTGCTGGAACCACTCATCCTCCGCAGCCGTGCCGCTGACGAATATCAAGTGGCCCGCCCTGGCCTCGCGCAACATCAACCGTTTTCGCTCGACCGGCAGCCGGTCATCGATCGGCAGCAGCACACCGCCGCTGGAGAAGATTCCGAGCATGGCGGTGATCAGCCCCGGACTCTTCCGGCCCGTCAGGGCCACCACGTCGCCACGACGGACGCCGTCAGCCACCAGCGTGTGCGCCAACGCCTCGGCCCGCTGGCGGAGATCTCCGTACGAGTAAGCTCGCTCGCCCTGACACACGGCCAGAGATTCGGGGGCTGCCTGGGCACAACTTGCGAACAACTCGGTGACCGGTTCGTAACGCGGTTCATCCAGCGGCAAAGACGGATCGGGAAGCCGCCCGTCCTCCACCTCACGCACCAGGGAGTACGACGTGATACCCGCGTGGGGTTCGGCGATGATCTGCTCTAGCAGGAACTGAAACTGGTCGAGCATCTCCACCACGCGATCCCGATCGAACAGGTCGGCGTTGTAAACCAGGGCAAACCGGATGTGGTCCCCACTTTCCGAGGCGTAGACCGTCAGGTCGAACTTGGAATCCCGTTCGCGGTTGCCGATTGATTCCAATTCTAGCTCTCCCGTCCTCAGCGATGGCTCCTGAAGGTTGAGCATGTTGAATAGCACCTGGAACAAGGGGGTCCGGGTTAAGTCCCGGTCCGGCTGCAGCTCTTTGACCAGCATTTCAAAGGGGATGTCCTGATGAGCATAGGCTCCCAACGCTACTTCGCGTACACGAGTCAAAAGGTCCTCGAACGTTGGAGCCTCCGACAGGTCGGTACGAAGCACCAACGTGTTGATGAAGAAGCCAATAAGGCTCTCGACCTCCCTCCGGTTTCGTCCCGCGATCGGGGTGCCCACCAAAATATCTTCTTGGCCGGAAAGCCGACTTAGGAGCACCTTGAAGGCCGCCAGCAGCGTCATGAACAACGTCGCCCCATGCCGGCGGCCGAGTTCACGCAGGGCTTCACTCAACGCGTTTGACAGCCACATCGTCTCCGAGGCGCCGCGGTGGCTCTGTATCTCCGGACGGGAACGATCTGTGGGCAGATTCAACGAAGTTGGCGCTCCGCCCAACTGCTCCGTCCAGTATGACAACTGCCGTTCCAGCGATTCTCCTTCCAAGTATCCACGCTGCCAAACCGCGTAGTCCGCGTACTGAATCGAAAGCGGTTCAAGCGGCGAGGGCTTTCCCTGGCTGAACGCCTCGTACAGCGTCGCCACTTCCTGGATCAGCACGTCTTGTGACCACGCGTCGGAAACGATGTGATGCATCGTCACCAGCAGTACGTACTCCGCTTCGCCTGGCCGCAGCAACTCGGCGCGGAACAGCGGGCCACTGGCCAGATCGAACGGCGTGTGCGCCTCCGCTTCCGCCCGCTGACGGACTTCTGCTTCACGCGTTTCGCTAGGCATGTCACGTAGATCGACAACCGGCAACCGGATTTCCAGCCGGTCGATAATCGCCTGTCGTGGCTGCCCCTGGACACTCGGAAATGTGGTCCGAAGCGTCTCGTGCCGTTCCACCAGCGACTGGAAACTGCGCTCCAAGGCTTCCACGTCGAGCGGTCCCCGCAGTCGCACCGCAGACGGCATATTATATGCCGTGCTGCCGGGCTCCAGTTGGTCCAGGAACCAGAGACGCTCCTGC
>Ga0351916_1004_pt1 | contig 98919 bp, 76 predicted proteins | sample TotcelHT113001N3_FD_206868 | JGI IMG/M metagenome (GOLD analysis project Ga0351916, IMG submission 206868) | Enriched cells from coal bed in the Powder River Basin, Montana, United States - Total cells T11 rep1 HSBNCT.T11.300.1.N3 ... | reverse complement strand
CCATTGGGGCAACACCGGATATGCTCATGAATGACTTGTGTACATTAGGTTATCTGTTCGAGGCATTGTGCGTCCGTGATTTACGTGTATATGCCGATTATCATAGAGCCCAGGTGTATCATTATCATGACGAAAGAGAGAATGAAGTTGACGCAATTATCGAGCTTGAGGATGGCCGTTGGGGTATGTTTGAATTTAAAATCGGTTTTAATCAAGTTGAGGACGCCTCACGGGAATTGTTGTCGATAAAAGAGAAATTTATAATCGAAACGAAATCGAATCCTTCTTTCCTGTGTGTCATATGTGGGATGTCAAACACCGCCTATAAAAGGCCAGATGGGGTGTTTGTTGTACCTGTTACGGCACTCAAGCATTAATCATGTACAAGGCATAACCCTAAACGAAGCTATTCAAATAATAACTAACGAAATCGCCTCTGTCCTTGCTGACAACAAACCGACCATCTACCTATTTGGCTCGGTTGTACTTGATGATTTTCAGCTTGGCTGGAGCGATATTGTCATCCTTGTTTTAACCAAATGCGAAATCACGGGGCAGCAAGCGGAAACTCTGGTCAGGCTTCGTCAGGCTTTACTGGGACGCTATCTCGACAATCCATATTTTTGTTTGTTTGAGGGTGGTATGCTTTCTAAGGAAGTAATAAGGGCATTACAAACCTTATTCATTAGATATTCCGGATTATATATATCGATAATTCCGGCTTATTCGCAGTATGACAATTATGAAGCCAGAAGTATTTTGTAGTGAATCTTTGCTTCCTGAAAAATTAACTCTCGACTCCCTCTTACGCATCTTCCGTCCTGTCCTTCAGGAATTCCAGAACCTCAGCCAAGGTCCTGTCGCTGGTTTCAAAGGCACCAATCAGTTCCTTCTTCTGCAGTTCCCTGCGTTTCTTCATCAGGGCTTCAAGCTTTGTTAATTCCGCGTCATATTTATCTTTGACATGTGACACAACTTGCTTCTGACGTTCGATTTTCTCATCAATCCCGATCTGACTGCGTTTCATTTCGTTTCCTCCTTTTTCTCCAGATCGCTCAGCGTCTGGCTGATTTCATTGGCCGCTGCCCGGGCATTCATGTAGTTCGCTCTCTTCACGTTCCGCTTCATCTGCTCTTTGAGCAGGAAATGCATTTTGTTGCGCAGGATGAGGGCGACAAACTCAACAAAGATCTTGGCATGCAGGGACTCGTTTGACTGGATGCGGAGACTCCGGTTTCCAATACCCATGGCATCTTCCAGCATCGCTCCCGGGTAACACCTACTGCATCGAGGGCTGATCGGTTCGGTCGATATCCATATGAATCATCACAGAATACCGGCTCTACCAATGGCTCAAAATTCAGTCGTACTACCATTTGTGCCACCCTGTCTGTTATCGTCGGTACACCCAACAATCTTTTCTTTCCATTCTTTTTCGGGATTTCAACGCCTTTGACCGCCTTCGGGAAATAACTTCCCGATGACATCCTGTTCCAGAGTTTGTACAAATTGTTCTTCAGGTCTTCCTCAAATATCGAGAAAGTTACGCCATCTATGCCAGCTGCCCCTTGATTCGCCTTGACGCGTTTGTAGGCTTCCAACACCTGATGTTGTGAAATTTCGTACGATTGTCCTTCTTTCATCTTATCCTCCCTTGCGGTTGTTTGATTCTTGAAGGCTAGATAACTGAATCCCTTCGCTCCATTGCCGTTACAGCAACTTCATCACTACTACGAATTCATCCGCACCTGAGCTCCGTATCACTACTTTCATCCTTGTCGTGTGTGCGCTTGGATTTTTCGCTTTTCATCGTTGCTCAGGACTCTCCTGTTCCCTGCATGAGCCTATCTCATGATCCTGTAGCCTGTACGCCGGCAGCCATCTGGTCAGTCATCAGGCTTCTTCCAGATTTATCCCAGTGATGTGAGAAAACACTGGTTTTGACTACATTATTTAGTGTTACGACGCTTGATCAGCTCTTCACTCTCGTTCAGCTTCATGAGACATACCTGACCGATTTTCCGGCCTTTTCCATCTGCGCTCAGCACCTTGGCTTTTATCCAAAGCACCCAGTGGCGGTTTGATGTCAGCACCTGAATGCCGATATCGAGGGGCCCTCCCTCATCTCAAGCAAAGCATGTTACAGTTGTGTTTGCATCATCTCCTTTCGGTACAACTGTCCCTTCAGGACACACTCTCACCTCACTATCCTACATGCACCGAACTGGCGCACTCCAATACTCGACAATACCAGCAGAACGCCGCTGACTGTCCCGTCATTGAAGCCGCTCATTGGATATTCCATAATTTATTCATTGGTTATGTGCTCTGGATGCGACGGCAGAAAGCTTTGCGAGCACAGAGCCGAGGAAAGCTTGACTTAGTGAGTTTTAATGTGCATAATAATGTTAGACAAACAATTAATAATGTCATACTATTGCAAGCCATATGACGTATTTGTTGTACCTAACACGGCACTCAAGCATTAATCATGTACTGGTAAATTTATTAGCGGCTTGCGGTTAACTGTTAGTGGGCGGATGATAAGGATAGAATGACTGAGGTGTATCGATGATGGATATAGGCAGCATAATGCTTTCGCTCTTGGGTTTCACTATTTTTTCGACAGGCATCGTTTTGACCAAGGCCGGCGGCGGTTGGCTGAAGTGGTCCGGACCCAAGGACCGGCATTTCGTTAGCTCAATGATTCTCTGGCTGGCTGGTTTCATCTGCTATAATGTGGCGGCCATTCCCAACGCCATCGCATCCAAGGCTTTACCGCCGCACATCATTTCAGCAATTTCTGGCTGGGGGATCACGGTCATCGTACTGCTGTCGTTTGTTATACTCAAAGAAAAACTGTACGCAACGGATTTTATTTTTTCAACCACGATGGTGGTGGCCATTTGGGGACTGAGCCTCTTGGATAAGCCGACGGCGGGGGTTGAGATCAACGAGACCGCCTTTTATATCTTGCTGGTGCTGCCCTGGTTTTTACTATCGCCGCTGCTGGTTAAACGCCTTGGCGCCAAGCCGCGGGCGATTTTACTGGCGATTTATGCTGGTAGTGCTGGCGGGCTAGTGCTGGTGATCATGAATATAGTTATCAAAAGCCTGGGCTTCGATATCTTCAGCTACTTCAATACGGTCTACCCATATCTTTACGTGCTATGCGGTGTTGCGCAATTTGTTGCCATGCAGATGGCCATTCGCCTGGGCAGCATGATTCTGGTTGGACCACTGCAGAACGTGCTGATGATTGTTTATCCAGCAGCCTGCTCCATTTTCATTTTTGGAGCCAGCCTGAGTTTGCTGCAACTGGTGATGATCGCCGTCATCGTCGGCTCCAGTTTCATGATTATGCGCAAACACTAAGCTTGCAGTCGCCAGCCGCTTTGCGCTTTTCGATCATTATAAGATGAGATGGGAGTATCCTGTCAGTACCGTATCCCATTCAGTTTTTCCTGATCTAATTCATCAGTTTTTCCGATATTTATCCATTATTAATTCCATTATTGTTTATCATATTTTAGTAGAAGTTTACCAATCTTCCGGACTATAGAAAAGGTGTAAGAACTACTTATTTTGGTACCTGGTGCATAAAACTGCTGCTGAGCAGTTGCTTTTTGCGTTCTTTTTACTTGCCAGGCAAGAAAACGGGCCCATTTCAAGCCAAAGATTCTTGCCGGACTGTTATGAAAAACCCTTGACATATAGTCCTATATGGTGTACAATGGACTATATACAAGGGAGGTGTTTTCATGGCTGTTCCACTCAACGTCAGGCAAGTTGAAAGACCAAAAAACACGATTGTGGATGATAGCGGAAGAGACGGTCCCAACCGCTATGCAGTCCGTGAAAGGGCAAGCATCAAATATGTTGCAGGTGGAAACCCTCAGCCCAGAAACGGGCGAGTGATTGGCCACATCATTGATTTGCGCTTTGTTCCCGTCCAGGAAGAGACAGCGTCCCAAGGGCCAGATATGCTGTCATACGGTGCTTCAGCGCTGGTAAAGTCAGTAACGGCGGATATACTGGTTGACCTGCTTGATGTATACCCAGCGCAGGACGCCTATGCCATTATGGCAATCGCCACCTTACGTGTCATCAGGCCAGCCATTGCGTGTTCCCGACTGTCGACTCATTACAACCGTACGTTTGTCCGCGTTGATTATCCGGGAGCAGCTCTTTCCCCTAACTCTATTTGCAGGCTGCTGCAAGAGGTTGGCCAGGATGGCAAGAAACGGAAGCGGTTTTATCATAAGCGATTGGCCGCAGTTGCCGCAGATCACCATATAGCAATTGATGGCACATTAAAACAGGATACCAGCAAGGTGAACGATCTCTCTGCTTTCTCATACAAAGCCCGGGTCAAGGGCTGTCAGGACGTTTCCGTACTTTATGCCTATGACATTGAGTTGATGGAGCCGATTTGTGCCGAAGTTTTTCCTGGAAACAGCATAGACGCCAGTTCCTACCCGGCGTTCATCCGTGACAATGACATTCGCAAAGGGATTATCGTGGCAGACAAGGGATTTCCCCCAAGCAGCATCAAAAACGAACTTCAGGAACGTCCTGATCTGCATTTTCTAACCCCGATCAAACGTAACGACACGCGCATCGGTAATAATCACATGCTTGACTATGAAGGCGTTCTCCAAGGCATCGGGGAGCACGTATTGTATAAGAAATGTGCCATCAAGGGAGGCCGGTTTCTTTATGCCTTTAAAGACCAGAAGAAAGCTGCGGCGGAAGAAGCCGGTTACCTGGCCCAGGCAGAAAAGGGCAAGGATTTCAGTGTTGTCGATTATACCAAGAAGAAAGAGACCTTCGGCGTGATCGTCTTTGAGTCAGACCAGGACCTGCCCCCGAAAACAGTGTACCAGTGCTATGATGACCGCTGGTTGTTGGAACTTGTGTTCAAACGCTATAAGAGCGATGAATGCCTGAACCAGACCAATGTACAAGGTGATTTTTCGCTGATTGGTTCAGAGTTTATCAATTTCATCTCGACTGTTGCCACATGCCGTATGATCCGGAAAGCCAGGACTGCAGGCCTTCTGGAAAAAATGTCCTATGGGGATATGATGGATGACCTGTCCTCCGCATGGAGAAGAGTCGATGCACCCCAAAAGCCGGCAAGCGATGATGGCTACTGGATTCACACCCTGAACACAGTGTTTGATGAACTTGAAGCGCTTGGCCTTTCGACTCCGGCTCCGAAGCCTGCCCCGAAAAAAAGAGGCCGCCCGTGCAAAGGTACAGAAGCCAGCAAGCCGAAGCGTCCGAGAGGCCGACCCAGGAAGAATCCCTTGCCGGACTGAGGGCTATAGTCCGGCAAATTGGGAAACTTATATTTTAGCAATCGTGTAAAAGCACACCCAAGGCAAATCGTGAAATTGTATCCAATGCGTCGTGCAGATACACAAAAGGATTTTTACACATAAGCGTATTATATCATCCAATATAAAAAGAATAGGGGGCGTGTGTACTGCTGTAAGAGTTGAATATAACCGCATTGATGCTTGATGGAAAAAGGCAGGATATGGGTTCGCTTTACGACCAAGCACCCATTTGATTGGTTTTTTCTCAGTATTGATGCAATTGGCAGCTATTCCATTCATTTACATGTCATGGCAGTGACAACAAAGAGAAGGAAAATCACAAACGATTTGAGGAATCAGAAGCATTCAATGATGGCAAGCGGAATAGTTCATCTGGAAAAATCGCATGATGATCATAAGTTTTCGATTTTTTCAGCGTTCTTTCGTTACCGTATTATTATAGTCTGCGCCCATTTTTCAAAAAGCGGCCTGTATTGGTTAGCATCTCTTTCGAGACAGTAGAATTCGGTGTACCAGAAGTCTCCGTCAATCATCATGACGTAGTCATAATAGAAATACTCATTCCCTTCGTATTTGTCCGTATAAGCTGTCCAGGCGCGAGTATCTGAAACGGCTACGACTATACTGTTAACATCATAAGTTTCGATTATGTCCTGCAAATAAGCTGCGGCAGTCTCGAATGCGGTCCCTGAGTCAATAAGGTCCTCGCTTGTTTCACAGAAATAATAGACAATCACATCAGGGCTTATCCATTCATCGTCTTTTTCTTTAAAGGCACTGGTCAACCTGATGGAATAATTGCTGTGTGAAAATGTTTTCGGAATTAAATTCTCGATAACGTCACCAAAAAAGCCAAATGCAAAACCGATAGCCAAACAAACCGACACGAGAGCTGTCATCATGAGCACAGCTTTCCGCTTCCTTTTTCTTAGGGCAATTTGCCCTTCGCCTACTGCGCGTGCCCTGATGAATTGACCGAACTCATCTGCTGTTGTTCCCACGAATCCCTGCTTCTCAAGCATGAAACCTATACGGGAGGACAACATCAAGAAGAAGAGATTCTTTGTTTCATACACTTTGGCGATCTGTGCGTAAGCGACTGTGTTATCAGCACCGTCTTGCATGTTATGGACATCGAAATGATCTTCATAAAAACTGTTGGCTGTTTCAATCTCAGCGTGGAATAGCTGTTGGAACTGCTGATATCTGTTTGTCGCCGAACACCGTACAGCCCATAATGAAAAAAGCGGGTAAAGAATACCGATCAAAATGCCAAGCAGACAAAACGCATAACTACTGGTCTGGAGTCCACTTAAAAAAATCAGAAGTCCTGTGCATATAAAGAATATTGTCCACAATTTGCGTGAAGATGTACCCCTGCTTACCTCTAAGATATTCTGCTTTGTAAATGTACTTCTATTTGTGAATAGTGGCTCCATGTGTATAATCCTCTTTCTCTTCGCTTGCCTGCGTTGAATGCCATCTCAAAGGTTGCTCTTTACCAGGTGTTCAACGCTGTCAATCAGCCGGCAGAGCCGCTCACGCTGTTTGGGATACTGTTCCGGATCGCCCACCAGCAATACAGATTCCAGCTCAGAACAAAAACCCGGAGGTACCAGGTGAAACCGGGCGATATAGTTCAAGTTCCAGCCATCTCCTGAATAGTAAACGCGATTGAGCGCGAAGATGACCTGCACCAGGTTATGCGCCAGCAGACTGGCCAGGCCGGCACAAAACAGAGTGTCCTGCCTGGCCACCTTGTTCTGGTAGTGGTAATCGTGCCGCCAGTAAAGCGCGCTATCCAGGTGTTTCTTGATCATGTGGTTACGCAGCTTATCAGGATATGTTTGCAGCTGTCTCTGCCATGTGGAAATTATGGCAAATGGGTCTTCAATAATGGTGTTGTTGGCCAAGTCAGTCGGCAGATGGTAACCCCAGATTGTCCAGATGCAGGGATCCGGGTCCGGAGAGGATCCATCGAGAATGGACTGCAGCCGATCGTCGATCTCACTGATCCGCCGAGGCCAGTAACCGTCAATCTCAATGCCCTGTCGGCGCCAGTCCTTGATATGCAGGTCGATGGTCTGCCTGAGTGTTGTGAGACGGTCTGTATCAGGGATCCAGTTCTCGTAGTAGGCGCGCAGGTCAATGTCCGACATGCCGTCATTCCGTTTTTTGCCGTAGGAGCCTGCAACTGCTACCGCGTATTTTCCACTATAAAGCTGCCTGATCAACGGCAGAAGATCATCAACGATGCGGTTCAATGGTTCTGGGAAATGGTCATGGGACATGCGGCGCCTCCTCTTCCTGCAATTTGGTGTGTCTGTCGGTGTAATAATGTTGTTGTCTCAAAAATGCATAAGTGAGCTGACAACATCATACATGAGTTTATGCCGGAATAGCAATGTGCCGAGCGTTGCCATTATGCCTTATTGGGGTTATTATTCTAGTTAAGAACTCAACTTTCCCATAGGCTTTTCGGCGCTTTCTCCCGCTGCACGGGGTGGGAAAATTGAGTTAAGAATACAATTGGCAGTGAGAGCAAGTTTTATCTAGCGTGACAGACAGATACACCCAAGATGCCGGCATTCAAAATAGCGACAGACTGGACAGACTACCTTTTGACCAGAAATACACGAGGGTGCAGGATATGAATGACGAGATCCATTGGGCTGCTTCTTCCGAAATTGACGACTTGATTACTAGGAGCGATTTAGATGAAAACGTGGACAGCTCAACCCATACCGGACATCAGTGTCATTCCCAAAGGCGACATGCCCGGTGACAAGATTAAGATCAGTCCGCAACATGTGGCTAAGGCAGAGGCGATTTTCCCGCATCTTCTGGCGCTTCTGCTGCCTGTTATCGAGACGGGTAATAAAACGGTCGTATCCGTTTATGGCGGTTCCGGGGTCGGTAAATCGGAAATCGGCTCTCTGCTGGCGTACTATCTTAACCAAAGCCATATTGGCTGTTATATTCTGTCAGGTGACAATTATCCGCATCGAATCCCCAAACACAATGACTGGGAGCGTCTGCGCGTTTTCCGAGAATCAGCGCTGAAGGGGCTGGTCGCCGCGGGCGAGTATCGGACCGAACGCAAGACGCAGCTGGATAAATTGATGCTGGCTGACCGCGACACCGACCCGGCTTCTGCAGCGGAATTCGCTTGGCTATCCGTCTATCTTGCCGCTGGCCGCGCCGGCTTACAGACATATCTTGGAACCTCAGCAGAAATCGATTTTGTTGAAATCAATTCAATCGTCGCTGCTTTCAAGAACAGCGCAGCGAGTATCCTGCTCAAGCGGATGGGGCGTGAAGAAAATGAAATTTGGTACGACAGGGTTGATTTTTCTCATACGAAGGTGCTGCTGATCGAGTGGACCCACGGTAACAATCCTTTACTCCTGGGCGTGGATATTCCGATCCTTCTCAACAGCACACCACAGGAGACCTTGGAGCACCGCAAGCTGCGCAACCGTGACGGCGGAGCAGACAGCCCGTTCACCACAATGGTTCTGGCTATCGAGCAGGAAAAACTGACTGGTCAAGCTGTCAACGCAAAGCTTATTGTCACTAAGAGCGCTGAAATTGTTGCCTATCCGCGCTATCTGGCGTTGATGAAGCAGGGCTTGTGAACGGAGGCGGCTGGTATGATCGGTCTGACACGCGACAAGGGCGATCGCGGAACCTTACAAGCAGGTCCCATGCTCAATGCTTATCCGGACAGTCTGGGCGGTTCGTTGGGCGACATCGTGAAACTGTTGACAGAGCACGATTTCCAGGATGTTTTCCAGTCCTTTTACATCCTGCCCAGTGTATTCAACACCGATCTCGACCGCGGTTTTTCGGTTATCGATTATGAACTCAACGAAATGCTGGCGTCGCCTGATGATTTGCAGGCATTAAAAAAAGAGGGTATCGCCTTCAAGTTCGACTTTATTCTGAATCATGCGTCAGTGCTGTCCAGACAATTTCAGGACATCATCAGAAACGGCGAACAATCTGAATTTACTGACTTTTTTATCGATTGGAACACGTTCTGGCAAGACTGCGGCGAGCTGACGCCGGAGGGATATATTCAACCGCGGGCGGATCTGATCCAGGACATGTTCTTTCGTAAGCCGGGACTGCCCATCTTGAATGTTCGCTTTCCGGATGGGCGAGAGGTGCCCTATTGGAATACCTTCTATCAGGAAGTGAAATACCGGTTGCTCGACGCTCAGGACTTGACGGTTACTCTATCCGTGCAATATAGTACGGCTGACGCGCTGGCTCGTCTGATCAATCAGGCTATTGCAGCAGGCCAGAAACCGCGCGATATAGACTTCGGCCGGTTTCACGCCTATCGGCAGCCGGTCATCGAAATGATGGAGTCCAATCGCCGCTATCTCGGCCAGATGGATCTCAACATCCGTTCGCCGCTGGTCTGGCAGTTTTACAAAAGCACGCTGGAAAAGCTCGCCGCTTACGGCGCAGAGATCGTCCGGCTCGATGCCTTTGCCTACGCCCCGAAAGAACCCGGCGCAAAGAATTTCCTCAACGAACCGGGCACCTGGGAGTTGCTGGGCCGTATCAAAGACCTGGCTGATCCGCTGGGCATCACGCTTCTGCCGGAAATCCACGCCCGATATGAAGAAAAAATTCATGAGAAACTGTCAGCACAAGGCTACATGACCTATGATTTCTTTTTACCCGGACTGATCATCGATGCCTTTGAGGGGCAATCAGTTGATACGCTTGTCCGTTGGATAAAAGAACTCCAAGACAAACAGATCCGTACGGTCAATATGCTGGGTTGCCACGATGGCATCCCGCTCCTGGACCTGAAAGGTCTGCTGCCTGATGAACAGATTGAGCGACTAATTCAGATCGTTGTCGCGCGAGGCGGCTCTATTAAAGACCTGCACGGCCAGAAGAATACGTATTATCAGGTCAACGCCACATACTTCAGCGCGCTGGGTGAAGATGAAAATAAGCTTTTACTAGCCCGGGCGATCCAGGTGTTCATGCCCGGCAAGCCGCAGATCTGGTACCTGGATTTATTTGCGGGCAAGAACGATTATGATGCCGTGGCCAAGGCCGGCCCAGGCGGTCACAAGGAAATCAACCGGACGAATCTATCAATCGACCAGGTTCACGAGCTGATGCATCGCGATGTTGTGCAAAAGCAGCTGGATTTGCTGCGATTCAGAAACACTTCTCCAGCCTTTGGTCTTGACGCAAGCTTGCAGATTCTTGAATCGGAGCCCTGGATATTAAAACTGCGGTGGGAAAACCGAGGGGTGCAGGCAACACTGGAAGCGAATTTACGAGATATTACGTATAAAATAACAACCCAATAACGGAGACAGCCTAACTTTGAGCATCATGAAGCAAGATGACTTAGGACTTCTTCGTTAACACTCCTCCATCCATTTCTGATACGGTGTCACACAGTGCCGTAATATCGAGCGGATTATGTGACGCCATGATAATGGTCACGCCCCGGCCGCGCAGGTCAATAAATAACTGATGCATATCCGCGACACCCCGATTATCCAGGCCGTTGAGCGGTTCGTCTAAGACCAGCAGTTGCGGTTCTTCCATTATGGCTTGTGCAATGCCTAACCGCTGCCGCATGCCAACCGAATACTTGCCGACAGTCTTACGACTTTTCGGGTCGAGCCCAACGATTCGCATAACCTCATCGATGCGGTTACGGTTCGCTTTAGCGTGTAATCCCATCAGCCAGCTAAGGTTGTTATACCCGCTTTCGGTCGGGATGAAGCCTGGCGCCTCAATCATCATGCCGGTATCAGGCGCAAACTGACAGTCCTTACCAATTTGCCGGCCAAAAACCACAGCTTTGCCTTGAGTCGGATATAAAAAGCCAAGGATACACTTCAATAACACGGTTTTGCCAGAACCATTTCGCCCGACAATCCCATGGATTTTGCCGGTCGTAAAGCGGGCGTTAACCTGGCGGAGCACAATGTCACTGCCAAATTGATGCGTCATATTGTGGACGTCAACGGCATAGGTTTGATTACTTTCATTCATTCTGTTGACCTCCGGCAAAGATAAAACACGTTTTCCGGACGAAGATAAACGCGAGCGCGAATAAGGATAAATTGATCACGCCGAATATAAGGTGTGTCTGACTGATCGTTGGCAACTGGTCGTAACCAAAACTGTGCATGATGTAGGTTGCATGTTGAAGTGGCGATAACCAGGCAGCAATGAGATTGGCCACATATTTGAGATTGTCATTAAGCTGAAGCCAGGCCATGAACCGATCCGGTGTCAACGCATACGCGAACAGGCACAGCAACACTACGGCAAATAGACCAGCTTTCTTGCCAAATCGCAGTGCTATTGACAGATTGAGTGTGGTCAGCAGCAAAGAATATTGAGCTATCAAGAAAAAAATGTTGACTGCAGATGCATAAGGATTTGTCAGTTTGATCGTTTTTCGGATAACAGATAAGGCAACTTCAAAGGACGCTGGTGAAAAGCTAAGGAGAGTTGCTGTCTCACTCCATCGGTTGTCAAGATAGGCATTTCCGCCGGTCAAAAGAACTGATGAGAGAAATAGAAAAACCGTATAGCCGAAGCTGACGACTAATGAAGTCAAAACCTGCCCGATTATCCAGTTCAGCCGATTGGTGCGAAAAATCAGATAAGCGGCTGATGCATCCATTTTGGGAAATTGTGATAGCAGCAAGATCAACGCCAATGCCGAGAAAAGGATGCTGTCGCTGTTTGCAAAACTCCAGATAAACGGTTCCATAATCTGAATATCGGTCATGAATTCGCGTGATAACGATATCGTCTTGTCGGTCAAAAGAAAACAGACCAAAAAGCCCAAACCCAAGCTCATGGCCAAACGCGGATTCTTGCGTAACATGCGCAAGTTCCAGACCAGACAATCCAGCGTAGCTGCCAGACTAAACATACTGCTTCATAACCAGGCGCAGACTGGCGACATAAAGAGCCGAAGCACTGATTATGAGCAAGATAAGCAAGCCAATGGCTTGTGGATCACCTTTGAGCCAATTCAGCGGATTGGCCAAGCGAACCGAAATCAAAAATCGTGATGATATCATAGATAGCGCAAAACATAGAGCTATTGGGATGGCATAAGCGCTGACTGCATCCCCGGCAATCAAGGCACCCGCACCGCCGACTGCTGAAAAAAACATGGCCGCGAGAAGTCTGGCCAGTAATGCTGATCCCGGGAAAAGCGTATCAGCAGCCGGACTGATCATCAGCAGCATACCAAGAAAAATCATCAGTCCAATCGCCTGAGCCAATGCAGCCATGAACAGAACAGCGATCAGTTTCCCTGATACATAGGCAAAGCGACCACAGCGAAAAACAGCGAGTCGCGCTGCTCCGGCTTGTAGCTCTTGCCAGGCACTGGCTGCGCAAGGCAAAGATGCCAGCAAAGGCAAGGATATGGCGCTGCCCGAACCGGACAGCGCTTTTCGCAGCAGTTCCATCGGATCCTTCTCGCCGCCGCGCAGCAGCCAGAAAGCGTCCGTGCCCAAATCCAGCCAAAAACTGACGACCACCGCTAGAACCGCGATGCTTAACCAAATGTTCTTCAAGGCATGGCGAATATCTAATAAGATTGTGTTCAGGATGATGTCCCTTTGCATGATCAATAACCGTAACTGCGATCGATGATCGTGCCGTCGATCGCATTGATTGTCAGCTCGGATTTGCCCTGTTGAACGAAGCCGTCATCCTTGCCGTGGGCGTATCCACCGGTGCCGAAAAGCACGCGATAGCCATAGAAATCCCAAACAGGAACATAATAGTAGGCATTGATGTTGTCGGGCTGGCGCACGGCCATGTAACCGAACTGGATCCTGTAGATCTGCAGGGTATTTTCCTGCAGATCCGCGTTGCGCTCCAAATGCTGGATGCTCAGCAGGCCGACTTTCGCGAAAATATCCATAATCTGGCGGAAGGACAGCAGGCCGCAGTCTTCCTGAATGGTCGGCCCAAGATCATAGGGATTATTATAGCTGAGAAAGCAGACGCCGCCATCATCGACAATAACGGTGATGACACCGAGGCCGGAGGTATAGTCATATTCGTTGCTTACACCCTCGCCGCCGTTGTCGTCGTTAACCGGTATGCCGTAAATGTGCCTGGTATAGCGGAAAATGTAGTATTGCGGGTTTCCCGCACCGGCTGCAGGCATCTCGTTGTTGCCGGCCTTCGGCGCCGGCATCTGGCCGTATGACGTCAGCGCATAATCAGGGCAGAAAGCCTGGACTTCCGTATCGGCATAAGCACGCGCTTCCTCCAGGGTAATCGAGCAACCCAGCGCTCTGCCGTTCGTCAGCGGCAGAATGGCTGAAGCATAAAGGTTATAGTGGCTCTTGAGATATTCCAGCGCTGGTGCCCAGGCCAGCTTTTTCGTTCTTGTGTTCAAGCCATATTGCACAATGATATTATGACGATCCTGTCCCGCATTGAACACATCAAGGTCATATATCCAAAGGGAATACATTTTAAAACCCAATTCGTCGGCATCATAGATGGAATTCGGCTGGGGTGCGCGCCCGTCATATTCGGCATCGGTTGATTGATCGATCCAAGTCAGATCTTCGCGATGCCGGTTAATGAATGCCAGCACCTCCTCGTCAGAAAACGGCCGCGGAACGGCTTCGATGACAGCCGCGGTGTAAGCGGCCGGCACAACAACCTCTGCATCGACTGTGACTACAGAGATGGCCGTATCCGAAATGTACTCAGCCTTATAATGCGGTTCGACGCCAAGTCGCTCAGCGATCGGCTCGCGATGATCAACCTGCGAAGCTGTTGTTTCGATATCCTTGCTGCTGGAGTCAGTCGTTTGACAACCCGTCATGGTTAGTATCATCAGAAAAACAACTAATAGTGATAGTAACTTCCGCTTCATACTCCGTCACCTCGCAACCAGCATACATGACGATGAGATGAAAATCCGCATCAAGATGTCTGCGAGTTGTTATCGAACTGTAAAAGCGTGACAGTTACGCATGTACCGTGCTCTGGCTTACTCTCGATGCTGATCGAACCGCCATGGTATGCAGCGATCATCTTACATAAGGCGAGCCCAAGTCCGACTCCGCCATTTTGACGTGATCTTGCTCTATCAACCCGAAAGAACGGCTCGGTCACCAGGTCGATGTACTCGTCTGGGATGCCGCGCCCTTGATCTGAGACAGAAATAAAGGCCTGTTTACCGTTTGCAGTGATATCGACCTGAACGGGTGCGGCTTCTGGAGATGCATGAATGGCATTATCGACAAGATTGCTGACCAAAGATAGCAGCAGTGTCTCATCGCCATAGAGTTCAAATGTCTCGTAATTGATTTGGACATGGTCAGGGAGGATCTCCCGAAGATTGCCGGCTAATCGGCTGGCAGGAAAGGCTCTCATCGCGATGTTATCGCTAGTTTCTCTGGGATCCGCAAGACTGATTAAATCAAGCAATTTACGGGCAAGGCTTTCAGTATGGCGACCAGCTGAAAGGATGTTCTGAGCACAAATCAGTCGCTGTTCTTCAGCAAGGGGCATATGCAACAGGTTATCAGCAAAGCCGATTATCGCTGTCATCGGTGTTTTTAATTCATGGGTCAAAGCCGCCAATAATAACTGTTTTTTTTGCAGCTGATCATCAAGCGACCGGATTTTATCTTCAATAGAATCGGTCATGCGATCAAAAGCATCCGATAAATCGCCGATTTCATCTGGAGTCCTGATCCCTGTTCGTTGATGATAATCGCCTGCAGAAATCATAGCTGCTGCTTGGGTCAGTTTTTGCACAGGTCTGAGAACCGGTCGCAAGACCATCATCAGCAAGACGATCACAAGGATAATGGCTGTCAGCAGGATCAACGTTGAAACCCAACGCATCTGCTTAATTAGAGCGGTCGTTCTTGAGTGATCCATGCAGATGATCGCTTGAAACATTTGTCCTGATATCTGAAAAGAACAGGTCGCAATGATCATATCCTTGCCGGATACTTGGCTATACCCATATGGGATTTCCGCTTGACCCTCTTTCACACTATTCATGAGCGGTGAATGAGCAATATTGTTTGCTCCAAGAAATGTCAATGTATCCAGCGGACAGTTACTGAATAGATATTGCGCATCCTGCACTAAAGCATAGGCTGTATTGCCTCCAGACAAAAGGCGTGCGTAAGATGAAAAATAATAAGCTACAATGCTGCGAAGCGTCACATCCTGGATCTGTGATGTATCTGTCTGGACAACAGAAATAACATTCGAGCAGAAAAACATCAAGGCTTGACGTGCGCTTAATACATCCGTTTGCCGAAGGGATGATTCTTGAATAATATGAAAAGACGCCAGTCCGGCGATTAGTACAGCGATCATGACTGCAAGAGCAATCAAGACTATTTTATACTGAAGCTTCATCGATCGACCGCCAGTTTATAACCAATGCGGAAAACGGTGATAATTTTTTCAGACCAGTTCAGTTTTTTACGAAGCGTTGCTACATGGCTATCAACTGTGCGCGTTTCTCCATAGTAATTATCGCCCCACACTTCGCGTAACAGCTGCTCTCTGGAAATCACCCGATTAGGATGTTTCATGAACATGAGCATCAAGGCAAATTCTGTCGGCTTGAGGGAAATATCTATGCCATTCACTTGCACACGATGCTCGCTTTCCCAGACGATGACGTTACCGACAGCCAGAACGGATGAATCACTGTGTTGGCGATGAAACACTTTCTCCATCCGGACGAGCAGTTCGAGCATATCAAACGGCTTGACCAGATAATCTTCTGCACCCAATCGGAGTCCACGCACACGATCGGCAACATCACCCTTTGCTGATATATAAATGACCGGAATATTTCTCCGTTGCATGAAAGGCAGTATTTCATAACCATCCAACTCGGGTAGCATAATATCCATCAGGGCAAGGTCAAACGCTTGTTGCTCGATCATTGCCAGCGCCTGTTTACCGGTTTTCGCTAGACTGCATTGATATCCAGATGTGCTTAAGCTCATCTCCAGAAGCTCACAGATAGCCGGATCATCTTCGACGACCAAAATATGATGCATAACAGCCTCCTTATATGAAGTATCTCCAGCTAGAAAGCAAGATGCCATATGCGCGTTGCGGTTATTATACCATGATGAATTCCATTCGTTTTGACTGTCGATTGGCAGAACGCATCATTGTGTAAAGACACATCTTTATCGGAAAACGATATCTTATATGCTATTGATATCCAATATCTCATAAGCTATAGTAAGCACATGCAACAATGTGCAGGAGGTGCCTATTCACCTGTTGTATCGCGCTTGTTCCTCCCTTGGATTATTTGAGGTAATCTTATGTTTCATAAAATATATAGGGTGAAGTCGCTCCACGATATGACGTTATTGGTGTGGTTTGCCAACGGAGAGAGCAAGCAATATGACGCTAAACCCCTGATGACCAAGCGGAAGCCGTTTTCGGCACTACAGGATGAGCAGCTGTTTCGATTGGTTAAGGTTGATGCAGGCGGTTATGGGTTATCATGGCATGATGATCTTGACCTTGCCTGTAACGAATTGTGGGAGAATGGTGTCTCAGTGAATTTAGTTAAAATACAACGCGATCAGCTTATTGAGCACCTTTCTGAAGTCAGACGACAAGCAGGGATGTCGCAGAAGCAGCTGGAGGAAACAAGCGGCATAAAGCAGTCGGTCATTGCCAGACTCGAATGCGGTGACACGAATCCGCAACTGGAAACGATTTTGCGCATTCTGTTACCGTTTGGAAAAACGCTCGGTGTTGTCGATCTCCGGAATATCAGATCATAAAAGGCATCGTACATGATGATCAAGGATGGTATTACACATTAGCCGGATCAAGTTTAGGGCGATCGGTGGAGACAGTTAACTTCACCTGGACAAGCCAGTCAAAAACACAAGGAGACAGCATATGGAGATGTCTACACCTCATGGACTATCGGAATACCTGCAGAACCACCGCATCCACTTGATCGGCAATGCCCATATCGATCCGGTCTGGCTCTGGCGCTGGACGGATGGATTCAGCGAAGTGAAAGCGACCTTCTTGTCGGCTGTTGATCGTCTGAATGAATATCCCGGGTTTGTCTTCACCTGCGCCGGCGCTTGTTACTATCAATGGGTAGAAGCAAACTGCCCGGAACTCTTTCACGAGATCCAGCGCCTGGTGGCGTCTGGCCGCTGGGTCCCGGTCAACGGCTGGTGGATCCAGCCGGACTGCAATCTGCCTTGCGGCGAATCGTTTGCGCGCCAGTCCCTCTATGGCCAACGCTATTATCTGGAAAAATTCGGCCTGATCTGCAACACCGGCTACAATGTCGACTCTTTCGGTCATAATGGCATGCTGCCACAGATTATGCGCCAAAGCGGCATGACCCATTATGTCTTTATGCGCCCGTCCGATCAGGAAAAACCTGGCCTTCAGACGATATTCCGTTGGGAAAGTGCGGATGGCAGCCAGGTTCTGACTTATCGGCTTCCCGCTGGCTATGGGCATAAGCAACCTGACCTGCTGCTGGACAAAATCAGCGAGGTGGCAAAATCGGGCGAGCTGCTAGACTCAGACATGATGTTTTTCTATGGCGTCGGTAATCACGGCGGAGGGCCGACCATAGCCCTTCTGGATCAAATCACGGCACTGCAGCAGGATCTGGGCAAGGACCGTCTGGTCTTCAGTTCCCCGGTACAATATATGGCTGATATCGAACCAGATGCGGCAAAATATCCTGTCGTCCGCGGCGACCTGCATCACCATGCCATTGGCTGCTATAGCGCCAACCTGCAGATCAAGCAGTCAAACCGCCTGGCTGAGAACCGCCTGCTGTGTGCAGAGCGGTTGAACAGCCTGGCTTACAGCCTGTTTACTGTGCCGGATCACACCAGTGCTTTGAAAGCGGCTTGGGAAAAGGTCATGTTCAATCAGTTTCACGACATCCTTTGTGGCTGCAGCATCAAGCCTGCCTATCAGGACGCAGCTGAACTGCATGGGTACGCCCTTTGTGTAGCCGGCGACGTGCAAAACCAGGCAACCCAGAAAATAGCCTGGGCGGTGGATACGATCGGTGATATGACGATCGCCAGAAGCAAAGAAAATAACTGGCGATTTTGGAATGTGCCAGAGAAAGGCACGCCGGTCGTGATCTTCAATCCCCTGGCTTTTGCGGTAACCGTGCCGGTTGCTGTCTTTGGCGATCTGACGACGATCAGCGATTCCGATAATCGGTCGCTGCCGATCCAGCGGATTCGCGGCCTGTATGTCAATGGTGAAACGGACAAGTGGCAGACTGTCATGGTCGCCAGTCTGCCGGCGTTGGGTTACGCGACATTCTGGCTGCATCAGCAGCCTTCAGCTGCGGAGACGGTCGGCTTGCCATCGTTGCCGACATTCACCGAGCCAGCGGCAGACACTTCAGCAGCACAATGGGCTTATACGCCCGTTCAGGTCGCTGCCGACGCCGGTCAGATGGCTAACGATTATGTGATCGTTGTTTTTAACACCCAAAGCGGTTGTCTGGCCGACTTGATTGATCGCCAAACCGGCCGGCACCTGATTAATCGTCCGGCGGCGGTTGGCCTGGTGATTGATGAATCCAGCAGCGATACCTGGGGCCATGGTTTGCGCGAATATCGGGATGTCATCGGCAGTTTTCACCTGGCAACGATTACCGTGCTGGAGAGCGGCCCGCTTCGCGGCGTTGTCCGGGTGGTCAGCCGTTATCAGGAGTCAATGCTGACTCAGGACTTCATCCTGTATGCTGATCGGCCGGACATTGAGGTTCTGGTAAGAGTACTCTGGCAAGAAAAGCATAAGATGCTGAAGCTGGAATTCCCGATCAATCTGGAAAACGCGCAGGCGACGGCTGAGATTCCATATGGGTTTGCGCCAAGACCGGCGGACGGCAGTGAAAATCCAATCCAGCAATGGGTAGATCTCAGCAATGATGCCGATGGTGTGGCGATCATCAATGACGCCAGCTTTGCTGCCGATGTGAAGGACAGCATCCTGCGCCTGACCGTGCTGCGCAGTCCTGGTTTTGCCGACCATTACGGCAACCATGAGGATCTGCAGGAATTTATGGATCAAGGTCTGCGCGAAGTCCGCTACCAGATCTGTCCCCACGCCGGCAACTGGCGTGCGGCAGATATTGTCCGCAAGGCCATGGTCTTTAATAATCCGCCGATTGTGAATTATGAAACTTATCATCATGGTCCTTTGCCTTTGAAACTGGCAGGCATAGAGGTCAAGCCGGCGAATATCATCGTCACAGTGCTGAAAATCGCCGAAAGCCGCCAGGGATACATGCTCCGCGCTTACGAAACCAGCGGTCAGACAGCGGCGGCAGAAATCTGCCTGCCAACCCTGGAACGGGCCTGGCAAGCGAGCTTCGGGCCCTGTGAGATCAAAACGATCCTGATCCCGTTCGATCGTGCTGAAGGGATCAGGGAGACCAACCTGCTGGAGTTGTCAGCAGCGGAGATGGCTGGAGGGGTTTTTATGCATCATATAAATACACGGGATTAACCAAGACTCCTGTCAATCTGGGCAATGATTTCGCTAACCGATTCACAAGCAAAATTTGTCCCTTGATACCAAGGTTTGGTTATATCAATTTCCTCTGCAAAATACTTTGCCTTGATGATTATTTCCGGCCGGTATTCAAAATGGAAAAGATCAAAATGATTCCACTTGCCTCCCCAAATGAAGCCATTCTTTTCGAATAGACGAACAAGATCCTGTGGGTATTTTTTGATCAGTTTTTCACCTTCTGCAGGACTCGCCCAACGCCAATAGCCATCCGGGCTGCTCCTCAGGTCGATGGCAATTCCAAATGCATGTGGACTTAGCCGATTAGTTCCGGCAATAACCCTGTAATTAAAGGTTCCGCTGGTCGGATACAAGTAATCGACGATTTGCGGCTGATCGATGACAAGTCCTGCTGCACCGACTGCTGCTGATGCAAGAGCGGCAGCTGCGCCTGCTTCTTTGTTGAACGGCAGGTGCTCATCCCCGAAGTCTACCGAGACCAGCTTTTTTGATATGACGGCCTTTGAATCTCCATATATCTCTTCAAAAAATGAATATGCCCTTGACCGACCTGGATCAACATCGGTGCTCATGAGGGCGTTGATTTCTGTTAGGGGATAGATTGTCTCGAGCATATCCTGAATGTCCGCATCTGTGATCTTTTCATCAAAGGTTTTTGTTTTTTTGTCATCATATAAAATGCGTTTTCCTGATCTCATGACCAGGCAAGCTTCATTTTCTATCATTTCGACTCCGGCAACATAATCGGGGTATGCAATCATAAGCACAAGAATATCTCTTTTTAGCGTGATCGAGTATTCTGTTTCTGTTGTTATGTATTCAGTTTCACGTGTTGTTGTCTCAGTAGCCGTTTGTGACGTTACATCAGGCACGTGTGTCGTTGCTTCGGCAGGTTGCAGCGTGGTCTGCGCGCTTTCAGAAATGGTCTGCTCAGTTTGACTCTCGACAACACCCGTCTCAGTCATCACCGTATGCAGAATCCCGCAGCCAGATAATAGCAGTGCAACAACAATGATCAACACGGCAAATTTATTCATGTTTATATCCATTCCTTATCCAGTGATTTGAGATTAACATATGCAGCACTGGAGTTCAACATGAATCGAAGTAATCTGGTTGCTTTTGTCGTAGTTATTTGGCGTATAATGACTATGACCTTTTGCGTTTGCCTTGATGTATTCAGGCCGGCGCATAAATCATGGAAGCAAAACAATCGAGGATTAAGGATAAGACTGTGACGACAGCAGAGAAATCAAAAAGATCAAGCTTGTTCTGGCGCATAGCCATTTCAGCCATTGGCATGATTCTGATCCTGATGGCCATCGGTAATCTGCTGCTCTTCTTTTTGGGCGATACGGCGGAAGCTGCTGTCTCAACTCGCCGCTATGGCGGAGAAAGGCAAGGTGCGGTCAGCGACAAGCGGTACACCTGGTCTGTTGATTACACGTTTCGGGCAAATAATGACAAAATCTATGCAGGCCACCTGACCAAACTTGGCAGCGCGACATCTGTTTCGGTCAGCAGGACCATCTACTATCTTCCGTTCGCGCCATTTTTCAACACACCAGAAGATACGGCCGAACCCAATCTTGGCCAACTGGCCATGATCGCAGCCGGGGCTTTCTGTTTGGTCGCGATGAACAGAAAGGCAAAAAATATCAAGGGCCGGCCAAACAGACAAACACTAACCGATTACGACGATTCGATAGAGAACAACGTTTACATGGAGGACACGATGAATAAATTTTGTAAAAATTGCGGATCAGCCCTGTCAGCCGATGCTCGTTTTTGTCCCGCCTGCGGGGCAACGCTGGAAACAAATCCGCCTCAACCGCCTGTCTGGTCCAACCAATACCGCCCGCAACAAAATATCGGCTGGACATCACGCCACCTTGACCCGGCGGTTATCCAAAGAGCCAAAAAACACAAGAAGAGCGCGTGGATTTTTACAATTTTCCTGACAGTAGCCTTTCCGGTCGGCTTTGCTCTGGCTGGCAACCTGATGGATGATATGCCGCTGAATGAAGCCTTGATCATTGGTATCGGACTGGGTTTGCTGATGCTGCTCATCGGGATCATCCGCATTTCACGTATGAAAGCAGGGATATGGGAAGGAACAGTCACCGACAAGCGGCAAAAAAGGAAAATGGATCATTCACAATCTGACGATGTTGTCAGGCACAAAACCGTCTATACGATTATCGTGACTGAAGACAGCGGCAAGCAGCACAAGCTCAATTACACCGACAATACAGCCCTGTACAACTATTTCAGTATTGGTGACAGGATTCGTTGTCATATGTCTTTTGGAACCTACGAGAAATTCGACAAATCACGAGACCGCGACATCTTTTGCAATGTTTGCGGCACAATCAATGATCTGTCTCAGGATCTGTGCAAATCCTGCCGTTTGCCCTTGTTCAAATAATTCTCAAACCTCGCCTGTACCCCATGCTATCATCAGCGCCCCTGTTATGTGGCTGCATAAAATACGGTCTCCCGCCAATTCTGTATAAGCAACATTTGTGTCAAGAAATTTATCCGCATCGCTATGTCTGTCGACATAGGGTATATTGACCAGATTAACCTTGGTGCCCGGTACCTTGCGGAAAATAACCTCGGCATCGACCAGTCCGATCAGATAAAATCTTCTGTCGATTCCCGGATATACAGAGGGTTTTACCATGCAGCTTATCTTTGATTCATCCTTCTGTTTGACAAATGCCCGGCATTCCGTGTGCCAGCTTCGTACTAATGCGTATTCGGCCATACTGTCTTTGACGACACAATCAGAACCCAGCATAATCGGCGCGCCATCCGGCAGGGAGAGCTTCATCTTGCATGTGGTATCCGGGGCATAGCCGGTCACATAAAGGCCATTTCCGCTGTTTGAATAAAGCACCATCGGAGACTTGTCATTGACATGGCGCCGTGAAAAGCGTACGACAACATCGAAGTTTTCCAGAGCCAGCCTTAGTAATGATCCAGGAACAACAGCATCGGATGCCTTGAGGCTGTCCGGCAAACGCTGCGATACATTATGCTCACAAGGAAAACTGCCGCGCACCCAGGCAAGCCGGCCAGACAGGGCCTTGCCATTGAAGGTACAGTATACCCGCCTTGATCCGTCCTGATTCGATGCTATGACCCGGGTATCCGCTCCGGCTCTCTCGCAGGCGTCAAGACCCCCTCCGCTTAAAATTGCAATGTGCTGTAAAGTATCCGAAAGTGTGCCGGTCGAGATTTCATCCTGGCTCAGGTTGCCTTCTATTTTGAACGCCCCTTCAAGCGGTTCGCCAATCGTGACGCCCGTTAACGCGCGCATTTCCTCAGAAGCATTGCCCAAAGGCCCGTACAGCAAGATATCACCGCCTGCGGCAAGCGCCTTGAAGACTGCTTGCTCAACATCAGAACCCTTATCCGGCACAGGCAGCACCAGAACGGATTGGCCGGCAAGAAGCACTGCAGCTTTTATAAAATTGCGGTCGGATATGACGCTGTTGAGCGGCATCCCTGCATCAATAGCACTTTTGATCATCCAATCGCCGAACAGCACTTCGCTTGCTCTTTTACTATCATATCCAATTTTATGATTCTGTTCGAAAGGGTACACCCAGGTCACAGGGCCGGGGGCGTCCGGATAGTGAGACCAGGCATCCAGAATATGGGGAATAACCTCAACAGGGCACCGGCGGGGAAGGTTGCCAAAGGAATCATCTGCTGTAAGAAAGTTTATTCCAAAGGGTTGCATCACGTCCAGGTTTTCGTCAAGCCTGGCTATAGACAGCGGCAGATAAATATCGTGAGCCTGCCTGTTATACCTGTCAAACCAGGGGCTGTTTATCCACCAAGGATCATGGGTATAAAAACGGTACAAGAAACCTTCCTCCGGCACTTCGGCTATATGAGACATATACCCGACCAATTCCAGTCCGAACTGGGCGTCAAGCGCTGCCCACGGGGAGTTAGGAGGCGCGACAGGTATAAACCGATAGATTTCGGCAAGCGGTGAGCCATGGGCTGCGATGTCCATTCCCGTGGATAGGTTGCTGCCTCTTGTTTCTACGCGGACACCGGGACAGGCTTCCATAAATTTCTGCCAGAACTCAATGATCTGCTGCTTAACCCGCTGCCCAGCTCCCTCAATAAACGCCTTGCCGTCAAAACACTCGCCGGTCCAGCTCCACGAATCCCTTGAAAATCCAAACCCGTTGGAAAACCATATGTAGTCAAAGTCTATGTCTCGGGCAAGCTCCTTGAACTGATTCCCCAAGAAGGTGCCGAAATGCAGCCCCTCATGAATGCCATTCGGATAAGCGGCATACCGCCTTGTATCACCTTTAAGAACGGAGGTGCAATGAACCCAGCTCTTTGCTCCGTTTTCCCCTTCCATGGCCCCCTTCACAATCTCGGGATGGCGGTTATATTTAAAGTCAGAGCGTGCAAACTCTGGACCAGGGTCAAAGGTTTCACCCACCATGATATTAAATCCGGTTACCCTTTTGCCCTGTTGTTTTAAAGCTGCAATGATCCTCTTCAAATCGGCATACGTAATAACCGGCGGATTTTCCATGTAATATCGCGGCGAAGAGTGTAAGCCTTTCCGCTGCGGATCCCAACTATGAGGCACCTTGGGCGGATTTGCCAGCCCCAGATACCTGGCCCATTCTATCTCATCTTGTAAATCACCGCTGTAGTCCAGTATTTCACTTCCGTCTGCCGTCCAAAGGAGTACAGAACATCCGGAGGCTTTAAGCAAAAGCTCTTTCCACTGGTCAAAAAGCTCATAACAGACTTTGTCAATATAGGACTGTTCAAGATTCTTGAAGGGCTTCAAGCTTATTTCAAGGCATACTCTCCCAACATTCATTCCGGAAGGATACTCAAAACTATACATATTCTTACCCCCTCATTATCTCGCCGAAGCATAGTAATAGATTATCCGATTAGCGGATAAACAGCAAGCAATACGCATGTGCGTTCGGTACAGAAGCTGCGTCCTGAGCAGACCGTCGCCTGACATCAGATCAGCTTCTTGACGCACTCATGCTTCATGTTATACTCAGGGTGTACTCGCGCACGCAACAAGCAGGAGCGAGCGGATCGGCCGCTTCGCCAACCCGTATATCCGGGGGTCTCTATATGGCGACGGGCTAAGTTGGCGCCTGTCTTGACGCGATCAAGGCAAGTGGCTTGGCGCGTCAGATCCATCAGAAAGAGAGGGTCAGATGAAAGCTCGCAAATTGTTGTTGGATGCCATCAACCACCGTCAGCCTGAGCGCGTCCCCGTCGACTTCGGCGGTACACCATGTTCAGGCATGCATGTCACCTGTGTCGCCGCCCTGCGCGATTATTACGGCCTGGAGAAGCGGCCTGTCAAGGTGAACGAACCCTTCCAGATGTTGGGCCAGATCGATGAGGATCTCAAGCAGGCTATCGGTATCGATGTCGAACCAGTGCCGTCGGCACAGACGATGTTTGGTTTTGCCAACGAAAACTGGAAGGAATGGCGCCTGGATAACGGGCTGGACATTCTGGTGCCGCAGAAATTTGTCACCGCAACCGACGCGGCCGGTAACCATCTGATTTATCCGCAGGGCGACCTGTCAGTTCCACCCAGCGGTCGCATGCCCAAAAACGGCTATTATTTCGATGCGATTATCCGCCAGGAACCCATTGATGAAGATGCCTTGGATCCACAAGACAATCTCGAAGAATTTACAGAGATCAGCGAGGCTGATCTGCAGTACTTCTCGACCGCCGCAAAGGCAGCCGCAGCAACCGGACGAGGTGTTGTAGCCAATTTCGGCGGCACCGGCCTGGGTGACATTGCCCTGGTGCCAGGTCCGGGGATGAGGCACCCGCGGGGTATTCGGGATGTCGCGGAATGGTATATGGCGACTGCCGTACGCCAGGATCTGCTGCACGCAATTTTCTCCCGCCAGACTGACATCGCAATCCGCAACCTGGAGAAGCTGTCCGCCGCAGTCGGTCCTTTTGTCGATGCTGCGTTTGTCTGCGGCACGGATTTCGGCACCCAGATCAGCACATTCTGCTCAAGCGATACGTTTCTGGAATTGTACAGCCCGTATTACCGCAAAGTCAATGATTGGATCCATGCCCATACCCCCTGGAAGACCATCAAACACAGCTGCGGCGCTGTCGAACCGTTCCTCAGCCTGTTTATCGAGGCAGGCTTTGACATCATCAATCCGGTTCAGTGTTCAGCGGCCGGCATGGATCCGCAGACGATCAAGGATCGGTACGGCGACCGGCTGACCTTCTGGGGAGGCGGTGTCGATACGCAGCAGGTCCTGCCCTTCGGAACACCCGGAGAGGTCCGCGCGCAGGTCCTGGAACGATGCCAAATTTTTTCACAAGGCGGCGGCTATGTCTTTAATGCCATTCACAACGTCCAAGCCCGCACACCGGTCGCAAACATCGTCGCCATGATCGATGCGGTCAGGGTGTTCAACCAGTTTTAGAAATCACCGTTCGATTGGACATATTGCTTTTGACGCAGATTTAGCAGCCCGGAAAATCCAAGGCGTAGATCATTGGCGCCGGTGGAACTTTTTTTTGCGCGCGTCGTCTATAGAACCGAATTGCTTCTTCACCCAAGGTGTGATCAGTTACTTAACCGAATTGGCATGTTGCCCAGTCCTGGGACAACAAGTGACTTGGAGGTCAATTACTATGAAAAAATTTATATCTCTTCTGCTCGCAGCTGCTTGCTCCTGCTTCTTTCTGTCTGCTTGCGCAAATCCGTCAGACCAGAATCCGCAACCGACGCCGACGCCGACAACAACGAGCCAGGCCGCCTTTGACGGTCCAATTACAGAGATCCTTGATCAGCTGATCAACCAGACCATTGCCAAAAAAATCCTGGCCGATGAGGAACTTGCCGACATCGATTGCTATGACAAGCCTGTCGACGCCGACTCCTGCCAGGACATCCTCGGATTGACACCGGCGACATTCGCACAGGACATCGCAGCCGCGATTGAGGCTAAACCGGAAGGATCCTGGTTCGCGCACTCCATTGTCCTGATCCAATGCCAAAGCGGCGTCGATGTGGCTCTGCTGGCGGAGCAGATCAGCAAAGGCACCAACCCGGCCCGGTTTGGCTGCATCAAGGTTGAATCGATCGTCGTCGGATATGCCGGGCAATTTGTCTTGCTCTGTGCCAGTTGCCAGAACACATGTGACGCCGTGTATGAAACCTTCAGCACGCTTTCTGCCATGCCTGCCGTCCGCATCGATCGAGAGAACGATTGGAACGGCGGCGGGATGCTCGGTTAGGTGACGGCTATGATAAGCGCGTTCAAAAAACGCTGTTGGGACAGCAACAGGACGCTGGCGATGCTTTTTTCTGCCATGATCTTCGGGTTTGGCATATTGGCTTTTGCCCATCCGGCACACGCCATCTCCATGAATGAGCGCCGTAAGCTGGCCCAGCTGCCCAAGTTCACACTTGCGTCCATCCTGAACGGCACGTATTTTACTGACTTGGAGACCTTTATGCTCGACCAGTTCCCCTGGCGGGACCGGTTTCTGCACATCAAGGCTTTCAACCAGTTTTATATCTACAACATAAAAGATAACCACAATATCTTCATCAAGAACGGGACAGCCGTCGCCATCTCCTATCCTTTTACAGCAGGTGCTGATGTTCTGGCGGCGCGTAAAATGACCGCGCTGATCGACACCTATTTCCAGGATATGGCGGTCTTTGTCTCGATTATCCCAGACAAAGCCTATTATCTGGCCGCTCAGAACGGTTATCCGGCCATAGATTACGATAAAATACAGGAAAACATCCATAAGGGCTGCGCACAGGCAACCTGGATCAGCATCTTTGACACGCTGACGGCAGACGACTACTATCGAACGGACTCCCATTGGCGACAGGAATGCCTGCAACCTTCCGTTGCCCGGCTGCTGGGTGACTTAGGCCGCAACTGGGTGCCTGCCGCGTATGAACACCATGACTTATACCCCTTTTACGGTGTCTATTGCGGCCAGTCCTCACTCCCGCTCACTCCGGATACCCTGACCTATGTGACCTGCGACCTGCTGGACCACGCCATTGTCTACCGGTGCACCGCCAATTCGCAAAGCCTGGCCCAAGCCGCGCTATATGAGCCTGACATGATTGGCAAGAACGATCCGTATGATCTATTCCTCGGCGGCGCCTGCTCCGTGATCGTGCTAGAAAACCCGCAGCACCAGGGGGACGGGAAGGAGCTCTACTTGTTCAGCGATTCCTTTGGCCGAAGCATCGCCCCCCTCTTGCTGGAGGGATACAGCCGGGTCACCCTGATCGACATCCGCTACATCCGATCTTCACGATTGCCAGAGCTGATTCAGTACAAATCCGGCAGCGATGTGCTATTCCTGTACAGCATCGAAACACTGGCTATCGCCAGCAGCTTAAATACAGATTAGAGGGATGAGCGATGCTCTTTTCGAGCCTGAGTTTTCTTTATCTCTTCTTGCCACTCGTCCTCCTTGTTTACTATCTCGTGCCTGGCAAGTTGAAAAACGCTATTCTCCTGGTCTTCAGCCTGTTGTTCTACGCCGTCGGCGAGCAGAAGCTGGTCTTGCTGTTGCTCTTCTCGTCGGTTGTGGACTATACCTGTTCGCTCTGCATTGAGCGGTTTCGCAACAAACCCGGCTTGCCAAAATTGTTTCTGAGTCTTTCTCTCATAGCCAATATCTCGCTGCTGGGCTACTTCAAATACATTGATCTGGTCATCCGCAGCATCAATGCCATCCTGGACACGCAGCTTGATCTGCTCAAGGTCGCGCTGCCGATCGGCATCAGCTTTTTTACATTCCAGACTATGAGCTACACATTCGATGTCTATCGGCAAGATGTCAAAGCGGAAAGGAACTTCCTGGATTTTTTCACTTATGTGTCGCTGTTTCCCCAGCTGATCGCCGGTCCGATCGTGCGCTACAAGACAGTTGCCGTTGAATTGAAGGAACGACATTTCGATTGGACTGCGTTTGGGTACGGCGTCAGGCGATTCTGTATCGGATTTGGCAAAAAAATCCTCATCGCCAATACTCTGGCCGGCGCCTGTAAGGCCTATGGCGACATGCCGGACAAAACAAGCTTGATCACCTGGCTTTATGCGATCGCTTTCTCGCTGCAGATCTATTTTGATTTTTCCGGTTACTCGGATATGGCGATCGGTCTCGGCAAGCTGTTCGGTTTTTCATTCCCGGAGAACTTCAATTACCCCTATATTGCCAAAAGCGCAACCGAGTTCTGGCGCAGATGGCACATGACGCTCGGCGTCTGGTTCCGGGATTATGTCTACATCCCGCTGGGCGGGAACCGGGTCCCGGCTTTGCGCTTCGTTTTGAACATCCTGATCGTCTGGTCTCTGACGGGACTATGGCACGGAGCCGAATATAATTTTCTTATATGGGGGCTTTATTACGGCCTGATTCTGCTTCTGGAAAAATTCTTGCTCAAAAAACCGCTCCTGCAAGGCAAAGTGTGGCAGCATGTGTACCTGTTATGCATCACACTCTTCGGGTTTATCCTGTTCGACGCAACCAGCGTGAGCGAAGCAATCCGCACCTGCGGCAGACTATTCGGCATTGGCACGGTGTTCACAAACATCACCAGCACATATTATGCCAAGAGCTACGCATTCATCATCGTGGTCGCAGCCATCCTGGCGACGCCGCTGGTGCGCAATCTGTCGGCTGCGGCAATAAAATACCGGCTGGGGCAGCGCCTGCGCAACGTTCTCGAACCGGTTTTTTGCGTCTTGATCTTGATTGTTGCCACGGCATACCTGGTTGACGGTTCCTATAACCCGTTCATGTACTTTCGCTTCTAGAGCCGATGCACATTGAACGTGTCGCCTGCCAACCCAGATCAGGGTTGACTCATATCCTTTGCATCCGATGCCGTGCCGGTTCCGCGCATCTGTTGCGCTGCAAACAAGTCATTGATAAACTGCTGCGCGCGCCGACCGGATATGTTGCCGTGCCACATGCCCCACTGGATCGCCGCTTTGACCAGCTCGTCTTCTGGCAACGTGATTTCGGGATAACGGCGGGCAATGCCTTTGACAATCTCCAGGTATTCCTGCTGGTTTGGCTTGGCGAAGCGGATTGTGACGCCAAACCGGTTAAACAGCGAAATTTTCTCTTCGGCCGTATCGGAGTGATGGATATCATCGCCGTCTTTGACCATATCGCCGCGATCGCTCCAGGTTTCCCGGATCAGGTGGCGGCGGTTTGATGTGGCGTAAATCAGGACGTTGTCCGGCGTGACTTCGAGGCTGCCCTCGATGACTGCTTTGAGATACTTATATTCCGACTCGGATTCCTCAAACGACAGGTCATCCATAAAAATGATAAAGCGGTAATTGCGATCCTTGACCAGGCTGATCACCGCCGCCAGCGCCTGCATCTGGTGCTTGTAGAGCTCAATCATGCGCAATCCGGCAGCGTGATAGGCGTTGAGAATGGCTTTGATGCAGGAGGACTTGCCGGTACCGCTGTCGCCATAGAGCAGCAGATTGTTGGCGCGGCTGCCGGCGACGAACGCCTCTGTGTTGTCAATCAAGCGCTGCTTTTGGTTTTCATAGCCGATCAGGTCGCAGAGGCGCACGTCAACCGTGTTGGTGATCGGCTCAAGTTCGGTCAATTGCGTATTCTGACGCAGGCGGAACGCCTTATTCATCCCGAGCAGTCCGACGCCGTGCTCACGGTAGAAGCCGGTGACGACGGCAAAGACAGCGTCGCCATCCGGTGCAGCCGCGATGGCATCGCTAAGCGAACGCACCTTCTCGCTGACACTGCGATTATAAATTTTGTCTGCCTTGCCGAGCGATCGGTAGTGGCTGATGATGGCAAAACTGTCGAGGTTGAGATCGCGTTCGATCGCGCTGAAGTCGTAGTCGTACAGCTCCTTGAAAACAGCAAAGTCCTGCTTAGCCAGCAGGTTGACACTGCCGTCGCGGGCGCCGACCTTCTCACAGGCGAGACTAAACGGATTCTCTGTCGAAGCCAGCAGCCAGGCGAGATAATTGTGCCAGAGATTGGTGTCGAAGCCGTACTGAGTGGCCAGATCGAGCAGCCGGTGAATCTGGGTGTTGATGTCCGCTCTTAGCTCATCCTTGACATAGCTGCCGCTGTCAAAGCGGCGGCAGATGTCGGCGAGCTGATACAGGATGCTCTCTGCGCCGATGTTGCGATAAATAACCAGTCTGGCCAGTTTGCGATGCATGTCAATTTCCCTCCTGAGGTGCATGAACACGGTGAGTCGTCTCAGTGCCGGCGGGAGAACCCGCATCAGAAATAGTGAGCTTAAACAAGTCGGCCGGATTGTCCACCAACATCCGTTTGGCCAGGTAATACGCCTGATCCAGATCGATGTCTCCCTGATCGACCTTACTGGCCAGGGCCCGGCTGACATTTTGCCTGGCCATCAGCTGGTGCCCGTAGACGGTGTCGATCATGCAGTAATCGCCGCCAAATGCACTGACTTTATTAGCCGGAACGCTGTCGACGTACTCCATGATTGCCTGCACACTGGCCTGAGGCGAGATGATGTGCGCCCAGCACATATCAATAAAGACATTGGGGAAATTCTTCGCCAAGGCGGCAACCGCCAGGTAATCGGGGTAGCCGATATGGAACAAGTCAAATCGCAGGTCCGGGTACTGGATAAAGAGATTGTACAGCAGCATCGGATCACTGTTAAGCCAGATGTTGCCATTGCCTTCTTGTAAACCGGTGTGGATTTGCAGCGGCAATCCAGCCTTCTCGATCGCCCGCAAGCAGTGATGTAGACAGTAATCTTGCAAGACCTTGGGCGCGTCCGGAGCATCGCCTCGCCAGATGCGCTCCCTGAATCCGGCCGCCAACTCGGCGAAGGCGGCGCCGGCTTCGGCATGAGAACTGCGTGCAAAGCTCAGGGTCCGCTGGTAAGCCAGTCCCAGCTTGAAGCCGACATAGCCCAGCCGGACACTGAGGGTAATTTCTGCGTCGATCAGGTCGAGGTAATCCTGGAAGCTGCGCACATGCAGGTTATGCCGTTCTTCCATCCGGGCAACCGCTGAGGCAGGTTTGGTCACAGTCACCAGTCCGTCAATGCGCTGGACTGGGGCAAAAAGCTTGTCCCAGCGCGGTTCCCGGTTGTAGTCAACCCAGCCGTCCAGAATGCTGATGGCGATGCGGCTGCGCTCATGCAGAACATGATGAAACCAATTCGGATCGTCCAGAGATTTCTGAAACGCCTCGTTCAAGGCGCCAATGCTGCCGGCATCGATCCGGTCGATGCCATACAGACCATTGGCTGTGGCCCGCAGCGCGCGGCCGTAACCGGTGTTTGACGCCAGGCGCCAGTAAGGCTCAACCAGGCGCCAGCGATCCGGCAGCGGTTTCTTGATGTCGCGCACATCCTCCAGCAGTTGGCGCGGCATGCCTGCGCTGATCAGATCCTTGTCGAAATAATGGATCAGGTATTCGCGCAGGACATCGGTTGGCCTTTCCCGCTTGGCGGCATGATCCGGCAGGTGCTCGTGGGTATCGACGATCCAAAGGTCCGATACAAAAGACTGCAGTTTTTCAAATGTGCTCATGAGGTTCCTCCTGCTCTATTGAACAAGCTACATCAGCTTCTTACATATTATAATAAGTTCCTGTGTGTTGCACACAATTCCCTAGATTTTTACATGTTTATGATTTTAACATCGCTTGGCAAGCGGTATAATCACCTTGGGACCGGGAGTGTCAGGTGTCTGCAGCCCGATATGGCGTGGTCCTGGAGGCATCTTTGAAGGAGCAAGGCGGCAAGGACGCAGCGGATCACTTGCCGCCAATGTCGGCAACTCCACGGTGCGGTGCCTGAGCAGTCTTCCCTTGACTTGCTGGAGACCGAGCGAATCCTGAGCGCCAATGCCGCTCTGGCATTGATTCCCAGAGGCGCCGGTCTGCTCGCCCAGTTGCTGGCGAGTGAAACAACGAATCGGCTTGTGTAACACCTGCTCTCGCCAGGATTGTGTTATTCTGTTAATCTGGCGGGTAGTTGGCTGATCAAGTGCAGATCCATACCAGCTGCAAATATGACCGTGCGAGGTGAACAATCAAAACTACGCGTTTGAATAAAGATCAACAGCGCATTTTCTTCTTTATGGCCAGCCAGGCTTTGTCTCTGTTTGGTTCGTCTTTGGTTTCATACGCGATCTTATGGCGGATTACTCTGGATACCCAGTCCGGGTCGATTATGACGGTGTACCTTTTATTCGGTTTTTTACCGACTTTTTTTCTGTCTCCATTTGCCGGTGTCTGGGCTGACCGCTACAACCGCAAACACTTAATCATGCTGGCGGATGGGGCAATCGCTCTGGCCACACTGATCCTGGCGGTTCTGTTCCTGGCAGATTATCGGGCGCTGTGGCTCTTGTTCGTGATTCCGCTGGTCCGCGCGCTCGGTTCTGCCGTGCAAACACCTGCAGTCAATGCTTTTTTGCCCCAGATTGTCCCGGAAGAAAAACTGATGCGGATCAATGGTTTATTCTCTGGCGTAAATTCTGTAATTATGCTGATTTCACCGATGGCCAGCGGCGCTCTGCTCACCTTCGTTTCACTCGAATTCATTCTGATGATCGATGTGGTCACGGCCTTGGCCGCCATCCTGGTCATGACAATGCTCCATGTGCCAGACCGCGTCAAAGCCCCGCAGCAACAAGCTGCGAACTACTGGCTTGAACTCAAAGCCGGCCTGCATTACATCCGTCATCATGCGTATCTCGGGCGTTTTTTCGTCTCAATCACCTTTTTATTTTTTCTGGTCACACCAGTCGCCCTGTTGACCCCGCTCCAGGTAACCCGCAGTTTTGGCCAAGATATCTGGCGATTGACAGCCATTGAGGTTGTTTTTTCAGTTGGCATGCTTGGCGGCGGTCTGTTGATCGCAGCTTGGGGCGGGTTTCGCAACCGCGTGCGCATGATGGCATTAGCAGCTATGCTGATGGGCGTTACGACTTTTTTGTTGGGCGTCGTGCAGAACTTTTGGGTCTATCTAGCCATTATGGCCGTGATCGGGATCACATTGCCCTTTTACAATACTCCGGCGACAGTACTTCTGCAGGAAAAAGTGGCGCCAGATTATCTTGGACGGGTCTTTGGGCTTTTGAGCATGGTATCCAGCGGGGTCATGCCGATTGCCATGCTGATATTCGGTCCGCTAGCTGATACCCTCTCCATTGAATGGCTTTTAATCAGCTCTGGACTGCTCTTGACTATTCTGGCTACAAGTCTCAACTGGAACAAATCGCTGCTGCTGGCCGGCGAACCACAGCTGCATGCAGCAGCTGCTCAACAACCGCAAACACAATAGACTAATCATGTATAATCAGGGTATGACCAAGTGATGATTCACGTGGCCATGCAGCAGTCCATGCTGCACATTGATGAAAGCGGGAGATAGGATTATGCAAGTCTTTAAGTATGGCGACTACCACCCTTCGTTACTGCCGGATGGCAAGCTTTTCAAATTAATTTGGAACGATGAGTTTGACGGCCCGGAGCTTGACCGGACTAAATGGGATTTCCGCCTGAACTTCTGGGGCAAGCGCTTCCAGACCTTCACGGACGAGGAAGCGCTGCGCTTTGACGGCAACAGCAATCTGGAGCTGCACTTGATCAAGAAAGGCGACGATTATTTTGCACCGCTTTTGCAGACAGGCTCGCTGAGCTACGACATACCGAAAGACACAGATGGATTCTGGCCGTTCGGTGAAATGCGTCCGCCGAAGTTTGCCCACAAATATGGTTACTATGAGTGTCGTTGCAAACTGCAGAAGCAGCCGGGTTGGTGGTCAGCCTTCTGGCTGCAAGCGCCTGGCATCGGCGCGACGCTGAACGCTGAGCGATGCGGCGTAGAAGCCGATATTTTGGAGTCTTTTCACCCCGGTACCGTGATCCCGCATTGCATGCACTGGAACGGATACGGCAAAAACCATCGCCAGATGACCACGACCGGCAGGCCGGCTTTTACTTCCGGAGAACCGGACCGGGACGGCAATCCGACTCCAGACGAGCGCGTTCGGCTTTCTCTGGATGAATTTCACTACTTCGGCATGCTCTGGGAAAAAGATGGCTACACCTTCTATATCGACGGCAAGCAAAACGGCATAAAACTGACCCGAGACTTAATGCCGATCTCCGATGCAGAGCAGTTCGTGCTTGTCCACGGCGAGTGCCAGGGTTACCGCGCCGACAACAAACCGTGTGATCTGGTGAAAGAGGCGATCCTGCCGGACTGCTTCACCGTCGATTTTGTCCGTGTCTTTGATGTCGTGGACAAATAGGAAGAGGTTCACATGCCACTTGCTGTACACAACAAACTGCTGCCGCCCGATCTTGCCGATGTCCAGATCAAGGGATCGGTCGGCGCGCTGCTGGATCTGCTGATCAAGCGCCGCATCACTTCAGAAGATGCAAAGACGGTTATCTACAGGGAAGCTGAGGATGCCTTCAAGCATATGCTCGATGACCAGATCATCGTCGGTTACTGGCAGGGCGAGTTCTGGGGCAAGTGGATGATCAGCGCCGCCCGCGTCTGCCGTTATCTGGATGATCCGGAGCTGCGCGCATTTATCCGCCAGGGCGCCCGCCAATTGATCGGCTATCAACGTTCCGATGGCTATATCGGCACCTACCGCAACTCGCTTAACGTGTTTGCCTGTGACCGCACGGCAGCTGCTTCGGTAGTCGGTTGGCCGTGCAACTGGAACTGGAACATCTGGTGTCGCAAATATACGTTGTGGGGTTTGATCGAGTGTGCGCAGCTCCTGGGTGACCCGGATATTCTTGAGGCGGCCACCCGGCTGGCAGATCATCTGATCCGCGAGCTGGGCGACAAGGGTATCCGGCTAAGCGAGACCGGCACTTTCAACGGCCTGCCCAGCGGATCGATCATCAAGCCGATGACCTTGCTCTGGCAAATCACCGGCCGTCAGTCGTACCTCGATTTTGCTGTGGCGGCAGCCGAAGATTGGGATCGCCCTGACGGCCGTTGTCCCAACCTGATCGCCAACAGCGCCACCGGATTGCCGTTACACGAATGGTATCCCGAACCGCAGACCTGGGCCAAGGCGTATGAACTGATGTCCTGCCTGGACGGCCTGCTTGAGCTGTACCGGGCAACCGGAACCAAGAAATATTTCCTGGCCGTCAAACAGATTCATCAACTGCTCGCCGAGCATGAATTGAGTATTCTCGATAGTGTTGGTTTCAATGATATCTTCGCCCATGCTGCCCCGCTGATCAACGCGGTCAGCGAAGCGTGTGACGTCATCCACTGGATGCGGCTGAACTATGAGCTCTTTGCCTTGACCGGCCAGATACACTACATGGATCTGTTTGAACGCGCCGCCTGCAACGCCTTTCTGGCCAGTGTCTACCGTGACGGCCGCTGGGGATCGCGCGGTGTGCGCAGCAGCGGCCGGCACATCACCGCCTACCAGGTTGGTTTCCGGCACAATCACTGTTGTGTCAATAACTTGCCGCGCGGATTCATGAATATGGCTCAGGCGGCAGTCATGCACAGTGAGAACGTGCTCGTCATCAGTCAGTATCTCGAGCAGTCGGTCCGCCTGACAACCTCAGACGGACGACCGGTTCAGGTTGAGATCAGCGGAACCTACCTGCAATCGGGGCATGCTGTCGTCAGCGTGACAATCGGCGACCCTGCGGCGGCGCCGGATCCGGCGCGTACCACCCGCTTGCTGCTTCGCATCCCGACCTGGAGCAAGCAGACAACCGTTCGCAGGTCCGGCAGCACGGCCAAGCCGCCGGCTGGCGCTTACTATGCCAGCGAAATCACCGATGGAACAACGGTGTTCGACATCGACTTCGATCAGACACCGCATTTACAGATTTTTCCCCATATGCCAGTTGATTACGGACCGGATGATTTTCGCAGCCGGCGTTGGACCCTGGATACATCCAATCCGGTCAGCTGGATAGCGGATGCGGATCGGGTCCGGCAACGGATGTACACGCTACAGGTCGGACCGCTCTTGCTGGCGCGCAGCAAGCGGATCGGCCACACCGAGGCAGAGCTGTTCCGGAGCGGATCACTGTGCACGCCGACGACACGCGTGCAGGTTCGTCCGCATCCGCTGCCAGGCGTCCGTTGCGGTTTCGCCGTCACGCTCGAAACAGACGGCCGTTCAATAGAGATGCTCCTGTGCGATTACGCGTCAGCTGCCAACGAGATCCTTGACGATCCTCGCTTTTTCAACATCTATCTTTGATCAAGCATTGTCTGATCGATCCGGCTTGCGGTATGATATCCATATGGACAGTTATCTGACGGTTTGTTTGCCCGAAACGGACAGACCGGATTGAAAGGTTGAGGCTTGACCCATGCAGAACTGGTCAAACAAACTGGCCGCAAAAGGGCGGCGTCTGGCGATTCCTAACCTGATGACCTATATCGTGGTCAGCATGGGCGCCGTCTTCATTCTTGACCTTGTCTTTGCCGGTCGGTTGAGCAGCTTGCTCGTGTTCAGCCTCTCAGCGATCCAGGCCGGGCAGATCTGGCGCCTGATCTCGTTTATCGTCCTGCCGCCTCCAGCCAGCCTGCTCTTTATCATTTTTGCGCTTTACTTCTACTATCTGATCGGCCAGGCCTTGGAAAGCAGCTGGGGGGCCGCCCGTTTCACGCTCTTTTATGTGACCGGGATCGCCGGATCGATTGTAGCCGGCTTGATTACCGGATTTGCCACCAACTTTTATTTGAATCTCTCCCTGTTTTTTGCTTTCGCCATCTTGTTTCCGGATTTTGAGCTGCGTCTGTTCTTCATTTTACCGGTCAAAGTCAAGTGGCTGGCCTACCTGAACGCCGCCTATTTCCTTTACCTGCTCATCCTGTCGAGCTGGCCGCAACGGGTCGCCCTGCTGGTTGCACTCGCCAACATCGCACTCTTTTTCTGGCGCTCGGTCCGAGATCGGATCAACAACATCCGGCGCAGACGGCGCTGGAAGAATCATTTCCGCTGACCGGCAGCGGGCGTCCAGTCCGGTCCAGGTCCAGTCGTTTACCTAAACGGTAACATAGATCATGGCAACCGGATCAAAAATCGGTCACACTGTGATAAACATCAGTCGTTCCGATAGCAAGAAACGGAGGCAGCCGTCATGAATATTCGGGAAATGATGGTCAAGATCGAGGAGATTCTGGCTGACGCCAAGGCAGGTGTCCTGGCGACAGTCGATGCGGATGGCCGACCGCATGCCCGTTGGATGACGCCGCTTGTCCTGTCCCAGTGGCCCCAATCACTCTTTGCCGTCACCTCTCCCCACTTTCCCAAAGTGCTCCAGCTCGATGCCAATAGCCAGGTGGAATGGTTGTTGCAGACGCGGTCTCTCGACCAGGTCGTCAACATCCGGGGCGAAATGGCTGTACTTGACAACCCATCCGTCAAAGCCCAGGTGATGGAGGCGATCGGCCGAAGGCTGACTGTCTTCTGGAAGGTCAATTCTGCAAACACGGATTTTGTCATCCTGGAAACGGTCATCGATGAGGCCTGCTGGTTTGCGCCGATGAAGGGTGTGCGGGAAGTGGTCGACTTTGGCCGGAAGGAGGCCTGACTATGTCAGACAGCAGTAATATCGGCGCCTATGAGCCTGCCTTTCTCCATAAGCTTCTCGAAGAGATGCTGCTGATGCGCCGGTTTGAGGAAAAGGCAGCACAGCTTTATGGTTTACAAAAAATCAACGGCTTCTGCCATCTCTATATCGGTCAGGAAGCGGTCGCAGTCGGAGCGGTGGCAACGCTCGACTTGAGCCAGGATGCCGTTCTGACGGCTTACCGGGATCACGGCCATGCACTGGCCTGCGGTATGGATCCTGGTGCCTTGATGGCCGAATTATTCGGCCGTGCCACCGGCTGCTCGCGCGGCAAGGGCGGCTCCATGCACCTGTTCGATGTCAGGAATCACTTCTATGGCGGCAACGGTATTGTCGGCGGACACATCCCGGTGGCAACCGGCGTCGCCTTCAAGATGCGTTATCAGAATGAATCCGGGGTTGTGCTTTGCTTCTTCGGCGATGGCGCCATTCACCAGGGCGCATTTCATGAAAGCCTCAATCTGGCCAAAATCTGGAATTTACCCATTGTCTACATCTGTGAGAACAACCAATACGGCATGGGCACCGATTTCCGGCGCGTTTCCTCGGTGCACGACTTGTCGACGCTCGGCCAGTCTTATGGCATCCCGGGCCGGCAAGTCAACGGCATGGACGTTCTCTCTGTCTATGAGGAGACAGGCGCCGCGGTCAATCAAGCCCGTACCGAGCACCTGCCCGCACTGCTGGAAATCAGAACCTATCGTTATAAAGGCCATTCGATGAGCGACCCGGGCAAGTATCGCAGCAAAGATGAGTTGGAGAACTACCGCAAGCAAGACCCGATCCTATTGCTCAAGGACGCCCTGCTCGGCGCCGAAAAACTGACTGAAGATGAATTCGCGGCCATGGATGTGCGATGCCGGCAAGTTGCCCAGGATGCAGCTGATTTTGCCGAAAACAGCCCGGAGCCAGAGTTGGAGACACGTTTTGAGGATGTTCTGGCCTGACCGGTCCGGAAAATCTTGATAACGGCTGCAGGGGGGACCTTTATGCCAGAGATGACATTTCGCGAAGCGATCAGGCAAGCCATCGATGAAGAAATGGCCCGCGACGAGCGCGTTCTGCTCATCGGCGAGGAAGTGGCGCAGTATAACGGCGCCTACAAAGTCAGCCAGGGATTGCTCGACAAATATGGCGAAAAGCGCGTCATCGACACGCCGATCACGGAAGAGGGCTTCACCGGTCTGGCCATCGGGGCAGCTATGGCCGGTTTACGGCCGATCGTCGAATGGATGACTTTTAATTTTTCCTTGATGGCTTATGACCAGGTCGTCAACAACGCGGCCAAGATGCGCTATATGTCGGGCGGTCAGGTCAGTATGCCCATCGTTTTTCGCGGACCCAATGGACCGGCCGAACACCTCGGCTCACAGCACTCACAAGCGTTGCAGGCGATCTATGCGCATATTCCTGGTCTCAAAGTCATTGCTCCGGCCACGCCGGCCGACGCTAAAGGTTTGCTCAAGACGGCGATCCGGGACGATAATCCCGTGCTGTTTCTTGAAGGCGAGCTCATGTACGCCTGGAAAGGCGACGTGCCTGAAGGCGAACACCTGATCCCGTTCGGTCAGGGTGACGTCAAGCGGCCTGGGCGGGATGTGACACTCATCACCTACAGCAAGCCGCTCAAGCTGGTGCTTGATGCGGCGGCGAAGCTGTCCGGGCTCGGGATCGACGCCGAGGTGATCGACTTGCGTTCGATCCGGCCTCTGGATGAGGCGATCATCATCGCGTCGGTTCGTAAAACGAACCGTTGCGTCATTATCGATGAGTCCTGGCCTTTCGCCAGCGTCGGCTCGCATCTTGCCTGGCTGGTCTCTCACCAATGCTTCGACCAACTTGATGCCCCTGTCGAGCTGGTTGCATCCGAGGATGTGCCGATGCCATATAACCACAAACTGGAACTGGCGGTGCAGCCTTCGGTCGATCAAGTGATCGCGGCAGCCAAAAAAGTGCTGTATCTATAAGGCTGCATGAGGCAGAATTGTCGTTTATTTGACGCCAACGGCACGAGGAGGTTCATCCATGGCAGAGAAATTATTCATGTTGGCCCTATCACCGACCATGGAGACGGGCGTCATTGCCCGTTGGAGCCGGCAGGAAGGCGATGCAGTCGCTGCCGGAGATGTACTCTGTGAGGTTGAGACAGACAAGGCGACCATGGATTATGAGTCGCCGACCGACGGTGTCCTGCTAAAAATTATTTTGCCGGAAGGATCTGGCGCAGCGATCGGCGATGTGATCGCCATCATCGGCAGCGCCGGCGAAGATATCTCGGCGCTGTTGGCCGAAACACCTCCGCCAGAGCAACAACCGAAGCCAGATGACCGGGTTGAAGCACCTCCGCCAGAGCAACAACCGAAGCCAGATGGCTTGATCAAAGCCTCGCCTCTGGCCAGAAAAATGGCCGCACAACATGATCTGGATTTGAAGCAGCTTCAGGGCAGCGGTCCGGAGGGCCGGATCATCAAAGCCGATATCGAGCAGGCGATCGCCGCAGCCAAACCAGGACCCGCTCCTGCGGCCGAAACGCCAGAGCAAGCCCCGGCACAAGCACCGGTCAAGCCGTCAGAGCAGGCGCCGTCCGTTACCAGTCAAATTGGCCAGGATGTTGCGACTCCGGTGTCCGGCAAGCGCCGCATCATCGCCCAGCGTCTGTCGGAATCCATGTTTTCCGCCCCCCATTACTATTTGCAGATAACAGTCGAGATGGACGGAATCATGGCCGCTCGCAGCAGCCTCAATGCCAAGGCAGACACGAAGGTCTCGGTCAATACTTTCTTGATCAAATTCGTCGCCGAAGCTTTAAAGAAGCATCCGGTCGTGCATGATACCTGGGCCGGAGCAACGATCATTCGGCACAGCCAGGCGGATATCGGCCTGGCCGTCGCCTTGTCGGATGGCCTGATCACCCCGGTCGTCCGCGATTGCGGCAACAAGGGGATGCTGCAGATCGAACAGGAGCTCAAACCATTGATCGACAAGGCGCGGTCAGGCACCTTGAAACCGGAGGCGTATACCGGAGCTACTTTCACGATCAGCAACCTGGGTTCATACGGCATTGAATCATTCACAGCCATCATCAATCCGCCCGGATCAGCCATCCTGGCGGTGGGCGCGATCAAGAGGGAACCGGTCGTCCAGCCTGACGACTCGATCCAGATCCGCTCGGTCATGAAGCTGACTTTGTCTTGTGACCATCGGGTTATCGATGGCGCAGCGGGAGCCGCGTTCCTGGCTGATCTGAAAAACATGTTGGAAGAGCCCGTACGGGCGCTCTATTGACTGCTGCCGGCAAAGGAGTGCGAGACACATGGCTGATCAATTTGATTATGATGTTTTGATCATCGGAGCCGGTCCGGGCGGTTATGTGGCGGCAATCCGAGCCGCCCAACTGGGTCTGAAGGTTGCCGTCATCGAACGGGACAAACCCGGCGGCGTCTGTCTCAATGTCGGTTGTATTCCCTCAAAAGCCTTGATCCATCAGGCGGGTATCTTCCAGTCCATCCAGGCGCTGGAAGCGCTGGGCATCCGGGTTGATCGGCAAGGATTTGACTACAAAAAAGTCCATGCCAAATCGCGCCAGGCAGCGGACCGACTGTCCAAAGGCGTGCGCTATCTCTTGAACAAGCATCAGGTGACCTGGATCGGCGGCGAGGCGACGCTGACGGCGCCCGGTGCGGTCACCTTGGCTGATGGCAGCCGGCTGTCCGGCAAGAACGTGATTCTTGCCACCGGGTCGCGTCCGCGGGAGATTCCTGGATTTGCCTTTGATGAGACATCGATCTTATCGTCGACCGGGATCCTGATGCAGGAAACCTTGCCCGGGAGCATCCTGATCCTGGGCGCCGGCGCGATCGGGGTCGAGTTTGCCCATATCCTGAACGCCTTCGGCGTTGACGTGCGCCTGGTTGAGATGCTCGACCGAATTTTGCCCCTGGAGGATGACGAGGCGGTCGATGTGCTGGCCAAGTCACTCAAGAAGCGAGGAATCAAAATCGACACCTCTACAAAAGCCGTGTCCTATAAACGTGAGGATGGCCGGCTGCATGTCTTGCTCGAGGACAGCAGCGGCCGCCAAACGACTGCCATAACCGATCAGGTGCTGGTCGCGGTCGGACGCGTGCCCAACACGGAGTCACTGGGGCTGGACAAGCTGGGCATCGCTGTGGACCCGGGCGGTTATATTCAGATCAGCGATTATTATCAGACGAATCAACCAGGTATTTACGCGATCGGCGATATCATCCGCACGCCTTTGCTGGCTCATGTTGCGTCTAAAGAAGGGGAGATCGTCGCCTTGCATCTGGCCGGGCAGCATCCGCCGACTCGGATCGATCCGCTCGCCATCCCCGCTGCGACGTACTGCGAACCGCAGGTTGCCAGCTTCGGTTATACGGAGCGGCAGGCCATGGCCCAGGATATTGCGTATAAAAAAGCCGTTTTCCCCTATCGCGGCGCCGGCAAGTCCGTCGCTATTGAACAGCCTGAAGGGTTAGTGAAAATTCTGCTCGATCCGGTGACGAGCGAATTGCTGGGCGCACACATCGTCGGGGCAGATGCGACCGAGTTGATCCATGAACTGCTGCTGGTCCGCCAGGCTGAATTGCTGCCTGAGGATGTCAGCCGCATGATTCACGCCCATCCCACCTTATCTGAAACAATTCTGGAAGTTATGCGGGAAGCGCAAGGCCAGGCAATCCACGCCTGAGCTGTCACCACACCGGCGACAGGTAGGTAATCGGTTCGTCATCTGGTGCAGTCCGGCCGGTCATCAAATCATATATTTGGCTGCTGCAGGCCTTGATCGCCTCAACCATGTGGGGATAAGGCAGATTGGTGCAGTCGATCAAGCCGTGCGCCATGTGCTCGCCATCAAAGCGGCCCATCAAGGTCTGGTTGTTGTATTCAAAATAATGCGCGCCGACACAGTGCAGGTCTGCGGCGGCCATCTGCAAATAACGGCGGTATGCCTTGCCGCGTTCCTCCTGTGATGCCGCGGATAACAGCGCGGTACGCAACATGCCGCAGTCAGGCCCGCCGAAGTGCCACTCACCGATCAGCGTGGGTTTGCCGGCAGCGCGGGCGGCCAGCAAGCTGGTCTCCGGATGCTTGTTGTAGCAGTTAAAGGAGAACACATCAAAGACCTGGCAGCTCTGGCGGATCTTCTCGTTCATGTGCGCATAACGCAGACCCAGGCAGAGATGATTCGGCGCCACTTTTCGGCAGGCAGCGAGCGGCGTGCGCCCGAAGGCGTCGATGAGTACCTGCTCGTAATCAAGCAGGTCGGCCTGCCCTTGAGCTGCAAGTGCCGTATCCCGGGGCAATGGCTCAAGCAGGCGTTCAAAGGCAGGCAGCGCGGTGCCCCAGGCTGTATTCAGGTCATCGATCGTCTCATAGCGTTGGCGCAGCCAGTTAGCCAGGTGACGGCGGCTGCTGAGCGGTTCATCCTTGACCAGCAGTTCCCAGGCCAGGTTGCAGTCAGCCTGAAACATCCATTCCGGCTCATTATGCAGGAAGTAGCCGATCAGATAGGGGTCCTGTCCATAGCGGGCCAGCTCATTTTCGGCGAATATCCGGCTGCTTTCCGAATACTCTGGCGCAAACACGTCGGGGAAATCGCGAAAGATGAAATGGCGGGTCACCGGGAAGCGCTTCAAGGTCACGGCATAGGGAAGCTGGGAAAGGCGCAGGAAGTCCTCCAGGCGCTCGTCGATAAAGTTGACGATGCCGACGCCGGTCGTATTCATGCCCCAATCCTGGAAACGGCGGACCGCAATGGTGCGCCAGGCTTCCCACCAATTATCGTCGAAAATCCGGATCATATTGGCGCGTGCCGGATTAAAAAGCCATTCCTCAGATCGTTCGGTTGTACCGTGCCGTTTGACATATTCGGCAATCAGCTTGGGCTTTGTAAAAGCTGCCCGATATTGAGGATCGTCCGGGGTAGGTGCTTTTTGGTAGAAGCCTTCCAGTCCCGTATACCAGCCAAACTCGCCCATGCGGGTGCCATAGCAGATCCCATGCGAAAAAAAAGCGTACCCGTCCGGATCAACCAGCCACCAGCGCCGTCCGTCATGTTCAGTCCGGAACCAGCCCGTTGCAGCAAAGCGCCGGGCGGTAAATCCGCCGAAGCGGCTGCGACTCGGGTCCGGCGGAACCGATTGCCGGGCTTTTTCGTACTCAGCAGTCAGGCGGGCTGCCATCTCGGCAAAGGAATGGGTCTTGGTCGGCCATTCATGTCCGATCAGCTGGCCCAGCTCATCGATAATCGGAGCGTCGGGCTGCACCCGACCGGGCTGATGGTCGGCGATATACACCCGGGTCAGAAAAGCCTGGCGGAAATCCTTGCCCGGTGTGACCCGCAGTTCGATGCGGACGATCTCCTGCGGATCTGTGGGTAATCCCACGCAGTGAACTTTGTATGAACCCGGGAAGACGGGCAGAAAAAAACGCTTGCTCCACAGTTCATCTAGGCGGACGCGAAAGCTGACCATCAAATTAGGGATTTGTTCATAAGCAATTTTCAACTCACGCTTGTCCCGGTTGATAAAAGCAACCTCAATCCGAACATCGGAATACTGGTCAATACGCATATCCGCACAAAACCAGAGCGCTGCCTGCCAGGGCATGGCATCTGTCCGTTCAAAAGACAGGACCAGCAGGTTGTCCCCCTGCTGCACAATGTCCGCCCTTTTCTCAGACGGCTTGACAGCCGGTGATGTGCCCCCCTATAATCTACCCCGTAGGGCAGAGATGGTTCTGCCTGACTGTAGAACGGTAGGAACGGCTGATTGGTCATGAAGGACGGCAGTATGGGAGGCCAGTTAATTCTGTGTTTTCCGCGAGAAGTGTTAACTCTGCAGCCTGCTTTGTGTTCCGAATGAGCCAAGGTTAATGAGGAGCATGGTTTATGTGCAAAAGCAAGCTGCTGACCGGGTTGGTCATCGCCGCAATCCTGCTGACGGCAGTGATGATCCTGCCATCATGCATGCGCCAGGAACAAGCAACCATTGAGCTGCGCCTGGCCCATTTCTTTCCGGCCACCCACCCGGCGGAAACTGTCCTGGTCCAGCAATGGGCCAAGGCCATCGATGAGGCAACCGGCGGCAAGGTCAAGATCGTCAGTTATCCGGGTGAGCAATTACTCAAATCGGCCGACATCTATAACGGTGTCGTCGAGGGCGTGACTGACATTGGGCTCTCCTGCTTCGCCTATACGCCGGGTCGATTCCCGGTTCTCGAAGCTTTTGAGCTGCCGGGCATCACGTATCTGAACTCACGTGCGGCCAGCATGGTGGCTTGGAAGGGCATTCAAGCGCTTAATCCGCCGGAAGTGCAAGACACCCAGTTGCTGATGGTTATCGCAACCGGTCCTGGCGATCTCTTCACCAAGACACCTGTCAAGTCTCTGGCAGATCTCCAGGGCATGGAAATCCGGGCAACCGGGTTGAGTGCCGAAACGATCAAACTGCTCGGCGGCACGCCGGTCGGTATGCCGCAATCTGAGACCTATGATGCTTTATCCAAGGGTGTCGTCAAGGGCAATCTGGCCCCGGTCGAAGTGCTTAAGGGCTGGAAGCATGCCGAAGTGACCCGCTACATCACTGAGACGCCTTTCTTGTACAACACGCTCTTTTTTGTCACCATCAACAAGGCCAAATGGGCTGCCATCCCGGCTGACCTGCGGAGCAAGATTCTGACCGTCACGGCTGCTTTCCATGAAGATACGGCTGCCGGCCTATGGGATATGCAAAACGAAGCCGCCATGACCTATGCCCTGGATGAGCAGAAAATGGAAATTTTCTCTTTGTCAGAAACAGAGACCGCGTTGTGGATCGAGAAGGTCATGCCGATCCAGGAAGCTTACCAGAAAAAGCTGTCCGATCAGGGCATCACAGCTGACCCCCTCAAAACAATTGGCGAGCTCGCCGCTCAGTATAACGACCTTTACAAATAGGCTGTACTTGTGGCATAGTCAGGAAATGACCGGTTTTCATAGCCGGTCATTTCCTGGTATAACCGTGTTCAGGAGGTGTTGGCCATGAAACCGGCGAATCTGATCAAAAGGCTGTCAATCTGGCTGAATGGCCTGTCTTGTGCCGCGTTGGCCGGTCTGATGCTGCTCATAACCGCCAATGTCATCCTGCGCACCGTTTTTAAATCACCCTTGCTCGGTACATATGATCTGACCGGATTTTTCACCGCCATCGTGATCGGTTGCGGCTTGGCTTTCTGTTCACTGGAGAATGGCCATATCGAAATCGGCATCTTTGTCGATAAACTGCGCGGCCGGTCGCGCCGGTCCATCCAGGCAGCCGGAAAAATCGTTTCCTGCCTGGTCTTATTCGTGTATACCTACGCTTTGGCTGCGTTAGCCCTGCGCCTGATGCAAGCCGGCGAACTGTCCGTTACGACCCGGACACCGCTCTTCCCCTTTGTTCTGATCTTATCTGGCTGTTTCGCCCTTTTTGCTGCCACGGTTTTCCTGCAGGTTTTGGCAGATCTGGGAGGCAATCGCACATGACACCCGAGTTGATTGGCATCCTGGGCATCGCCTGTTTCCTGCTCCTGATCTTTCTCAAGGTTCCGATTGCCTATGCCATGATGGCCGTCGGCCTGGTCGGATTTGGTCTGATCGTCTCGTTTAAGGCTGCTTTCAGCGTTATAGCCACTGATGTATTCGGCACGTTTACATCATATACGCTCAGCGTCATCCCCATGTTTGTCTGGATGGGATTCATTGCTTTCTATTCCGGCGTCGGCTCCAATTTATACGGATTTACATACAAACTGGTCGGTCACAAGAAAGGCGGTCTGGCCATGGCCACCCAGATCGCCTGTGCCGTCTTTGGCGCCATCTGCGGCTCGAACACAGCCACTGCGGCCACCATGGGTGCGATCGCGATGCCGGAAATGCGCAAGTACCATTATGACGACTCACTGTCGTCGGCCAGCGTAGCCGCCGGCGGCGCGCTCGGCGTGTTGATCCCGCCCAGCGTGATCTTCATCGTGTACGGTATCCAGACCGAGCAGTCGATCGGGCAGCTGTTCTTGGCCGGCATCATACCCGGACTGCTGCTCATGCTGCTGTACATCCTGGCCATTTATGTGGTCGTCTCAATCAAACCCGAACTCGGCCCAGCCAGCACGCGTTTCACCTGGCGCGAACGTCTGTCCGGGTTGCAGAACGGTCTTTTCGAAGTCATGTTCACCTTCTGCATCTCACTGGGCGGCCTGTTTGCCGGCTGGTTCACACCGACCGAAGCCGGATCGATCGGCACAGCGAGCATTTTGCTCATCACGTTGCTGCGTCGTCAATTGAACTGGCAGGGTTTGAAGCAATCACTGATCGCCACGGTCAAAACGACCGCCATGATTATGCTCATGGTTGCCGGCGCTGTCGTATTCGGCCGTTTCATCGCTGTCAGCCGTCTCCCCGCCACATTGGCCACCTGGGCTGCAGCACTGGAACTGCCTAGCTTTATTGTCCTGACGATTATTCTGCTCATCTATCTCGTGCTGGGCTGTGTGATTGATGCCCTGGCCTTGATTCTGCTCACCATCCCGATTTTCTATCCGGTAGCCGTCACGACACTCGGTTATGATCCGATCTGGTTTGGTGTCATTATCGTCCTGATCGTCGCCTTGGGCGTAATCACCCCGCCGGTAGGCATGAATGTCTTCATCATCAAGGGTGTCGTGAAGGATCTGGCGGTGGAGACCATCTTTAAAGGGGTTTGGCCGTTTGTCCTGGCCCTGTTCGTCTGCATCGCCCTGCTGATGGTTTTCCCGCAACTCGCTACATTCCTGCCGACGTTGCTTCGTTCTCGATGAACAAAACACGCGGTATACTCGCCTCGTTACTGGCTTATATGATCTGGGGACTCCTGCCGATTTATTGGAAACTCCTCCAGGTGATTCCGGCTGATCGGATCATCGCTCATCGCATCGCCTGGTCGTGTGTTTTTGTAATCGGACTTCTTCTCTTAACGAAGCGCTTGGACAAACTCAAGGCGGCGCTCCGGAACCCGCGCGAATTAGCCATCCTGGCCCTGGCTGCCGTGTTCATCACCATCAACTGGTTCATCTACATCTATGCCGTTAATACCGGCCAAATGATCGCCGGCAGTCTCGGTTATTACATCAATCCGCTGGTCTCCATTGCTCTGGGGGCTTTTGTTTACCGGGAACGCTTTCGCGCCATCGAATGGGTTGCCATCGCCCTGGCCACAGCCGGCGTAACTGTGATGACCATCCAGGTCGGCCGTCTGCCCTGGATCTCGCTAGTCCTCGCCATCTCATTCGGCATCTACGGGTTGTTAAAAAAAATGACCGCCGTCGATTCGGATGTCGGACTAGCTGTTGAAACAGCCTTGCTGCTCCCCTTTGCGCTGGCTTATCTGTTTCTCACACCAGCGGCCGGGTTGATGGGCATATCTCCGGCTTCTGCGCCGCCCTTGGCAGCCGGATCACCGCTGCTGCTGACCCTCCTGCCGCTGACCGGTATCTGTACGGCAACCCCATTGATGCTCTTTGCCACCGGCACGCGGCACCTCGACCTCTCGATGGTTGGCTTCTTGCAGTACCTGGCGCCATCAATCATGCTCTTGCTCGGCGTCTTCGCCTACAATGAGGCCTTTACAACAACCCATGCGATATGCTTTGGCCTGATCTGGGTCGGCTTGGCGCTTTATTCTTTTGCAAAGTTACGGGCAACTCAGGTCGTATCTTGAAGCTGAATGTGCTATAATCACAATGATTTAGATTCAGTAACAGGATACCCTGAAGGAGGCCTTTCTTAGTGGGCAGATATATCCTGCAGCGAGCGATTGCGATGATCTTGACCCTTTTGGTCATCTCATCGATTACGTTCGCGCTCATGCACGCCATACCCGGCGGGCCTTTCACGCGTGAAAAGCCGCTGCCGACGGCCATTCTCGAGGCGCTCAACAAAAAATACCATCTGGATGATCCGATCTGGAAACAATATCTGACTTACATGGGCGATTTGATCAAGGGCGATCTGGGGCCTTCCTTTAAATATAAAGGGCGAACTGTCAATGAACTGATTGAATCTGGCTTTCCTGTCACCGCCCGGATCGGTATTGTCGCGGTGCTGGTGACGGTGCTTCTGAGCATCCCTATGGGCGTTTATGCCGCGCTCAAGCAACGGAAATGGCCGGATTTCACCTTGATGTTTCTCGCCACGCTCGGGGTTACGATTCCCAGTTTTGTCATGGCTTCCTTGCTGATCTACTTTTTTTGCGTCATCCTGGGCTGGTTTCCGGTCATCTGGTCGACTGAAGCAGCCGGCTGGCTACGCTATTCGCAGTTTATCCTGCCAATAATCGCCTTGTCCGGATACTCACTCTCCTTCATCACCCGCCTGATGCGCGCGAGCATGCTCGACGTCCTGCAGCAGGATTATATCCGGACTGCCCGGGCTAAAGGTTTGTCGGAATTCCAGGTCATCACCCGCCATTGTCTGAAAAACGCAATTTTACCGGTTGTCACCTATCTGGGGCCCATGATCGCGGCGCTCCTGACCGGTAGTTTCGTTATCGAAAAGATGTTCACCATCCCCGGCATCGGCTTCTTGTATGTCGACAGCATCAGCAATCGCGACTACACGATGATCATGGGCTCGACCATTTTTTATGCCGCCATCCTGATCGTCCTCAACTTCGTGGTCGATATTATCTACGGATTTGTCGATCCGCGCATCAAGCTGGGTAATCGGAAGGAGGCCTGACCGATGGAATACAGCCAGGATCTATTTCTGCCGCTGCCAGAGCAAGCGCGCAGCAAAAATATCAATGTCCGGCCTAGCCTGACATATTGGCAGGACGCCTGGCAGCGCTTTCGCCGCCACAAACCGGCCTTAATCGCCATGATCGCCCTGGCGATCATTATTCTCGGCGCCATTTTTATCCCGATGTTTTATCCCTTCACGTACGAGCAGCAGATCCGCGAGGCGCGCAACCTGTCACCCAATCTGCGCCATATCTTTGGCACGGACAAGTTGGGCCGCGACCTGTTTATCCGGGTCGTCTACGGCGCCCGTATCTCTCTCTCGATTGGCTTTGTCGCCAGCTTTATCAACCTGACCATTGGCGTTATCTACGGCGGGATCTCCGGTTATATCGGCGGCAAGGTCGACAACATCATGATGCGCATCGTCGATATCCTCTACAGCATACCGCTGCTGCTTTACGTCATCTTGCTCAAAGTTGTCTTCCAGGACTATATCACCGCAGCATTCCAGAATACGGCGCTGGCTTCCCTGCGCAGCCTGGGACCGGAGTTGATCCTGATCTACGTCGTACTGGGATCGGTCTACTGGGTTGGCATGGCCCGCATGGTCAGGGGGCAGGTCCTCTCGATCAAGAATAACGAATATGTCCTGGCGGCGCAGGCCATCGGGGCGTCGAGCTGGCGCATCATCATCCGCCATCTGGTGCCGAATGCGATCGGCCAGATCATTGTCACCGTGACCATGTCGATTCCGACAGCCATCTTTACGGAGTCGTTCCTCAGTTTTATCGGCATCGGCGTTTCAGCTCCGATGGCCAGTTGGGGCTCGCTGGCCAGCAGCGCCTACCAGGGATTGGCCAGCTACCCGTACCTGCTGCTCTTCCCGGCAGCGGCGATTTGTGTCACCGTCCTGGCTTTCAACATCATGGGCGATGGCCTGCGCGATGCGCTGGACCCGAGAATGAAAAGGTAGGTGACGGTGATGGCTGAATCCAACCTGACCCAAAACCAAGCAGAGCTCTTGCTCTCGATTCATAATCTGCGCACATCCTTTTTTACCCATTTCGGCGAAGTGCAGGCAGTCCGCGGCGTCGATATCGATATTCGACGCGGCGAAGCGCTCGGCATCGTCGGTGAGTCCGGATGCGGCAAAAGCGTCATGTCAATGTCGATTATGGGGCTTGTCGCCCCGCCCGGTCGGATCACAGCAGGTGAGATTCTCTTTAAGGGCCGTGATCTGACCCAATTGTCCGATCGCGACATGCGCAAGATCCGCGGCAACCAGATCTCGATGATCTTTCAAGACCCGATGACCTCGCTCAATCCCGTGCTGCGCATCGGCAACCAGATCATTGAAGCTTTGAAGCTGCACGAAAGCATGAGTACAGAGCAAGCCCGCCTCCGATCAATCGAACTGCTCAACCTGGTTGGTATCCCTGACCCTGAAAGCCGCCTCAAGCAGTACCCCTTCGAATTTTCCGGCGGTATGCGACAGCGCGTCATGATCGCCATGTCCCTGGCCTGCAATCCTGACCTCTTGATTGCCGACGAGCCGACCACAGCACTCGATGTAACGATCCAAGCCCAGATCCTTGAATTAATGAAGGATCTGCGCTCAAAAATCAACAGCTCGATCATCCTGATCACCCATGATCTGGGTGTCGTGGCCAACTTGTGCGACAACATCAAGGTGATGTACGCCGGTGTCATCGTCGAGGAGGGCACGGTGCGCGACCTGTTCTACCAACCCCGCCACCCCTATACATGGGGTCTGCTCAAGTCTATTCCCAAAATTGATCGCGATGAAAAGGCCCGGCTCGTTCCGATCGACGGACAACCGCCCGATCTGTTCAAACCGCCGCCGGGCTGCCCATTTGCCGACCGCTGCCGGCACGTCATGGCAATCTGTCAGCAGGAAATGCCGCCGCACTTTGTCATTGAGCAGCAACACCGGTCTGCCTGTTGGCTTAATCACCCTCAGGCAAGCCAGAGCATGGCGACCGCTTTGTCTGAGCAGGCGGCACAGGGAGGACAATCCGCGTGAGCATGAATGATCAGGGCAACCCGGTTCTCCTTGAGGTCCGCGACTTGAAGAAGTACTTTCCAGTCCGTCAGGGCTTATTCCGGCACAAGATGCTCAAAGCTGTGGACAAGGTTTCTTTTTCGATCTTTCGCGGCGAGACATTTGGCTTGGTCGGCGAATCCGGTTGCGGCAAAACAACTGTCGGACGAACCATCGTTCGGCTCTACGACCCGACGGCTGGAGAAATCTGCATCAACGGCGTCGATATTGCCAAGATCAAGCAGCGTGACCTCAAGCCGTTTCGGCGCAAGATGCAAATCATCTTCCAGGATCCTTATGCCTCGCTCAACCCGCGCATGACGGTCGGCGACATCATCGCCGAACCGCTGGATATCCACAAGATTGCCGTCGGTTCAGAGCGCCAGCGCATGATTTACGATTTACTAAGCAGCGTTGGTCTGGCCGAAGAGCATGCCAACCGTTATCCCCATGAATTCTCGGGCGGCCAGCGCCAGCGTATTGGCATTGCCCGCGCCTTGGCGCTGCAGCCGGAACTGATCATCTGTGATGAGCCGATCTCAGCCCTTGACGTGTCCATTCAAGCGCAAGTGATTAATCTTCTGGACGATCTGCAACGCGTCAAGAAGCTGACTTATCTGTTCATCGCCCATGACCTCTCAATGGTTCAACATATCTCGCACCGCATCGGTGTTATGTATCTGGGTCACATTGTCGAGATCACCGAGAGTCGCCGGTTGTATCGCAATCCGCTCCATCCGTACACACAGGCATTGCTCTCGGCGATTCCCATCCCCGACCCCGACCGTTCCGCCAAAATGCAACGCATTATCCTCGAAGGCGATGTGCCCACGCCGATTGACCCGCCGCCGGGCTGCCCGTTCTGCAATCGCTGCCCGTCCGTCATGTCCGTCTGTCACGCCGTGCGCCCGCCGATGCTCGAAACCGAGCCTGGCCACTTTGTCGCCTGTCACCTCGTCAACGGCAAGCAGGCTGAGGACACAGAACAGGCCTGACCTGCTTTGACCGACCGAATCTGCCAATTGTTCATAAGGAAGGGCGTCCCGCGGGACGCCCTTCCTGTTGGTGTGAAGCAATTGATTAACAGATTGTCTTACTTGGCGGCAGGTACCGCGTAGCCGAGTTCGGTGATCAGCTTGCGGGCTTCTTCGACATCTTTGGCGTAATCGCCGTTGCCGAACAAGTTGCCCGCATTCTCGCGGAAGTCATTGCCGTCGGCGTCTGCCATGCCCTTGGGCACAAAGGCATAGGCCGGCAGCGCGTTGTTCTGCACCACTTCAATGACATAGTCACGGTCGATTGCCAGAGCTAGTGCCTTGCGGAACTTGGCGTTGAGCAGGATATCCGGGTTGCCGTCTTTGGCTTCAACGTTGACGCAGAAGAAATAGGTGCCGATGATCGGCTGTACATTGAAATTGCCGGCGGCCTTCATGGCGGCGACTTCCTCAGACGGGAAGCTCTCGCAGATGTCCAGCTCACCGGTCTTGAAGGCGGCCAGAGCGGAGGCGTCGTCGTCGGTCAGTTTGAAGACCAGCTTCTTACCGGGCAGGCCGGCGGCGCCGAAGAACTTGTCGTTCTTTTCCAGGACGATTTCGTTCTTGATCTCGAACTTGGTCATCTTGTATGGGCCGTTGCAGATGAGCGTGGCGGGATCGTTGGCCCAGCCGGTCGGATTGGCTTTGACGATGTCTTCGCGCACAGGGAAGAGAGTCGGGAAGGCGGTCAGCTGGGTGAAATAAGCGGTCGGGGACTCCAGCACGACTTCCAGGGTCTTGTCGTTGATGGCTTTGACACCGAGCGTATCAACAGCGGCTTCGCCCATGGAGATCTTTTCGCCGTTCTTGATGTACCAGGCCTGATAGGCATACTCTGCTTCAGTCTCAGGATCGACGGCACGCTGCCAGGCATAGACGAAATCCTGGGCTTTGACAGGTTTGCCGTCACTCCAGAGGGCATCATCACGCAGATTGAAGGTCCAGGTCAGGCCATCCGCGCTGACGGTCCAATCCTTGGCCACTGCGGGAACAATTTCATTCTTGTCATTTTTCATGGTCAAGCCGACAAACGCGTGCTGGATGACCGTCGCGCCGTCGGTGGCATTGTTCAGCTGCGGATCGAGGCTGGCCGGAGTCGCGCCCAGATGATACAGAATCGGCGCGTCGCCTTCCTTGGTCGCCCAAGTGAACATCATGTGGCCGAGCAGGGCGTCATGCACGTAGTTCTTGACCAGCTTGTTGTCCAACCAGACGTTGGTGTAATAGTACACCGGAATGATGGCCAGATCGGTCATGAGCAGCTTTTCGGCATCATGCATGGCCTTCATGCGCACAGCCTGGTCATTGGATTCCTTGGCGGTCTTGATCAGGTTGTCAAATTCGGTGTTTTTCCAGTTGGCGTCGTTCTGACCGCTGGTGCTCATCCACATATCGAGGAAGGTCATCGGGTCGGTGTAATCGCCGAGCCAGCCGTGGCGGGCAATCTGGAAATCACCCTGGTTGCGGGTCTCCTGGAAGACAGCCCATTCCTGGTTCTCCAGGGTCACTTCGAGGCCCAGCTTCTCTTTCCACATGTTCTGGACCGTCTCAGCGATCAGCTGATGTCCGGAACTGGTGTTGTAGATCAGTTTAATCGTCGGCAGGGTCTTGGGCGGGGTCTTGGTGCAGCCTGTGGCTAGCGAGACCAGCATGAGTGCGATCAACAGGATTGCAGCGAGTCTTTTCATCTTAAACAGTCACCTCCGTTATTTGTCACACTTCCTCTCCGGAAAATGACCTGTTTCGGGCCAGAACGACAGGTGGCTCCTCACGAAACAGGATCATCGGCGGATTTGAGTGAAGTTATATGTTTATTATATGCCCTTATGCCGGTCTGTCAATGTTTCTGCTGATTTTACAGGGAATTTGGCATTTTGACGAAAATAAAGCCTGGAATATATTTCGCAATATGCTTTGACTGTCAAAGAATTCATGGTTATGTTAGAATCAGATCAGAGGCAAGCCTTGAGCAGATCGCGCAGGGTCTCAGACCGCCTCGAGGAGCAGCAAGATGGAACATCACTGGCAGGGTCTGGATTTTTTGCGCGGGTTGGGTATATTCGTGCTCTTGGTCATGCATACGGCCTTTTACTATTTCGCCGGTCTCTGGGATCTGGATCTGAATGATCCGCCGCTGATCATCACGGTGATCGGATTCCTGCTCATGTTTGCCGGGCTCTTTGCCATGATCAGCGGCGCGGTGCATGGGATCAGCATCCTGCGCCTCGATCGGAGCGGGCGCTGGCCGCTCCGCCAGATTGGGGTCAAAAAGCTGGTTTCGGCCTTCTTCATCCTTATCGTGGCTTGGGTCTACTTCATCTTCACCGGTCCTGGTCTGGCTGAATTTGCCAATCGGCGCATGAACAACAGCATCCTGGTCGAATGGATAACGAGCGGCCGCTGGGCCGGCTTCAACCTGGAACGGCTCTTTTATGTCGACAGCCTGGTCATGATCGCCAGCAACACGCTGCTGGTCAGCTTGATCTGGTTGCTCCTCATCCGGATCAAGCGCTTGAAATCATCCATCCTGCTTGGTCTGACCGGCATCGTTATGGTCCTCTCCTTGCTGCGATTACCGCTTTATCCCTGGTATCTGGAACAGGTCGCGCAAGCGCGCTGGCTCAACGTCTGCCTGACTTTCTGGCTGGTCAACAAAAACAATCCCGTCTTGCCGTTTCTCGCCTTTGGTCTGCTTGGCTCCTGGGTCGGTCTGCTTCTCGAAGAGGGCCAGTCGCGCAAAAAGCTGCTTGCGCTCGGTCTGCCGTTGCTCGTGATCGGCCTGGCGTTGTATGTTCTCCTGCCGGATACGATGTTGCAGCGGGCGATTGACTTGAAATGGTACAGCATCATGCTGGCTCAACTCGGCCTGTTCCTGCTCCTGATTATGGCTGCGCTGGCTGTCTTTGATCGAGGCCGGGCGCAGATGCCCCCCGTACCCGATCATCTGCTCGTGCGGTTTATCAAGCGCTTCAGTTACGCCGGCTTGACCGCTTTTTTCTGGGAAAGTGTCGTGGCCGCCCTGGTTTGGCGATTGCTCAGTCTGGTTCTGCCCGGTCTGCGCCTGGGCATCGGCGGCGCCTTGCTTTTTGGCTTGTCGCTGGCCCTGGCTTGGGGGTTGCTGCTGGCCGCCTGGGAGCGTATCGCGTATCGGGGCAGCATCGAATCGGCGTACGGCCTGATCGTCGGCAAGCTTGGCAAAACCAGCAGCAAAGCGGCCAAGCTGCGTGACAGGGCCTGAGCGCCGGCAGCTACCGGAATTGGAGGACCTGGCATGGGCGTGCTGCAGCACCTGTCTGACCTGATCCGGCTTAACCGGCATTTCTATCATCAGACGCCGCGGCAGCTGGCCCGCTATCAGACTCGAGCCGTGCTCGAACTGCTTGCCCGGGTCCGGCGCGAAAGCCCGTTTTACGCCGAGTATTTTGCCGGTTACCCCGTTACTAGCCTCGACGATTACCGCCACTTGCCCACTCTGGACAAGAACATCATGATGGCCCAGTTTGATCGCCTGAATACAGCCGGTCTGTCTTTACATGATGTGATGGCATTTGCCTTGGCCAAAGAAGAAGCCCGTGATTATCTGGGCTATTACCGGGATCGCTTTGTCGTCGGCCTGTCGAGCGGTACCAGCGGCAACAAGGGTATCTATATCACGGACAAAGCGCTGACTCGCCGGCTGCCCGGCGTCTTCCTCGCCCGCGGCGGTGTCCGACTGTCGGATCTGCCGCTGCGCATTTTATTCATCTTGCGCGTGTTTAGTCAGGGCTTTGCCGATATTAACGCGCCGTTGATCCGGTTGCGTTATCTCTCTTCCATGTCTGAGCCGGAGGCTATCCTGACTGCCATGAATGAGATGAAAGCCAATCTGCTCATGGCCCCGCCATCTTTGTTACGCCAGCTCCTGCCCTTAGCCGGCCAGATTGCTTGTCCGCCTCGCCGGATCATCACCTATGCCGAGGTGCTGACTCCGGAAGAGAAGATCCGCCTGGTTCAGGCGTTCCGTGCGCCGGTTGTGGAGCTCTACCAGGCCAGCGAGGGTCAGATTGCCAGCCCGTGCCGCTGTGGCAATCTGCACATCAATGAGGATCTCGTCTATGTCGAGCTGTTCGCTGAGGACAAAACGACACCGCTGACCGAGCCCGGCCGTCGCTCCGGTCGCATGCTGGTGACGAATCTGGTCAATACGGTCCAGCCCCTGCTCCGCTATGAAATGAATGACCTGATCGAGTTGGGTCCACCCTGCCCTTGCGGCAGTTGCTATCGTGTCGTCCAGCGCATCATCGGCCGTCAGGATGATGTCCTGTATCTCAAGACGCACAGCGGCCGGCTGCGACCCGTTTATCCCGACCTGTTCAGCCGCTGGATCATTACGACCGATGATCAGATCCGCGAATTCACAGTCGATCAGGATGCGACTGATCATCTCACCGTGACGCTTGATCTGACTGCGCCTCCCGCGCAAAACGAAACACGGATCAAGCGCCTGCAGGAACGGCTTGCAGGGGAACTGGCCGTTTACGATATCTCCTGCGCAATAACAGTCCGGGTTGAGGCGATTCGACTGCCCGCCGACAACCGCAAGCTCAAGCGATTCATCTCCCGAGCGCCTGATTCTCTGCAGTGAGCACCTGACAAAGCCGGCCCGGTTTACACCGGACCGGCTTTGTCTTACATGGTTGTCTCGAACGTGTGCCAGGTTAGCCTTGGTTTTGATTTACTTATTGCTGTTCCAGACGTCATAGGCCGCCTGGTAGATGCTCATGTATTCCTGGATGCCCATGCGGTTAAGGTCAGCGATATAGCCATCCCAGCCGCCGGAAACGCTTAGGTCGCCGGTGATGAAGCGTGCCATCGACTGTACAACATAGCTCTTGACGTCAGCGCCGATGGTGGCGATCTTCTTCTGGTTGTCGGGAGAGAAATAAAGCAGCGGCAACGGCAGTTTCCAATACGGCACCAGATTGGCGTCGACCTGCTGGTTGATATAGTCGTTGAGCGGGTTGTAAACGACCGGCAGGGTGAAAGCGCCGATACCCGGGGTACGCGAGCCGGAGTTAGGGGTGAGCATCTTGGCGCGATACTGCTCGAAATTGCTGAAGCCTTCGGGAATGATCAGTTTGCACTGGGTCTTTTCTGCGTTAGTGTATTCATAGTCTTCGTTCTCGAGGCCGCGCATCAGGACCAGGGCGCCTTCGCTGGAGTAAACCCAGTCAACCATACGCAGGGCGGCAACGGCCTTTTCTTCGTCACAATTCTTGGTGATGGCGAACGCGCCGGGGCGGACCGGATTGAGTTTGATCCATTCCTGGGAGCCGTCGGACAGTTTCAGCGGCGCCATGGCGACATAATGCTCGTTCTGGTTTTCCGGGACTACGAGGAAAGCACCAGCATTGACAAAAGCGCCGAGGACCTGAATGTCCTGCTTGCCTTTAGCCTTGAGTTGCTCATTGTTCTGGGTGAAAGACTCGCGATCAAGCAACTCTTCAGCGAAGAGCGTGTTCATAAAGGTCAGGAAATCCTTGAAAGCCGGTTGATTCGGCGCAAAAACCAGCGTGTCATTTTTATTGGCGATGTAAGTCGTAGGATCGACTGTCAGGCCCCAATAGGACATGAGCAGACGCAGGTCTCTCGGATCGTTCAAATCCTTCAACGACAGCGGGATCTCGTCGGCCACATTGCCGTTTTTGTTCGGATCGCCGTCTTTGAACGCCTTCAAGACCGTGTATAACTCAGCGGTGGTTGTAGGAACGGACAAGCCAAGCTCATCGGTCCAGGCTTTGTTAAACCAGATTTTTTCGGTCAGGTCGCGCGGCATGTCGTTGACGAACGGCAAGGAATAGATGTGGCCGTCCGGCGTCGTGATGTCCTGCTTGACAGTCGGCTGCTTGTCGAGCAGCGCCTTGAAGTTGACTGAGTATTTCTCGATCATTTCTTCTAGCGGCAACAGGTAGCCTTGTGGGCCATAGGTGGTCTCATCGTTGGCGGACAAGGTGACGCCGAAGAAGATGTCAGGCAGATTGTCACTGGCAAAGGCTAGATTCTTGCGTTCTTCCCAGTTTTCGGACGGAACGGTGATGAATTCAAGCTTGATGTTCGAGCGCTCTTGCAGGACGCGGAAGAACTTCAGTTCATCCCATTCACCCTGGGTGGCGGCGCGAGCACCCATCAGCTTGAGGGTTATGGACGCCTTGACGACCGGGAATTGACTGTCGAGATTGATATTGGTCAGCTTGTCCGGCTCGGTCGTAGTCGTGGTCGGGGCAGCGGTGGTGCCGGTGGTTGTCGGCTTAGCCGTGGTCGTTGTGGTTGCAGGTTGGCAGCCGGCGACGACGATCAGGGCCATGACCAGGCACAGGACGAGAGCAATTGTTTTCGGTTTGCGCATAGGTTCGTTCCTCCTTGGCAACGTGTGATCCGCTGGTGCGGTCAGATAACGGTGACGGATGTTCCCGGCAAGCGTCAAGCGGGACAGGCGGATAGCGGCTGTATCCCTGATCAGCCTTTGACGGATCCGATCATGACACCTTTGATAAAATAGCGCTGCAGGAAGGGGTAGAGGATCATCATCGGCAGCGAGGCGACAATGATCAAGGCAAATTTAATGATCTCGGCCACGCGTTGCTGGGCTTCGGCGCCGATCAGATCGTCGACCATCTCCGCCATCTGCGACTGGATGAGGATTTCACGCAGGATCAGCTGGAGCGGATACATGCGGCGGTTGTCCAGGTAGAGCAGTGCCTGAAAATACTCGTTCCAGATCCCGACAGCATAGTACAAGGCAATAACGGCGACGATAGCCTTGGACAGGGGCAGCACGATGCGGAAAAAAAAGCGCGTATTACCGCAGCCATCAATCTCGGCTGCCTCGAGCAGTTCGTTGGGAATAGTCGTGCTGAAAAAAGTGCGGGCTATGATGATGTTGGTCATGCTGACGGCCGTGGGCAGGACGAGTGCCCAGATCTTGTTCAGGAGCTGTAGGTTCTTGACTACGAGATAAGTGGGGATGATGCCGCCGCTGAAGAACATGGTGAAAACCATGACGGCGGTGATATAACCCCGGCCAACCAGGTCGCGCCTGGACAAGGCGTAGGCGCTGCTCAAAGTCAGTGAGACGCTGATCAGAGTGCCCACGGCTGTGTAGGTCAAAGAATTGCGGTACCCCCGCCAGACGGCTGCATCTTTGAAGACACGCTGGTAGCCTTCGAGCGTGAACCCTTGCGGCAGCAGCCAGACCCGACCCTGATAAATCGCCTCCGGCTCAGAAAGCGATGCGCTCAGGACAAAAACAAGCGTGTACAGGACCGATGCGCAAACCAGGATGAGTAAGACATAGATGAACAAGTCAAAGATCAGGTCGGATGCGGATTTGTGCCTGAGTTTATTCAGATTGATCACAGCTCGTTCCTCCCTCACCACAGGCTCGTTTCGCTGATTTTGCGCGAAATGGCGTTAACGATGATGATAATGGCAAAATTGATTACAGAGTTAAACAGCCCGACCGCTGTGGCAAAAGAAAAATCGGCGTTGATCAAGCCTACCTGGTAGACATACGTGGAGATTACCTGGCTGGTGCGCAGATTGAGCGCTGTTTGCATGAGAAACACTTTCTGGAAACCGACGCTCATGATGCTGCCGGAACGCAGGATCAACAGGATAATGATGGTCGGCAAGATGCCGGGGATCTCAACGTGCCAGATGCGGCGAATCCGGTTGGCGCCATCTATGATGGCCGCTTCGTGCAATTCCGGATTGATGCTGGACAGCGCCGCGATATAGATGATTGAGGACCAGCCGACATGCTGCCAGATATCGGAGGCAACATATATCGTGCGGAACCAGTTAGCCGAGCCCATAAAATCGATAGCCGTACCGCCCAGGCGAACGATGATCAGGTTGATCATGCCGTTGCGCAAGGCGAGAAAGGCAAACAGCATCGAGACAACAACGACGACCGAGATGAAGTGGGGCGCGTAGGTCACGGTCTGAACCAGTCGTTTAAACTTCTGGTTACTGACCTGATTCAGCATCAAGGCGAGCAGAATGGGGGGCCAGAAACCAAAAAACAAAGAAAAAAAGCTGAGGCTGATCGTATTCACAAGCACCGTGCGGAATTGAAATGAGTTGAAGAAGCGGCGAAAATGTTCCAAACCGACCCAGGGGCTGCCCCAGATGCCGCGCGTGGCGATAAAGTCTTTGAAAGCGATCTGTACGCCGTACATTGGCGCATAATGAAAGACCAGAAAATAGATTAAGGTCGGTAGCAAAAACAAGTAGAGATCATAATTCTTCAGCACAGCCTTCCAGCCGTGACCAGAACGACTGCGCATCAGCCGGACTGGCGAATTAACGGGTTGTGCAGTTGGTCTGGCGGCCAATGAGTTACGCTCCTTTCTGGTAGCTTGTGCAAGAAAACAATTCATCAGTCATAAAGTAAACTGATTTTGTGATATTTCCATTATGCTTAATGTAGGATGTATGATCAAGAGTGTATTTTATGCACAAACTTGTCAAGATCTTGACCCCTGCTGCTTGGGCAGATTCTGACAAGTCGGATCGGTTATGACAATTTATAAAAATAAGCTCATTCCGACCGCGATTGGGCTTTGATTGTCAGTTCTGCGAATCAGCTGGCCGACCGTGTTGCTCCCGATATTGTCGCGGCGATATCCCCTCGCGTTGTTTAAACTTACGGCTGAAATTGGGTATATCATTGTACCCTGCCGACAGGATGACCGTCTTGATCGGCTGCTCAGTTGTGCGCAACTGTTGTTTGATCCATTCGATCCGTTTTTCTGTCAAGTAGTCGAGGACCGGTTGGCCAGAGCGACTGCTGAAAATGCGGTTGAGATAGGAGTAAGACATGTTGAGATCCGCCGCCATATTGGTCACAGAAAAATCACTGTCGCGAAAATGGCTGTCCAGATAAACGAGAATCCGGTCAAAGCGGGTATCGCGCGATTGCCCAAGATGTTCGCTCAAACGGATGGCAAAATCAACCAGAAAATCACCGAGCTGTCGGATTGTCTCGGTCTGCGGCAAACTGATCATATCGGTCAGTTGTGCTTCCAGAACGTCAAGCTTGACGTTTTGACTGATCACAACCCGCATTACGGTGTTGATCAAGTCATAGCCCAGGCAGCGGGCGGCAAACAGACCGAGGCGGCGTTGCTTGATCTGCTCAAGCACTGAATCAATGGCCCGGCGAATCTCCTCTTCCTGGCCACCGGAAATACCGCGGATCAGCAATTCCATCTCCTGGTGCGGATACCAGGGCAGTTGATGCGCGTTCTGTTCCATTTCATCGTAGCGGATGGTTGTTCCTTTGCCGGCGATAAAGCGGTAACTGAGCGCCCTGACAGCCTGCTGCCAGCTCTGGTAGACCTGGAGCGGGTCATCCTGGATCGTGCCGATACCGATGGTCAACAACAACTGCTGCTTTGACGCCGTTTGGCGGATCATCTGAATACAGGCATCGCACAAAGCCAGGTCATGCCGGTCGAGTTGAATGAGCACGGGAATGGCGTTGTCTCCCGATGGTCGCAACACATGGACGGCACAGTCAACGAGCGGATCAGACTGGAGGTGTTCAAAGGGGATCGACGCATCTGGGTCGAGATTTTCGATCAGCACGGCCAGCGCCAGCCAACTTGCGCCTGTCCAGGACAAACCGGCCTGGGTTGCACGTTCTGCCAATGCCTCCTGATCGGGTATTGAGCCGCTGATCAGGTCGGTCAGACAAGCCAGCAAGACATCGTTCTGGCTGGTTTGCAGGATCCGCCGCATACGCTGGTTGTCCGTCATCATCTGGTCCAGGACTTGGTCGATCAGCTGTACGTCGTTGTTGCGGCGATCCGGCTGATCCTGATAGGCGCGCGCTTTGCGGAACAGGCGACTCAGCGGTTTATATGTCAAAAAGAGAGAAAGCAAAATCAACAGCACGCCACCCAGAGCGACACTGCCAATGATAACCAGAAATCGCCTTTGTTGCTCAAGAGCCGGCGCGAGCACCTGGGATCGCGGTGACAAAGCCAAATACTTTAACCCGCGATAACCGCGCGGCTGGTAAGTGACGAGATAGGTTTCGCCGGCCAGAACGATCATATCAGAGTAAATACCGTTTGCCGCCGGCTGCCTGTCTGTTTCGGTCGCAGCCAAATGGTCCAGAACTTCGCCCGGATCTATGGCTGGGCCGTCCGACATCGTCAGAACCGGTCGGCCTTGAGCGTCGATGATAAAGATGCTGTCGTTGCGGCGACTAAAAATACTGGCCAGCATATCGCTGATTTTGGCTTCGTCGATGAAAAAGACCGCCGTCGCGTAGGGTTCGTTACCGACCGGCAGCGGATAAATATAGGTGATCAGGCGGACTTGACTGTTGATAAAGGTGGTGCGTCGCGACGGCAGGATGATGGGCTGACGGCTGTTTTCGAGCAAATCAGCCATTGCTTCGTCCGACAAACCCTCTTGCTCAAAAAAAACGCCCAGGAATTGCTCCAGTCGATAAGCAGCGTTGCTGGTATACAAGTAGTCCCGATTGCGGACATAGTAACCGATTTCATAGATGAAACTGTTGGTTGACCGGTATTGGGCCAGTGAACGGATTGCCCGCACAGCACCGTACGGTGAATCAACCAGCACAAACGGACGCAGATCCTCGTTGATATCGAGATTGATGGCGATCTGCTCCAGTTCATGCAGGCGCAGATTGACAACGGAGGCAATCTCGGCCAGCAGTTGGCTGTTCGTCTGTAATATTTCCTGCTCCAGAGCTTTCTGATGTCCATTCCAGGTTTGCTGTCCGATCAGGGCCAAAGGCAGCAAGAGCGCGATCAGGTATGTGAGCAGGAGCCGAAACAGGTAGGACAGTCGCGGTTTTCGCATACGGACCTCCGGTCGATCATCTGCGGCGATGTTCGTTCAATCCTGCCCGGGCGTTACCGCCCAACTTCATGGACCCAGAAACTGAAATGACGTTCCATGGCGCCGGTGATGCCGGCCGTGTCGTGCTGGCGGACCAGATCGACCAGTTCGGCATGCAAGTCGATCATGCGCTGGCCGTTACCGCTGGCCAGGATCTGGTTAATCGTTCGCCGGCGCGAAGGTATAGTCAGACGTTCGATCATGTTGCTGACACGATCGATCAGGTTGTTGCCCAGGATCCGGACCAGGATGCGATGGAAAGCCATATCGATCTCCAACACGTGTTCGGCCATCACCGCCGGGTTTCGGATCGTCGTCTTCAGCCGGTCAAGCTCCTCTTCCAGGCAGATGACATGCTCTGCAGTCGCCCGCCGGACAGCCAGTTCCAGAATACCTGTCTCAAATGTACGGCGCAGTTCAATAATCTCCTTTGAGGCGTCCTTTTCTAAAATCAGTCCGTAAATGAGCGGATCGAGCATCCGGTCGTTGAAGTGATCGCAGACAAAGGTGCCTTCTGCACGCCGGATCTGAAGTATACCCAGCGAGACGAGTATCTTGATCGCCTCGCGCACAGAATTGCGGCCGACCCCGATCGATTCACTCAACTCCAGTTCAGTGGGTATCTTGTCTCCGGCTTTGAGTTCACCCTGGATGATGGCATTGGTGATGCGTTCAACAATGCGCTCGACAACCGACTGGGTTGACATCGGCTGCAGAATGCTGTTGGCAGTTCCCTGGCTCAGCTGTTCCATATTGCCCTCTTTCCTGTCTCGATCATACTCAGTATAGTCCGATTCCCGTCGCCGGACAAGTCTGGATGGCCGCAAGATTCACCGTCCGGCCAGCATCTGTTTGGCAGCTGCTGTGATCGCGTCAGCTGATAAGCCATACGCATCAAGCAGCACTTCCGGTTGTCCGGAACGGGCAAAAACATCAGCCAGGCCGATCCGACGCAGCGGCAGCGGCTGCTGTTCACAGGCAAGCTCGGCCAGAGCGCTGCCCAGGCCGCCGATTATACTGTGGTCTTCAATGGTCACAGCTGCCCGGACCCGGCGCAAGATGGTGACGATGCCGGCTCTATCCAGCGGTTTGATCGTCGACACATCGACGACGATGCTGCCGATACCCTGGCTTTGCAGCTGAGCAGCCGAATCGAGAACGCGGTTGAGGATAAAACCGGTCGTAAAGAGCGCCACATCATGGCCGGTTTCGACAAGCGTCCGAACCTTGCTCAGTTCGAAGGGCGGCAAGGCGGCGGCAGCAACCGGTTCACGTCCGCTCCCGAGTCGCATGTAGACCGGCCCGCGAATATCTGCAGTCGCCAGGGTCGCCTGGTAGACATCATCGGCGTCGGCAGCCGAGATGACTGTCATGCCAGGCACGGCACGGGTGATCGCCAAATCCTCATAGAACTGGTGTGTGACGCCTTCCCGTTCGCCGCCGATCAGACCGCCGTTGAGGCCGACCAGTCGGACCGGCAAATCAGGATAGGCAATAAACGTGCGCATCTGCTCGCACGCCCGCATTGTGATAAATCCGGCATAGGTCACCACATAAGGGATCAGGCCGACCGTTGCCAGCCCGGCAGCGACATCAAGCGCGCCTTGCTCGGCGATGCCGGTCTCGATCGTTCGTTCCGGCCAGCGCTCTTGAAAGGAGGTCGCACGAGCAGCTTTGAGTGAATCAGCCGACACGAAGACATGACGGCGGTCGCAGGCACTCAGTTCGCTCAAAGCCTGCATGAATGCCTCGCGGGTGCTCTTGATCGTGCTCACAGACACATCCCCCCAATCGATGCAATCGCCGCATCAACTTCGACCGCGGTTGGCACCCGCTTGTGCCAGGAATTGTCTCCCTCCATATAGGGTATCCCTTTACCTTTGATGGTTCGGCATTCGATGACCGAAGGGCGGTCCGTCTCCTGCGCCGCTGTTTGAACAGCCGCATCGATCGCCTGCAAGTCATGGCCGTCAATCGTCTGGCTGTGCCAACCGAATGCGGCAAATTTAGCAGCCAGATTGTCCAGCCCGCTGACTTCGCGGACTGTACCGCCGCTTTGCATCTGATTGGCATCGATCAGGACGGTCAGATTGCCCAGTTGATGATGGGCGGCGATGATCACGCCTTCCCAGATCACGCCCTCAGAGAGCTCGCCGTCGCCGGTGATGACGTAAAACCGGCTGTCCAAGCCTTGCAGTCGCGCGCCGATCGCCATGCCGGCCGCGATGGCGATACCGTTGCCCAGTGAGCCGGATGTCATATCGATACCTGGGGTTTTGATCATATCGGGATGGCCTTGCAGATGGCTCGAAAAAGAGCGCAAGCCGCATAAATCCTTGACCGGAAAATAACCGCGCCGGGCCAGAGCGGCATAGAGCATCGGACAGGCATGTCCTTTGGACAGGATCAGGCGGTCACGTTCAGGCCAGTCCGGGCGGAGCGGATCCAGGCGCAGGCGCGAAAAATACAGATAGGTGATTATCTCCGCGATAGACATCGACGGTCCGGGATGACCGTCCCCGCTACAGTGAACGCTGCGCACCACATCCAGCCGCAGCAGGTTGGCCATCCGCGGCCATGCCGCCGCAGGCAATGGCGCGGCAAAGGTTCGGGTATCGTCCCAGCCGGCTGTTTGAATCGCCGAATTGTCCGGATTCATCGCTGTTTCCTCCTGTCCGCGACGGCCTGTAAGGCCTGGCTCCAGGCGTGCTCAAAGGCAGTGCGGAAGCGAACCACCGGGCCAAACTGATCATACGCTTCTGCCTGAAGCGCTTGCAGGGCGTAAGCCCTGGCAAAATCGGGCACCTGCCGCAGCAGGCGGTCAAGCACCGGTGTAGGAACCGCTTGCAGGAAGCGTTGCACGACTGGCGGATCCTCTTCTAGCAGCCGATCTGCCGTGCCGCCCCAGTTGATGGTGATGCAGCCATCAACCCCGACCAGTTCAGTAAAGTGATGCAAGCCGCGTGCGCCGCCGGCCATGAAGCGGATCGGCGTCGCCCGCTGCCGCATGAGATCGAAGATCTTTTTGGACACAGCCACCCCGGCTTGCCAGAGCAAATCAGGTTCGATGTCCAAGTGTTGTGCCTGGGCCTGATGCTGCAGATGCTCGTCAAAGATACCCGGTATGTGCGCCAGATAAGCAACCGGCTGCACCTTCAAGCCCCGGACTGCCTGCTCCCAGACCTCGCAGGCGTCCATGGCCTGCTGGACAGACATCACTTCGGTCAGGGTCAAGGTCAAGCCCTCGGCTGCCAGAACGGCAATTGCCGTCAGGCCGTCCGCTGTGACTGGGATCTTGGCCGACAGGTTAGGTCGATTCTGACAGTTCAGGTGCGCCTGACGGACAATAGCAGCTGCCTGTTCATCAAACGGATCACCCTGGATTGTGACATGACCGTGCCGGCCATTGCTCTCGGTCCAGATCGGTTTGAAGATATCGGCAATCCGCTCAATCAGGCGCTTTTGCAGCCAGATCAAGGCCTGTGTGTCATCCGCCTGCTCGCCAAGAATGGTATCAAGCAAGGCAAAGGTACGCTCTGGTTCGGCTTGAATCATTTTCCAGACATAGGCTGGGTTTTGGGTACAGCCGACGGCTCCGGCCGCAATGGCCAGACGCGCCTCCGTCTCCGTCACATTGTTGATCCAGAAACGGGTCGGACTGAGTGATTGGACGCGGTGAAAATAACCGGTAGCCATCAAGGTGTTCCTCCTGTAAAAAACCAGGGTATCTGACTGACAACATGTCGAAAATAGGCCTGTGTATCAGGTTCACGGCAAAGAATTTCCAGGGCGATCCGGCAATCACAGTCGCCATACAGATTCGGCAAAGCCCGAAAAATTGTTTCCAGAATCGGGGGCGGAAACGCGGAACCCGGATAGTCATAGCCGACATGCTTATCGCCGTACATCGGATCAGCCGGATCGTCGACGACACAGTTGGCAAAATGAAGATGATTGCAGCAGTCAGTCGCCTGTGCGAGCTGGGCCAGAAAGTCTTCGCCCTCTTCCCGGATATGCGCCGTATCCAATGTCAGAGCCAGAGCAGGGTATCGTTGGTGCAGCCGGCGGACCAAGTCAGTCGCAAGCGCAGTCGGACCGATGAGATTGCGCGCATCCAGGTGTGAGTCACACGGTTCGAGGAGCAGATTCATCGCCGCGGACGCTCCGGCCGGAATTTTTGCAGCCAGCACTTCGTGCAGTTCGGCAATCGACCGTTCAAATTGCCGCATACCCTGTTCAACCCAGGCTGCTCCCGGGTGGCGGCCACTGTTGATCATCACCGAACGGCAGCCTAGGGCGGCAGCCGTTTCGATGCAAGATATGGCCAGCGTTACAGCCTGTCTGCGCGCCGGTTCATCCAGATCACATAAAGACAGGTTCTGTGTCTTTAAAGGGATCACCGCGATATAAATGCCCTCAAGGCCAGATCGGGCTAATGCTTCAGCTACTTGGGTGCGATCCGGTCCCTCGTAACAGAACTCAACCGAGTGGAGCGGCCAGGCTGACAAAAAGGCGAGGGCATCGGCAAAGGCAGCCGACTCAAAACGCGAACGCGGGAACAGGACAGATAGGGCAACGCTGCGCAGCACATTCATACCAGAACGCCTCCCCGAAATGCGCCTTCGCTGATCAGCTCGCGCAAAGCGCTGGCGCCAAAGCGCGGACTGGAGTAAACCGGCAGACCGGTCTGTTCATGCAGCCAGGTTTCACTATAGGCCATCGATCCCTGGGCCATCAGGATCAAATCCACCTGGTTGAGCAGCGGTGCACAGGTTTTAAGGAGTAATGAGCGAAAAGATGTGGGATCTAAACCAAAAGCACCATCGGCCAAAGCCTCGTGAATGACGACCGGCCGGCCTGTTTCGGCGGCACTCTGCCGGACCAGGCGGACTGTCGGATCCATGGTCGTCGGCAGGGTCGCCAGAACGGCGATCCGCTCGCTGGCCAGGACGGCTTGCTGGGCCATCAACTGATCGATACGTACCAGAGGCACGCCCATCAAAGCCAGAAGCGGCTGAGCGGCCGCTGCCACATCGCCGATGCTCGAACAGGCTGAAAGAATAATTTGGCAACCATCACCTGCGGCGTCCAGATAAAGCCTGACCAGGCGGGCGGCAGCGGGCGGCGGCACGGCTCCGGCGGCAATGATATCGCTCAAGATGGTCGGATCCTGATACGACACCAGTTGGATCGGCCGATCGGCCAACTGACTGTGAATCTCCTGTTCGATCGTCTCGATCAGCTGCGGCGTGGTGCTTGTATAGACAACGGCTATTTTCATGACTTTCAGTCCACCTCGTTCAATGTTCATGTTCCTTATGCCTAACATAGGATGTATGACAATGATGATTATACCGGATTTTATCCTCGGATGCAACAGGGTCGTTCAGGCGTGTACGGCCTTGAACATCGCCGCGATATTAGCCGGGTTGACATCCGGCAGGATCGCTTCATGACTCGGAGACAAGACGAGTCCGGTCGGAAAGATCCGGCGCAGCGCCATCACAGTCGCAAAGACTTGCTCAGGCGTCTGTCTGGCCAGAAGCTCCTGGGTGTCTACCCCGCCGCAGAAACTGACCCGATTGCCATAAGTCAGACGCAGATGCTGCGGCTCCATTCCGGCAGCCAGAGCCTGAATGGGGTGAATGACGTCGACGCCGCAGTCAATCAGGTCCGGGATGATTGGTTCGATACTGCCGCAGGAATGGTAGAACACGGTCAATCCGTACTTCTTGGCTTGTTTGATCAGGCGCCGTGCGCCCGGCAAGACAAACCGTCGCACCTGCTCAGGCGAGATCATCAGGCCGCGCTGACTGCCCAGATCGTTGCCGATCAGTACGGCGTCCAGCATTCCGCGAGTCGCCTCATAAAAAATCGCGTTGGCCTTAAGATAAAAATCGACGATTCTTTGGTCGACAGCCATGACCATATCCGGACAAGTCAGCATGGCCATAAAAGCCTGTTCCATGCCGAATGCAGCGCAAGTATCCTGAAAGTGAGCCGACCAGATCACACCTAGAACCGCCGCATCTGACGGAACCTGGCGGATCAGCCGGCGGCAGCGGTCGACCGGGATGTATGCGGTCGGATCTGGCCAGTCGAACGTGTCGACCAGATCCGGATCTTCCAGATCACTGAAGAAACCGGGCAAGGTCAAGGTGCGATCCGTGATCGAATCATGCGTGCGGCGGCTGAAATCCAGAGCTGTATAAATTGCCTGGCTGGTCGGCGAATCATACGGCATCTCAACGGGATAAAGGTCATCACCCAGGTGCGCTTTTAAGGCACTCAGTGAGCCGACACCGAAGTAGCGCAGCAGGCCAGGGACAGCTGCTTCAACAGGCAGACCGAGCCAACTGGCGTTGTGATCAACCGCCTCACGGGCAATCGTCCGATAAAAACGTTCCTTCCGGTCCATTAGCTGTCCACTCCTCTCTCTGGGTCACGCAGAATCAGAATGACCCGAACATCTCCGCCGCCGATTGCCAGTTCAGGACCGATCGCCTCCCCGCTAAGCAGATCTTTGGCGCCCGCAACCGGCAGGATCAATGCAACAGCATCTGGTCGGTGGTTGATAAAAAACCAGATCTCCTGTGTACCTTTGACGCGCCGGGTCCACTCGATGCCGGCCGGCCAGGCGTGCGGCGCCGCGAGATCGCGTTCTTGAGCCAGGGAAATGGCCAGATCATCCAACAGGCGCGCCTCTGCATCTGTCGCGAGATACCAGGCTTGCCCCCGCCCCAGATCGTGGCGGGTCAGGCAAGGTGTCCCGCTATAAAAATCATCGCCATAAACACCGATCGCCCGGGCGCCCCGCAAGTGGATCCGGTCGCACAGCAGAGCGCAGGTGTACATCCCATTTAACCGGCCCCAAGGCTGGGTGATGCATACGGTATTGGTCCGGCCGGGCAGCAGCGCGTCCGTCTCTTCTACCCAGATGCCCAGAACCGGCTTGAGCTCGCCCGGATAACCGCCGCTCATGACCCGATCGTTTTCGTCGACGATGCCGCTGAAACAGGATGTCAGCAGGCAGCCGCCGTCGCTGACAAAACGGGTCAACGCTGCAGCCACACCCGGTTTGAGCATATAAAGCAGCGGGGCGAGGACGATCTCATATCTGCTGAGATCCCCGTCGACCGGCAAGATGTCAACGGCTATGTTTTGCGCATAAAAGGCCCGGTAATACTTGACAACCATAGCCAGATAGCCGAGATCGCGACTGGGTCCGCTGGACAGCTCGAGCGCCCACCAGTTGTCCCAGTCAAACATCAAGGCTACTTTGGCCGGAGTGCGGGCGCCGACCAAAGCATCGCCCAGCCGCCGGCACTCAGCGCCGATGCGGGCACATTCGCCAAAGATACGCGTAGATTCATGCCCGGCATGGCTGATCAGCGCGCCGTGCAGTTTTTCAACACCTGCGATTGACTGGCGCATCTGGAAGAAGAGCACGGAGTCAGAACCATGCGCCAACGCCTGGTAGCTCAGCCGGCGGACTTCGCCAGGACGCTTCAGCACGTTGTATGGCTGCCAGTTCTGTTGATTCGGCGATTGCTCAACCATCAGGAAGGGCTGGCCGCCTTTAAGACCGCGCATCAGGTCATGTTTGAACGCGACAAGAGCCGGATCATCACCGGGCGACGGGTAGTTATCCCAGCCGACAATGTCCATCGCCGCCGTCATCTTGAACTGGTCGATCTTCTTGATAAAGCCGGACATATTGGTCATGATCGGCAATTTCGGGGTCGCCGCCTTAAGCACATCGTACTCATTGCGAAAGCAAGCGATGTTGCTGTCGGTCATGAAACGCAGATAATCAAGCATGATCGGCTGGTACCACTTGTTATCGTCATTGCGTTCACTGGGAACCACAACATCAGCCCAGCAGGATAGGGTATGGCCCCAGAATGCCGTGTTCCAGCGCCGATTCAGTTCGTCCACCGTTTGGTAGCGCGCTGCGAGCCAGACGCGGAAAGCCTCTTCACAGACCGGGCAATAGCAATATGTCCCATATTCGTTGGCGACATGCCACAAAGCCAGAGCTGGATGATGCCCGTACCGCTCGGCCATGCGCACGGCTATCTCGCGCGCAAAATGGCGGTAAGTGCGGCTGTTTGGGCAGAAATTAACCCGCTTGCCGTGCGTGCGCTTACGACCGAATTCATCAACCGGCAGAATATCCGGGTACAAGCGCGACATCCAAGCCGGCTGGGCGGCAGTCGGTGTAGCCAGACAGACGGCTATGCCTTGTTCATGCAGCAGATCGAGGCTGCGGTCGAGCCAGGCAAAATTATATTGATCTTCGGCCGGCTGCAGCAAGCCCCAGGCAAAAACCGGCAAGGTTACCAGATTGACGCCGGCCAGGCGAAACAGGCGCATGTCCTCCGGCCAGACCGATTCCGGCCATTGCTCCGGGTTATAATCACCGCCATAGTAAATCGATTCTTGCTTCATGAACGCAAACTCCTTACTCGCAGAGGATCAGGGACTAGAATAGGGATAGACACGGTTCGATGCAGCCTTACCGTTCATATCGTCGATCAACTCCTGCATTCCGTCAGCCAGATAGCGCGTCTGTACTTCCTGCCACAGGACAACCGGGTCAATCTGGCCGAGGATCACAGCTGTCAGGTCATCAATGATGCGGGCAGTCGGAAAATTATACGCTTCCTGCTGGAACAAAGCCAGAAACGCAAAGGGACGTTCAACTGGTAATGTGTGCTGCAGATTCCAGATCAGATCGTCATATGACATACGCATGATCGCCTCTCCGTAGTTGGCGTTATTTATTTCATTGGGAATGAAACCGCCCATGCGCATATCGTCGGTCCAGCGGGCCAACGAACCGAAAATAGCAATCGAGGGGTAAAGTGATCGGATCATGGCCGGACGACCGTTCGCCGAATCAAGCGGACGGATAATGTCAACGGTTTGGTTTTGACGCCAGACATAATCTTGCCCTTCGATGCCCAGCATGAGCAGAAGCCGGCCTTCTTCTGACATCAGGTATTCATAGAGGCAGAGCAAGCGAGTCATCTTCACATCGTCGACATGACCGGCAAAATAACTCTCTGACCAAAAAAACCGCCCGGTATTGTGATACCGCTGACCATCCGGCGCCGGAAAGACCGGCAGGATCATCACCTTGTCGGTGAATGAACCGGGATCCTGGTAATGATTCCACCGCGTTTCCAGCGCGAGCAGCGGTCCGGGTGAAGACTTGTATTCCAGCGCACCCAGCTTGCCACGGGCAAATTTGTCAGTGGCATCATCGGCTTGCTGGGTCGAAAAATCCGGATCGAGTGCGCCCAGGCGGTACAACATTCGGAAGGCCCGCACCACATCATCGAAGAGCGGCGTCATGTAGCATGGCTGGAATTGGCCGCCATAATCGATCCAACCATAGACGTTGCAGCTCGGCTGCACACCCAGCAACACCCATTTGCCCAGCGCAGCACGCGCATTGACGCTCAGGCCGGCCGTATCATTGACCCCATTGCCGTCTGGGTCGTCTGCAGCAAAACGGCGCAGCATCTCAGCAAATTCGCTGAAGTTGGCCGGGATGGCAATGCCGAGATTTTCCATCCAGTCGCGTCGAACAATCAAGGCTGCATCCGAGGCGTAGAGGTCCCTGTCGAGGAAGGATACGCGCGGGATCATATAAAACGAGCCGTCAATCTTTAGGTTGATGATATCCGGCAAGGCCATAATGCTGGATAACTCGGGAAAACGACTCAAGTCTTCCGGGATGGCACGGATGACCCCATCGCGCGCCCAACGCACATAGGATGGCGAACTGACCAGGGTTGTGGCAAAAACATCCGGCAACTGGCCTGTCGCGGCCATGATCGGGTAGCGCTCGGTATAATTCGACCAACTAACCGATACGGGTTGAACCGTGATATGAAACAATGACTCAATCTGCCGCAGAACCTGATCGTTCGCTGACTGGTCGAGTACGCCGGCGATTTCCCAAAAACCGATCGAGACAGTCAGATGCTGGGAAAAATCGACTTGGGACAACCAGTCAGGCTGCTCGATCGTCCCAGTCGGAGCAGTGTTCTGCGGCATGGGCGTCGGGGAAGCCGCCTGGGAACTCGTCGGTGTGCGCACGGTGCAAGCCATGCACATCAAACCTGCCAGCAGACAGCTGATAAAGGCATTGAAAAGCCGCTGCAAACGTCGCGTCATGAATCGATTGCGCATCCTGGCTCCTCCCGGTCAGCTGTTCCAGCCGGTTTTGGCGCTCCGGCAAAATGACTGCTGCGGTACTGGCTGGGCGTCATGCCCAGCATTTTTTTAAAGACTCGCGAAAAATAAAAATAATCGCTGTAACCAGACTTCTCGGCCAGTTCATTGATTGTCAGCTCGGTATCGCGCAGCAGCCGGCAGGCATACTGGATACGCAGCCGCGTCAAATACTCTGTAAACGTCTCGCCCAGCTCTTTACGGAAGAGCTGACTGATATAACTGGGATTGATGGCAAAGCGACGGGCAAGCTGCTGGACAGAGATGTCCGAACGGAAATGAGCGTTGACATAATCGATCATCTGGCGGGCCGTCTCGTTGCGGACCGGTTCTCCTGCTGTGATCGGTAACTGTTCAGTTTTTTCCAAGGCATTCAGCATGACCGTAAAAACATCGCCGGCCTGGCTGTATAATCCGACCAGCTGCTCAATCTCATGCAAAGGTCCTTCAAACCAGTCGCTGCCCCGTTCAAGGAGCATACGAATGACATGATTATATGCCGACAAGACATGATTGACAGATAACAGTCCCTTTGTGTGCAGGATTTGCAGTTGTCTGAGCAAGGCCAGACAACGCTGGCGCTCACTCGTCCTGGCCAGATCCTGCAGTATCCGATTGCCTTCATCCTGCGGTATACGGGCAAATTCATGCCACAAGCCCAGTTTACCATTCATGAAGAAGTGATGCGCCGCAATGCCGGCTTGCTCAATAGCTTCCTTGAGCTGGTCGGGACGCGCCGGCGCGCTCACACCAATCCCCGCATAATCTGAATCCGGGATTGATGGGTGGTGCCCCGCCAGCAAGAATTTGAGCTCCTGGTCCGGCAGCAGCAATAAGGTCTTGCGTCGACCCAAGCGGCAGCTGAGGCCTTTATCGGTCAGAAACCGCTCGTCGGACGACGCTCTGGAGATCAGAATAACCGCCGTCAGAGGCTGCGTTGTGTCGATACCGGCCGAGCGTAACAAAGCTATCAGATGCTCAGTCTGTTTCGGCTCCGGATCGATCAGGGCGACCATCAGTTCGAGTCGCAGTTGGTCTTTGCGCTCGCTGAGCTGTTGGCGGGCTTTCTGTAAGCCCTCGCTGATTTCACGTTCGGAAAATGGCTTCAGGCAATAACCGATCGCACCGCTGATAAGGGCTTTTTGCACATAGGCGAACTCGGCGTAGCCACTGATGATCAAAAACAAGGTGTTCAATCCTTGAGCCCGGGCTAGATGAATCAATTCCAGACCGTTGATGCCCGGCATGCGCACATCAACCAACGCCAGATCAGGTTGAAGCGTCTGCAGCAAGTCCAGTCCATCTTGGCCGTTGGTCGCTTCCCCGACTATCTGAAAGCCCTGGGCTTGCCAGTCCAGCGCCACTTTCAGGCTCTTGATCACCAATCGTTCGTCTTCAATGATAACCAACCGGTACATGCTCCTCGCTCCTTTCTGCCGGTAAACGCAGTTCGACACGGGTGCCCCGATTCGGAGAACTGGTTATTTCCAGGCCGTATTGCTCGCCAAACATCAAAGCCAAACGATGATGTACATTGACCAGGCCGATGCCGATGGCCGACGCGTCCCGAACCGGCTCTGTAGATCTTTCCGCCAAGTGGTCTTCAGGCTCAGCGGCGCCCGATAGTCTGAGCCGGCGACTCTTTTCTCCCAGTGCCTGACGCACCTGGACCAACGTATCCTCGCTCATACCCAGACCGTTGTCTTCGACCCAAAGCAGCAGTCTGCCCGTTTCATGATCCAGCCGGCCGCCAATCTGTACCCAGCCCGGTTCCAGCCGTTGTTCGAGACCATGGGAGATGGCGTTCTCCAGGAGCGGCTGCAAGATCATTTTTGGCACTGTACAGGACAGGATCGCTTCGTCAACCAGATACTGAACTTCAAAGCGGCCTTCGAAGCGTATTTTCTGGATGCGCAGATAAGACTGAACCAGATCGAGTTCTTCCCGGACCGTTACATCCGGCTCCCCCTTGATGGCATATCGGAACATTTCCGCCAACGCCCGGGTCATGACAATAATGTCCGGATTACCGGAATCGGCAGCTGATCCTTTAATCGATTCCAGCGTATTAAACAGGAAGTGCGGGTTGATCTGACTGCGCAGATAACTCAGCTCCGCCTGCTTCTTTTCCAGTTCCATCTCGTACATGCGATAATACGTATGGCTCAGACTATGGGTCAGTGAGTCAATTTCCTGCAACATCCGATTAAATGACTCGGTCAGGATGCGCAGTTCCGGATTCGCCGCCGGAGGTTCGACCTTTTCCTTGAGGACTTTGCGATTGCCGCTGTTAAACAGCTGCATGGTGCCAACCAGACGGTCGATCGGACGCAGCAGGTTGAGCAGGACCAGATAGATCGTAGCCGAGAGCAGCAGTGCGATCACACCCAGCGACACATAATGGATGACGGTAATCCGGTTAATCGTGCTGCGCAATTCATGTTGCGACTGGAGTGCCAGGACAGTAATGCCCAGACTAGGCACTTCGGCAACTTGCAGGTAAGCCGCCTCACCCCCAAAACGCACCGATCCTGCCCGCTGTCCCTGCTGCAGGCTATTATTCAGTTCTGCAGCCAGAAGCACATTGTCGGCCGGTTCAGATCGGCCTCCGGCAATCAGGCTCCGTTCACGATCGAGCAAATAAATCTGCCAGCGCGAATCCTTCAATTCCGGGTTACCCAATTGAATGAGCCCCTGGGCGTCGATCATCAAGGTCAAGAAGCCGATCATCTGGTTCGTCTGTTGGTTCAGATCAATCGAGTAGATACGCATGGTAGCGGCCAGGTAGGTGACGGGATCGATTTGCGCCGTGTCCCGGATCATGCCTGAAACATAAACCCGCGAGCGCTCCGGTACATCCACAGGAAATGATGCGGGTAAAGGCTGTAAGCTAGCCGATCCGCGCAACGTAATCACGTTTCCGTTGATTCCGGATAACTGGATATCGAGTATGCGATCATCGAGCGCGCGCATGTTCTCGAGCAGGTTTGACAAGGTGCGAAACAAGATGAACTTCTCGGAGGGCAACTGAACCATAAGATAGTCCTGGGCAACCTTGTTGTAAGCGATGCTCTGGGCGATGCGGTTAACTGCATCGGCAAACTGATCCAGATTACCGGCAATCTGCGAGGTTAGTTCCTCGGCACTCTCGTAGGCTTGCTGCTCGTAGGAACGGATCATCTCCCGATAGTAGAACTGGTTGACCAAGAGGATCACCACGACAGTCAGAGCAATATATAGGGGAAGCTGCACCTTGAGCGATACCCGACTGAGAATCCGTGCGATCACGTTCCGCCTTCCCTTCCAGACCTGGCCGTGGCCGGCCAGTGCGATTTCTCCTTGGTTCTCCGCTCGCACCTGTGTTTATTGTATCATACCCCGCTTACCACCTCCTTGAACGGAGGCACGCTCGATCGTATCAAGCCGGCAGGTGGAACAAACCGGCAAAGAGGGCGCCGGAAGCGTTGGTCCCGGCACCCTCCTCGGGTCACAATGATGATAAGCCGGTGAACAATCAGCCGATCTTATCGTTCATGATCTTTAGTCCGGCTTCGTAGTCACCGATATTCTTCATATCTGTCACATATTTCGCCCAGCCGGATTCAATGTCGATTTCGCCGGTGATAAACTTGATCGCCATCTCATTGGCAAATGTGTTGCAGGCAGTAAAAATAGACGCTCTCAGGGTAGCTTCATCCGTGCTCAAGCTGATGGCCGGTGCGCGGTCGTTCGGGAAGATGGAGTCCTTGCCGCCCAATCGATCTGATGCGACCCAGTAAATGTCATCGACAAACTGTTTGGTCTGATGATCATACCACGGCTCGGTGCGCATGGTGGCGATGTTGGCTTCGAAATCCTGCGGCACCCAGGGAATGCCGGTACGGCAGCCAAACGAAGATGCGACGCCGATCTCGGCCAGTTTTTGGATGAAAGCAGCTGGATCGACCCTGAGACTGTCAAGAAATTTTTTATTGCCATCGGTGCCGATTTCATATGAAACGCCCTCAAGGCCCCAATCCAGAAGCAGGATCATCTCATCAGAGTACTGGTAATCGAGCATTTGCACGCAGATTTCCGGATATTTGGTTTTGGCGCTGATCACGGTGTTAAAGCGTGATTGCAGGGTCATGCCCGGCAGCTTGCTGCCCCATTTCCAGGGGGTGCCGTATTTAGGATTGGTCGGCATCCACGCTTGGCCCCACTGCATATCCGGGTAGGTTGCTTTGTCGATCTTGTCGTTAAGCGCGTTCACATTGCCGGCCCAAAGTGTCGGGTGCATAAAGGTACGGTTGGATAAAGCCTTTTCCTCAATGCGGGTATTGTCATCTGCGATAAATTCCGGATCAAGCAGATCTTCTTCATAAAGTTTATTAAGAAATAGCATCATTTCCTTGTAGCTGTCTTCAACCGGTCCGTAAACGAATTTCGATCCATTGTAATAATAGCTGTCATAGGTGTGGTAAATGCCGTTGAAGCCGCGCTGGATCGTAAACCCCTTGGTCGAGATGTTGATCGGATAGACATCCGGGTAAAGGCTCCTGAGTTGCTTGGCCGCCTCGTAGAAGGCATCGATGGTCATGGGGATCTCAATGCCATGCTTCTTCATGATATCGAAACGGTAGGCAAACGAAGTGAAAGATTGGGCACCTTCGATGTTGGCATAGTTGACGATGCCGTCCTGGAAGCCGTAGGTTTTGCCGTCGGCGGTGAAAACTTGTTTCTGCCCGTTCGGCGTGCCGTCGATAAAACGTTGGTAGTTTTGCATCAGGTCGAGATAAGGCGACAACTCAAGCAACATGCCCTTGCCGCCATATTCCTTGACCGTATCTTCCCAGGAGTTGGTAAAGATGTCCGGATAGTCGCCGCTGGCCAGAACGATCTTTTCTTTCTCGCGGAAGTCAGCCCAGGGGGTCGTTTCCCAGTCAAATTCAAACGTGACATTGAGATATGCTTCCATAGCTTTCTGCCACTCGTCCTGGATCTGCGTGCCCAGGGAGTCGACGCCGAAATTGGGCGTCCAGATACTCAGCTTGACGAGTTGCGGAGCGGCGGTCGTTGTCGTGGTCTGGCCGGTTGTCGAACCGCTTGTTCCGGTCGGCTTGGCTGTGGTTGTTGTGGTCTGGCCGGTGCAGGCGGTCAGGAACAGGCTCAAGGTCAGCAAGACCAGCAGCAAGGATAGGATGGGTCGTTTCATGTGCAAGCTCCTTTCATATTACCCCGATTGGGTGGTTGAAAACCTTTATTGCCCAACAAGTACCAGATTGCCGTAACAACGACGGCCGTCTAGCCCTTGATCGAACCAATCATGACGCCCTTGACAAAATATTTCTGAACGAAGGGATAGGCGACGAGTATGGGACCTGTCGTGGCGATCACCGTGGCCATTTTGATGTTTTCGGGATGGACAAGGTTGTTGCGCACCGCTTCGTTGGCTGCGTCGAAGACACCGCCGGTAGCCCCGGAGACGAACAAGACTTCGCGCAGGATCATTTGAATGGGATATAAATCCTTGCTTTTAAGATAAATCAACGCGTTATACCAGGTATTCCAGGTTCCGACCATAGCAAAAAGGCCAAATGTTGCCAGCAGCGCTTTAGAAAGCGGCAAATAGATCTGCAGGAGAATGCGCATATCGTTGGCGCCGTCAATGTAAGCTGATTCGCGCATTTCCCCCGAGATATTCTGGAAAAACGTGCGGAAGATGATGACATTAAAGGCGCTGATCGTGCCCGGCAAGATCATGACCCAGATCTTGTTGAGTAATCCAAGCTGACGCATCAGCAAGTATGTGGGGATCATGCCGCCGGAAAAAAACATGGTAATGGCAAAAAAGATGGTCAGAAAGGTGCGGAAAACGAAACTGCGCACATGGAGCGTGTATGAGACCATCGCGGTCAGGAGCAAAGTCAGGAAGGTTCCGGACAAGCCATAAAAAACAGTCATGCCATACGCACGCCAGATCCGATCCGTACCGCCGAATACCGTTTCGTAGCCTTTGAGATTGAAACCGACCGGCAACCAGGTCACCTTACCGTTCGAGATCGCAACCGGCGACGAGAAGGATGTGGCCAGGATGTTGATGAACGGGTAGATAAACACGATGACCAGCGCCAGCATCAGCACGTGATTAAAGATTTCGAAGATCCAGCCGCCGACGCCTTTGTTAATTTTCATGGGTTTTGCTTGCTTCGAGACCACGTTCACACCTCACTTACCACAAACTGTTGTCAGAAACCTTGCGGCTCAGATAGTTGGCTGAGACCACGATGATAAACGAGATCAGCGATAAGAAGAGACTGACTGCCGTCGAATATTCGAAGCGGGCGCCTTGGATGCCTTCACGATAGACAAAGGTGTTGATGACGTCGGACACACTGCGATTAGCGTCGTTTTGCATGAGCAGGATCTTCTCAAAATCACTGCCAAGAATGCCGCGCAGACTGAGAATGAGCAAAATGGTCGTGGTCGGCTTAATCGCCGGCCAGGAAATGTAGCGCATCTTGTGCCAGCGATTGGCTCCGTCGATCGACGCCACATCATACAGAGTCGGGTCGACGCCGGTCAAAGCTGCCAGATAGATGATCGTACCCCAGCCCACGCCCTGCCAGACCGCCGATCCGACATAAAGCGGCACAAAGTATTGTGTGGAGGCCATCAACAGGACCTTGCGCAAGCCCAGCGTTTCGCGGATGACATTCAGCAAGCCGTCCATGGAACTGAATTTGGTTAGGATCCCGACGATGACAACGGCAGAAATGAAATGCGGAATATATGAGATCGATTGCACAAAGCGCTTATAGATGGCATTGCTGATTTCATTGAGCAGCATCGCCAAAATGATCGGAGCCGGAAAGGTGAAGAGCAGTGTTGACACCCCGATGCGCAAGGTGTTGCGAAACAGCCGCTCGGCCATCGGGTTGTTGAGAAACAGGCGGAAATGCTTGAGGCCGACCCAGGGGCTGTTCCAGACACCTTCGGCGACATTGTAATCCTTGAATGCGATCAAGATGCCATAAATCGGCATGTAGTGAAAAACCAGGACCAAGGCAAAGGCAGGCAATGCCATTAAAATCAACCAGCGCTGCAAGACGATTGTGTGCAAGAATCGGTGTTTGCCTGGTATCCGACTGCCCAGGGCTGTTCGTATCAGCATAACGGATGCTGCCCTCCTTTTCCTTTGGCTTTATAATCCTATGTAGGATGTAATAGGCTGTACGTTCATTATAGAAAGCAAAAATACGCCTGCATATGCACAAATCTTAGTTGAATGTGCACAAATCTGTTAGAAATAGCCGCATCTACACAGACTTATGCCGCAAACGCCGTGATTCGGCAGGTGGATTGCATCAAGATAAGAATTGTCCATAGTTCAACTAAGGCTAATCCATATCCGGTTAACAAACAACCAGACACCGGCATGCGGTAAGCCGCGCTGCCGGTGTCTGGTTGTAAGGATTAAGACAGATTCGAAGCGGATCAGGGCCTGAGCACAACCTTGATCGATTCGTCGCCTTGCTCGGCCAGGAAAAAGGCAGCCTGATATTCGGCGAGCTTGAACTGATGGGTGACGATCTGGTCGACCTTGATAATGCCGCGGTGCAGGAAATCGATCGCCACAGCGTAACCATCCAGGCCGCTGATGTGCGAGCCGGCGATCGTCAGTTCTTTGCGGTCGCCGATGATGCTCCAGTCTATAGAGGTTTCAGCGGAAAATACACTGAACTCGACGAAAGTACCCAGCTTGCGGATCATCTTCAAGCCTTGGATGACGCCGGACGGATGGCCTGAGTTGTGGATGTAGATATCACAGCCATAACCGCCGGTCAGGCTCTTGACCTTCTGCTCGGCATCTTCTGCGAGCGGATTGATCAGGACATCCGCGCCTAGTCGGCCGGCCAGTTCCAGACGTTTGGGTTTGGGATCGATGGCGATCAGCAAGCGAGGATTTTTTAAGCGCGCCAGTTGCAGCTTGCACAGCCCGATCGGGCCCATGCCGGCTACAACAACGACATCGCCAAACTGGATATTCGCCCGGGCTACCGTGTGGACCGAACAAGACAATGGCTCGATCATGGCCGCTTCCTGAGCGGGAATGCTATCCGGCACCTTGTGGATGATCGACCGCTTGCCATAACGCATGTATTCTGCCATGCCGCCGTCGGCGATCTCTTTCTGGTGACCATAGATATTCTGGCGCTCACACATCCAATGCTTACCGGTCCGACAGTAGAGGCATTCGCCGCACGGCACGATCTGCTCAGCGATCGCCCGGTCACCTAGCTCGAGACCAAAGCGGACCCTGGCCCGGTCGCCGATTGCCACAACCTGGCCGATAAACTCATGACCCGGAACGACCGGCGCATCGTTCCAGGGCGGCAAAACGCCGCCCCCCCAGAACATGGCGGCGCCGTGGAACGATTTGATGTCGCCGGCACAGATGCCGCAGGCTTCAATACGGACCAGGACCTCATCTTCGTCGATGACCGGCACCGGTCTGGTCTCCAGGCGGTAATCGAGCGGACCATGGCAGATGACCGCTTGCATGGTTTGGGGAATCGGTTCGTTTTGCAGCATTGGGGACCTCCTGGTACACGCAGGAATCGTGCTGCAAACCGACACGGATCCTGCTCGAGTTTAACCCCATCATAGCTTATACTGCTCCGTTTGCCAATTCCTCTGGCACCAGACGCACCTTAGCGCGCCAGGCAGACAATCGCGCCGGCCGGGATTGCCGGCAGATCGACCCAGGCAACCGCCCCGTCACGCCGGATCGGCAGTTCCCGGGTGTTGTGGCGCATGTAAATCACCGCTTGCCTGATGACGCCCAAAAGCGGTTCGGAAAAAAAGAGACTGCCGCCCGCGACCGGCTTCTTGTCGCTGCGGATGTTGTTCAGGCAAGCCAGGACATAAGCTTTGTCATGGCCCTGAACATATCCGAAACCGAGATCGCTGCCACAGCCCGCGAGATGCAACGCCGGTTTGACCGCACACAGTTCGAGTATTTCACAGGCGCGGTAATACCAGACTTTGGGGTCACGCGGGCGAAAACACCAGTCAGGTAAACGTTCCTGGCCATTCAGGTTGTCTGCCGCGCAGGCCGGATGGACTCGGTAACCGGCTGGTTCGAAACAAAAAACCGGCCGGGTCTGGGCAAAGGCGGTTACCGCTTGTGCTTCATGCTCGCTCAGGCGGCTGAGCTGCGGCACAATCAGCAGGCGGGTTGTGAACGGATCAGCGGCCAGATCATCTGCACTCAGGTAATCGGCCGTGATCCCCAGGTATTTGAGATCAGTATAAATGCGGGTCATGGCATCTTGTGTCTGCGGAACTTCGTCCAGAGCATCGGACAGGATGGTTGCCTGATGAGAATAAAGGATAGCCACACCATCGCGCAGTCTTTCGGCTCGTGCAAATTTGCCGGACAGCGGCCTGATCAGCCGCAATAGTATTTCCATTTCCTCATACTTAGGCGTCCTGCTGCGATCTGCCCGGATAATGCCGCCCAGTCCGCCTTCCGGACCGATTACATCCGACCGCCAGGCGTAGTAATTGATGCCCTTAAATCCCCGTCCCAGCGCACTGACTGTCTCCAATTCAAGGTCTTCGATGGTCATGTGCGTGCGGCAGCAGAATTCAATCACCCAGGCGTGCTTGCCAGCCGCGGCAGCCGCGCTCTCTACACCGCTCAGCACCGCGTCGGCCGCATAGTATGCCTGGCCGCGGAAGGGGGAGTAGGCATCGTAGCCGAGATAGTCCATGCCGCGGGCGACCGGAAAAAAATCCTCGCCCATGTGTGATTGTTTTGGCTTGAGGGGACAGCTCATCAGATTACTCATCGATTCAAGACCCGGTACTGCCTGACGGGCCGCATCGTTCAGGTCAATCAGCATAGCCGTCATCCTGTCTGTATTGAATCGGCGGAAGCGGATCCACTCAGTCGGATCTTCACCGCAGACGGGTACACGGCGCGGCGGCTCATAGGTTCGGGCTGCCGCCGCGCTCTGATGCCCATGATCGACCAGCCAGGTCCGGTAGGCGGCGATCGTACAGGGGCTGTAGTCATAAACACCGCCTGACCAGGGATAGGCCGGCTCATTGTAGATCTGAAACCCGATCACATCAGTAAACCCGGCAAAGTGACAGGCCAGGGTCCGGGTTGCCTGACGCGCATCGGCCATAACCGCCTGGTTACTCAGGCAATCATGGACAAAACTCTGCGACAGCAAGTCAGATGATTCTCCTCGCTCATTGACCAATTGATTATCGGGATGATTGCGGTGATTCATCGAATAGCCATGCAGCCGGACGATCGCCGCCAGTCCATTCTTCGCCGTCTCTGTCAGCATGGCGTCGATGAACGGGAAATCAAATTTGATCTCATCTTGATCCCACCAGAGCTGTTCAAACGCGGCACAGCGGATGTGATTGAAACCGAACTCGGCGATCTCGCGGATATCCAGCCGCATCTGTCCGATGCGGTCGTCGTCCGCCGCCACCGGCCATTTTTCCGGATGAAAGGAAGCAAAGTACGACACGCCCAGACCGATTTCAGCCTGGCCGTCATGGCAGAGAATCCCGTTTTTTAGCTCATACATCGACATGACACCCCCCTCTTTTTCCTCAGGATACCGCAAGCCACCCCGGCTGAACATAGGTCCGATCAGCATAATTTGTGAATGACGCGCATTTTGCTTGACAGTGCCCCTTACAGCAGGATACTCTGGTTAAAAGACACAAACAGGATGGTGCGCGATGATCCGATTATTTCTGGAAGCTCTGCAAAACAGTCGTTTTAGCTTGTTTGACGTCTCGGCAGTGTCCCTTGTCGCCCGAGCTGACTCCTTTGCGACACCGGCCGGCGGTCGCCGCAACAGCGGTTTCATTTTTGTTAAAGACGGGCAGTGCCGGTACTGCTGTCAAGAGCCCTTCAGCCTGGGCGCGGGTGATCTGGCCTATTTGCCGGCCGGCAGCCACTACACCTTCAACGTGCTGTCCAAACCGTTGAACTACACGCTGGTTAACTACACCATGCGTGATGAATCCGGTCAGTCCTTGTGCCTGGCGGAGCTCCCGCTTCAGGTTGCCGAAGTCCCCTCCGCATTTTACCGGCTTAAGACAGATGCATTGATTCAAGCGACCCTGCAAGACGGTGTCAGCCGGCAACTCGAGTGCGCGGCCCACCTTTACGCACTTTTTGCCAGTTTGCTCCATGATCTCGCGGTCCAGTCGCTTGACCGGCTTGGTTATGCTGCGATTGTTCCGGCCATCCGCTACCTGGAGAAAAACTACGCCGCAAAGCTGACTACAGATGAATTGGCCAAGTTGTGCCGGCTCAGCCCATCACAATTGCGCCGACTTTTTCACCGCTGTCTGGGTCTGTCCCCCATGGCCTATAAAAACCAGCTGAGGATCCGCCAGGCCAGTATTCTGCTGGCCGCCAGCCATGCATCTGTCGGTGAAATCGCCGATCAGCTGGGTTTTGCCGACATCTTTACATTCAGCACGCTATATAAGAAAATGACCGGCCAGTCGCCGCGCGCACTACGGACTGGTCAGTTCCCGGGTTAGCGATCGCTTCGGCGGCTGGATTGTCGCTTCCGCTTTTTTATGCCATAATAAGTCAAACCTGTACGGTGACTCATGCGGATCGGAATCGAGGCGAAGCGATGTGAATCAGCAAGATCCAGGCCGAATCTGGCAACATCTGCTGCAGAATCTGCGGCATCAGATCCTGCCTACCGCAGCGGACCGGCAAACCATCGCGGCTTGTACCCAGATCAATCTCCAACGGGTTTATTACGCCAGCTTCATTGCCATGCCGGTTCACCTGATTCATATTGTCTTGTTCTGGCTGACTGAGCCGGGAAGCGACTGGACCCGTCAGGTCTGGCGCAACGGCATCATCATCGCCCACACCCTGTTGCTGTTGGCAATGATCCTGATCAATCTCTTATCCCGGCCGCTGCTCCGGCGTGATAAGCCGACCTGGCCGCGCACCCTGCTGCAATATGCCGCCATTACGATCATCCTGGCTGCCGGCGTGGCGATCGCCGCCATCGACCAGCTCGTTACAACCAACGTCACCCCGTATCTCATCGTCTGCCTGCTCTGCGGCATGCTTTTCCTGCTGCGTCCCCTGCTCGCCCTGATCTTCTATCTGGGCGCTTATGCTGCGTATTATTTATCGTTAGGCCTGGTGATCGACTCCGCAGATATCCTCTTGTCGAATCGGGTCAATGGGATCACCGCCGTCGCGATTGCGTTCACCCTCTCGCTCTTGATGTGGCACAGCCAGCGCGTCCAGATGGAACAACGCAGGCAGATCGATGAGCAACAGGCTCTTTTAGCGCGTGCTGCCTATTATGATTCTCTGACTAATCTGCCCAACCGGCGTTTCTTCGATGACATTATTCAGAAAGAGCTCGCTGCCATTCATCGCTATCAGCGCCAGTCCTGCCTGATTATCCTCGATATCGATCGTTTCAAGCAGCTCAACGATCAGTTCGGCCATCCCGGCGGCGACCAGATTCTCAGTCAGTTGGCCGAAGTCTTGCGCGAAAACATCCGCCAGGCTGACACGATCGCCCGGCTGGGCGGTGAGGAATTTATCATCTTGTTGTCAGATACTCCTTTGACCGGCGCAGTGCAGACAGCTGAAAAATTGCGCCATTTAATCGCCGCCTTCCCTTTTTCTGTCGACAACCAGATCGCCTCGATTACCGCCAGTTTCGGCGTGTCGCGCCTGATCGCGACGGAAAGTCAGATGCTCTTTGGCTATTATGCTCACGCAGACCAAGCCCTCTATCTGGCCAAAGAGCGGGGCCGGAACCGGGTAGAGGTTCTGGAAGCCCACCCGGCCGATATCAAAGCCGAGTAATGATCAGATTGCCAGACTCATAACGGCGCAGCCCCCGGTAAAAGAAGGCGACAGCCAGCAGGCAATAGACGCAAGCTGCTGCCAACAGCCCGGCTAAGAGCCAGCCGTTAAATTGCCGAGCCAGTTGCAACGGGATGTGGACCATGAAAGTCGCAGGGATCAGGGTGACCATGAGCAGTCGGATGAAACCGGCATAAATCCCTTTTGGGTAGATGCAGAAATTGACCACAAACTCGACCGACATGCCGCCGATGAAAGAAGCGTCGCCAAAGTAGAAGGTCAGCGAATGCGCGGTGACGGCAAGCGCTGTCATGAGCAGTCCGCCGATGATCAAGCCGCATCCAAACATCAGCCAAGCCTGACCATCGCGGCCTTGGGTCAGCGCCATCAGGACGAAGCCGTAGGCCAGGTCTCCCCAGGCGCTTAAGGCTGTACGGGCGCAGAGCAGGTTGATCAGCGTGCTCTGCGGCTGAAGCAGGAAGGTGTCCAGTTCGCCGCTGACGATCAGGCGGGTGATCTGGTTCATATTGGCAAAGAGGATGTTGGCCGCGCCATAAGCTGATGAGGTGACGGCCCAGATGAACATGACATCGCGGAAATCATAGCCGCCGATCGGCCGGCCGATCTGGCTGAACGCCACCCACCAGAAAAACACAAATGAACCATTGGACAAAGCCATGCCAAAGGCCTGGATCAAGAAGGATGACCGGTATTCCAGAGCGGATGTCAGGTTGACTTTGAAATAGAGACCGATCAAGATCAAGGTTGATTTAAGTTTATGCATCAGCAGTGCCTCTCCTTTCCCGGCTTCTGCCGCCGGCAGTCTCACCCGCCGTTAGCCTGGACGTGGCGCACACCCAAGCGGTACAAGACCAACGCCAGCCCAATCGACAGGGCGGCCCACAGCACCTGCATGGGCAGGATCTGGCGCATCAGCTCCGGCGAATAGGCGACAATCAGCCGCGCCGGCGCCCAGGCGACGTAGGGAAAGGGCAGCCAGCGGGCGATCCGCTGCAAAGCATCGGGCAGGAACTCGAGCGGGATGAACATGCCCAGCATAAAGACCAGCTTCTGGTAGATCAGGAAGAAAGCCGTATTCTCCTCCAGCCGGAAGGCCGTCAGACCGAGGCTGAGCAAGATAAAGAAGTTGATCACGATCCCCAGAAGACCGGACAAAAGTCCCAGCGGCAGCGTGGCCAGCGGATAATCCGGCAGCGGGCCGACCATAATCAGGCCAAGCATGACGGCCAGCGCGCCAAAAGCGCACAAATTGAACACCATGCCGCCCAGGGCTCCGGCAAACTGGTACCAGACATAATGATACGGCCGGCTGAGCTGATAAGCCAGCGCACCGGTCTTGATGTCTTCATTCATCTGGCCAAATATCGGCGTGCGACAGCCGAACACGAGCAGCTCCGTGACACACAGATACCAGACCACTTGCCTGAGGGTATATCCTTTGACTTCACCGCCCTGGTAGATCGCCTGCCAGAGGCTATAGAAGACGAAGATGAACAGTGCATAGAAAAATAACCCGCCCAGCACATTGCTGCGGTAGGTAAAGGAATGGCTTAAGTTGATGCGCAGGACGGCGCCGTATTTGCCCAAGCCGATCCGGCTCAACGGTCCGCCTCCCCGCGCTGCGAGAAGATGGCGGCGATGATCTCCTCCATGGGCGGATTTTCGACCGTAATGTCGGCGACACTGCCGCTCCCAACGAGCCAGGTCATCACCTCGCCGATCGGCCGGATGCGGGTATCGACCGTCAGGCGCGAGCCATGACCGCCCGTCTTGATGATCTGGACGCCGGGCTGGGTTGGCAATTCGCGCGGCTCGGAAAACCGGACCGCGATCACCTTGCGGTTCAGGTAATCATATTTCAACGTTTTGACCGGCTGATCGAGCACGATCCGGCCGCGATCGATGACGATAGCCCGGCGGCAGACCAGTTCGACATCGCCGGCGTCATGGCTGGTCAGAAAAATGGTCGTGCCTCGCTCATGGCTGAGCTGCTGGATGAGTTCTCTGATCCGTTGCTTGACCACGACATCCAGCCCGATCGTCGGTTCATCGAGAAACAGGATCTCCGGCTCATGTAGCAGCGATGCCGCCACCTCGCAGCGAATGCGCTGACCGAGCGACATCTTGCGCACAGGTACATCGAGCAGGCTGCCCAACTCGAAGCGCTCGGTCAAATCAGCAATCCGCCGGCGCAGGACTGGCCGGCTGATCTCATAGATGTGTCCGAGCAGAGCAAAGCTGTCTGTCGGGGGCAAATGGAACCACAATTGCGACTTCTGACCGAACACGGTGCCGATATGGGCAGCCAGGCGGCTGCGCTGGCGCACCGGATCGAGTCCGAGTACGGTGACCCGGCCGGACGTAGGATGGAGGATGCCGGTCATCATCTTGATCGTGGTTGATTTTCCCGCACCGTTCGGGCCGATGAAGGCAATGATTTCGCCCTGCTGCACCGAGAGATCAATCCCCTGCACAGCCGGAACCTCGCGATAATGCGGCCGAACCAGGGCGCAAATTCCCGCCTTGAGCCCTTCCTGCTTGACCTTCATCCGGTATGTCTTGCTGAGCTGCTCCGCCGTGATCTGGATCATAGCCTGGTTCAGAATTCCCGTCGGTCAGAGACCAACATGATTTTCTTCGCCAGTATGGCGAGTACCGAGGCAGATGCAACCAGGCCGAGGCAGACGCTGACCGTTATGATCACGGCTAAATGCCGGCCGGCAAAGCCGACTGTCGGATCGACGTGTTTGATCAGGATGCCGGCAAACGCCCAAACGATGACCGCACCATAAGCCCAGTCGCGAAACCGGACAATCGTGCCCAGAGCCAGCAGGGTGGCAACGGCCAGGATAACGACCATCCAGTGCGCTTCGCTGAGGCCGAAGCGGTCCCAGCCCAGATCCACCAGATAAGTCGTGACATTGGCGACCGTGGCCACGGTAATCCAGCCGAAGTAGACGCTGAAAGGCAGGCGAACCAATACAGCTTCCTGCAGCGTCATTTTTTCTGCGCCAAGCCGGACGCGGGCTACGATCAGGCAAATCAGGATGATCAGCATCAGGATCAGCGAGGCCAGTATCTCCCGATAATGCCAGGCAAAGATCCACGTTGCGTTGGCAACCGACGAGATGATCAGACAGATTCTCGCCACCTGCAAGCGCTTAGCCGGCTGGCCGGCTTGAACTGGGAAAAACTGACGGACGACAAAGACTGCCAGCAAGAGGTAGATCAGCCCCCAGATGGCAAAGGTTATACCGGCCGGCGCAAACAAGTTGCTGTAGTCATCGGAAACGGCGCCCGTCGTAATCTGGTTGATCGGCAGCAAGTTAGCCAGGGCATTGACGGTCACCATGGCCAGATAGGCAATCAAGGTGATCAGGCTCAGTACGGGAAATTTTCGGACCTTAGTTGTTACAGTCGTTGTTGAATCAGCCTGGGCCCCCTGGGTCGCCTGGGTCACTTCCTGTTCGGATAATCTCACCTGATCATTCATTAAAGACGCCTCCTTGTCCATGAGGATTAAATATTTTTCTGCCCGAGGTCTTGATCACAGTATAGCGCAAACAGTCCGTCCTGTGTAGCTTAGTTGTGTCGAATTACCGAGTGTGTTTGACGTTCGGTTGCTGATTAACGTGTTCTTAACGGGATTGTCGCAATATCGTCAATTTGTCATCTTGCGCCTGGCGGACAGAACTGCTATGTTGGGTCTAGGTAATGACAGAACCGATCAAACAGATCTGATGTTACAGCTTGGCATACCTGAAGGGACGTGTACGTGGCCAGAAGATACCTGGTTGTTCTGTTGGTGATCATTTTTTGCCTGCTTCTGCTGACAGCTTGTCAGTTATTCCTGTTGTATGCCTTGCCGGACCCGGACTTGTCTGAAACGACAGACACCGAGCTAATCATTCAGACTGCGCCCGACCCAATGACGGCAGATTCTTGCGACGCAGTGTGGCTTACACCTGCACCGGTCGATCCAGTTGTTAGCCTGGCGTCAACCTTGGCGCCGGCACAAAGCGTTACCGTTGCGCCTTCGCCGGCAATAACACCTGAGTCAAGCATATCGACAGTACCAACCGCCTTTGTTACGCCAAAGCTGACTGTTACGCCAAAGCCGACCGCGACACCTAAGCCGACCGCGACACCTAAGCCGACCGCGACGCCTAAGCCGACCGCGACGCCAAAACTCTCTCCGACACCGGGGCCGACAACAGCACCGAGGTTCTCATCAGATTACTGGATGGCGGAGATGCTGCGCCTGACCAATGAGGCACGGATTGCTGCTGGCCTGCCGGCTTTTCAGACCGACAGCAAGCTCAACCAGGCCGCCGCTATCCGGGCTCAGGAACTGACCGTCTTGTATAGCCACGGTCGGCCTTGCGGCAGAAGCTGCTTTACGGTTCTGGCTGAATGCCAGGTTAGTTATCATACTGCCGGAGAGAATATTGCCCGAGCATCAGCAAACTTTTATGAACCATCCGCGATCGTCAGTTCTTGGCTCAACTCAGAGGGCCATCGAGCAAACATCATGAACCCGAATTTCACGTCGATCGGGATCGGCTATGCTCGGGCTTTCATTTATAAAGATGGTTCATGGCAGGAGTTTGAGCATTTCGTGCAGCTCTTCATCGGTTGAAGCAATCAGACCGACTCATGACCAACGATGACATTTTCTGTCGGATCTATACAAGATGCGGCCCGTTACTGTATAATGGGTCTAGGCAACTGACAGGGGGTTAACCACGTTTATCCCCGCCTGGAAAAACGAGGCTGAAAAGAGAGTTCCTGACTCCAAAACAATCAGGTTAAAGGGATGCCTTATCTGTGCTTGCACGATGAGGCATCCCATTACTTTGTTTTATCACGCGCCAAGCGTACGGTCAGACTGGCTCTGTGGTTGTCCAGGCCGGTTCAAGCGAGCCCTGACCGGTCTGACGCCAGGGCAGCCAGGCAAACACCAGCCCTTTGACCATGATGTCTTTCTTGAATGGCTGCAGGGTCACTGTCGTTAACTCGATCTGCAAAGGATCGAAGCGGGTTGCCAGCGCGTCGGTTTCGGCTGCAAAGGCATCTTCGAGCGCTTTGAGTTGCTGCTGGTATGCCTCGACCGTTTCATTGGAGCGGGTGACATCACCTTTTTCTTTGAGCGAACGGCTGGCGCCCTTGACGGTGGTCGTCGCCCGACCGAGCGTCGACGCGCTCAGTGCCTTCTGGCCCATGATTGCGCTGAGCAGCGTCGCGCCAAATGAAATAGCAGTCTGCATCTGCTGCTGCTTAGCTTGCTGCTTTTCGCGATCCACCGCCTGCTCCGCCTTGCGGACTTTCTCCTCCAGGGCTTTGATACGCAGCGCATATCTCTGCTTGAGCGTATCCAGCTCACGATCGCGCATCTCACGTACATGCTGTTGCAGACGCACGCGGAAGTCGCCTTCTTTTTCTCCAGGTCTGGCTGACAGCTTCATGACCGGACACTGCAGAAGGTTGAGCCGATGCGTTCGGTATACCCAATCCGTGAACTCGCGCTGCCAAGCTGCATAGTTGCGCAGGACGCGGGCCGGGGCCGGCAGATCGTCATAGCGCGCGCCGGTCATGCCGGTTGACGCCAGATCAGACAGAGCAAAGGGCAGCGTGAACGCCTGATCCCAATCGACGGGAAACACCTGGTCGCTGACCGCTGCCGCAGCCATAAGCTCCTGGCTGTACTGCAAGCCTGTCTTGGCATCCCGATAGCCAATCTGAGCCAGACCCAGCGCGCCTGGCCGATAGCGGATCTCAGCCGGACTGCCTACCGGCACACGTACGGGCACGACCAGTTGGCGGATTTCAGCCGGCAGCTGCGGGGCATCTGACGTTGCCGCATCGGTCGGCGCGACAACTGCGACCGGTAGTGGGGATGTCTGAACCGGAGAAACCACTGTTCCGGCTTGTTCTGCGGACCCGGCTGTCACCGGCGTCGTTTTTAATTGCTGCAGTTGGCTGCGCGTCAATGGACCGCGCAAATATGAGAGACACCAGCGTGTCTGAAACAGCACCGGCTGATCTCGGTAGACGCTGTGCAGCAAGAAGACCCGGTTGGCCAGCCCGGCCAGCTGCCGCTCCATTTCTGCCCGATCAAACCGGCCGCCTTGGGATAGAGCCGCACCTTCGAGTCCTTCCATAACCCGCTGCTTGTCCCGTTCGGTCTGTAGTCGGCCAATCAGCCAGGTGCCGGTGTTGGCCAGGCCTTTATAATCGAGGTCGACAGGATTTTGCGTGGTCAGCACGACGCCGAGGCCATAGGCCCGGGCTTGCTTGAGCAAGGTCAGGAGCGGTTTTTTCGACGGCGGGTTGGCGACCGGGGGAAAGTATCCGAATATTTCATCCATATAGAGGATCGCCCGCAGACTGGTCGTGCCGGTTTGACTGCGCATCCAGCCAAGCATCTGGCTCAGCAGCAATGAGACAAAGAACATGCGCTCGGTATCACCAAGGTGAGCGATCGAACAGATGGCCAGTTGCGGCTTTCCATCCGGCGCATAGAGCATCCGGTTAATATCCAGCGGTTCGCCTTTTAGCCAGGCCGCAAAGCCCGGCGAAGCGAGCAAATTATTCAGTTGCAGAGCCAAGGCCAATCGGTCTTTGGCCGGATAAAAGGTCTCGAGGTTCATGATGCCGACCTGACGCAGCGGCGGATCCTGGATCTGGCGGATCAGGCCGGCCAGGTCAAGCTCGCTGCCGTCCTGCCAGCTGTTGGCAATCAGGTTGGCGATCAGGATATGCTCGCGGCTGTGCAGCGACCCGGTCGGCTGGCCGATCAGGCTGAGCAGGCTGTCGGTCAGATTACCGACTTGCTCCTGCCAGAGCTCCGGATCATCGAGCGTAGCCGGCGCTTTGAGGGACTGCACGATCGAGAGTGGTTCACCCGCCGTGCTGCCGGGGGTATAAAGCTTAAAATTGACTGTCTGCCTCATCCGCCGGATCCGTTCGCCATCCTGCCCCCAGGCAGCCAGTCCTTCGCGCCAGATCTGAGCCTGCCGGGCTGCGTACTCATCTGGACTCAGTCCCGCCAGTTGTGCTTCGCTATCTTGGATCCAGGGGCGAAAATCTGACGGCGCCAGATCTGGAAAGGAGAGCATGAGATTGGCCATATCGCCTTTTGGGTCGATGATCAGGGCCGGAATGCCGTCGATCGCCGCTTCTTCGAGCAAGGCGATGCACAGACCCGTCTTGCCGCTGCCGGTCATGCCGACACAGACCGCATGCGTGGTCAGCTGCCGGGACTCCAACAGCAGATAGCCTGCTTCGGCGCGGCCCGCTCGGGCGTCATAGGGACGACCCAGATAAAAAACACCCAGCTTTTCAAAATGGTCCATGATGGCGCGCCTCCTCAGCGGTGATCTTGCGGCATATTGCTCGATAGCATGTTTATTTTATCACAAACAGCGCTGTATCAGGCAGAGTGTCCTGTCCCCTCTGTTACTGTATGATGCTTGAGATATCATTATCATAGAATAAATACGACAATCGCAACCTAAATTACGCTCGGGTTATTTATGAGGAGGACATGGACATGAATATGACAAATCTTGGCCGATCAGGCCTCAAAGTCAGCCGACTCTGTCTCGGTACGATGAATTTCGGACCCTTTACAACCGAACAAGACGCTTTTCGCATGATGGACCAGGCTTTAGATAACGGGATAAACTTTTTTGACACAGCGAATGTCTATGGCGGGCGGGATAACGCCGGACTGACCGAAACCATCATTGGCCGCTGGTTCGCCCAAGGCGGCGGCCGGCGCCGGCGCGTCGTACTGGCTACCAAGGTGTACGGGGATATGCGTGATGTCAGCGACGGACCCAACCGGGCAGCCGGGCTGTCTGCCTACAAGATTCGTCGCCACCTCGAGGATTCCCTGCGCCGGCTGCAGACTGACTATATCGAGCTATACCAGATGCATCACGTTGACCGGACTGTCTCCTGGGATGAACTGTGGGAAGTCTTTGCCAGCCTGATCCAGGAGGGCAAGATCGATTATGTCGGCTCAAGCAATTTTGCCGGTTGGGATCTGGCCATCGCCCAGTCCGAAGCCAAAGCCAGACACTTGTTTGGTCTTGTTTCCGAACAACACAAATATAACCTGAACTGCCGCCTGCCCGAACTGGAGGCTTTGCCTGCCGCCCAGGCGCTGGGCATCGGCATCATTCCCTGGAGTCCACTCGACGGCGGTTTGCTTGGCCGCAACGCCTTGAATCCGCTCAACGTCTCGCGTTCAGAAGCCAATCAAGCCCGTGTCGCAGCCAACCGGGACCGTCTGGTGGCATTTGAGCAGTTTGCCCGCACCCGGGGCGAGGCTCAGGATGTCCTGGCTTTGGCCTGGCTGCTGGCCAATCCGGCCGTGACGGCGCCAATCATCGGGCCGCGTACGGACGAGCAGTTGCGCGAAAGCCTGCGCGCCCTGGATGTCATCCTGAGTCCGGCCGATCTTGCTGCTCTTGATGAAATCTTCCCGGGTCCCGGCGGCGCGGCGCCCATGGCGTACGCCTGGTAGACGGATGGCACACCCGGCCTCCGGCAGGATAATGGCGTTTTCCTGTATAATACAAGGACAGATGTTACCAGCGACCCCTGTGACGATGAAAGGAGCCGACTGATGCAACCTGACCTGACACGACAAGATTTGAACGACAACTGGGCTGCACGACCAGCCGATGAAGTCCTGCAAAGCCTGCACACCACCCGCCGGGGACTGGAGCAAGAAGAGGCTTTGGCCCGCTTGATTCGATTTGGCGCCAACCAGTTACCGGAACAAAAACAGCCGGGTTTTTGGTCCAAGATGCTGGCTCAATTTAACAACGCCCTGATTTATGTATTGCTTGGCGCGACAGTGCTTACTGCTCTGATGCAGCATTGGATCGACACCTGGGTCATCCTCGGCGTGGTGATCATCAATGCTTTGATCGGCTATATCCAGGAAGAAAAAGCCCAAAAAGCGCTGGACAGCATTAAGCACCTGCTCTCACTCAAGGCAGCCGTTCTACGCGGAGGCAGCCGACACGAGGTTCCGGCTGAAGCACTCGTGCCGGGTGATATCGTCCTTTTGGCTGCAGGAGACAAGATCCCGGCCGATGTCCGCCTGATCGAAGTCAGTCGCTTCTCGGTCGAGGAGTCTTCATTAACCGGCGAGTCGGAAGCCGTTGACAAGGCGACCGAACCGGTTGAGCAGGACACCTTACTCGGTGACCGTCGGTCGATGGCCTATACCGGTACGACCGTCCGCGCCGGCAGTGCGGTCGGTGTCGTCGTGGCCACCGCGTCTGCGACTGAACTCGGCAAAATTAACACCCTGCTGGCTGAAACCGAAACCATGACCACACCCCTGATCCGCAAGATCAACCGTTTCGGCCAGCTGCTTTCGGTCATCATCGTGCTTTTTTCCGCTTTGCTGTTTGCCTTTGCCGTCTGGTTGCGCCATTATCCGATCAGCGAGGCCATTATGGCTGTGATCGGCCTGGCTGTGGCGGCGATTCCGGAAGGATTACCCGCCATCTTGACCATCACCTTGGCGATTGGCGTCCAGCGCATGGCACAGCGCCGGGCCATCATCCGCCGTCTGCCGTCTGTCGAAACGCTCGGATCGGTGACCGTGATTTGTTCAGACAAGACCGGCACATTGACCCGCAATGAGATGACCGTCCAGGCGATATACACAACCGGCGGCATGTATGAGGTCAGCGGCGCCGGCTATGAACCGCACGGCGAGATCCGCTTGGACGGACACCCTGTCGCTGCGAGGCAAGATCCGATTCTCAGCCGGCTGCTGCAGGCCGCAGCCTTGTGTAATGATGCCGAGATCGGCCAGGATGATCAGGGCCAATGGGAAGTCCGCGGAACGCCAACTGAAGGCGCCCTGAAGACGCTGGCCGTGAAAGCAGGTGCAGATACAGAGGGACAGCGTCTGGCCGGATTGCCTTTTGACTCCCAGATCAAGTACCGGGCAACCGTGCATCAGGTGGGCGACACGTATCTGTTGTTCGCCAACGGCGCGCCGGAGCGGCTCTTGAGCCTTTGTACCCGTCAACTGGAGCCGGACGGAACCAGTCCGGTTGATCTGGCCTTTTGGGAGCGCCAGATTGAAACCGGAGCGGCCAGCGGTCTGCGCCTGCTTGGCTCGGCTTATCGCCTGCTTGACGGTCCCGTCCAATCGATCTCGGATGATCTGCTGGCCGAGGGACTGGTCTTCATCGGCATCACCGGCATCATCGATCCGCCGCGGCCGGAGGCGATCGCAGCCATCAAGACCTGCCAGGCTGCCGGCATCACAATCAAAATGATCACCGGCGATCATGTCCTGACCGCACAGTCAATCGGCCAGCAGATGGGGATTGGCCAAAACGGTTCGGTGATCAGCGGCCTAGATCTGGAAAAAATGTCAGATCAGACGATGCGCGAGGCGGTCAGGCAGTGTGACATCTTTGCCCGGACCAGCCCGGAACATAAGCTGCGCCTCGTCAGCGCCCTGCAAGCCAATGGCGAGATCTGCGCCATGACCGGCGATGGCGTCAATGACGCGCCGGCCTTGAAGAAGGCAGATATCGGCGTGGCTATGGGCATCAAGGGAACCGAAGTGACAAAAGATGCGGCCGCGATGGTCCTGGCTGACGATAATTTCGCCTCGATCGCAGCGGCCGTTGAAGAAGGCCGGACCATCTACGACAATCTGCGCAAGACATTGCTCTTTATGCTGCCGACCAACGGCGCGGAAGCTCTGGTCATTCTGGCCGCCATCCTGATGGGGATCGCCCTGCCGATCACGCCGGTGCAAATTCTGTGGGTGAACATGGTCACGGCCGTCACGCTGGGCATCGCCCTGTCCTTTGAAGCAACCGAAAACCAGACGATGTTGCGCCCGCCCCGCCAGCCGACTGAAGCGATCCTCGGCCCCTATTTCGTCTTTCGCATCCTCCTGGTCTCGCTCATCATCGGCGGTCTGACCCTGGCCATATTCCTGCATCTGAGCAAGTCCGGACAGCCCCTGGCTCTAGCCCAGACGATTGCAGTCAACACGTTGGTCGCCGGCGAGCTGTTCTATCTCTTCAATTGCCGCAAAATTGCCTCTTTCAGTCTCGGCCAAGGATTTGGCCAAAACCGGGTCGCATTTATTTCAGCCGGCATTTTGTTGCTCATCCAGCTTTGTTTTACGTACTTACCGTTCATGAACGCGCTGTTCGGCACCCAAGCCATGCGTCCCGGCGATTGGTTCATGCCGCTGCTCGGCGGACTGGCGGTCTTTGCAATCGTTGAACTGGAAAAATGGCTCGCTCGCCTGATCCAGCGCGCCAAACACGGTTTGCGGAGATAGACGTATGGATCATATCCGATAAACTGGCGCGAAAACGAGCAGTTTTATTCACGAAT